>Ga0233414_10000052_pt1 | contig 54056 bp, 35 predicted proteins | sample Na_anoxic_10_MG_FD_189020 | JGI IMG/M metagenome (GOLD analysis project Ga0233414, IMG submission 189020) | Seawater microbial communities from Saanich Inlet, British Columbia, Canada - Na_anoxic_10_MG | ecosystem: Environmental > Aquatic > Marine > Inlet | place: Canada: British Columbia... | reverse complement strand
TATACGAGATAACGCTAACGGAACTACGCAATGGTTTAATTACATAGACTATGACGGATCAAAATTTACCATTTACGCCAACAATGACACTGAGGTACAAACCTCTCCGGATGGAATCAATTGGACTTATGTCGGGAGTGTCTCGGGCCAAACCCATGCCCCAAGCTTCGTGGCCAGTAATGGAGCTTATTCTATGAGGGTAGGGCCCGTCTTGGACCCTTCGAACCCGCCAGGCAATCCTGACTACGGAGAAATACGAACATCCATGAGTGACGACCCTTACGATGATTCGTGGATTAAGCATGATAGCATAACTCCGAACAATCCTCTTCGTGGTGTGGGGTTTTTTAAGGGCAAGTGGATAGTGGTAGGGCACGGCGGACTGATCCACATCGGAAGTATTTCTTCTTATGACGAATACATGATGTATGCCTGGTTTCCTGAGAAAACGCCGATGGAAGGTAACAATGCCAAACACCGTATCGTTTGGGACGAGGCAGATACAGCCGCCATAGCAGGGATCGATCTAACTGTTACATTATTTAAAGTATTGCATAATAATAACATGATGCTACTGTTGGGATCCTCCGGCACCATCCTCCACACCACAGATAAAAAAACTTGGATACTGTCTTCGCCAGCATACGCTTACACTAGCACCTGGTATGGTGGTACTACATTTAACACCAACTCCTTCATTATTGTGGGAGATGTTGGTGAAATACAAACATCGATTAATGGGGTTGATTGGGTTCATCACGATAATGCCAACGCGTTCACTGGTAGATTCCGAGGCGTCGCAGCAGGGCCCTCAGCGTTGGTTGCGGTTGGTGACAATGGAACTATTCAGTATTCCATTGATGACGGTAGTACCTGGAATAGCACGAGTAGTGCGGGTAGTTATACCGGACAGTTCTATGATGTTGTTTGGGGGAACGGTAGCTTTGTGGCCGTAGGCGGAGATAGTGAAATACAAATTTCTACTGATGGAATTACTTGGAGCAGGGCCACTGTTATCAGTAACGACTTCTCCGATCTCTTTACTAGTGTCAACTGGAACGGATCCATATTCCTGGTGACTGGTAATGGCGGAGAACTACAAACTTCCTACGATGGAATCAATTGGACCCACAGCGATAACGCCTCTGGTACGATTGATAGGATCAGTGATGTTGTTTGGGATGGGAGTACGTTTACCCTGTTAGGTAGCAGGGGACAGGTCCAAACCTCACATGACGGCATTGGTTGGGAATCAATAGTTCGGCTCGGTAACAACAAATCATTTCATAGTATTAGCTACTTTGATGGTGCCTTAATTGCCGTAGGAGAAGATTGCACTATTAAGATAGCTCGCCCAAACCACCTGATGGTATCCGCGGATACCACCATCTGCGAAATGAGCCACAATAATTATGACGGTTCATGCATAGACGTGGGGTTCGCCCCGGATACTGTAATGATACACCGTACTGATGCTAGTGATGCTATCAGAGTTATTTATAGAAAACAAAATAATTTTAGCGCATTCAATCTCTATAACTCCCGGGATACATCGAGCGTGGAGCCTATTGTCGGGAGACAACTGGTAGTTGGGACTAAGGTACAACTTAGCGAACTGAATGATTTTGGAAATTATTTAGTAGTAGCATTCAGGGAACATGCTAATGGATATGCTGTCGTAGCCGGAGCGCACCGAACTGACGCTCTAACTCCAGCTTATAATGTGGGGTTGGGGGCAGATTATAATTCTCCCAACAGTGGCGGAATGATATGGAATGCCGATGACTCAAGTAGTGCGGCACTACCTATGAGATTTATTGAACCGAGCCTTCCGCTGTGGGACACAAACCTGACGGTTGGAGCGTTTAATAACTCCGGGTTTACTTTACGAGATACCAATAGACTCCTTAACAAAGAAATGTTAATCCATGCTTGGCACACTACCGAGGCTGAGACTATTGATGGAATTACCTGGAGATTTAACCGGGCTTCTGGCTTTGCATATAGTGTACAACAGCGGCGGGGAGGCGGACTCCCGGACATCTCTGTTGTAGGATTCGGGACAGTGTTGGACATAGCTTACCTCGATGGTTTGTTTGTAATGGTAGGGGAGGAGGGATTAATCAAAACTTCTACAAATGGAATCGATTGGACCGACAGAAGATATAATAAAGCAAATTGGAGTGCCGTAGCATACGGCCTTGGTATATGGCTAATCAGTGATGCAACTTCCCGACGGATGGCGTCATCTAAAGATGGGATCGTTTGGAGGGATACTGGCTATGTTGCCCCGGAGGAGATAACTAAAATATTCTTCACCGGCACTATGTTTTTAGCGGTAGGGGAAAATAATTGCATCCTTACCTCAGTTGATGGATTGCTCTGGGTTTCCCAAAGCGCAGGCGCAGGCATCGATCCTTCTATAAAGTTTAATTACGCAACGTCGAACGAGAGCCTAATGGTTATAGTTGGAGATGGTGGGACAATACAGACATCTCCAAATGGTACCGATTGGACTAATGTATCGACATCGATAGGACATCCCTTATCCGCCATCGTCTGGACTGGTACGCAATTTATTGCAGTTGGTAGTGGCGAGTATGCGTATGTGTCCACAGCTGGTACCTTATGGGATGCCAAAATAATTCCACCACGCCCATCCTATGAAGTATCAAAGATTAGTGTTTTTGGCGACATCGTCGTAATAGTACACGGCGAGGGAGGGTATGCTATATCCTCAGATAAGGGTAATACCTGGAGTAAGGCATATCAAAGATTTTCCACTACTGCAATTTCTGGGGTAGCGTCTAATGGAACGAGTTGTGTCGTAACTGGGCGAGGTAAGTCGTACCGAATCGAGGTTGCTCCAGCACCGGCCATGAGTCTTCCAATACAGAAGGTACCCCTTGTAGCAATTAGTAGTCGTGAAGACTCCACCATGGCCGTCGCCTGGACGAAAGACCATTCGCCAGGAAAGGTCTCCTTCTTTCAGCGCTATTCCAATACGATGCCTGTAGACATGGGTGTAGTTGATGAGCAAGTTCCAGAACAGGGACTTCTTCCCCATATGGTACAGCGAATAGGTAACAACTTCGATGAGGAACGATTAGTAACTTTTATTAACTTGGTTTGGTTTGCGCCAGACGATCCATCCGTCGGGCAATGTCTCTTTATCGATAATGATGGTTCTGTTGAATCAGTAATAGATACTAGCGTTATTGCCCCTACGGCGATTGTCATCTCACGACTTGATGATACGGAGTTTACCTGGAAATTAATAAGTAAGCCCACCAGTGCCCCAAACTATTGGATAAGTGACCTACTGAATAACACAGCAGACGGTAGGGTAGTAGAAGTTAGTTCAAACAAAAGTCCAGTATTATTTGAATCCAACACAGTGACCATTAAAGCTGATGGTGGGGTTCCTTCTGGTAGGTTCTTGTTAATGGTTATGGGAGAATCCAAACACAACGGTTTTGTTACTAAACATCTTCCAAAGCTGTCTGCAAAAGTAACACCGGGACGCCATAGTGGATCTAACCATGCCCGGTTAATATCTAATATAGGAATTGAAGATGCTACAGGATATTTATGGCAATACCTAAAAGATACTGCCGGATACAATAGCAACGATGATAGTGTATGGGAGTACGAGGAGGGCGGAAGCGGTAGGGGATACATATATAGTAGTTCGGATGCTGATTCGTATTGCCTTATAGCCGGCGGACCATCAGAAACTTTAATGGATGTCGGTACTGAGGGCAGAAGGGGAGATGTCAGAAAGACTGAGGATGGTCGAAATGACCTTACCTACAGAGGCTGCGCTAAGTCTCTTGGAAAATGTCCGTACTAATAACTAAATTACTTGCCGCGTTTGGGTAGTACGAACGCGGCAAGTAACATTGGAGAAACTAAATGGCAATCAATGATCTAATAGCTACCGGTAAGCGACTCGGAAATCCTTCTATCACGGTCGATGAATTTGTACTTGATGGGACCGTGCTTGGAGGAACAAACACGTTAACTACTTCTAAGAGTGCTAGCATTTTAATAGAGCAAGAATTAGAAGACTTCACAACTAAGTTAGCTCTGTTAGGTGCGGAGATGACTTCTCTTGGAGAGAACCCGCTTAGCCCAAATAAAGTCAGAGAACTGACTAATATGTCAAACGCGGATATATCTGTTCGTAAGAAACGAGATTACTACATTGGTGAGGATCGATTATCGTATTTGGTATCTCCGGATCATTACGAACGCAGTGGGAAGTTCCACATTAAGAGTAGGCTCACTAGCTCGGGAAGGCGTACCCTAGTGGTCCCAGACGTACTGAGTGTCTTAATTCCGTCTGGCAAGAAACTATTTTTTTGGCACGGAAAATTTTTAGGACTCGCCATGCTTACTCTTGGTGCCGGCATGGACTACTGCATATATGCCTGTGATCGACAAGATGGCTCAACACTACCAAAGATAATAGTATCCCCTCATAAGATTGCTCCGAATGGCTACACTATAGTAAACAGCCGGAAGATTGGAGGATTCCATACAGTAGGAACTGATATAGGAGATAGCGTTAGCACGACGCATCCGTTGTATGGGTTTACAGCAGGGGATATATTACCGGACTCCATATGGGACCTAAACCTTAGACCAGCTGGGTGCGACCCTTATGGAATGGTTTATTGCTCCTCATTGGATCTATGGGTTGATATATATTTAAACGATTTCAGTGGATCCTCCGTGTATAAAGCCGATGCGCTTACGTCTATTCCACAGGTAACTGCGATACAGTTGCTCAAGAATCAGGGCAAGCGACTACTTACTTCCTCCGAATTTCCGATGGTAATGGACGGAAGTCCGGAACAAGAAGCTAACAATAACTATCACCGAGAACTCGACATCGGTCTAGACTTTATTAGTTCTGGCGGCATGATCCTAAGTAAATGTTTAACCATGGACAGCGAGCCGTTTATATTTGACACCATGCTAGGATCCTCATGGGCAGAGAATGATACAGCCGGCGAGGCTCTGCAGTTGCGCGGCATAGAGACTCCGGTACTTAGCGATGAACTAATCGGCTACACACGTACCGGAGTGACTGTTGGATTTGGAAATAGTGAGGAAGATTCTTTCATGCGGCAATTATTTTATTGCCCTGAAGAATTCGTAGGACCGGATGGTACTATGTGGAAATACAATTCCGCTACTGGTTTTGGATTTTGCAAGTATGCAGGGAATAGGGAAGCTACCAAAGTTATAGCTAACCCGATAGGGAAAACTCCGGCCATGGTCTGGGTAAAGGCAATATCATGGCCTGCTCCATGGAGGATATATTCATATGCTCAAGGCATCACTTTTACCGTTCCACTTTCGACAGAAGGAGCTTACAGTAAATCGGAATTATGGCATGCTGGTATCACGGGTAATAAGAGCGTAACATTAGGCGGAGATCTATCGGTTAACAACTTTATTGTTCAGTTTAATCAGGCCACTTCGTCCACAGAATATACAGAACAATTTAACTTCTTAGCGGCTAACAAAGATATCATAGTAGCGGTAGGTGACAGTGCTGGAATACAAACTTCCGTTGATGGCAAGACCTGGATAACGCCGATCCATCCCAATCCTGGTGGCAGCTCCGTAAATTTTACTTCGGTTACATGGGAGGAGGACGCGCGCGGAAAGGGAAAGTTTGTTGTATTTGACCGCCATGGAGCAGGAACGTCCATGATAAGTTACGATGGAATCGTTTGGGAATTGGCTCCAGACATCAAGGGGAGTTATGTATCAACGCTCGATCTTGTATTCCACGAAGATCAGAAAGGGGTTATAAACTCTGCGGGCACAATATCGATAAGGAATAAGGATACCGGAGTATCCCGTATGGTAATTAACAATGGTCCTCCCGTTGCTATGGTCACCATAATTTATTTTAAGGATCATTGGGTAACGGCTGGGAAAAATGGGATTATTTTATATTCGCCTGATCCGGATGAGGTTGAGTATATGTTGTATGCTTGGTTCGGAGACGAACTACCAATAGAAACTGCAAATACTCGCTTGGAATGGAAAACTTCTACCGAACTACCAAAGGAAGCTACTAACCTTTTTAGTAATGACACTACCGTATTCGCTTGTCTCATAGACAACATGTCAACTATTTATACTACTACGGATGGAGTCGAGTGGATAGCAAGAACGATTTACGGAGCAACGGCTCTCGGTACTGCGAAGGTGACATGGGGTGGGAATATTTTTGTAAGCGTTGGGGATAATGGAATAATTCAAACTTCCCCAGATGGTATAACTTGGACCACGCGAAATAATGCTAACGGTTACACCGGACAGTTTACTGCCCTCGTATGGAATGGCACCAGTTTTGTTGCCGGCGGCGCGGAGAATTTTGAACTACAAGTTTCGAGTAATGGAATCGATTGGACCGAGGGTAACCGTCCATCGGACACTAATGGGGTGGCAATAAATAAACTTATCTGGAATAACAATGTGTTTCTTGCGCTTGCTAATGGGTACGATATCTATACTTCTCTGGATGGGATAACTTGGGTGCTCGCAGCAAATCCTATGGGCGCTGGTGGATCCGCTCAATCTACGGCGACTTTCGCCTCTAACGAGAGTACGGTCGTATGGATTTATAATAAGTTTATTAAGGTCGGCACAATCGTCTACGGTGGTGAGTGGGTCTGGACTACCATAGAAGATCTTATGATAACAACCATGGATGTAATATGGAACGAGAATTATTTCATAGTGACGGGATTCCTTAGTACCAGCAATGGCCTCGGAGCAGGGGCTATGCAGTCTTCTAGTGGGATTGATTGGTATCGTTCCGGGATGGCCCAGATGGAACCAAACTTTGGAGAGCGCATGTCCCTACATCTGTTTAATAACAATGTCCTATTAACATACCATCGGATCTCCATTCAGTTTGGTATGTCAAAGAAGACTATGCTTGGAACGGAAAACTCAGTCTTCGGCGAGGTTAGGCATACCGCTGGCCAGCTAACTAAAATGAATTTTCCGTTCGAGCCTGATATACTTTTAATTAAGGGGATTATTGAGGATAGTCCTTGGTTATGGTTTAGTCGCGCCATTGGATGGAATTATCTAGAACTCAACAACACGCATGGAGCAAGAAATTATTTTGACACAACTTCGAAGACTATCGAGATTTCAGGCAATGAACTAACGTTTGGCGCAAACTGTGCTTCTGAACTTCTTATGGTAGTTGCGTTTAAAGAAGTTACCAACGGATGTAAGGTGATGGTATCTAATGGAGGAGTTGATCAGAATACTTCTAGTCCAACGATTAAAATTAAAAACTCTATAGATTATATCACAGACCACAATGAGTGCCTGGCCTGGAGTAAGAGTAGAACTGCAAATGATTGGATGAGATTTTCATTGTCTGGCCTCACAAAACAAACAGTGGTCTCTTTGGCTCCAACCGCTAAGATACCAGAGCGTGTACCACTTGGTATTTATAATTTTACGACAGACGGGGTGACGCTAAGCAGCAATTCTGCATATGCCGATTCTAACATTTCTGAACATTTTCTATGGAAAACAAATGAGAAGTTTACATTGGATGGGATAGAATGGAATGTGAACAGAGAAATTGGATTTGCTTGGGCGCTACAGACCGTTGCGCACGTCCCCGGTTCAGTGGAGGTTGTGACCGGACTCTTATATGCTCCAACTTCTATGACTATAACGAACGCAGGCATATTTTTGCTGACCGACGCTGCAGGAAATTTATTTCGTTCTAATAACGGGATAGACTGGGATTTATTTTATACCTCAGAAGAGACTGTGTTACACAAATGCATCGAAGCCGATGGTGTTTATATACTTGCTGGAAGTGAGGGGATACGATACTTTGACGGTACTTGGCATGATGCGACTATGACCGGTTATGCTGGGGGTATAGTTAATATAGTTTGGAATGGAAGTATGTTTGTTGCAATAGGGAGGAACAGGGAAATTCAAACTTCCCCTGATGGTATAACGTGGACCCATCGGGCTATAGACATTTCGTCTGGATACCTTGGAGAATGGAATGGGTTGGTTTGGAACGGGGCCACTTTTCTGGTGATTGGCAATTCAGGAGAAATACAAACTTCTACAAATGGAGAAGTTTGGGAAAGTAGGCAAGCATCCGGTGGGTATACTGGAACTTGGAATGGGATTGCCTCCAAGGAAAATCATATCGTGGCAGTTGGTGATAATGGGGAAATACAAACTTCTACAAATGGGATAGACTGGACGATCTGCTCTATTCCCTCAGGTTACCATACAGTCTCATGGAGTGTAGTAGCGTCGAATAAAGAAGGTTGGTTAGTGGCAAGTTCGACTGGCCAGAAAATAGTTTCAGAGGATGGAATTACTTGGTCCAACTATAACGGTGCGGGACTTCAAGGTAAGGAAATATCTTGTCTTGTGGGAGTAGGAACTTTTTTTGTAGCTATTGATAACCAATTCAATACTTGGATATCCCATCATATTACTTTGCTGAAGCTACCACTAAAAGGGACTCTAAGGATGCTTATGCGAATAGAGTTTGGTGATGTGCCCGCTCCTCAGTATATTTGGAGAAGTGATATGGAGGCTGGAAAAGTTGCGCGAATGGGAGTAAATGGCGAACTTATAGATTCGAACCTGTTTGGGGAAACGGAGGTTACTGAAAATTATTTGTTTGTTGATAACAGGCATAATACGACGGACAAGCAGTACCTTAATCAAATGTGGTTTGCCCCAAGAGATCCGTCATTAGCTTACCATGGTATCTTTGAACATCAGAATGGGACTCCCTCTTCGGTAGTGACTGATATAATAAATCCTAGAGTTATATTATATGGCGCATGGGACAGTGGTGAATGTTGGGTCAGGTGTGCTCCAGACTGGAACGAGGAATACAGTCTGGTGCGCGACGATCTGCCAATAGCAGTTTCACCACTTACTGTAGTTGACGGTACAATAATTTTTCCTCAGGAACTACCGACAGGACGAACGTTCATGGTGGTAATTGGGGATAGCCGTCCCGAAAGTTTTAATGCTGTTGTTACTGCTGGTGGACAACGAACATACCCAACTGGGATAAACAGTAGTGTATCACTAACTCGCATGGTATCAAACATTGGAGTTGAAGACGGTACGGGATATTTGTGGCAGTTGCTAAGTTCTGCTGGACAATTTAACGACAGCAGTTCTACTGTCAAATGGGAAACCGATAACTCCGGACAAGGGAAACGGCATTCTTCGGGAGGTGCAGGAAACTATATTTTAGCGGCAGGAGGAAAGGATTCTCGTGGCGGATCTGAGGCGTATGCGTCGGTTGATCGAGAGGTCGGTTCAACTGTAATGGGATTTAGAGGATGCGCTGATAGTGCGACTAAGCGCCACAATAAAAAATAATTGATTCACCGTCCTATGAGTGCTTTGCTCGTAGGACGGTTGATACTGGAGGAGCCGAATGGCGATTAAAGAGACTAGGGTAACCAACGATGAGTTGGTTACTCCAAGAATAGAGACTGCTAAACTTCTGCTTAACGGGGAAGAGGTCACACAAGTAACTGACAGTGCCAATGGTGCTGACGGGGCACTGCTTACGAAAGCCGCCGCGGCAGCTGTATTGCAGACAAAGCAAGCTAACTTTGTTGGGGATATTGACACGTTGCGAGAAGAAGTCAAGGGCGTTACAGAAAAGCAAGGATCCTCCGATGGACTGAGAGCTGCCGCCGGGATGTCCGACAAGGATGTTAGGCTTGCCCCAAACTCAGACGTCCTTATAAATTCTCACCATTTGACATACCTAATATCTCCATTAGCATATAAGTGTTCGGGGGATTGGAGAATGTCCGATTCCGTTACCATCGCTGGCCGCACGACATTGCTATCCCCGGCGCATTTAGTTGTTGCGCTCCATTCTAGTGCTAGACTATTTGTTCTTAAGGATCCAACTCAGATAAATTTATCCGATCTAGTTCCAGGAAAAGACTATTACATTTACTTATGTGATGATGACAATGGAACCAATGTGCCATCGATAAAAATTACCGACGCTCCTGATGCGCCGGAGGGATATACCGATGATAGCAGCAGAAAGGTAGGGGGGTTTCATACGCTATGCGAGGACACTCCATTCATGACGACACATGGGCTTTCTGATTATAGGGCCGGGGACCCACTCCCAGCCTCTGTATGGGATTTGAACCATCGTCCGCTAACTTGTTCGCCGGAAGGTATGGTCTATCATAAAGAATCTAATCTTTGGGTAGATATTTATCTCGGAGCAGAAGGGGACGGAAAATCCTCTTATGGTAGCATCATAAAGTTCAGCCGGTCGTGGTACGATTCGGTAAGAATACTCCAGGCTTCCGGAAAACGCATGCTAACTGATGTGGAATTTTCAATGGTGATGGCGGGCTCTCCAGAAGAACAGGCCATACGTGCCGGTAACAATCGCGTCCTGACGGGACTTAACTATAAGGAACGTTTCGGAATAGTGGTTATTAAAAATTTATCAGCTACCTCCGTTGGAACACAACTGATAGATACATACAGGGGTAGCGGCTCCGCTCTTCGTACCAACTCCATACATGCTTCCGTTGACAGTCCAATTGCAGAATTTAGCTACGATGGGTTGATTATAAAGAATGACTCGGTTCTTAGTAACGCTAACGATAAAATCCAGTATGAATGTTTCAGTTGCTCGGAAGAAGAGCTGGAGCAGAGTGGGATTTTATGGAAGTATAATCCAGACACAGGCTTTGGATTTTGTATATACGAGGGTGACGGAGCGAGTGATAGGATTATATACTCCCCGGCCGACCGGATTCCTATGGCAGTCTTCATTAAAAATTATAATTCGGATAGTCGCTGGCCAGCGTACGTACTTGGCTTAGCCCCGGGAGAGGCACTTAGACTTAATACCGACGCTGCATCCCAATTAAAGCTGGATGAGTTTGCCATCGGAGCTCCGCTTGGAGTTGCTCCTGCTTCACTTGATCGAGATACTACTATCGTAATCAATAGTAGCGACACAATAAATGCGTCACCTCCACAGCCGGAGAAAAATAATATACTTTATGGATGGTTTGGCGATCCTAAGCGAAGCACTATAAGCAACGCGTTTTCGGTACAATTATCTTCTGTACCGATGATAGGTCCAACAGAACTTATAGTTAGTGCTACCTGGACTGGCACCAAACTAATAGGTTGGGGAACCACGCCGGTTGTATGGACTTCCCCCACTGGGCTTGTATGGACTAAAGAACTTATTAATAATCCGTACCCTGCAAACACGATAAGATACTTTACGAGCGCAGCTTCAGATGGGATCATCAACGTCGTGGTAGGAGCCAATGGCGAGATACAAACTTCCACCGTGGCTGGAGCATGGACCCATAGAAACTGCGATGGTAATTATGCTGGAGCGTTCCGTAAGGTTGTTTGGACTGGTAGCATGTTTGTTGTAGTCGGAGATAATGGGGAAATACAAACTTCTCCGAATGGGATAATTTGGGCGCATCGCAGCGCCGATCTATCTTACAATAAAACGTTTCGCGATATCTCGTTTCAGGATAATTTCATAATACTTGTAGGGGACAGTGGTGAGATACAATCTTCAGGCAATGGAATAAATTGGAAGCATAGAGAAACCGACTCTGGGTATACCGGAAATCTATCCCATGTAGCTACCAATGGTAATATCTTTGTGGCGGTAGGAGAGTCCGGAGAAATACAAACTTCTACTAATGGCAAGATTTGGACAAGCTATCGTTCTTGTAATACCTGGATGCGAGCGGTCGACCTTATCAGTGTAGTCTGGAATGGATCTATCTTTATAGCAATTGAGTCACATGGGGGAATACAAGCTTCGACGGATGGGATAGTTTGGGTATATTGCGCTACAGTAGTGGAACATGTACCAACACCTACCGGAGCCGTATGGGACGGAACTGCCGTCTTTTTATTTGGAGCCCAAAACCCTTTAACTATAAAAAACAAAACCATCTCCACCTTACAAGCGACTGGAACCTCTGGGCTATATGGCACTGAGTGCACTTCTATGATAACTACTAACCATGGAAAAGGAGTGCCTACGGTAATAGATCTTAAGCTTATTCCCGATAAAATTTTGATCAAACGAATAGACCGAGAAGGGGACTGGATGAATTTTCTTCGCATTCGTGGATGGGAGAGATACACCTCTCTGAACACGGATAAAAAAGAAACCGCGATGCTTTATCCCTTCGAGGTGTCTGGCTCTTCCTTAATACTCCCAGAATCGTGGGCTACTGGAATTTATTACGTCGCTGCTTTTTGTGGCGAGTCGAGTGGATACAACTCATTCACGCAGATGGGCGGGTATCATGAGCCTACTGTCGGCGTAGTTTCCCAAACTATTGCGACTGGTGCTAACTATACAGCTGATACAAATGGTTGCATGGCATGGGAACGAAATAGAGATCAGGGCTCCTATCTCGATCTTACGGACAAAGAATTTTTTGGGGGAAGATCCCATATCAGTATCGGAAAGGTTCCAACGTTTATTGATACGAATGTCGGAGCTATTAAAGCTTTCCACGGAAATGGGATATCACTCGGATATTCTAATAGATTTAATAAATTTGATAGGATCACAGCATACCTGTGGAAAACTACTGAGGTAGTTCGGTGCGGTTCCAATACCTGGTATATTAATCCTAAAACGGGGTATGCCTATTCTATGGAATCAGGAACAGGATTAGAGTTTACGACTACAACAAATACTCCGGCAGTTAGGTTACTCGATGTTGCCTTTAACGGCTACCTATTTGTAGCCGTAGGGGATAATGCCACCATCGTTGTTTCTTTTGATGGGATATCCTGGATCGAACAACATGTATCCAATAGTTATTCTGAAACTTTCTTTGCTGTTGCCTCGTGCGACGAAATTTTTATAGCTGTGGGTGAGCTAGGCGAAATTCAAACCTCGATAGATGGACTTCGTTGGACTGCAGTAGCTACAGCCGATGGATACAGTGGTACCTTGTATGACGCTTCCAATAATGATACTTTATTTCTCGTAGTTGGGGAAAGTGGCGAAATTCAAACTTCTCCCGACAGTACCAATTGGACAAGCAGACAAAACGCCGGGGCATACTCTGGGACATTTCGAAGTGTAGTAAATAATAGTTTTATCTTTGTTGCTGTTGGCGAAGCCGGAGAAATACAAACCTCTCCAAATGGAGTAACTTGGACACATCAAGATAATGCTAACGGCTACAACGGATTATTTACCAGCGTGGCTAACGGAGATTATGCCGGAATAGTGGCGAAGTTCGTAGTAGTTGGCGAAGCCGGAGAAATACAAACCTCTCCGGACGGAATCAATTGGACCCATCGGGATAACGCCAATGGATTCTCTGGAATTTTTTTCAATGTCTATTTTAGCGGTGGGATTTATTTTGCGATTGGTTCCGATGGAGAAATACAAACTTCAGAGGATGGGCTTACGTGGATTCATAGGAACAACGCTAACGGATCTGCCGGTTATTTCTATGGAATGACAGCTAGCAACTCCGTGCGAGTTATAGTGGGAGAAGGGGAACCCCAGGTTTCTTTATTATCGAGCACGACCACTATTCCGCTGCCGATGGATAAACAACTTAAACTGTTTGTACGGAGAGGGATCGATGCCAGTCAGTCGACATGGCCAGTATGGTTCGATGGCTGTCCGATTGGAAAAACTCTGGTGATGGAATCATCCAATGGTTTATTTATAAGCAGCATATGGAATAACGACTCTCCTTTTGCTGGCGCAATGCCTATACAAGATGATGGTGTAACAAACGATCCTTCAAGTTTGTATTTGAATCAGGCATGGTTTGAGCCCGACGATCCGACACTAATTCATCATGATGTAGTGGCGCATACTGCTGGCACTGATACCACCATCTCTACCTTAGTTGAGAACATAGCGTTCGTGCTTATAAAAGCTACTGATATTTCGGGCGGAGCTTGGCTGTACCAAGACCATCATGATTGGAGCGAAGTTGGTGAGTTATCAAGTGCTACGCCGATGGGCCATACCAGTGGTCTGGCCGTGAATGTTGATAGTGTTACTATCCCAGAGGAATGGCCAACGGCGACATATCTTGTGATGATAGTTGGTGAGGACTTGGATGGAAATTTTAAAGCGGTTACGGCTATCAATACGCACGGTCTTTCTACTTCTGGGGCGCATGTATCCGAGGATGGACAACGAATGGTATCGCACGAAGGAGTTGAAGATGCTACTGGTATTTTATGGCAAGATCTCCTCACCCCGGCAGACCATAGTTCCGATGAGCATTCGTGGGGATATGACAGTGGTAGTCGAAGAACGATTACAGCAATAGATCTTGCAAAATATCCCTATGTTCCTCCATTTACAGTAACCCCGAAAACGGAGTTGCCAATGAGTGATCCTAGCTACCCTGTAAACATGATAAATGTTAGCGCAGTAGCAGCTGGTAAATTTAGCCAGCTCGCTGGAGGTACGCTGGGAGAACTTTGGCTCACCACTAATATAGAAACTTGGACAAGTTATCCACAAAATATGTCCTTCAATGTGACGTCGCTTGCGTTCTCAGAAGCCTATGGAGTATTTTTTATTGGGCACGAGTCCGGACTAATAACTTATATAGCTGATGATAGTGGAACCCAGACCATAGTAACTAATGCAGCACTCTATGATGAGATATCTTCTATTATTTCCATAACCTGTATGGAGGGATGGGGTATTGCAACTACGACCAATGCGAGATTAGGGATAGCCAGCGTGGACAATCCGGCTCAGTGGAACTTACTAGTTCTTACGAAGGATCCGGAAGGTGTGGGCGCGCCAGACCCGTACGTAGGTCCGATACGCGGAGCTACAATGTTTCTCGGAGAGATAATATCCGTTGGAGGTGCACAGATCCATTTGCATGAGACAGACGGATCTCATGTTACAACAGAATGGGCAGATCTTGTCGGTGACGATCTGTATGATATCGCCGTTGGTACTAACGATGATGGGATAGACATATTAATTGTGGTCGGAGCGGATGGAGTTATCCGGCATTCTACCAACACCACGCAATATACCTTAATTCCTAATGCGAATGGTTATGATGGAACATTCAAAAAAATTATATTCACAGGTAGCATGTTCGTGATAGCTGGCGAGGCTGGGGAGATCCAAACGTCACCTAATGGAGTCTACTGGACCTCTGTTAGTGAAGTTTTAGAAATTTCCGGCGACATCATTGACATGTCGTACTGTAGCAACCAGATAATGTTGGTAGATTCAGATTCAAATATATATAGTGTTTCAATTTCAAAGCTATCTGGGACTGCCGATGAGCCTATTTTCCCTGTGACCCAAATCGAACCTTATGTTGGAAAATCCATCGACTGTTCCTCCGATCCTACTCATAAGTTTAATGCTATGGCCTATGATGGGAATATGTTAATAGTTGTTGGTGAGGATACATTAGTTTATTCCAGCACTGACAAAGTTTCATGGGAACCGCAAAACTTTTTCTACGCTGTTCCGAGAGCATTTGCAAGCATTACTTGGGGAGGAGGATGGTTTCTTGCCGTAGGTGATGGCTATTTCAAGCAGGGTCACTACTGGGAGCAGCATCGTGTTGGCGTCTCTAGAGATGGTGTTGCCTGGGAGTATGAGGAACTTCAGGAACATCCCGAATATGGCCCATACAAAGCACCGTTTAGCGGGAGTGCATTTAATGGGTCTTACTTTGTCGTGATTGGGTCAACGGGCGTAATTCAATATTCTTCCCCGGTAAGTTTGGATACCGGTCCCGTTATATGGACGGAGGCTATTCGGAGTGATGATGGTATGTGGATTAGTAATCTTCATGCGGTGACCTGGACAGGTAGTATGTTCGTAGCTGTGGGAGAGACTTGGACAGTTGAAACTTCGCCGGATGGAATCATCTGGACGTATCAGCATGGCCCTATTTCGCAAGCGCCCCAGCCTGGTCACTTCAATGGGATCGCAGGGAACAAGGATCTTATCGTTGCTGTCGGTGATTATGGAACAATACAAACTTCGGAGGATGGAGTAATTTGGACTAAACAATTCCCAACCAATGCGTATAGCTCTACCTTCAATGATATTATTTGGGATGAAGACAACAGGGTGTTTGTAGCCATAGGAGAGTCCAGCGAAGTACAGTGGTCGCCGGATGGAATCATCTGGACTCGCTTAAATACTGATGGTTTAAGCGATTCGGCAAAACCTTTACGTAGGGTTGCAAGTGTGGACGGCGAGTTATTAGTGACTACCGGCACGAACGAGATTCTATCCATCCCCTTTTCCGAAGCGGATAAATATCGCGTCGCCGTTACTGGAAAGGAGATCATAGGAACTTCTTATGTGGGAGAGTTTAACGACTGGGCCGCTTCCAGCGACGCCTTAGTCTTTGTTGGGTCCGCCGGAGAAATACAAACCTCTCCAAATGGAGACATGTGGATACGACTGATACCGGATGCTGCTTTTGTTGGTAGCTTCCTCGCAGTTACTTGGGGCGATGGTATCTTTGTGACCGTAGGCGAAGCTGGAGAAATACAAACCTCTCCAGATGGGATAGTTTGGGAAAAACAATCGCTCGCTACGCCTTATGAGCTTACGTTACATGCCGTCGCTTGGGGCAATGGTATCTTTGTGTCTGTGGGAGAGTCTGGCGAGATACGAACCTCTCCGGACGGAGCAATTTGGACTCATCGCAATAATGCCAATGGTTATGATGGAACATTCTTTGATGTCCACTACAATGGTAATATCTTTCTTGCCGTTGGAGAAGATGCAGAGATACAAACTTCGCCTGACGGGCTACACTGGTATACCGCGTTGCCTGCGTCCGTGGATTTACCACTTGAGCCATATCTTGGAACCTTTCGGAAGATCGCCTGCAATGGGAATAATTTTATTATCGTCGGAGACTATGGTGAGATTCAAGTTGGAACATTAAATGGAGAGCACTGGACTAAGGAGGTTATTTTTTATTTACCGAACTATAGCTTTAAAGACCTAGTTTTTATTGATGGGATATTCTTAGCAATGGCCAGTGACGGTAACCTTTGGATGTCTATCGATGGGGCCGAGTGGAAGGTTCAAAAAATGTTACACGGCCAGAGACTAAATTTTATTTCATTGAGGGAGGGTATGCTTATATTTGCCGGCAAGGGCGGCACTATCGTTCAGTTACCCTTTAGTTCCATACCACATCCTGCCGATAACGGTCGGGGACGACAGTACAGTCGTGGGAATGGCGGAGCTTATCGAATGTTAGCAGGTGGTACCTTCCTTGATACTCCTACAGCGGTAGGGACTGCATCGAGGATGCTGACAGTTAAAAAATCGCATCAATGGTCAAGGACTATTGCTTCGAGAGGCTGTGCGGAGCATTATAGCGGGTAACTTTAATCGGTACATGAGTGGATAGTTAATCCACTCATGTACCGTAACACCCGAATATATTATAGGAACCAACTTAATGCTTGTATATAAAGGAAGGAACAAATCATGTATAAAATTCAATTAGACTCGTCATCGCCAGAACAGTATACTTTATCTATAAAAAACTTCACCCACCTTATGGATCAGTACCTGCAATATATTGATACATTGGATGACTCTGTTAGTACTGAGGCGCTCAGCAATAGTCTCATGGCTGTGTTTACCGCTATGATAGATTTGTTTGGTCGCTTCATGAATACGGCAAAAACCAATATTTTTAAATTCCCTAGAAGTTTAAAACGCTCAGAAATTAGAGCATATACCGAAAGTCATGCAGTCATGGTGCAGAGGATAGAGAGAAGCTCATTTGATAAATTTATGACAGCAGAAATTGATGTCCCTAGTCGCATGAGTGCCACCTATCTATCAGCCACTTCTAACTTAAATTCTACCTTAACAACAATTGGAATCAGTGACTTATCCGCTCGATTTATTACAATGATGAAATCCCTTATTATCGATATTAATGGAAGTAAGGATTACGAAAACCCCTTTACTTCGAGCGCAACAAATGTTATGGCTAAGCTTACTGCGGCTACCAAATTATACAATATCCATTTAAAAGACTATATGGATAAGCCCGGAAAGAAGAAACCATTTAGTAAGGTATTTCATAACATGAAAGAATTAAAAGAGCTGAGAGTTACGTTGCTTGATATGGAAAAAAATTTATTGGGGATATCTGCAGTACAAAAAAGATTGGACACGTTAGATGCAATAACCAGTAAACTGTTTTCTGTAGTTAATAACAACGCGAAAGCCAACGTATCAAAAAAGTTTGTTAGGGTAATGGCCAATTTTCTAAAAGCTCAGGCCATTGGGTATGAGATGTATGGAGAGTTGGTAAGTGCGCAAATGGCGCTCGAACATAACTACACTGAGGTTATGGAAACACTTTACAGCTTCGATCCTGCGGGGTAGCGCCTTAGTGCAGGTAGGATCAAGGGAGTAGTATGGGGGAGACAGATCGCGAATTTGGAGAAATTCAAACCAAGCTGGCGCACTTTGAAGATTATCGTAAAAGTACCGAACAGGACATAACTGATTTTAGAGAAGCCATCACAGGAGTAAAGATGGACTTCATCCGTGCAGACGGAGCAACTAAGGGTATCCTCAGTCAGTTAATAAAACTGAATAAGAATCATGTGGAACAGCTAAAGAAGATGTCCGTTAAGGTTGAAGATTGCGATTTATGCCTGACCGCCCATCAGACGAGCCTAGAAGATTTTGAGCGATTACTGGATGAATTATCCACTAAACTTGATTCGACTGTTAGTGAAGTATCAAAACTTCAAAAACTACGCTATCAATTACTGGCTGTGTTGGTGGCAATTCCTATTCTAATGAAAATTGTATCCTTGGTTAGAGGAATAAAACCGTAGGTTAGCAGAGGGAGGTGGGCACCTCCCTCTGCTAAGGTAATGCTATTTTTTCATCATGAGTTGAGTTTTCATACTAGATGATGAAGATGATCCATAAAAGTATCCTATCACTTGTGTGGCCATTGCGGCTATGTAACCTATTATTAAAAATATTAGGTCTCTGTCCTCTCCCAAACCAGAAGTTCCTTCTGCAATGAGGACATAGAAGAGGTAGAAGGTAACCCCAATAATAAAGACTGCCAACGCTGGCTGTACATTTTTTGATAACCAAGAAGCTTCCTTACTCTGCTGGACTAACGATTGGTTATCTCTTGCGCTGTCAGTATCAGCCATCTTTGCTTTAATTAGATCAGCTTCTATCTCCCTCTCTTTAATGTCGAGCTTTCGCAACGCTACCTTGGCACTCGTCTCTGTCTTCTTTAGTATGTTGGCCTGCTCCGCCCGCTCTTCGTCCGAGGTTAGATTATCATCGAATGCCTTACCTATACTGTCCACCAATTTGCCGACACCGCCGGTTAGAAATTTTGCTATGTCCATAGTTACACCTCCAAGCTTCTAGAGACCCAAGTATATAGATACTTTCTAAGTTTCTTGTTTTTGCTGCAAAGATTTCTGTAAAAGGCTATCTTAGCAATTGTGAATCGTAGTGTAAATGTTTCAGGAACTGTGTTGTTGATACTACCAACAGTTTTATTTCCTATTACTCCATCTGCGGTTGCGTCGCAAGCACGTTGTGCTATCTTACTCCCAGTCCGTATTCCGGCATTTACTGAAAAATTAAAGATAGAGTTGGCTACTGTCTGATCTGTGATATCGTCTCCCTTCACTTTATGCCAAAATTCCCGCAGATAGAACTCTCGCACTTCCTGCATTAACTCTTCGGAAGCGTAGAAAGTTTTATTAACTGCTTTAAAAAAAGATCGCCACTCTGAGCCTTCCGCTTCCGCTTCTGGCACCCTGGGAAAATCTTTTCTTTGTTTCATGATATCGATAAGTACCCACCCATTCCATGAAGGAAAATTATTTCTACTCACTCCAATCCAAGTTTCTCCTCCAGAGTCGTCCGGATCACCCACGACGTAGCCACCTTCGTGGTGTCGTAGGATTTCTAATGCAATGTCATAGTTGGCCATGCTACTGCCTCCTGTATAAAATTATTTTTTATCTTCTACCAATTCTACTATATCCAAGGTACTCATATACTTTCGATCTGCTTTCTTATCATATGTCCATACGCCAGTAGTGTTCAGTAAGTCTTCCATCTTAGTTGAGGATTTAGTCAGACGATCGAATAATTTTTCTGGATGTATGGTCAAGGGACTGCCCGCCGAGGGGCTCCACGTTTGTTGGATAAAACATAGCTCTGCGGTTATTTCTAATGCTCTTCTGAGCTCGTAGGAAGCACCCATTAGCTCCCTAACATTAGTTCTGGTTATGTTTTGTTTGGGACTTAGATGCAGCTTACAGTTATGGCTCTTTTCCGCCATACCAAAATATCCATTAGTCTTGCAATAGTTAAAGTTTGTTACTGAGTTCAAAATCCCATGTTCTTGGCTTACTACGAATGGAACGCTTCCACCAGACAACATAGTCTTCCCGCGCTGTATTACTAAGCTTACTTCGTTTACATCTTTTCCTGGAGTTTTGCCATGTGGGTATCGCGGGACTTCGCCCTTAGAGTCCATGGACATAAATGAAGCACTCATGGCCTGAGACAGAGTACCAGTCAAAGTTTCAAAGTTTGCCCCAACTCTCTTTGGTTTTTCTCCTGATCTGCTATGCTGTAGATATTTAGGTTGTGGAGTACGCGAACTCATATCATTTACTTTTCCAGTCGCCGCTGTTACAAACACGCAGATGCCGTGCGTTTCACACATCTTACGGAGCGAGCTGAGCAGTATAGTTTTTTTGAGCCCATCATTCATTGCGAGGACTCTTGCTTTCTCGTCGTCAATACCCTTATCATTTAAAAACTTAGTTTCTGAAGAAGACCTCATTTCGGTGATACTATCAAGAACTACATATGTAGGTACCCATGCCTTCTCGGGCTTCATCGTTAGAGGGTTTATGAATGGAGACTCTATTATATAATCCTTCTTATGCTTTTCTTTAGCAACACAAAGTTCTACCATAAATTTATGAAATTCTCCTATGTCATACTGGATGCCGCTGAGTGGGGTTATCCTACTCACGATATCCTTTGTGTTAGCATGTGGCGCGAAATTGGCAACCCTTTCCAAATCACGTATTAGAGAATTTTCAGTATCTACTACTATAGCTTCTGACCCTGGATAATGCGCCATGGAATTGACGACCAAGCCGGCGGCAATCGTGGACTTAAACATATTGCCCTTTCCTTGAATGCCCTGAATCATATTAACTATTCCACCATTTAAAATCCATCTATCATTACTGCCCCCGCGATACTTTCCGGTTACTAGATCGTACAATGTACCGGTGCCGTAGTTACACAATGGGAAAGATTGTTGCAATGAAATGTTATCTAACAAGCTCATATCGGATTATCCTTATTTGGTTAATTTTGGTTATAGCATGCGTGGAAGGCTTAATTTAATATTTCATTCGTCTAAACTATTATATATACTTACACATACCAGTAACTGAGGAGAGAGCAATGTTAACTTTACATGCTTCAATACCAGAAATTCAACAACACATAATAGATCCCATAGCGGAACAAGTAGTGAGAAATCTTATCTCTAACCTCGGCGCTGAGCCTACATTCGGCAGTAACATTTATATTAATTCTGATCATACCACCAGTACCGTTACAATAGACGAGAGCCATAATTTAATCTTACCGACGGGAAATAAATTCGTCTGTGAGGTAGTTCCAAATTTTGAACCTCGCAACAGTCATTATGACACATTAACGCCAAACAATATCATGCTGCCTATATGTCAAGATCGGATGTTTGATCAGTACGCGGTGTTTCATGATTCTGAGATAGGGGTAGCTGTTACAGAACAGACTGTCCCATGCAACATCGAACTTGAGTGCACGCTGCAGTTTGGTGAAAAGTCCGCAGCATACGAATTTTTTACAAGATTAAAAACCTATGCTATAAGTGCTCCTTCCAGATTTATTCCAGAAGTACACTATGACTATAAAATACCAGATGAGGTATACACCACTCTGTTCAATATTTATAAACTTAAGTATCCTTCGTTCAATGTTCAATTTATTAGCTGGCTGAGGGAATGGTCTGGTAAGCAGTTTTCTCTTAAAGTAAACCGCTCCTCTCCCCTTAGCGTAGCAGGGTTAATTACACAGAAAAAGGTATTGGACGTTGTAACAAATTTATCATTTGAGGCAACTAAACCAGCCCCAAAGATTACGAACCGATCTCCAGATGGCTATACTTTTAAATGCACCATAGTGGTGCAGTTTGCCCGTCCAAATATTCTATGGATGCACTATCCAATCATAATTAATAATGTGTTGGTTCCGGAAAACATATTACCAAGGTGGGTATTACAGCAGCATCAAAGAGAAAATGTGGTACATGCGAACAGAGCTATAGATGCTATATTTCAGACAGCCTCAGTTCGTGGTCGCGGTGCAGTTAGACTTCCTTGGTATGATACTTGGAGCTTGCCAGTTAGTGCCGCCCCTACACAATTTAATTATAAACCTTTTCTCATAATAGTATTTACGTTAGACAGTAAAATAAACCCGACGTATATAGATTTGATGGATGACCTCAGTGGGGTTACTATTGCTCAGGAGGTACAGGAAGCAATTCTTAAAAATCCCACTGGGGCACTCCATTTGCACAATCAATTTCACGTTGGTGTATATGGAGATGGAGTCCAAATAGGGACAAACTTACTTTCCCTTTCGGATGAGGGGATGCTATCAGTTAATTGCACTAACTGGAATAAAATATATAGATTAGTTTTATCTGAGTCAAAGGAGACGGCACATGGGATTAATATCACAGCAAGGGTCAATATCGTCGACATCTGCGTCGACACTAAAGCAACAGGTACATGAATACATTAATACCCCAGTAGCAATTGATGAAAGTGAGAAGCGTTCGATCAGCGATAGAGGCTATATTAAAGATACCTTTACGAATAAATCTGCATTGAATTATGATGAACAACAACATACGGTTAAGCTACTTGCTGGGTTTGCTGGGGGAATGCGCGGGACGGTGGTGTACTTTCAGCAAACTGCACCTATAAATATTCGGACCTCAGAAGCTGATGGAACTATATCTTCTGTGCATGGAGAATTACTACAGATCAATGAGTTTGAGTTGGTGTTTCAGGCAGGGCTGGCCTTTGATGAGAACGTAGAAGAAAATTATAACACTGTGACTGGAACAGCTTACGTTTATCCCGGAATTTATCCTAAAGTTGGGGACCTGTTCCTGTACGAAATAAATCCAGGTCAGTTAGGATTGTTTAAAGTAAACGACAGCAAGAAATTATCCATTCGGCGATTCACCTACCATGCCATCGAGTTCATACTGGTCCGTCTTCCGTCTAGTGCAGAAGTTGAAACCCTAACAGATGCCGTGACAGAAATAGTATACTTCTCAAAGCAAAAATTTGGTGCCGGAGAGAACGCCTTACTCGAGTCCGAAACATATCTATTGATCAGAGATATACACATAATTAGGAACGTACTAATAGAGCATTACAAGCAATTATTTTGGGACGAACATATGTACGGAAGTTTTGTCAAAGAGAATGGGGTATACGATCCGTACATGGTAGACTTCTTGAACCGTACCTTAAGTTTTATGGATGTTGGCATAATGCCAAAAAAGCTATTAACGGTGGTACCTAACAGGAATGATACTCTTCTGTATGCGCTGTTGCATCCCGGGGACGTGCCTAAAGAAAAGCTGAAAAAATTTGTTACTACCAGAACTCACACACTTGATCAGAGAGCTACTGTTATTAACACACTGTTAAATAGATCTTACAATGTAGTTATATCTGACGAGGAAGCAGGAACAATAGATTTGGTGCCGCTATATATCCTAGGTCAGACATTTTATAATAATGACCCAGACAAGTATACCTTAGTAGATAAGCTTATTTCTGCTTACATGACAGAAAAAGTTATTTATCAGAATGACCTCATGACGTTATCCAAACAATATAGAACACTGTCTTCTGAGGAACAATTTTACAGAATTCCAATATATATACTATTGCTTGACGCTTTAGCAAAAGCCATAACCTAACTTGTGAGGAATTTATGTCAGCCTTTATATTTGGAAACATAGTAGATGCTATTAATAAATATCGATTCCATATAGTACTTAGATCTTCCTATGTTCCTGAGCTTCCCCTGGCAGTTCGGAGCGGTGAAGTAAATCCAATCCACGACGATATTCATAGTGTGACGGAAACGAAACTTTCCCTTAAGTATGTAATCGATATGATATTCCAAGAGGTAAGCTTTGATATCATAGAGCCAGAGGTGAACATACCACTTATGGTAGATTTGTTGGGGCAATATTTAGCATTTATGGCGGGATTCCAAAACATAGATGAGGAGAGCAAGGAATTTATTGCCCGTGCTTCGGCGGCAAGAGCTAAGCTACTACCACTAAAGGAAGTATTTTCCCATAGAGCAAAGACATTCGACCCACAGTACAAAAAATCTATTCTGGATCTTATAGGAGAGCTTAACCCATGAGACATCCAATAAGTGCCGCATTAAAAGAAGAGGTATTGTCTATACTGCGGGAAGGAACTCCACAATATCTATCTGTTACGTGTACGATAAGTTCTCCTAATGGAGCTGTAAATATTCAGTTGGATAAAATAGAGCGTCTGCGCATATCGCAAAGATTCCTAACCTCGTACTCCGATTTTATATTTATAGAGTTTGAACTATCACCCTCGGAATACCTATCTTGTTTTCGTAACTACGCCGATCTTGTGTGTGTCGTTGAAATTTATCTGACCGAACGAAACTCTGAGGAGGCTATCGAGCCCCTCGTTACTTTGCAAAAGAAAATACTATTTCGGGATAAAAAAGATCCATTTAAAGAGCAGGGCAGGGACGAACTCCTACCAGACGAAGACACGGTGTATAATGAGTCACATCAATCTAATGACATATGGGTCCAAGCGGACTTAATGTCTCCGGAATTATATTACCTAAGGAAAAAGCAAATACACTTTAATCTTCGTGATTGCACTATGAAGGATATGCTCTATTTCCTTGTTCACCTAATGGGAATTGAGAAGGCCAGCATAGTCGATCCAGATAATGACGTTCCGGTTACTAATTTTGTCATCCCACCGATGAAAAATATAAGCAACGTCTTTGGGTTTCTACAAAATGAGTACGTTGGGGTCTATGCAGCAGGACTAAGTAACTACTATATCAATGGCACTATGTACATCTACCCAGCCTGGGAACCGGTCATAGATGACCCAGACAATATTGTTGATATTTATAGTGTTCCTGACGGGTCATTCATGGGAGATACTTATCATGTGCTTGATGGTGATCGAGTACGGATAATAAGCAATACCAAATCGGCAAGTGTCGATAATATCGAGCAAGGAATGGAAAATGTGGGAAGTAGCTTTATGATCCAAGAGGGTGCCAACATAAAAGATAAATGGCGGGTCATGCAAGGGGAGACGGTAACGATCCCGGAAACTAATATGATAGCAAGAAGCCTAGATACGGACAAAGGCATGACGTCCGGAACTTGGCACCCAAGGTTTAAATTTTCTTGTAACAATCAGTACGCGCTTCTGTCTGAACTGGCTGCAATTAATGTTACCAATATCGTAACTGGATGGAAGAACGCTGTCCCTTATACTTTCACTCCTCGAACTAAAATAAACTATCACTTCGATGGAGAAGATGGTTATGAGACCTGCACTGGTGCCCCGACCGTCATTGAGTACGACTTCGTGCCAACAAATCGCCTCACGATCCAAAAATATAGTTGCTCGTGTAGTATATCGTTTATCACTACATAGAGGTAGTCACCAACACAGGGCGGTAGGATCTCCTACCGCCCTGTGTAATTAAATATCTTTACTATCATCTTATAACCAATTGCGATTAACGTTGCGATTGGTTGCTACGCTGTAATACTTTTGAGTACAGCAACTTCTGCAGCCACGAGCTTCTTAAGTCTTGGGTTCTGTATATTGGAGAATACTCCCATACGATCGTAGCTGAGCAGCTTTCTTTTTATGTTAATAAACATTTTCTTGGACACACTGGTTTCGTATAAAGAACCTATTGATACGGCGAGTTTAATGAGGTGAAACTCGGACACAACTGAGAGATATTTAGCAGCTCGGGCATCGATCCCTCTCAACTGTCTTAGTCTCTCTGTGATTAAGTCCATGTAAGATCTGCCTGCTATCCATGGGGTGTGCATGAAGTCGGCCATGGTTATTTTTCCTGCCTTTATCAGTAATAGATATTTCCTTACTGTTGCTGCTCCGGAGGCAGTAATAGCATTAGTGCTAAGTGGGTCTCTTTGTTTAGCGACTATCTGATCGATCGGAATAGATAAATCTAGGGAATCAGAAATGATGTTCAGAAGCCATTGGTCAAATAGGTCATCTTGCAGTGAGTCTAGCACGTGACGCATTACAAACTCAGCAACGGTCGGCCCAAACAGTTCGTGGTGCTTTTCGTACACCATGTATTTCATGATTAGCTGAACTATGTCCAAGGATAGTACACAAATGGAAGGTGGGGTGTTAGAAAAGTTTATCGAGGCTGAGGAGAAGTCGTAAAGCAATTCTGGAGAATTATGATACAAAACTCTTAACGGTTTTACGTCCTCCCAGCGTTCCCACCCACTGTCAATGGGGAGTGTGAGTAATGGGTTTGCTACTGTTGTGCGCAGACAGTAATTAATAGTGTCCCTGTTGTTTCCGACAAATGGTCCATTGTCCGAGACCCCAATATAGTATGGGTCTATTGTCCTTTCGATGGTGTTAAGGTGTTTCGTTACCTCAGTATATAGACCGATGCCGGAAGTTTTAGTTTTAAGGATCGTATGGTCTAGTTGGTTTATTACAGAAGATATCACATTCAGTAATGGGGTGTGTACTGGGTGAGATAGCATGAATCTTGTGCGATATCCATCAGTGCGGTTGTTCATGTCGTCAACGAATTTTATCCAATCTGATGGAATCTTTGGATTCCCTCTTGGTATTGCTTGTTGTATAATTTTTAACATGATCAGTTAGTTCCTTATGGTTAACTTTATTAGGTATATCATACCCAATAAAATATTATTACACCCAGTAAATAGATATTTAGTCCAGCCATTTATATAGGAAAGTTCATGACAATAATAAATATATATTATTTTCATGAGTTATAATTCAAATGGTCTTTTTAAACAATTAACGTTAATTAGGAGAAATGAACATGCCTTTAACAGTCGGAAAGAATGATCGTCCTGACCAAGGTACTGCGACACCGAGGAAGGAACCGCCAACAATGGCAGCCCCTTCGTGGGATGCTCTCATTAAGAGTATAGACATTCCGTCTACTCTAAGCCCTAACGGCAAACAATTTATTGATGATCTGCGAGATTGCATCAAGCATGATAACACAGGCCTCGTATTACATTCGCTTAATAATGACCGTATCGCAGGGGCCGCGATACTTACCAAAAATTCCACTCATGCCATTATTCTTGGTCTTGGAGAATCATACTCTCCGACGTATAACCAGCCACCGACGTACGCATTGGGTGATTTGACCAATCAGCTACAACTATCCTTTCCTGGAGTTAAGGTCCTACAAGGTATTATTCAGTGGCCAGAAGATTACGATCGTCTACAACGAACTGCAGCTGCTATAAAAGCATCACTGCAGATTACTGCCAGATCGCAATGGAAAATGGAGTTAAACCACAAAGCATTCGAGAAGACTGATTACAATCCAGGGCAAGAAATGTTTATCACTTCGGATATGGGACGAATCAATGCTTTCATTGATAAGTTTTCTCCCCATGCGATACCATCAAGAGCAGACTTTGGGTTCGGGGTTATCATACGAGACCGATCGAACAAGCGAAAAAATTTGATGCACCAGGACTCATCTGGTGACATTCAGGTCGCAGTTACCGCATACATGGACTTTGTTCCGATCCAGAACGATCAGCAAAGTGGGTACCCAACTAAGTTTCGTGGAGTCATCAAAGTTTCAAACGTTACAAGTGCGATACCACACAAAAATTTGTGGGGACTGTTGCATCCTCTATTCGTCGGTCAGTTCATTGAAAATCGTGGCTGGTGGAAACCGTATAAGAAGGATTTTGAAACTCGAAACATTGGTAACTTGGTTCCAAATACTGAGGGTGGGCACTATAAGGTTACTTCCGAAAAAGAGTGGTACGATTTTATCAGCCAGGCAGTTCCGCAGAACGAGATAGCAATCGCGCTTGAGCTGGACGACTCTCGATTTCGTATTGCTGGAACTGATCTTTTGATGAGCAATCCGAATCTTTTGGTGGAAGCCATGAATGACTTTTATGGACTAACTCCACAGAACGTAGATGAGCTTATGCGATCGCTCGGTATGGAAACTTTACCGCACCCATTTCTTACCAGCTATTCCGAAGTGACTGGACTTATTAATGACAATGGAAGACTCCAGGATTCAAAAGAATGGGATTACTTAAAGATGGCAACTTTGCTTAAGGATCCGGGACTTATTCAAGAATTCTTTTATCGATCAGGCAGTGATCCCTTCGCCCGACATGCGCTACTTGAGGCTAAAGGACTTGAAGGAAAACTTGTCGGTACTTGTACTTCGTTGGTAAGTAATCCTGCTTTCGCTAACTGGGCATGTCATTTACTCCTCAACACTAATCTTGGCAAGAGTATTGAGTATGAGTATAACGAACAGGTTAACATGTTCCATAATGGAGTTAATCTGCAGGGAGCCGGAGGCTACACGGGCCATGGCGGCATGCTCCATAGTAACAATCTGCCAAACTACCAGCAAGGTGGTTCGCCCTACAGTCTGTAACGAAGCATGGCACGTAATGCGGTAGAGTCAGCCGACTCTACCGCATCTAATTTTTTATATGGAGAGTATATGAGTAATCACCGTAGGCCAATTTTAACTATTGTTAATTACGGAGAGCTTTTTAGTAACGATCCTGATGCCGAGGCTGTTCCAATAGAAGAAGCTACTGTGTTTAAGAAACAAAATATAACATTTTATAAACACATACTAAGGGAAGGATCCACCGATCTTATTTTTGCAGCGAGTTGCGAATGTGGGTGCTTGGTTGGTAATTTTTATACTGGCGTGACATGCGAGGATTGCGAGACCGTAGTAGCTACTAATTTTGCTAATGATCTTCAATACCGACGTTGGTTAGTAATTCCAGAATTCATGCCGCCTATAATACAGCCCACCGTATTTAAGGTACTCGATAATTGGATGGGTAACTGCGATAAGAAAAAGCGACTATTGTGGTCGTTCTTAAATATTAACCTACCATTCCCTGACGAACTGGCAGCACGGTTTAAACAGGGCATGACTTATTTTTATGAAAATTTTGATGACATTTGTCACTATCTGCTTACTGAATATAAACCTTTGTGTGTGGGTGGTGGAGGAAAACGAAGTAAAGGAATTAGAGAGTTCTTGGATGCAAATCGCTCAGCTATATTTTGTAGGGAATTACCTATATTAAATAAGAGTTTGCATTTACTTACGGGAGATAACATTAAGTATACTGACGAGTCCGTTCCGCATATCTTAAGAGCTTGGATGGAACTGGCAGCTACCGCAGACACTTATCGCAACGGTATAACTTCAGCCACTTATATTGACGAGCGAGCAGCAGAGCTGATGGAGGATTACTACCTATACACTAAAAGTATAATCGTAAAGAAGATAGCTTCTAAGCCGGGCTTTGCCCGAAAGAATGTGTTCGGTACCAGACTACATTTCAGTTCAAGAGCCGTTATAACCCCTATAACTGACGAACATCAATTCGATGAATTGTATATTCCTTGGCGCATTGGGGTCGCATCTATGAAATTAGAAATAATAAATCTTTTACAGCAACGGATGTTTTACTCCATGTCCGACGCGGTTCGGACGCATGCGCGGGCGCTAACCAGTCACGTAGAAGAAGTTTATAATGTTATGTTAGAGCTTATAGAAGAATCGCCCTACAAGGGACTGCCGGTGTACTTTGGGAGGAACCCCAGTTTGCAGTATGGCGCATTGCAGCAATTCTTTGTCACTAGGATTAAAACGGATCTAAATGATAATACAATTGAGATTAGTCCCTTGTGTATCTCCGGACCGAACGCCGATTTCGATGGAGATGCGATGTATATGATAAGATTGTTTGAGCTTGATTTAATGGGCGAATACCAAAAGTTGCATCCATCTGGAACTATGGTTTCAGGAACATCTATGGAACTTAGTAACACGTTACGTATGTGCCCAGAGTCAATACAGAACTTAAATTTATGGGCACATGATGATGTGTAAATTTATTAACTACAACCTATTTTGATGAGGGGGAATCATTTTGTATATTGCGCCTTTAGTTGACGTGCTGACTCCAGTGTCAATTGGGACAGTGTTGGGTACCAATGTTAGTCTAGACCTAATAGGCTCGTTAAATGCTGAGATGTCTGCAGCTGCGGGAGGGATTGTATTTGGGTCTGCCGATGATCCACATGCCGACATGTATCATCATTTTAATAAAGTAGTAGATCTTCCATTGGCAGAAACTGCTAGCCTGATTAAGGCTACGAATATAGTTATTGAAGATCGGAATGCCGTCAGGCCTATAACCAGTATAGAGGAACTTGAAAGGGGAATACCAGCATCAATGCATGAAGCTATACTGACCTTCCCGCCTATACGGAAGTTAGTAAAAGAAGGCTCGGTATTTGGATTCGGATATGATTATGACCTGCTACCTTCTGAGGATAGAACTGGTAGATTAATCCATAACGGCAGTGCCTACTTTAGTCCAAAGGAAAGCGAAGTTCCTGGAGACAATCCATCGTTCTTGGAGTACGAGTTTCATAGCGACGATCCTTTATTTTCTGCGGATGAGTTAGATGACATTCAGGTCACCAGGGAATGGATGCAAGATTTTCTGGATAACGATGAAGAAAGTTATGATCTGACCGACTGGCCAGCAAAGCAAGGAAAACTGGATAAGTAATTACAACGGTAGCGTGTGCTTACACACGCTACCGTTGTAGGTTTTGTTTCACTGATAACGTGATCTTCATTTTTTTTTAGATATATATCATTGAACCGATATGATGCGATCTGAATAACCTTAACCAACTAAAGGAGAAATTGATCATGGACAAAAACTTAAATATTACTTTAACCGAATGTCTTCCATTGTCGCGACATAGAATAGGAATTATACGAGGAGACGATTCACTTTGGCCTATAGCTCCAATAATGTCGGATATCATGTACTCCCCTGAAGAAGAGGATTTTCCTACGGTTGTTTTTACTCCATTGCGTCTCCATGGTAGTTAAGTTACGAGCAAGCTACAAACCCTATGTAACTAGGTCCCGAACTCGGCATTCAAGACCTAGTTACATATTTTTTTTGTAGCAGTTAGTGTAGTGTATTTTAACCATAGGCTGTCATTATATGTCCTAAGAGCAAAACCTTTAACAAAAACGAATGGGGGGATCCATGACAAATACTGATAAAGAGGGAACGATCTTGTCGCATAGAAGAAGAGGTGAAGGGGTCGTCTTATCGTTAGGTAAGGAGGGCGCGATATTTGAGAGTCCGAGAGATATAATAGCTAGCGTCATAGCATTCTCTATCGTAAACCCCGGAGACATTTCTTCCTTGTATAAGAAAGATTTAGTTTCATTTAGAGAGATCCTAACTGAATACTCGAATCAACCAGAAAAAGTAGCGTTCGTATATCAGGAGCAACTAAAGGAAGCTTTGGTAGAATTATATCCAGATGGAGACTATTCCGTTGAGGTCATGCTGGAAGAACACACAGAAGAAGCGATCGCAGTTAATAGATTTATTATTATCGTAACAGATGTCGCCGGAAATCCAATACTAAATTATAACAATCTACGTACATCTTCCGACGGTAAGTTATTACGACAACACGTGTAGGAAGGAGAACGATTAGAAATGGATCAGCCTAATATCAATTCCACCGAAATGACAGAAGAATTAAATGATAGAGCTAAGAAAAAGAATATTATTGGGGACGTAGAGTTTGCGGAATTTCTACCACTGTACAACAAGAAACTCGCGGCCAAGCTAACCAAGGAACAGAAAACAGAATTGTCGGTAAAATTTTGTAAACGGTTTTCTATTTTCGATACAATTACCATCATCGATGCATCCGGGAAGTTTGTGGTTTCATTACCTGCTCCAGCGAATAGAGTGCCTACCATCAACATGCCAGCCACACCGACTGACATCAATGCGTTAGATGCTTTTGTTGGGGTGAGTACCTCGCGCATTGGCCATCCTGCTCAGATCCAAAGAAACATAGATAGAGTTGGGGCTATTGTTATAGAGACTGCAAAGAAAGCATTAACAACTAAAAGTAACGAAATGAAAATTGAAAACTCCCAGCGATACGACCTCATCGATCGGTTTAATAAAACAGCGAGCAAAGCTAACTCTACCGACGCAGTCGAGAAAGTTTCGGGCACGGAAGCTCTTAAAAAAGATCAGGTGAATATAGATGACTTCGAATGGGACTAATCTAAACATAGTACACGTCTCCGATTTACATATAGGTAAAGCTGCAATTGATCCAACCCATATCCACAATAATCTTAAGCGTTACTTGTACTCTAAGTTGAATAGCAATACCGATCTTTTATTTATAACGGGGGATGTTTGGGATACGTTACTTTACCTGAACAGTAAAGCTGCTAGAGTAGGGCTTGCTATAATCGGAGAACTCAACGAACTAGCACTGCGATATGATTTTTTATTACGAGTGGTCGATGGGACGTTCCGGCACGATCGAAAACAAAATACTGCCTTCACGGCAGGGAGCGATACCGAGAACACCAAAGTGTACGACTGCATCGCAATAGAACATATACCAAAATACGACATAGATGTGCTATACCTTCCTGACGATCTACCTTACGAGAACACTGTATTGACTGCTATAAGAGAAATTGTAACCAGTACCTTGATAGATAAAACCTGGGTAAATATCATAGCCGGGCATGGATATTTTGAACATGTTCTCCCGGTTGGAATACCACACGTTCCAAACAATACGTATACCCATAGAGAGTTATCCAAATTCGTTAATGGTCCTATATTATTTGGACACGATCATCGAAGATCGCAATTTAAGAACGTTAGCTATGCTGGGAGCTTTGAAAGATTGGAACATGGGGCGGAGGACAGAAAAGGTTTTAACTGTCTTACTTACAACACAACTACCCACAAGACTGAAGTAGAGTTTATAGAGAACGAGCAGTCCGTTATATTTAAGACAATAGATTTGACTGCACACGAAGATGAAGAGGATATCGACGATGCGGTTCAAAAATATATTGCTTGGCTTGACAATGTTATAACAGGCAATAACTCGGAGCATAAAATATATATCCGAGTAGCGACTAACAATATATCACTGGCGCAAGGACTAACTGGCTATACTCGCACTAAGCCGAATGTCCATATTACAACAAAGCGTCCAGACAAAAGCAAAAAGGCCAACCCTAATGCTTTAATATTTGAGCCCTCAGTACTACCGGTCATAACTCCACAGAATTTAGATATTTCAGTACAAAAGTATTTAAGTGAGAAGGGGTTAATCTTACCAGTAGAGACTATAACCAAAATATTAAAATAATTTACTATCCATTCGAGGTCCGTATGATAGAACAACAATTGTCCCCAGGGACGCAAGGAGCGTTATTAGAACTAAGAAGTATCCTAGGAAACTTGACATGCAAAGTGGATGTCGTTCTCATTAATTCCAGTACTCTTATTCGGAACAGCTACAGCAAAGACTTTACCATAGCCGAAAATAGAGAACGGTTTCGCAATGAGGTTGTTGGTAGTATGCATGCGATAGTGGAAGTAATGGGAAACAACGCTAATATTAAATCTCCAACTGTTATTCTGTATGCTGGAAATTATTTCAGTGCCATCAAGAATGATAATAAGAGGCCATTCACAGAGCAAAGAAAAATAGTCTATACTCTAACGGAAGAAGTTATACGTAACAATCATGCACTCCAACCAAAACCAACTGTAATCAATAATGTAACATGCTATCAAATTAATGTGATTGGTCCGGTGGCCCCAGCTGCGCAACTTTGGAATATAGTTAAGCAGATAGAGAATACACAGACAGTACTCATGCTGTCTCATATTCCAATGGACTGGTATCTTTGCAAAAAAGATCCAGCCAAAATAAAAGTAATTGAATCCTATCATGGCAAGATAAAAACTTTAGTTGCGCTCGGAGTAAAACTTTTTAAGAAACCGAACCTTCCGCTACATCCCGGCATTCATGCTTTGCTTGGGGATAAGGATTTTATATCCCCATCCATAGGTATAAAGGAAAAACGTAGATTGTATGAACTGGCCGAAAAAGAAATGTGGGGCCTGAAGACCAGCGCGTTTATAACCGAAAGTTTGAAGAAGCATGGGTTTGTAGTACCGTTCCAAATATAGAATATTTTATTACTATCCCCGATCATTCAATAGGAAACTATTTCAATAACCTATTCAAATAAGGTAATTAACTACAATGGAAAATTTAGATTTCGGACAACAATTTCAGATATTTTCTAAGACCTCGAAGGCAATACTGAAGTTTGGCGCATTCGGCGGAAGAATGCAGATATCAGTTAATGTGGATCGGAAGGGAAGACCAGAACTTGGTGAATTTATCAGTTCTCAAATGGGAATGGTGATTGAAAAAACTATAGAGAAGTTGGTAGCCTCGCCCCCTAACACAAAACTTCCAATAACTCAATCGAAATGGAATACAGAAGATAGCAAGTATAAGCTTGCATATATCCTCAATCTTATAAAGGATGAGGCGGGTTGTTACCGCGCAGAGGTTCAATTTCAGCATAACGGCGCTGCGATGATAGAAAGTTTTGATTTCACACTTTCCGGTATTGAGGTAGGCACGGAGCCAATGGCTGCTCCTACGAAAAGTGAATATTCTATTCTCTCATTACTGCGATGGTTTACACAGCCAGGGCCAATCACTGCTGCCTTCACCAAAACAAAATGGAAGCCGGACGCTGGATCTACTTCATCCGGTTCGGTCGATAAGGACAATCCATTTGCTTGAGGAAGTATAATGCCATACTAGAGTAAGAGTGGAATTAATTCCACTCTTACTCTTCTCGTAACCAATTATATGATCTTTATGATAGTGGGGACATCTGCCTTACAGTATTTATTATTTCTATAATCGCAAAAATATGAGGAGCGTACTATGGGAACAAATATTTTGGCTTATGTAGTAAATGAATTATCTTTGGTTCAAGTAGCAACTACCATCCAACTGTGTATGACAACGGGGATAGTAGTGTATTGGCTGGTAAATCGTCACACTAAAAAACTTATTGAAATGCTTCGTGGCTACACACCCATGCGGGTTATAAGCTGGCGGAGCTGTCCAGAGTACAGTAGCGACACAACAGACTCACATCTCTTAACAGTAGAAGAAGGACTTACGTTCATTCTATTCAAACTCTATCATGGCATAGATAATCCGATCGTCCTGGAATTAAACAAGAATACCTGTACCGAACTTTTATCCGGGTTAAAATCAAAACATACATACAGAAAGACCTTTAAACTACCGGAGGGTCCGGTAAGGATAATGTTTCAATCAAACTATTTATCTGTAACCGATGAAACGCCAGGGATCGTTTTGACTATACAACGCTGCCCAAAAATAAATATAAAAAAGGTAGCATTCACCATTTCGACCGGAGAAGAACACATGGGGTACTACCGACTACAGGCAATGCTACGAAGAGCACTCGGACGAGCAAGCCTTTTAAAGATCGGACTATGATGAAGAGAGTATAGGGGTACGGAGTTTACTGGTTCTATCGCATCTCATACAGTAAAATAATCTTTAACGAATTGTACAAAGGGGCCTACTTAAAGAAAAGGGGGAGTCCGATGATCCCAGAAATTAAAGTATTTGTATTTTACTTACCTATAATTTTAGTGGTTGCTGCCGCTGCAATGCTTGGTCGTAGAAATCTATTTCCTAACTTCAATCAAATCATATACACTAACGAAACGCATTACTTACTATTCCTAATGGGCGATGAATCATCTTCGGACGACCATCAGTCCATCGGAGTCACCTGCTACGGTACAGTTGGAAGTTTTTTATTCCGACATATTTTTAGCGAGGAGGAAACATATAAACTTTGCGACCTATTGCAAGATAATGGAACTACTACCACCGCCAGCATGCGCATCTCGGTACAGCGCAAGTACATACTCGTGCTTGAGAAGAAGGGCAAAACAATTTGTATAGGAGTGCGGAGTTATCGCCCAGGGTCCAAAGACCCAACGGCAGGAAGCGTCAAATTCGTATTAACCGACGTGCGGAAACTTTCCGCTCTATGTCGCCGAAGTGCCAGAGGAATATACTTCAATTGATAGTAATATATATATTATTACCTTGATACTAATCGTTACTTATTAAGCAGGAGGGCACGATGAAGAAGGGGATAAACTATTGTCTGTTGGCCGAACCAGGCAAAGATCTTATGGTTAGACTGGACCTTGGAGATTTGACGCTTCCCAAGGTCCAGATGGATGTGGCAGAATTTTTAAAGTTTAAGATATCAAGGTATCGCAATCTGATTAAACTAGAGACTAGGTCTGTAAAATGGGAGATAATGGCCTCCCCGGTTAATAAAGTTTTCACTAAGTTTAGTGATGAAAACCAAATAAAGATTGCGATGTTTATGCTAAACGCTCACTACGATATTAATAAATTTATGAACAGGACGGATATCGTCCGCTTGCCAGAGCTAATGAATCAGCTTAGTCGTAACTTAGCAGAGTTAGACTCCGAGATAGATCTGTGGGGAACGTTAGAAAAGTTTATTACCGATGGTAATATTCCATTAGGAGATTACAGCAAGGCAGGGCTGCGACCGCAGGATACTGCAGAAATGACATTTACCGAAGAGGACGGGCGGAAGGTGACTGTTATAGCATTAATCTCTAAGATACTCGCGCCAATATACGGAGTACTCATGTCTTTTCTTTTGCGAGAAATAGACGTGCAACTCAAAGAAGTTCACTGTGCTGTTATACTAACTGACATATTGAAAAATAGATGTCTTGAATTGGTTCTTAAGCTCCGAACCTATACCAAGAATGTGTCTAACTCCGGTATTCACCGGACACAAACCAATGTGTTTCATAACGTAAGTCTCGAAAATATGGTGAGGCATACAATGAGTAACTTGTACACCAGAGCTTTCGTAAACATCGACTTGTACAGACCATTTACAAAGAATGAAGGTAACATTATGATATTTATAATCGTTACCGTTAAGCAGATTATACGTGGGAGAGAAATAAACGCCAAGAAAACAGCCTTCATGACCCGTACTCCATTTGGAGAAAACGATGGTGAGGAGGGCTCGCGTGCTAATATAGAGCTGGATAGTCAGACCTCTATAGGAACTTGCGATCAGGCCATTCTTCCCATGGCCAGCATTCCGCCGTTAATAAATAAGTTTTTAATAGATTATGACATTGAGGAGAAGCAGTTCATCACTGCTACGGAGTGGTATCACAAGCACCCTATCGTACCAAACGTAACAAATCAACATGTAATAAATCATATCTTTGGGACCTACCTTGGCGGCTGGCAGAGTATAAAATTACTCGACCATATTAACTACGTCAAATTAGCGTGCTTGGCACAGTTGGTAGTACTACAGTTCGGGTATTATGAGTTACTCACTATGCTTACTGTTATACCAACAAAGGAACCTAAGTTAAAGCTGAGCAGTACTGATGATAGAGTAAAACTATCTGCAAAAACTTCCGAACAGTATCGCGCTTGTAGAGCAAGGTCTGACGCCTCCCCATTAAAAGATGGCGGAAAGCGATGGGACCGAATGATAGACGACTATCTCGAATCAACCTTATATAAGGGTTATCTGCATAATACTGCGGATAATTTATGGGAGCTTATGGACAGTACAAATTTGAATGGGCGCAAGGTACAACCAACGCAGAAACTGATCACAAGTGTATGCGCTATTACACTAGTGACATTTTGATAGTATAGGAACTACCTGGTACATCGTACCAGGTAGTTCCTAGGAGGGCTAACATGATAATAGACGCGATATTTTTAGGAAAGGTTCAAGAAAACTATGAGCTACGAAACAAATTTGCCTACGTGGTAAATGGACCGACCGGAACAGGAAGAGATGTTCGCAACACTGTCATGCATCTTGGCCGTGAGACTGTGTTTAGGGTACCCTTATATAAGTATAAGCTCATAGAAAAAATTGGAACTTCCTCGCGAGAACAGATAGTGATAACCACTATCCCAATATCGCTGTCAACTTTTTTAGCAGAAAGCGGAGATCAAGTTCCAATGCACATGATAGCATCTAAAATGAATGGCGATTGGCAACTAAACTCACATCAGATCAGCACGCTACAAGTACTCAATGGTGACCCTTCGTCGATGACTATCGCACAGTATGGAATCGAGAAGCTACGTCGTGAGTTTACAAAATATGGGGCAGAGTACGGATTTGTGGCGGACGAATATTTTCGTTCTACCAGCCACGCATGGAGTGAATATAACTTGGGCCTTAATCTCAAGTCTGCGAATGTATATAACGTGGCCCTCGATACACAGTCTACTAACGAGGCGGGGGCATGTATGTGCCTTGACGAAGTTCATAATATTTTGGATGCTGAATCTATTTTTGAGGCCTGCTGCCACTGTGACTCATGTAACTTTGAGAGTATCGCCCCAGCAATTATATACAATTGGGATTGCTTGCATGACATTCTACATAGTGTTGTTGGAAAGGAGGAACTGGCACCACAACAGGTAACGCCAACGCATCAAAGGATGGTGGAGATGCGCTGCATCCCAACGTCCCATGATCTATCCATTGATACTATTCCTACTTATAGTTATGGCGTGTTTAGGACATATCAAACCATGCATCCACCAAAAAGATTGCCACTCTCTTCTGAAACTTCTGACGGTCAGCTTCCAGCATACATTTCACCCGATCAGGATTGTGCCCTGATATCCCTTGGGGTATTCTTGATGAACCAACCAGCATCTGACATCGAGTTTACAATAGATATGGTGTACTGCAGTCTGGAAATAAAAACTTTCAACAGCTACATACAGGTTGATGGTGGAGTTGCGTGCACTTTCGATATTGGAGATTTACAGCAAGCAATGTTTAAGTGTATCATGAATTTTGGTATACCGACCGGTGTCGTGAGATATGCCACAATACTTAAAAATTATCATGAAGAGATGTTTGTGAAATTCTTTTTCAATGACGACACGCCACCCTTAAGTTACCGACTGGATTTGATTGCCGCTCTTCTTGTGAGCAAATGCCTTATTCTAGCATAGGATCAGTTATGCTCATATCGTAGCATAGCCAGTCCCTTCGATGCGTCCACGTTATGGGTAGCAGTATTTCGATGCGAAATACAGATATATATTATTAAGATGAATTACTTTACTTCAACCACTTTAAGGAATAGACGTATGATAATAGATATTATTCCATTACCAAAGCGGCCCCATAAAGAAAAGTATGTCTCTTCGAATGCTTATCAGAAGTCATTCCAGGGCGGAAGCGGAGGACGGTCTGTAGGGAGGACTGTTACCTGGGATAGCAACAACTCTATCTTTAAGTATAAATTTATAGAGATAAGTGGCGGCACTGTTGCAGAAAGGATAGTATTATCACGCCAACCAATAACAAAGAATAATGTCTTCCATGTGGGAAAGACACCGGTTCATATATATCCGATATCTCTTAAGAGATACAATAAGGAGGAAAATAGTGTTAGCCATATTAGGTTTCCGGAATACATTCGGGTGGTGCTCGGTTGGCTTGGAAACACCAAAGAGTTAGTAACCGCTAATCGCTTACTGGCAAATGAGATAGTTGCGTATCTACATGAGTATCCTATTTACCCAGTGGAGCAATCACATGTGGAGAGGTACCAGAGCAGTAACGTACTAGATAAAGTATCTGATGGAGATGACCGAGTGGACGCATGCACCAGCGCCCTATTTAAAGAAGAAGCAATAGAGCAAGTCTCTATCATACAGCGACAATATTGGGACTCGGTGGCACTTTCAGGTTTAGTCAATAGTACTATTGATGAGCAATTGAACTTGATCCATCCTACTGACACCATATCAAAATTGGCGTTATGCGGCGATGGAGAATTAGTTTTACAGGATCTCTATAGATTCATGCGCAGTAATGTGCGTAGTGGTACCTATAGGGATTATATGGATTTTGCTCCAATATTTGAGCTTACTCCGGAAGTACTGTATGGAGCCCCTAGGAAATTAATAAGTCGCTTCCATGTAGTTATTAATTATTTAAACGAATCACCCTATACAGATATTTCCATGGAATGTGGGATTGGTCCGGATGGAATTAGTAGAGTGACTGCAACTAATGCTTCAAACTATCTCCAATTTGTGGATAGTACCAACGACATCCTAGAGCCTGTAAAAGAGTTCTTAATCAGTTGGTCGCGGGAACTCCGACCAGCAGCAATGCGGAGGGTAACTTTAGAGAAAACTAACTCTGAGGAATTATTTATTACTGTCGAAACAGAAGCACTATCGTATTATATATATTTTGATTTGGTACTCTACAGCCTTGCTAACTATAGTTTAGTGCAGGTGGGACAATGAGGCTGGTAAATCAAATTAATTTAACAAGGAGGGAATTATGCATCAATCACAAATGCCCGCGCGGCAGGCGATGGAAATTGATCCAAGAATACAGGGATGTTCTTCTAGGGCATTGACCGGAAATACCGCAATGCTATTCGTGACGAAACCGAAACCAATACCGGTCCAGGTACTAAGACCAATGGAGTATAAGTTTACTAATCAATTCATTGAAGATTTAACGGACCCGAGGAACGACAGCAGATTTGCTGCAGACGGCGCACCCTATGGAAATAGAGCTGGTCGGTATGCATTCGCAGGACAGCAACAATCGTTACTAACTAGCATACAACCAAAATCGAATGGGATCGTGCTCGACACTGCCAGATTGTCAGAGTTTTGGAATTTTGTTCTGGCTATTGATAATGATCCAAGCAATGGATCGGCCAGCACACGGTACCCAAAAACCAGACAGCTTATTTCCGGTTACTTTTTAGACGAACCCGTCCTTCCGAGTTCGTTGGGCACGAGTAACCAGATACATAACCCAAATGCTCGAATGGTGTTTACTCATAACACCCTTCTTAAGATGCAGGCAGCGTATACCAATGCACCGAAACAAGTCGTAACGACCAGTTATGACAGAAATATAGTTCCAAATATTACTGGGTATCTCCCACAAGGAAACGACAGAGATCTATACACGATGACCCCAGGTGAGCAACGATCAGGAATGCTACAATATCCCATGGAGTCAATGGTCGAACCTGATGGTTGTGTATCAACATTTCATGACAGTAGGATAGATCCACAGTTAGATAGACATGTTGCGCTGGATACAAAACTGGACGCCCCGAACAATCATTTAAGTCATTTGCTGCACTCGGTAGATTTGGGAATAGACCATCAGGGTATAGACGCCACATTCCAGGACCACAACTGCGGCGCGTCATGCCACGATCCATACGGGATGCCTCCGGATCAAACATTTCTGTCTAAGGTAGATTCTAACCTTTTATCTACTCACGTAATCGAACCCATGCATGGTATTGATACAAGTAGGAGTATGTTGTTGGGTGAGCTAGATGCGAAGTTTCCAGAAATACAGATGCATCAATTTAATGATATGAGTGATGGATTTGAGGCTCGCCCACAACAAGTACAGTCCATGTCGAACACTATGTCGACCATGGTCGCTTCTACAATTGCAGCCATAGCTGCTTCTTGTAATCTAGTATCTGTAGGATTTACCTACTCTTCTAATTATGGTAACCCCATGGATATCGATAAAGGATTATGGGAATGGAAAGGGGACCAAATTAATACTATGGTTCCTGTTAACAGAGTGGCCCAAAAAGAGCATGTCAATCAATTTAAACTGTCGGTGATGTCGCAGTTGTTTCCGATCCTGAAAGCATTTCAGGGGGATTTTTGGCTTTCTTGTACGCATATAAGTGATACCACCACAATAGTTGAACTTCAATATGCTGATCTTGAGAGAGAGTATGGTTATTTTGTAACTAATAACCGGATGGGAGGAATGCGAAGTCCGCTAGTTGGTCGATATGATGACATTAATAATAATGCACTTAATCTCACAAACATGATGATTAATCTGCACGGACGATCAGAGTACCCAGCTGGTAGTATAGTAGATAATGGCATAGCTGGTAATTGGAGGGAGGATCTACCGAGTACTTTCGGTAGTGGCGGGTCGGAACTTTCCTCTATTGCCCCCGTGATAATGAATGATAGTCTGACGGCTTCGCCGGTACAAGATACCATAGAGGTGCTTCCGACTAAGGCGACTAATAAAATTAACAAAGGACTTACTGGATTTTAAGTACTTAACAGGAGGATAGAATGGGTTCAAAGGAAACAGCTATAAGACCGACGGATGTAACAGATTTCATTACTTATTTGGTGGAGCTTGGAGAAGTATACCATGTGGACGGAAGCAACATGTCCATCAAGACCATCGAGGATGATAAGTTGTTATGCATTCCGACAGGGAACGATCCGGATGGGCCAAGTCTACCGTTGGTCGTATACTACGATAAAATGCCGGTTGGAGATTTTATCGTATTAAATCCTTTCAGTGATCTCATCGAGGAAGGTAAAGAACTTAATTGGTTTTGGGGTACTCGCGAGGCCACTATGCGATTTTTGTTAAAGGAAGTTATTAAAACCATCATTCGATTTGCGACTGCCGCAGAGGAGGAATTGGAAAAAGTTAGCTATGGTAACCTTGACATCATAACTGAATTCAAAGACGACATTGATGCTAAGACAATGAAAGAGCTAGAAAAAATCAAGCCGACAGATCTATTAAAGATATTTTACAGCAAGCGAGAAAAGGTAGCACAATTGCAGTGTAAAATATTTGACGAGGAGACAGTAGCCTCGTATAAGGCAACTATTCGTAAAAAGACCTGGAGAGTATTTCACGGCATCGTTGAAAAGATTTTGGGCACTTCTGATTTTAAGGAACATTTTACTTGTAAGGCAGCTGGAATCTCCGTACCGAAGGCTGAAGCTGTGTTAGCTGTTATGGCAAAAGGGTATGCTAGAATGGAGGAGTATCTAGAAAAATTACTACAGGTGGAGACCAACGTAGCAACTTTTATGAGGCATCTTCCAAACGTGGAGAAGTATTACCATTTGACTAAATTTATTTCTGGCTCTCAGCTCGTTGCTGCTCCAATCACTAAGACGTCAAATCTACCGCCATGGCAAGCTACCCCATTACCAATACCTAATGCAGCGAACGTTTTACCGGTAACAGAAGCTTCGCGAAATCCACCACCGGCATTTACTATAGCAACCCCTACGATGCTAACCACGGCCAATCGACCTCCCATTAATCCAATGCCGCATATGGGATATGCTTCACAAATACAGCAAGCCCCATACACTCATATGGCCCCCGCCCCATACGGGCAATTAAATCAAGCTGTACCATATGGACATTCCCCATATGGTAGAGTTCCGGGTCCGGGACATTATCCTGCAACGGTTAATAGTCCGTGTAGTATAATTCCCGGCTAATGCTGCGCCGAACATAGAACTAAAGATGGGGGTAACTTGCCCCCATCTTTTTTTGCTGGAGGAAATGTTGTGTCAAAAAAATGGAATCAGTACGTTGGAATAGTTATTAGAGGGATCGATGATGCTCATGGCACTACACTAGAAGTGTTATGTCCGGAACTAAGTCCTAGTATTACAGGGACGCCGGTGCCAGAGCCGGAAGAAAAATCTTTTACTGTAGGAGAGTACTCGAGCCGTGTAGCCGTGTCGGACACAATACTTGTGGATTGGTTAGACCCAAGTAAAACTAATCGTTCCTGTCCGGACGTAGTGGCGGGAGAGCAGGTATGGGTGTATCAGTACGCCAACATGGATGAATATTTTTGGCTAGAGATGGGAAAGGATGTAGAGCTTCGAAGTCGGGAACATATTAAAATATTTGTCATGAACGAACCAAACGTAGCAACAGAAGAAGCGCCAGTTGTTCCATCGGATGAAAATACTTATTATGTAGAAATGGACACAAGGACTGGGTCCAAGAAAATACAAGTGTCCACCGGATGTTCGGACGGAGAAGAGTTTGCATACACCATTACTATTTCCCCAGAAGAAAAAACAGTAACTGTAACAGACCAAGCTTTTTCTGGTAGGGAAATAAACTCTGAGGTGCGCCCAAATAGCATGACTCTTTACAGTCCTACTGGTAAGTTCGCTATCACTAATAAAAATGAGTGCAGCGTCGTCATTGAAGAGGATAATATTACCGCAACAGCAGTAGCAACAATAACTACCAACAGCGCGGACACCATCATCAATGCCGAGAATGGAGCCACCATCAATGCGACTGAGGTGACTATCAACACTTCAGGAAATACTACTATTAATTCGGACGCCAACACCGAGATCAATGCGGCGAATTGTGCCATCAATGCTGAGGGGAAGTGTGACGTGACGGCCCCGAACACGAATATAACTGGTAACGTCACGATAAAGACTGGGCTATGTACCGCCATGGGCGCGCCTGGGCCTCCCGATGGTATGGGCGGTTTTTGTTCAATACTGGTATGTCCATTTGGCGGCTTTACGCACACAACAAAACTCATAACAGTTATATAAGGAGTACTCGATATGGCATTAGACTATGTAGAGATGGGAGCCATCTTAAAAACCGCAATGCTTGGGGCAACGTCACTGCCTCCATTGGGAGTAGCCATAGCTAATTATATCCATGCCAACTGGGAGATAGAGTACGCATGGGTGGCATTCAATCCGGTCGGGATACCAGACTCCATGACTGAAGACGTTGGTAACTTTATAAACGTTGCAATAATATTTCCCAACGGAACTGGGACTGTAGATCCAGTAGCCTCTGGTAAGGTGCTATCAACAGCCATAGAGGTAGGGATGGCTGCTGCGATGTATCGAACAATTACCGCAACCACAACTCCTGCCCCGCTAGCGATACCTCCAGGCCTTGATCTATCTCCAACTGTGGGCTCGGACCTAGGCGTACTAGAGGCTCATCCTGCCGGCACTACCGACATGGATTATTACTACAATAGCATCGAGTTGGAAGCGTATCTGTTTTATAATGGTACATGGGCGACCATGCGGGAATCGGCAGGAGATGCTATATATGAAATTATGGCAAAAAAAATTATAACTTGGTTACTGGCCTGGCTTCCGCCGACCCCATTACCGGGATCGCACGGAGCTTATACCGGAGCCGCAACACCAACAAAGGTAAAATAAGGGATATGTATGTTCTTTAAAAAACGTTACAAAATCGGAAAGTACCATTTTGAGAAGGAAGCACCTATAGAGCTGTATGATAAAGAAATTAAAAAGCTTCGTATGCTGTGCCGAGAATTTGTGGATATGGAGATCAAGTTTGTGCGCAATTCTGACAAACCAGTGGATAAGTTATTTCACAATTTTGCTACTTTTAATTTACACGCGTTAGATTCCGAAGTAGGCGTTACGCATTTCTTGGCTAATTTAGTCGAAGGAACTGATCCCAACGATAGATTTATTGTCAGGCTAACGCGACTCATGATTGACGTAGAGATCGCAATTGATCCAAAGATCCTATCTGTGATAAAGGGACGAGTCTATAATAGTCTGATAGACGTGTATTTCTTTAAGCCCGAAGAACTGAGTACCATCATAGATAGGTTCCCGCCGATGTGGATCTCTCCATTCCTACAATCCGAGTACCAGAAAAAAATGTTTTTAGTGTAGATTTTTTTCTAACTTTACTGCAGTGGTATACTTTTTATATAGTTCCTGCAATCGATTACTATCTGGGACGAGTAGTTCAGCGACGTTGACAAAATTTTTAGTGGAGCCTATTTGGTTTAACCAAATAATTATCCAGGTCAGGCCGGCATCTTTTCCTTTACTCTTTAGGTAATCACTGATGCGATACATGTATCTTTGCTGCTCTCCGTCAGAGATAATAAATGTCGTAGCCCCAGCGAGTAAGAAGGAACGATGATCATGTACCATCGTTCTCCATACGTGATCTAGGTTATCCCAACGTGTAATTAGTTCATTATTTTTATCTGTAAGCTTTTTCATGAGGTACTCCTTAGGGGGATGTTTATATACGTATACTATTTTCATAAGATCGGATTAAATATTACTATCCTGATTAGCGATAAGCAAGTGACCGTGCGGGAGAATCCACCATAGTAAATACAAATATATATTATTTAACTGATGAGGTTATTAATTATAAAATTCAGATATAAAGGAGAAGTGACATGCAGTCAGCAAAAAACCAAAAAGAGCCACTGCGGTATCCAGGCCTCTCGGAGTTTTGTCAAAATTTAGCGGTTGATTTAAGGGCGCTTGGACTTGAGGCGCAGCTGATGAGTTTTGCGGCTTTTACTTCCTCGCAGAGAGCAACTATGTTCCAGACTAGCCATATCAAACAAGCGGTATTGGTGAATGGGGCAGAACTGTCACGGATACTTACTGGCGCGGAAACATTGTTTGGGAACTATCAATTCGATGAGACCAAGCGACTGCAGAATATTCAAGTACTTGCCGCCATTCCCAAGTTTAAAGTAGGAATTGGTATTGATCATATTAAGGTTAACCCAACTACAACTATTATCTTTCTTGGGCTCGAGGATGGAATAGTGGATTATTTTGATATAACATCTTACAGGCAGGGGCATGATGGATTTGGTTATATGAATACCATACATAATGTACCTAGGGGAATGGATCTTATAGGAAAAGACATAGAGCTTGTTTCAACTCCAAATAAATCCGGTAACATGTATTGCCAGGGGCTAAACGCCAACATAGTGTATCTACCAATGGAAGAGACGACTGCGGATGCGGTCGTTATAAGTGAAGGATTTGCAGAGAAACTCAAACATACCGGCATAAAATCCTTGGAGATAAACGTTCCTAAGGAGCACATTCCATTGAACCTATACGGGGATGATAAGAACTTCAAAATATGGCCAGACGTCGGAGAACATATAGGCGAGGACGGGATAGTATGTGGTTTTCGTTCTATGAAAGATAGTCAGTACGGCATTGATCTATCTTGGGAAGAATTATCTCACCCGAATTACTCCCATGATATCCTGTACCAACAGGCCCATCCCGGAGCGGAGATTATAGACATTCAGATTTTTGTGAATGGCAGTAGGTATAATCAGATAAAACGAGAAGGTGATATTTTTAAACAGCTACAAAAATACCAAGAACAACATTCTTCGTACTACGAAGAGATTCATAAAACTTACCAAGAAGTCAAACACAGTGATCGCGAAATAAGTGATAGATTTAGTGACCTCGTTACTCGTTGTCTTGGACGAGTATCCAAAACTCCTAAAGGGGAACGAATAACGTTAACCAGTAAGGGGGGAGAAGCCATAAATAATTTTCATTTATCCATAACGTATAAGTACGAGAGAAGCGTTGGCCCTGGGGATAAATTGACTGGACCAGAAGGGGCTAAGGGAGTTATAAGTGAGGTATGGCCAGATGCGTATATGCCAAAGGACCAACAAAATTTTGTAGCAGAGATTATTGCCGGACCGACTGGACCGTTTAACCGAATGAACGTTGGACAATGGTACTCGCAATTCATAACTCGTGGTTCAGAACTGTTTAAACAACGACTGTCGAGCGGACTGTTGGGTAATGACGACGAAGCATGGAAAGAAATAATGCGATTTATAGATATGATAAATCCAGAGTATGCCGTTATAGTAAAACGTAATACTAAAGATAAACAAGAACTTCTTGAGGCGGTAAGGAAATACGGTATTTATCTGGTGATTCCGCCATTTCTTAAAACGCTATCAGAGCAGTTGGTCGAAGAGCTGGAGAGGGAATTTGACATTGGTGAGTCGCCAGTTACATTCACTAAAGTATTTCGCGATGGGCCAGTGGAGATAACTACCAAGTATCCAGCAATGATAGGAAGCAAGCTCATATATTTACTTGGGAAGGTTCCGTTGGATCAGCTCAGCTCAATCTCGTCTGGGTACGTATCCCAATTTTATTCTCCAATGAAAGTGAAGTCTCGGGACTTGAAGAGTCAACATCCACATAAACAAACTCCACAACGTATAGGAGAGGACGAAGTATCAGTGCTTTCTATGAGCAAGGATACCGACGTAGTGCAACGACTTATGGCAACTCATGCCAATTGTCCGCAGGCCATAGATAAGTTACAGTATAGATTGTTAACAGACATTAACCCAACACAGATAGATCAGTTGTCTATGACAACAAAAGAAATGCGGGACAGCAGTAATAATATTGGAATACTCAAGCAACTACTTGGGGCAGTGGGAATAAAAATTTCTACGGTTATGGCCAAGCTAACAAAGGCATAGTAATAAGTTTAACTATGTGCGGGAAGTGGCCGTACTACAACGCAATAAGAACTCAGGAGAACTTTATGAATAAGAATCGCGATCCGCTGATCCGAATCAGAAGTCTGTTGGAAATATCTGATCCCAACTTCGTATACAATACCATGCGTGCCAGAGAAGATACCGGACTGATGGTGTTACAACTGATCGACGGAGAAGTGACTTTACCCGCAAGGCATGCTATCTTCAATATAGTTGCGTGGCAGGTATACTTTAGGTTAGAGATTGTGCCGGGACTTGAGGATGTCATTGAGGTGCCTACTATGACGGATAACGCATTGGCCACTATACATACTAAAATGTATCTTAAGCTGCTAAAAGTTTCCGGACTTACCCAACCAGAGTGTCTAAAAGCTTTGGCCGATAATGTATCTGACTTTAGTAACTTCTCTACCCGATGGTGCCGGTCATACGCAAAGGCTATATCTATACTAGGGCTATGTAAGATGCTGAGAGATCCGAAGCTAAAAGAACTTACTGATGCCGATGTGGATAGCTCCATCGGAACAGAAAAGGCTGAGGAAATTATTACTGCTCAGGCAGCCCGGTTCATTAAGCTACTGTCCACGCCTGGGGCAGTGAAAGATAACGTATTGCTTGATTTTATGGAAACCGGGCAGTTAAAACTTAATCAAATTCCGCAGGTACTCATGCGATTTGGTTGCCGTGCTGATACCGACGATAACATGATGAGTGCCGTGGTTAACTCCTCTAATATTTCAGGGTTAAAAAATATAGTGGAGTATGCGGTAGAAGGGTTAGGCTCGAAGAAGTCTAACCTATACGCCAAGACTATCATTAAGGACGCGCAGTATTTTGCAAGAAGACTGCGACTAGTGACTGCCGCCATGCGGTATCTCCACCCGGGAGACTGTGGCGGGAATTTAACTTATCCGATCGAACTAACACCAGCATTAGCCAAGAATGCTATGAATAAGGTTATAGATGAGGAAGGGAAACGAATAGTATTAGATGAGCGTAACATGAATACGTACATCGGAAAGACTGTGAATATGGTATCAGCATTTGGTTGTCGGCATTCGGATGGCGTGTGCGAAGCATGTGCCGGCAGAGCGATTGGGGACGAATATAATCACGTCTTCGACATAAGTTTAGTGACTGCCTTTACGCCGCCGGGACAACATGTGGGTATACGTGCTGCTACCGAGGTTGGGAGGATTATATCGCAAATGATCCTTAGCGCTAAGCATCTTATTGCAACTAAAACCAAGGATTATTCCTTGCCCGAAGGAAGCAAAACTTATTTGGTCAAAACACCATTAAATATTACTTGGAAAAAGAAAAAATGGGCAGAACTGAAAAAGTATTACCTGCATATTCCAGTAGAAGGAGCATACTCCCTCCGTGATTTAGAGTTTGTGGATGCCGTCATGCCAGAAACATTTAGTGAGATCCAACACTTCGAGTTGCGACGCTTGGATGGAACGTTAGTGGAGCAAATAGAACTAGCTCCAGGAGAATTTCGTTTGTATCTATCCTCTTTTATGTTGTCTTATATAACATTACGAATAGACGAGATACCGGTGGAGAATGACAGGTATGTTATTCCATTATCTGGATATGATTTCTCTAAACCACTTATCAATTTTTCAGCATTTAACGACGATATGGTCGCGTTCACTAGGCGCGTTGCTACATTCTTCGATACTAAGATAAAGAAGTATAAGTCATTACCAACGTTGATGCGGGAGCTAACAGAATTGTTGTATGAAAAGGCCTCAGTCAATTTATTTTATGTGGAAATAGTAGTAAGGGCTTTTCTTATAGAGGAAGAGGATGATTACAGGATACCGGCAATAACAGATATAGAGAATCTTAAATGTAAGACTATACGCGAAGTCATTACGAACAGGGAGGTATCAGCAAAAATTGCATTTGAACTAATTAATAAATATTTCTCGGAGACAGCTACATTTAATATACCAAAGAGTCCTGGCATGTTTGATAATTATATAGGACTTGACTAGTCCTACGTGCGATGTTGCATTTTCGCAACATCGCACGCATATCTGATTTTGAAGTCACTACGGGAGGGGGGTAGAAACGGATGGGTGGGGAATCTATAACTATAACAAAGTATTCGACACATGCAGCAATCTTAATCAGAGATGTGTTTGGGTATCAAGCAACAGTCGTGCGTAAATTTTTAAAGAGTAATCTTACTTCTGTCTGCTATAATAAAAGGTATCGGAGATTCGTTCCAAATAGAGAGTATCACAGCTATGATAGGCTTAGTAAATCTTTACTTATACCTATTAATTTTACCGAGCCGTTATTAAAAGAGTTACAGAAGTACGAATTCGATGTTATAGTAAAATTTGGAAAGAATGTGGTCGGCAGACTAGTACATATCAGTATGCAGCCACAATGGGTCGATCGGCCTGCACAACTTGGGGCCCTAAAACATTTGATAGATCCGAACGGAGGACATGTTAGGACCATAGGGTTACAAACTGGCGTAGGAAAAACAATGGTGGCTATAAAAACTATAACACGCCATAATATGGTGTCTATGATAGTTACCGCAGGGCTGGTAGAACAGTGGAAAAGAGAATTCCTTAAACTAACCGACATACAGGAAACTGACATTTGGGTGTTACGTGGTCAAAAGTCATTCTTAACCTTATTTGCCGATCCCGAGATAAGACCGAAAGTCTTTATAGCTTCATTGGCGACTATAAGGGCGTATGTAAGAAGCAATACTGGAGATTATCCGATCACTTATCGAGAGTTCCTAGAGCAATATGGAATCGGAGTCAAGGTAAACGACGAATGCCACACGCACTTTCACTTTATTTCCCAGTTAGATCTTAGATCACACATCGAGCACAATATTTATTTATCGGCAACCTATACTAATTCAGATAAGAGCACGCTTGCTATATTTGATGAAGTGTTTCCAAAAGTAAAACGATACGGCGCACGCGACTATGATAGATACGTAGATATTCGATGCTTTTTATATCGACTCGACATTAGGGAGCAGGACGTTACTGGTCCGCATGGGTACGATCATAGGAAATACGAAGAAGTCGTCTTGCATTGCAGGGATGATATAAGGGATAAGTTCTTAGAACTAACTGTTTATCCAATGGTGCGCAATCATTACTTAAGCATAAGAACCACTAACCAAAAATTACTTATATTGGTTAGTAAGATTAAATCAGTTAAACTTTTAGTCGAACAATTATCCATACAACATCCAAATCTTGTAATAAAACCGTACACTGCCGTGGATCCTGATGATAACTATGCCGATGGGGTAGACATAATTGTATCTACTCCAACTTCTGCTGGTACCGGCAGAGATATATCTAATCTACGAACAGTTATATCTACTGTATCCACGAAGAGCGAAGCCCTTATTAAACAAATATTAGGAAGACTGCGAAAGCTTCCTAATGGCGACACGCCAGAGTTTATAGATATGTGCAATGTTGCTGTAGCCTCACATCAACGACATCGAAAACTACGAAGTATGCTAATAAGTCCGTTGGCTCGTACTTATGAGGAGCGTACCTTATATTAGCGGACTGTAGTATACAGCAGGGTGGCCGCCACCCTGCTGTATATACCCGCTCATGATTTTCATTATTTTTTATGTATATATTATCATTGTGTCATGTAAGCTATTTTACAAATTACGCGACAATACAATCGTAGCCCCGTCTCCAATAATCCGATAGCATGCTTGGGTTTAAGTACTTGGTAGACGGAAGACGGCGTGTGGGATCATGACCTGATGTCGTCGCATCGTTTACTGAGGTAAAACCCTTAGGCTTCAGTAAATATTTCGGCCTACTCCGTATCTCCCAGTATGGAGTAGGCCACACTTACCATCGCTACATAGTAATATTTTTTTTATCCTTTAGTCAACATCTTATAGCTAACACTTGCCATCATTAAAATTAAAAACAGAGGTCGTAGTACCTGTTGTCTAACAAATAAATTTATATCGGAGGAAACGATATGCATTATGGATTCATAGCGGACGAAAGTCTGCAGCGCCTGCGTACCCATTTAACTGATATTGGGGAAATGGATCAGGGAAGTGGTTACTTCGATGACGCGATGGCTAATTATTTTATAGACCGTGTCTCAATCAACGACACCCGAACATTTCGGCTATCTATTTTATCCCAACGTGCTCTTGGAAGAATAGCAGTTCAATTGGATAAAAATAGATTCTCGCACGATGCCTTGTTCGACGGGGTACCAGAGGAAGACTGGCAAAAATTTCAGAATATAGTGGAGAAGGCCTGCCTGTCGAGTGAGCATACCACAAATGAACTAAATAATACTTTCATTTCTGACATCGCTACCTATGGAATTTATGTCGCCGAGTCTCTTACGATCTCCGCAGTCACTACTCCAATACCCGTAACCTTAGAAGATATGTCTACGGTCGATGTTGCGATCCCTACGTGGATTAAATTTGGAGTAATGCTAGAGGGACTTAGGGAAGATTTTTATTTATGGCTCAGCAGAGAATCTTTTTTCCTTAGCTATCCTCACTGTACAGTGACTGCAGTTGTTCCGCCAGCAAAGCCAATTGATCTCGTAGACCTCGATTATAGCACGGTGGTAGAAGCGATTAAAGAGACTGCTGATTTTATGGCCCCAGTATTAAACAGCAACATAGGCTCAAACGACCACAGCGGCTATGCGCAATTCCAAACCAGATATGTAAACAGCAAACTAGCCTCACATCACTACTTGACATTTGGTATCTTTTACAAAGGATCCTCCCCAAGTTCTCAGACATGCCGACTGGCGATAAAAGAATATCTGGAAGCTACCCCAGAAGTGGACAAATGGGTTTGGCAGGGACTGTTTCCGGACTTGTTTACGGTAGCTCAGTTCTATCTAATTCCTATGTGGGACAACACGGCAATAGTAGGAGCCTCGACTATTTTTCCTGGAATAGTTGATGGTAGCAGAATGCCGTTGGCAGCAAAAGATACTCTCCCACTTCCAGACGCGTTCATCGATGAACATTATGCCGTCGTGCGAACTGCAGTTAGTGAACTTTTTTTAGTTGCCGTTCCGGATAGTCTGAACGAAGAGGACAATCTATCGTTGCGTGATATCCATGTTACTTACCAAGCTGTAGGAAGTGAGAACATTAACTACGCAAAACAAACAACTGAAACCCAAGATTTTAATGAAAAGCTTTGCGGGTGCTTAACCAATCTTCTTGGGGCTACTAATAATGCAACCTAT
>Ga0233414_10000051_pt1 | contig 54561 bp, 59 predicted proteins | sample Na_anoxic_10_MG_FD_189020 | JGI IMG/M metagenome (GOLD analysis project Ga0233414, IMG submission 189020) | Seawater microbial communities from Saanich Inlet, British Columbia, Canada - Na_anoxic_10_MG | ecosystem: Environmental > Aquatic > Marine > Inlet | place: Canada: British Columbia... | reverse complement strand
GTTGAACACTGTTAGGACCAACAAGAGAAATTAATTTGGATTTATTAGGAGCTACTGTAGTAACAACAGACTTCTTAAGTACAGGTTGAACACTGTTAGGACCAACAAGAGAAATTAATTTGGATTTCTTAAAAACAGCCTTCTTCTCAAGAGCCTTCATACGAGCGTCCTCAAGAACCTTCATACGAGCATTATCAAGATCCTTCTTCATACGAGCATCCTCAAGATCCTTCTCCTCAAGAACCTTCTTCACACGATCCTTCTCCTCAAGAACCTTCTTCTCAAGAACCTTCTTCTCAAGATCCTTCTTCATACGAGCATCCTCAAGAACCTTCTTCTCAAGATCCTTCTTCATACGAGCATCCTCAAGAACCTTCATACGAGCGTCCTCAAGAACCTTCATACGAGCGTCCTCAATAGTCTTCGCAAGACGAGCGTCCTCAAGAACCTTCACAAGACGAGCGTCCTCAAGAACCTTCACACGAGCGTCCTCAATAGTCTTCGCAACACGAGCGCTCTCAAGAGCCTTCTTAGCACGAGAATCTTCATGAGCCTTCATACGAGCCTTCATACGAACATCATCAATAGTCTTCCTACGAGCATCCTCAAGAGTCTTGATACGAGCATCCTCAAGAGTCTTCAGAGCAAGAGTCTTTACACGAGCATCCTCAAGAGCTTCCTCAAGAGCATCCTCAAGAGCCTTCACATCAAAAGCCTTCACAACAACAGGAGCAACCTTTTTAGGAGCAGTAGCATTTACGTTATTTCTATTAATACTCATATTAGATGATAAGTTATTGGCGTTCATAGAAGGCATTCCAGAAGAAAGTTTACCGCGAGAATTAGAGTATAGTGAAGAAAGCATATTATATAATAATTGTATATAAAAAATGTTTAAAATATAAAAAATGTTTAAAATATAAAAAATGTTTAAAATATAAAAAATATGAATGAATGTTTATATATAATATGTCTAAATACTTAGTCAAAATGCTATATAACTATAAAACGCATAAAATATATTTAATACGATATTAATTAAAATTAAAATTAAAATTAATATTTAAACAATATCCTGACAAAAATAATAGTAATAATAAGAATGAGTTGACATATAATAACATTTTTTATTTTAGTATCAGACCATTCATTGAGATCGTAGCAGATAAAAGCAGGTCCAAACCATTTTTTTGTATTCCATAAATATCTTTCTAGTTTGGTTAATATACAACCTCTGAAATATAGATTAGAGAGTAATATGATGATCCATGCTAAAAGAATAAAATAAAATGTATTTGAAATAGGATAGAAAAAAAGGAGATATATGGATATAAATTGGAATAATAAATGAAATAGAAAAACAATAAATCCGTTAATCTTATCATCATCTGATATAATCGCCATTTTCTCTCTACACTGATTTAATATATAGTTGATTTGATGTTTGGAGCATTGATACCATTGATAGCATTGATAGTATTGAGACATATAATGATTTTATACTTTATTTTTGTTATTTTTCTTTAAACAAGCGAAAAGGTAAGTAAATATATTTGAAGTAACATTTTCAACAGCATTGATATTAAGTTTACCCTTACTAGCATCAACAATAATATCAATGACATTATTGGCATCATTATGTAAGAAAAGGAGTAAGTCGTCTTTATGTACGGATTTGACAAGGTCAGATTCTAAAACAGATACAAGTATTTGTATAACAATATCTTTTTGCAAAGAGCCTTTAAAGTCAGATGTTTCTACAATTTCCATAGCCTTTACAAGTAAAGTAAATAAAAGTGTTTTATCTAAATCCTGTACATTGTCTTTATCGCCGTTAATTTGTTCAATTAACTGTAATTTAATTTGTTCAACAAATGTGTCTTTAGTCACATCTATTAGAGTAACAAGTTCTGGACTAACATGATTATACCTGGGTTCGTTAGCGGGTTCAGTAGTAGCTTGCGAGTCAATCGAGTCTAATCCCATCGTTATATAAGTATTCTATATAACGGTTTAAATTTAAATAGATGAATATAATATAATGAAATGAATGTGAGATTAAGAGCAAGAGTGATCAATAAAATTTGTAAGGAATGTTATAGCAGATGTGTCATGACAACAAAACGAATTGTAAACACTGTAAATAGAATTTTTTAGGGGAAGTGAAAAATGAATAGATTGGTCTTTGAATTCAATATTAATTTCTTCAAGTTCAAAGTGTTTTCTATTTAAAATAATATGATTATTGGATTGTTTAATATAACGCCATCCTTTAAAAGTCATACAATCCGTGACTTGAGTAACGTCGTTATATAATTCCATTGCGCGGTTGTTATACAATAATAGAGTGTAAACTTTAATATAATTTTTAATTATAAAGATAAGTTTTATAATTAAATTTAAAAAGCCACCCGATAGCCTCCCGATTGCCACCCGACGCAGGACTCGAACCTGCAACCCCCAGATTAGAAGTCTGATGCTCTATCCAATTGAGCCAGTCGGGCTTATCTCTCTCAATAGGGATCGAACCTATGACCTCGCGATTAACAGTCGCACGCTCTAACCAGCTGAGCTATGAGAGAAAACAAATACAAACAAATACAAACATCCAAACAAATACACCCACATCAATATAAATATATTGGAGTAACTTTACTGGCAAACTCTTTCCATAAATTATTCTATTATAGTGATAAAAATACTAGGTCTTACTGGGAGTCGAACCCAGGTTGCGGGAATCAAAACCCCGAGTGATGACCGTTACACTATAAGACCCGTAATATATTAAGCCCCCTTCCTCGCTTAATATTGTGGAACACTCAATCGCTCTTATTTAACTCAAAACTTGTCACATTACTCAGAGGTTTATTTTTGTTAAATAATAAATCCATTATTTTTCAATACGTTCTACTAATAATTGGCCATTATTTTCAACACGTTCTACTAATAATTGGAATATGCTCCTCCATTTCCCGAGTGTTGTTTTTGTCCGGCACAAACACACAAAGCCAGTTATTGCTCAGAGTGGGGTTCGAACCCACGCATCTTACGATACTCGATCTTAAGTCGAGCGCCTTAGACCACTCGGCCATCTGAGCATAATGTGATTATTTAATGGAACAATCAAACCCTTGTTCAGGTACGGGCTCGAACCGTAGACCTTCGGCTCATAAGACCGATGCTCTAACCAACTGAGCTACAAGAACGAAAGCTCCTTATGAGACTTGAACTCATGACCTTTTGCTTACAAGGCAAACGCTCTACCACTGAGCTAAAGGAGCAATTAATAGTATATGTAGCTATATACGTATATACACAACGAAGAAGGGGATGGTCTTATACTCCCCCTTTACAATATACATTGAGTATATAGCTTTAAATGGTAGTTTTAATAAAACAATAAGTAATAAAATATATATAAACTATAAGATGTCCATAAAAACCTCAATTGCATTTGAATTATTTTTATTTTTTATATTAGCGGTAAAACTGGCATTTATTATAACTATTTTGCTAGGTGTTGTAGCAAAGAGAAATGGATCAAAAGAAGAAGTAGAAAAATACACTGTAATGAATCACAGATTACATAGTATATTTACTATATCTATGGGTGTTCTGTTAATGATTCTATTTAATCCAAAAACAAATTCAAAAATAGTTTGTGTAGATGGACATACTAAATTATTTCTTTATCTTTTCGGCGTATTATCTATATTAGGAGTGATCCAACATTTTATGGATGAAAAATCGAAAGAAAAAAAAGAAACTGATGGCAAACTCGTATAAATAAATTAAAAATTGAAGTGTTTTTTACAAAACTTATCATCAGAAATCAAAATCAAAATCGAAATCGAAATCGAAATCGAAATCAAATGGAATTTAAGAATTATATCAAGCAGGCGGGGCTAGATAGTAAACAATATCAACAGGCGGGGGTTGAATGGTGTGTAGATAGGGAAAAGAGTGTAGAGTTTTGTAAGGGTGGAATCATTGCAGACGAGATGGGTCTAGGTAAGACAATTATGATGATAGGTACAATTCTTCAAAATTTTCAGATGCCGAATCTGATAGTCTTGCCACTAGTATTGCTCGAACAATGGAAGGAACAATTCGAAAAAACGACAGGGCACACGCCACTCGTGTATCATGGAGCAAGTAAAAAGGAAATTAATATAGAAAGACTACAAGAATGTCCAGTAGTATTGACCACTTATGGGACGATGATTTATGACAGCAAAACGAATCAGAAACTAGAACAGGTGTCATGGAAGCGAGTCATTTTCGACGAAGCTCATCATCTTAGGAATAAACAAACGAAAGGTTTTCAAGCTGCGAAAGATTTACAATGTGATATTAAATGGCTAATCACTGGGACGCCTATCCAAAATCACATCAACGATCTATACTCGTTATTCGAGATTCTTGGTATTAGCAACAAAATCTATACAAAGACGGACGAGTTGAGAACATTAATGAAGACGATTGTATTAAAGAGAACCAAGAAAGAAGTAGGGATCGATTTGCCGAGTGTTCATACAGCCCGTATATGTGCAAAATGGAAAAACAGCGACGAACAGAATCTTACCCAAACGGTTCATAACAACATTGGTCTACGTCCGAATATGTTATTAGCGATGATGTTGTATGAGCGGATGATGTGTGTGTTTCCCCAACTACTGAATGGTGGGAACCTGAAGAAGATCCAATCTATGGGTGTAGGAACTGACCTAGGAAACGCAACAAAACATCATAGCAAGATGGACAGTGTAGTCAACGGTATTCTAGAGAGAAAAGACAATGGGAATAGGAAGATCATCTTCACTAATTTTAGAGGCGAGATTGACTATATTCAGCAGCAACTGTCAGCTCAAGGTATGATTGTGGAATATATCGATGGTCGCATATCTAAGCGTCAGCGCAAGTTGATTTTGGATGATGTGCTTGATGTACTGATTATTCAAATTAAGACTGGAAATGAGGGACTTAACCTACAGGAATATAATGAAATTTACTTTGTGACGCCTGATTGGAATCCACAGGCAGAGGAGCAAGCAATTGCTCGTTGTCATCGCATAGGTCAGAAAAAGGAAGTCTTTGTATTCAGATTTGTGATGGATAATTTCGACGAAGAAAACAGCACGACCAATATTGAAATGTATTCAGAGTCAGTTCAAAAGAGGAAGCGAAAAATATCACAAGATGTATGTGAAGATAGAGTAGATGATAGTAGATGATAGTAGATGCGAATAATAGAATTATATTATTGTAGTATAGATTTTAATTAAATAATAAATAGGTAGACCTTTTTTATTTCGAATATATTATTTATAATTAACACCTAAAATAGCTTAAATAAATAATATTAAGTAATAAGATAGTGTGTTATATTCTATCATTTTCTCTCGGTTTAGCTCAGGGGTAGAGCGTTCGACTGTAAAGTCTAAACCAACAATTGTTGTCATCGAAATGTCGCTGGTTCAAATCCGGCAACCGAGAATAATAATATCAAGACAGGTATTTGATATTATTATTGTTATTATTATTATTATTATTGTTATTATTATTATTATTATTGTTATTATTATTATTATTATTGTTATTGAGAGCATTTATTTCATATTTAAACAATCATTTCCAGATCATTATTTATATTATGTAATTTTTCGTTTTCTCCGATGGCGTGAATATTTAATGAATCAGTCATAGATGATATAATTTGCCCTAATAAAGTGCTATTATGTTTTCTAAGTTTTGGCATACAGCAAGTAATAAACGGAAACACGTGTAAACAACACCACCATTTTTTCCTATGTTCGGCAGTTCTCATTTCATCTATAAATACCTTATCTACTTCGATATAGGCAGTAGTCAATGTAATAATGGTTTCATAAATAAGTTTTCGTCTTTCTGATGTATGTGTCTTATATTTAATCAATTTTTCAATTTCAAGTTCTATCATAGTCTTAGTTGGTGCTGTTAAATTATTTTCTCTCAACATTTTTTCACATTCTCTTAAACAATAATTACAATATCGAACACCGTTTTTAACTATCCATAGTTTGATAGTCAATACTAATTTGAACTCATCGATTGTTTTAATGAGAGAAAATACATTAGTATTATAACTAGATGGGTATCTATATCTAATTTCCCTGGGAACCTCAAATTGATTTGTTTCCTTTATATCCTTGATTTTATCTTGAACATTATTTATTTCTTCTCTCAGTTCTTGCATTAAAGAGCTTTGAGTTTTATTTTCTTCTTCACACAACTCTACTTTGACTTCATCATTTCGTCTGGATATAAATTCGGTTTTGGAAGAAATGAGTTGTTTTAAATTTGTTTTATATTTATTCTTAATGTGTTTATATTTATATTGTTTGGCTTCGACTGACTGATTAAGTTCGATTAATTTTTGTTGTATATTATTAGTTTCGTTGTTTTGAGCGCCGTGTTCAATAAGAGTATCATATTCACGATTCGCTTTATTAATTTCATCTTCTATACTGACAATATCATTCTTTATAGAAACCTTTTTGTCTACATATTTATCTTTTAATGTTTTCATATTATCGTCTAATGAAGATAATACTTGGGTCTTGGCCTCTAATTGTTTTTTTCCCAAACGATCATTAAACGTATGAAATCTAAAACTAGCTTCACTAAATAATAGTGTCTTTCCGGAAAAAAACATGATATGATTTTGAAGTTTGTCATATTGGTGTGCGGATATTCTATGTGCTTCTGAAGCAGCATCCAATTTCAAATAATTAATAATGGCTAATAAAAATGCACTAAATGCTGTAATACTTGAAATAATGAGAGATGAATGTGGAATTAAATTATCTGTTCCACTAATAACAGAGGCACTCGCTGAAATAAGAATCGTTGGAATCATAAGAAAATTTAACCACTTTGATGTATAATGACTAGCCTCCATATATATCATTCTTTGACTTTTTAAATAGCTAGCAATAATATCTAAATGTGTAGATGAAAGTGAAACCATATCAGTAGTAAAATTATCATTAATAAATTGTTTAATGTCATCTAAACTATGTGGATTCCAATTAAGACTAGACATAATGGCTTTGAATTGTGATTTGGAAATATTTCGTTGTTTGTCTACCGAATTATACCTGTGAACTGGTTGTGTAATATTAACAGATTCCATAATAGTATCATTATCATCATCATGTTCCTCAATATCGGAATATAAATTAATGAACCTACCTTTATTCTTGTTCATTGATTTAAATAATTCATTTTCCAAGTGCATTTTATCTATTCTACATGATTCCGGTTCCGATCCAGAATCACTAGATACCATACCATCAGTATAATTATTATAACGGTGTAGTGATGAGATTGGTTGTGTATGTACTCCTTCATCGTCACTTACACCAATGTCACTTACATCAATGTCATTTACATCAATGTCACTTACATCAATATCACTTACATCAATGTCACTTACATCAATGTCACTTACATCAATACCACTTACATCATCGTTTATATCATCGTTTATATTATCGTTTGTATCATCGTTTGTATCATCGTTTATATCACCATGTATAAATTTTTCTATAATGTGTATTATAGTATTCATTATACATAATTACCTATTTATTTTTTGTATATATAATGTATAATGGTTTCTAAAACTTATAAAAATAAAAATGGCAGAGGAAATCGAACGAAAGGATGGGGAAAAGTGAGCCCAAAGGGAAGAGGAACAAGAACAAGAATGATGAAACGATGTGGAAAAAAATGCTTTTTAGGACCAAATAAAAGTTTTCCAATTTGTAATAAAGGAACGTGTAAAATAAATTCTAAAGGTGTATATTCGGCATATATTCGTGCGAGACAATGGGGAAAACCCAGAACCACGTATAAAACGTCAAAACCAACACACTCTAGAAAAGTGTATACAAAAATACAAAGAAAAGCAAAGACTATGTTAAAAAATAGATTTGGTATAATTGTAAATAAGTAAGGAAAAAAATAAAATATGATATTTTTATATTTTATATTTTATATTATATATTAAATTCCAGTTGATCCAAACCCACCATTTCCTCGTTCAGTGACACCTAAATCTCCTTGCGTATCAACCATTATAACTTTGAAAAAGTTTAGCGACGGATGACATATTTGAAAATACCGATCACACGCAGAAACTGGATAATTTTGAATATTTGGTTCAATAATATCTACCATAGCAGTAAGCGGGCCTCTATAACCCTTATCTATAATACCGAGTGAATTAGACATTCGCATAGGTGTTTTGCTAATAGAAGACCTAGGGTATAAATAATATGCCTGGGGTTTATCTCTATCCCACATAGACGCGTGGACATCTAGAGGGACTTTATTTCCAATAGCCTTTGAAAATATAAAGTCTTTGGGGAGACCTAAATCAAATCCAGAATCGGCATATTCATCATTAATCTTGGAGTTATGATCTTCAATTCTAATTCTATAAAATTCGCGCAATGTTCGTTGTTCTGGTGATACATACATTTTAAGTAGGAGTTCGGGAGTATTCATAATAGGATTAGGTGTCATCTTGGTATATAGTACAATCTCGATTAGCTTTATATTAAAATCAATTTTTATTAAAAATTGAAGTAATAATTAAAATATTCAAAATTACATAACTAAACCAGTTACTAGATTTTAAATCAACACAAGCTTTTTAACAATGATGATGACGACGATGACGATGACGAAGCCGATGACGATGCCGACGAATATTCAGTTGTGTAGGATTTCCACGCGGGACGAGAGGTTTGCTACTATTGCTATGGATGAAGCAAATAAATCTAGTATGGTACATCATAAGCATGGTTGCGTAGCAGTTGTTGGTGGTCGTATCATTGAGAAGGGATATAATTCAGAAAGGTCTCAGTCCAACGACGGATTTTTAGAGAATACGTGTAGCTGTCACGCAGAAGTGGATGTAATGCGTAAGTTGGAGAAGAGGCTTTCTAAGAAGAATTCGTCCTTTGCCGGGCGACAAGCGCGGTCGTGCTTTTTACGGGCGAGTCAGTCTTTACGTCGTAAGAAAAAACAAGAATGGTGAGAAATTTAAAGATTCTGCACCCTGTACCAAATGTTGTTCGTTTATGAAGTCGCTCAATATAAAATATATAATATGGAGTAATTCTGAAGGCACATTGACAAAGTGTCGTGTGAGGGACTATACAACAACACATGTGAGTCAAGGGAATAGGTTTATAACCAGAGGTATGACACATAGAGAAGATATTGTTGTAAACTTAAACACCATACAAAATAACAATCATTCATCATCACCTATAACGAAACAACAACGTAAAAAAATACAAAAAAATATAAAAAATATAAAACAATATAACGCAAAACAAAAATATTATGCGATGAAACAATAATAGTAGAATTAATTTAATTTAATATAATATATTCTGTTTTTTATGAAGCCAAATATTAATTCGGGTAAATTTATGTGTTTGGAGTAACTCCACCTGGGTTAGGGTTAGGGTAATTAGAACTTCTTTGAACTAAATTAAAAGAAGGCGATGGATCAGGTTCCTCCCAATCTTGAGGAAGAGCTCCAGCATCCTTTGCTTCTTTCCAGTTCAAGTAATTCACTTGGCATCCACCAACTCCATTAGTAGATGTAGACGAAGCAGGTACTCCAGTTCTATAGCTGGATAATTGTGGTCGTGTTGCGTGATGTAACTTCATAGGGAATGGTTGTTTATTAGCAGGTGTTGGAAGACATTCTCTAATAGCGACACCACCAGTACTAATATATTGTCCTTGACTTTTAGCAGGTTGATTTAAATTCTTAACATAAGGAGTGCGAATATATTTTCTAGTTCCAATATAATAAGAGCATGCACCTTTATTTCCAGAACATGAGTATATAAAATCAGAATTGGGAGAATCAACTGTTGTTCCACATTTTCCATTAGACTGGACATTTGTAAATACAGAAGCGCCACATTTTTGAGTAAGATTTTTAATATAAGTGGCTTGATCTCTAGTGACGCGATAACTATTATCGTCTTCTTGAACCCAATAATTAGGGTATGAACCTTTGGTCCATTTATATTTTGTATCAAGCATACCAGCAGTATTCAACGAAGATTTTTTAATAATTGAATTATCATTGGTACAACAACTTCCAGAGTTGGTTGGTTTGTTATAATATTGTCCACCCCGACCTCCATTACCCATTGGTTCGGTTCCTCTAAAAGGTGTGCGAGTAGTATTGGAAATCATTCTAAATTGTCCAATTCCACCGTTATTTCTATGACCACCATTTAATGAAAATCCATTAATACCCCTACCAGATATAGGTGCAATTCTTCTGTTATGACGAGATTTTTTTTTAAGAGTAACGAGAGACATATAAAATATACCTATAAATTAAAAAATAATAAAAATCCGATTATGTGGTTTATCAGATAAACATAATTTTAAAATGGAATATAGTTTTGTAGATTTATAATAATTGAGGACTTGATCGTTGGAACATAATGAAAACATATTATTTGTTTGTTTGAGAGAATATAATGTAATTAAGGCTAAACTATAAATAAATGAATTTTCATTACATATAAATGGGATGGATGTATTTGTTTTAAATTCTGGGGGTAAGAATTGATTATGAATATCGTAAATATTATCCATTTTTATAGTTTTATCGATTATGGGAAATATTTTGTTTACATTACAAAAAAAGAACTGATGTGAATCAATTACAATAATATCATCAATATCAATAAAAGAGATAGAGAGATTGTGAGATAAAATAACGGATAATTGATTATAAATAGATATAAGCATTTTATTCGCAGTGTATATAGAAAAATTATTCGTTTTAATAAAATCTTCTAAAGAGGAAACGTTTTGTGCATAGAATTTTGTTTTATATGGTAAGTCAAATGAATTAAGTAATAGATTATGGTATATGTTTACATCATCTAAAATAGTATAATTATTTTTTTCATTATTTTGTATTTCGATGGAACCTATAAACATATATAAATATGTGCTAAGTATTTAAATTAAAAAATATTTATAAAATGTTATATCTTATAAACCATTATTTATAAGATATAATTTAATTGGATTTGTTTAATGAGCATTTCCAAAACCATGGAGTATCATATACAATTTTAATGATTTTACCATCCAATAATTTTTGCTTGATATTATTAGTCTTTTCAGTATTATACCATTCATCAAAATGAATAAATACCTTTTTAAAATTATTATCGTTATTTTTAACAACGTCTATTTTTTTTATTCTTCCGAGATTGAGTTCGTGTTGGAATATATTTGCAATAAAAGATATGTGAATATCATCAAAGACGCGAGGAATACATATAGAAATGTTTTTAGCATATTGATTATAAATATCATTGATGTTAGTGTGTTGGTTCATTATTGCAATTATTAATATATAATAAATCGAATCAATTTTATTATATATTATATGTATTTTACATAAAAATATAAATGCGGTTTCCTGTAATATATATATAATTTACTATTATTTGTATTAATTAAGGTACGAATATAAAGAGAATATAGCTGTTAGGAAACAATTAGCATGATTAGTTCATATGAATAATATGAAACGACTGTACCACACAACACCCCGAATATATCTATATAAATACATTTAAACTATTTTAGAACTAATATATTAATATTTGAAACTATTTTAGAACTAATATATTAATATTTGAAACTATATAAGGAATAATTAGTAATATTACTATAACGATAATAGATAATACCGTATTTTGAAATAAATGGGACGGTTTGATTCTTTAAAAGGAGATGGATTTACCTCATCAAAATATGAAAAGATAAATACTAATGATACTAATGATACTAATGGTTCTAGCAGAAGAAAAAATAGAAATAGAAACCGTAATGAAAAATCAAAAGAACCAGTAGTAGTAGTAGAAAAACCAGTAGTAGAAAACCCAGTAGTAGTAGTAGAAAAACCAGTAGTAGAAAACCCAGTAGTAGTAGTAGAAAACCCAGTAGTAGTAGTAGAAAAACCAGTAGTAGTAGTAGAAAAACCATTAGAGTCAGAATGGATTAAGAGAATAAGCATCCGAAAAGCAAAAGAAAAAAGTGTAATTAATCTAAATGATCCAAAATTTTGGAATGGTCTAAAATGGACAGGACCTATGTTTATACGGGCAAATAAAATGTCAACCGATACAGAAACATATTTAAGAAATGCTGAGAAGAGTGATTGTTCATTATTTATTATTCCATATAATAAACCAGAATATAGTAGAGATGAAGTAAATTGGTATGATAGTTGGGAAGATACATTTACACCCAATCAATGGCAATCAATGAATGGTTATGAAGACGAAAATATTTGGGACGAGTGCTTTAGAAGAATAGATAGTCTTCATGAGGAAAGGAGAGAAGAATCTAATCGTCATTATGAAGACACTGGTGAATTAGATGATTTTGCGTGGGCAGAAGCAGAAGCAGAAAAGTATGAAGAATATTGTATAAAATTCGATGAAAAATATGGAGATAATAGAATTACAAATGTAGAGGACTTCGAAGATGAATATGATGAATATGATGAATATGAAGATTAATTAGTTAAAATAATAATGAATAAATATAGAATTTTATTAATGGAAGATAATAATGAAAAATTTGATGAGAGTTGGATAAATGAATTCGAAGAAGAAGATAAGCAATATGAAATGTTTTTTCCAGAAGAAAATACTAACATAAAAATTAATTTATTATATGTAAATAAGCGAAACGAATTAGAAAAGATAAGTGAAAAATCGATTCAATTATGTACACCGAACAAAATAAAAAAGGAGGAATTGATAAAAGTAATAAAGGAAAATGAGAAATTAGATAAAAGAAAATATAAATTAATATCTATTTTAGTATACAATTTAACTTTAAAACATGAAGATTTGAAAAACTTTTTAAAGAATAGTGATAATTATAATTTTATGACGAATTTAAAAAATATAGATGATTATGGATTAGAGTCATCTATTAACTGTTTACAGAATATAAATACGTTATTCATTTTATTTAATGAAGATACTAAAAAAATAGGCAACAATACAAGACGTATAAAGTTTAGTTTATTACAAGGAAAAACTAGACGAAAGTACTAGGCATCTATATAATGAAATAGCCTAAAGAAATATTATTAATAATAATAATTAAGATATAAATGGCATCTTTAGTATCAGTATTCGAGAGAAATAATTATATTCAATATGGTGAAAATAACCAAATTGAATATAATTGGTCGTCGGCTCAACAAGAAAAGATATTACAACTAAGTTTTCAGATGGTGAGAACTTCGGATACAACTATAAAAAGGGATCTAGCTATTAAATTTAGAGAATGTTTTGAGAACGGAACTTCTAATGAAAAGAAGATCCTAATTAAATTACTAGGTCATACTCGTGATATAGAAGAAGGTAAGGGCGAGTATGCATTAATCATGTGTATCATAAAAGAACTTATTCCGAATAATCCCGAAGTATGTATAAATTTTATGAAATATCTAGTTGGTTTTGAAAAGCTAGGAACTCCGTTGGGAAGTTGGAAAGATATGAAGTATTTGTTCAATGAACTACTATATATTCCAACAGAATTAGCCAATATGATAAATACGCAATTAAAAACGGATAAAACGAGTATGGATAGTAATGGAAATTGTTCTCTAGTAGCAAAATGGATTCCTCGTGAGAAAAGTAAAAAATTTGGCTGGATCAATTATACATTGGCAACACATTATTTCTCGTCGTATGGGAAAACTGGTTGGACTAAAGAAGCATCAAATAAAGCACAAACCCATTATAGAAAGTTGGTAAGTTCTGTGAATAAGTATATTGATACAACACAAATTAAACAATGTGGACAAAATTGGAAAGACATTAATTTTAACAAAGTAACTAGTGTTACAATGATGAAGCAAAAGAAATCATTTATTAATAGTAATAGTAATACAAGTATCGATAGAGTATCCTGTCATAATAATTTGTTACAATATATGGAAGAGGTAAAACAAGGGAGAGTAGAGATGAATGGTTCAAATATAGGTATGGTGGATTTTGTAAAACAGGCGATAAATTCTAATAGTGATGATGAAAAATTTATTATTAATGAAGCATGGAAAAATAATAGTAAAACAACAAATAATCTAACGAATATTATTGCAATGATAGATATATCTGAATCTATGGAAGATGGTAATAATAATCCATTATACTCTGCCATAGGTCTTGGGTGTCGTGTGGCAGAGAAATCTAAACTAGGAAAGAGAATATTAACATTTACATCTAATCCTGAGTGGATTAATTTGGAAGATAAACACACATTTTGTGAAATGGTTGATACTATTGTAGGTATTCCGCGTGGTATGAATACAAATTTTCACAAGGCATTGGATATGATTCTTGATGGTCTAGTTGCTGGAAACGTTCCGGCTACAGATGTAGAGTCTCTTGTGTTGGCTGTATTTTCGGATATACAATTTGATCAAGCTGAAAGAGATAGTGAATATGGAAATGGAACTCTGAGGGAAATACTACATCTGAAATTCCAAAAAGCAGGAATAAAAGTATGTGGTATACCTTATAAGGTACCGCATATTCTGTTTTGGAATCTTCGTTCTACAAATGGATTTCCCGAATTATCTTATAACGACGGTTACTCGATGATATCTGGATTTAGTCCTCATTTATTAAATAATTTCACAGAACAATATATTTCTGGTCTTCAATATGCTACACCTTGGAACATGTTAATGAAAAATCTTTCCAAAGATAGATATATAGCTTTGGAAGGTTTAATTGTTTAACAAGATTCGTTTAAAAATATATTCATATAAATAGTTAATATGAATATATTTAATGATATAAGCTCAAATATTTTGTTGTATGAGCCACAGCAATATATAGGGTTAAATACATTAACCAGTTTATATAGCAATAGCAATAGCAATAGCACTACACCAGCATTAGAGAATTACCTTGAAATATTATTAGAAAGAAGTCTTCTATCAAATGTTCTCATACAAGATCAGTATCAGTATCAAGATCAACAACAACATCATGATCAGTCAATAGATGGAATAATAAATGATAGTTTTAACGAAGGTAGTAATAAATACAAACAAGTATTGTCAGATATTGGTAAACAGACGTTAAAAACTATACAATATAAACTTGGTGTATGTAAAAATGATCATTGTCCAATAACACAAGACAAATTTAAGGCAAGACAAAAAGTCACAATATTACCTTGTAAACACGGATTTAATCCAGAATCAATTGATGAATGGTTAGAAAAACAAAGAGCAGAATGTCCCATGTGTAGGTTAAAATTAGATAGCATCGAAATAAAAAATGAGGATTATATTGAAACTCCAAATATTCAGGATTCTAGAAATTATTTTTTAAATTCATTAAATGTATTGGATTCTATGTCACATCCATACGGAAGAAATCAAATATACAATACCATACCCCATTCATATATAAATAGCAATGTAATTATATCAGAAGACGATTTAGACCAAGTACTCGTAAATAGTATAGACGATATTTCTGGTCAATCAATAATCAATAATCTAATCTAAATATCGTCAACATCAATCTCCTCTCCTGTATCCATAGAAATAGTTTCACCACCCTTTTCAGTAGAATTCATTATATTTTCTAGTTGTGAATTATAATCTGTTGTATTTTTATTTGAAAATCCAAACGATACATCATCATTATCATCGTCATCATCAATTTTTTTATTGTCGTATTCAGATCTTAATCTGGCAAAGATTGGATTTCCTGAATTCTTCATCTTATTTTTTTCACTATCATTATATACCTCGAGTAAATCGTGTTTAGGTTTGACACATGATTCAAATTCCCGTTCTCCAATCAAAACCCATCCACCTTGAATAACCGAATTATCACGTTTACCTTTGCCCCTAAATTTATTTCTCATAACAACCAGACGTTCTTTACCGTCAATATCATTAACATAAAACATACCATTACCCAACAACTTAGTAACTACTCCATAAATCTCACCGTCCTCTTCTGCAAGACGAATTCGTTTATCAACTGGAGTTGATAAGAACTTGCGTCCCATCTTTTTTCCTTTATTTCCACCGTTCTGATTCTTGACCATTTTACTGATAATATGTATTAAAAAAATACATATTAATATTCTTCAATTTTTTTTAATAAGAGAATTTAAAATCATCTTTATAATTATATACCGATTTATCTTTGTCTTGGAATGTATTTTCATACCAGTCTTTCCAATTGACATCTACCATAAGAGACAATGCCTTATTTTGAGTTTCTGTAGACTGTTCATCTGGATCATAACCATATTGACTATAAAAGTCTTCCAACTCGTCGTCATCTATAAATTGTATCCGTTTTTTTTCGGAATCCACAATAATATCATATTTATTAAACCTTTCAAACCAAACGGGGGTCAAATATGCGTGATATTCCCAATGATACCAAAATTCGTTGTTGATATTTTCAAAAGAATCTCGTAATAATTTAAAAGAGGAACACATTGGGTGAATGGCATATGCGCGCTTATATTTAAGTGTTTTATATATTTGGTTGTTATTATTAGATGAAGGTGGTACTGGTTCGTTGTGTTTCATAATTTCATTATATTCGGAATCATTAGAACCCATATATATTTTCTTTTTTGAAAGATAATAGTCTGGATTAAATATAAACAAAGATATTAATGCCCATAATTTATGAAACTTATTATCGTAACCGTTTTTACTCGGGTTGTCCATATTACAATTACAATTAAATTTGTCAGTAAATGGTGTGAATCGTTCATCAGGAATATTAAAATATGTTTTTATAGTCTGAAATAATTCATCCGTAATAGTTTCTGGAAGAGATGATATAGCAAGGTGGTATAGTTTTTTATCTATGAATCGAAGTATTGCGTGGTATTTAGATGGATGTTTTGTAAGCCAATTAGGTTTTTTCCCTCTAAAAATATGCGTAATTTCTTTAATATTCATATTGTATTGTCTAGTTATGAATACTTCAGATGACGACTGAAGTTTAAAGAAATTTTTAACGACTGACATGAGACTTTTTAAATCACCATTAAATTGTTTTTTAGAAATATAATCTTCTAGTGATGGATTTTTCACATAATAGAAATCATAATATATAAACCAAATGAATTGCCAAGATTGATCATGAAGTCCAGATAAATATAATTCGGAAATCCAAAAATAACATTCATCAAGCGATTCCTTTTTCAATACAGATGTCATAAATGAAATACACACTTCATCAAATAAATATAAGAATCGCGTTAAAACAAGTTTAGACATATTAAATACTATTGAATACTGATAATTTCTAATAAATAGAATATATTAATAAAATTCAATTTTTTATAATATAAGTAAATTATATATCTATTATGGTAGCTACTAAAACGAACCCTTGGAGAGAACACGTCAAGAAGACAATGGCTTTAATGAAATCCGCCGCTAAGGACGGAAAGGTAATGTTAAAAGACGTATTAAAACAAGCTGGTAAAACATACAAGAAATCTGAAGCTTCTCCTGCTAAGAAAACACAAAAGAAAAGAACTGCCAAGAAGAGCAGCAAGAAGAGCAGTAAGAAGAGCAGTAAGAAGAGCAGTAAGAAGAGACGTTCTATGAAGAATAAGAAATAGATTTATAACTACAATACACAATAAACAATACACAATACACAATAAATAAGTATATGAATTATAATATTTGAATTCATATATCATAATTAAGCGACTAGCAAATTGTAAATATCTTTTCGTGAATATTATCGATTAAATCTACATTTCTCTCTTTAAATGTGGAATTGATATATTCGGAGAGAATATCGTAAAGTCCTTCTTGTCTTAATTGTTCAGAATAATGTACTATGAAATACTGTGACAAAGAATAATATGTCCATGTGTACTTAAATTGTAATAGATATTTTATAATTTGTTCTGTTTCGTAATTCAATAAATAGGATAAATCCATAATAATTGTATTTTTATTTAATTTCTCTCTATCATCAAAAAATAATTCTGAAATTGAAAGCAAACATTCATTATTGAATATAGTAATATTGTTATGAATAATATAAGTTATAACAAAAATATCAATGGGTATATATGGATTTTTTAGTAGCGATGGAGAGAAATAAGAACGTAAATTACCATATCTAATAGCAGGGAAATAAAAGGAATTAGAAAAATTATGTAATAACGGTGAACGGTCGTGATTAATCGTAACAAACGAATCATCGTTTACTGTGTATGAAATATTATATTCATGGAGAACTAAACAACCTAGAAACACTTTATAGAGAGATTGTGAGAAATGATTAGTAAAAGGATAATCTATGAACGTATTGTTAGGAAATTGAATTAATTTATATTTAATTTCTCTCTGTATTGAATTGGATATTGAGTCTGTTAATACATTATAATTTTCATCTAAATTTGTAGACTCGATAATCGGAAAGAAATACGATAAAAAAAGAGGAATATTTCTAATTTTATTTGATATTGCTATATGATTATTTATGGATAATGTATTTTCTACAAATAGTGTCATTTATATTATTCGTGAATTAAATATCATTAATTTTCCGTAATATCCGACATAATTGAATTATCATCCCTATTACGAGTTTGATTATGTTGAGCAAATAGGAAATATCTATTCTTATATGTTTTCTTAATTTTATTAATAATATCATCCTTTGTTAATTGTTCATCAAATAGTCGTGTGATTTCATCTTGGACTAGGTCTACATGTTCATTACAGAATACCTCGTGTGACGATGATGGTTTAAATAGTGGTGTCCCATAATTATTTAAAACATGATTGTCCATTGCCTCAATGACATCTTTATCAATAGAAACATATTTTCTTCTTTTTTTGGGTTCTTGTTTGGTCTTTTTACGAAAATAATATCTACCACTTTTATACATTTTATCTAGAACATTCCCATCATATCCTAGTTGTTTCATTCGTATACATTCAGAATCAATAAGTTCATCGTTATGTTGAACCCATATATTCCATGCATCCTTATATGTGACTCTATCATCAAATTGATGAAGTTTAGAGAAAGACAATAAATCGTTAGTAAATTCGGATGTAAATTTAAATCGGAAAATAGTATTTTCAGTAATAGCAGCAGCCATGATTGATTAGTTTATGAAAACAATAAGTAATTATATAACTTCAATTTTTTTGCTAATGATAAAGTAATGTTAATCTATTCATTAAGCAGTATACCATATTACGATTCTATTAATCAAGAATATCGCAATATACTAATGTTAAATAAAATGCCATCTGGGCCATTGGTATCAATTGTAAAAAATGTAACGTTAAATAAATTATCACCATTTGACGTAAATACGAATACATGTCCTAGACCAAAATGTGTAATAGGAATAACAAACATAAACAATAGTCAAGAGCTAATGTGTATAGACGGTTTGCCAGAATTGTTTGAGTATTTATTGAATAATGGATATACGATAGATACAAGTATAACAAAAATTCTACAAAAGGCAAAAGTAAAAATGTGGGGAGAACTAATTTGTGCTATTCAATATTAAAACTAAAAAAATTGAAATCATTTAAAATATTAAATGAATTCAATATAAAATAACAATACAATGGATCCAAAACTAATTGAACAATATATATCGTCGCTAAACGACCAAGAGAGACAAACTTTAGAAATAGCAAAAGACCATTTAGGAACGTCATTTAATATAGCCAAGAGTGTTGGTTTCATTAAATGGAATGAAACTACTCCAAATAAATCATCCAAATAAATCATCCAAATAAATCATCCAAATAAATCCTCCTAATTTCTGCTGCTATTTTTCCTACTATTAATTTTTCTAATATTTTTTCTAATATTTGTTTTGATAATCTTCCTACTTTTTCCACCTCGTTTTATTCTTTTACGCGTCTCTCTAGAATTAGAGCACGAGAATTTTAACATAGGTAATGTAGAATTAAATAATTTCATTGTTTTTCTTAATCGTTTACCACCACCTTGTATTTTAGAATTTAATCGTTTATTTGGTATATATACACCGCCTTTTTGTTCAGGAACTGATTTAGTATCCTTTTTTATCGTCTCCATTGCATTACTAGCGGCGGTTTCAATGCGATCCTTACCCTTTTCTAAGGTTTCTTCTGTATTTACAGCTGTTTGAACACCCTTAATACCTATTGGTCCACCTCTTACTACAATAATTTTAAACGCTTCCATCAATACATTATATCCTTTTCCTATAGCAATCATCATATCTATTATGCCACCTACCCATGGAATCTCTGCTATAAACGCTTGTGCAACTGATATTCCAGTCGCAGTAGCTCCTCTAACTGACTTAATACCAACTTCTTCTAACATTTCTAATGATTTGTCAGTTACTTCATTTACTTCGGGTCTTATCTCATCCAATATCTCTATTATAGAAATAGCGACGGCTTGTGCCACTTCCTTTACAGCTTCGCGAGTAGCAGGATTTTCTGACACTTCCTTCAATAACCCAGCCAATAACAATATGTTCTTGTTTAATTCTGGACTTAATTCATCAATAGGTGTATCTAATATATTTGCTTCACCTGTCATTTCCATTCCCATTTCGATCATATCATTTATGAAATCTCCAGACCATTTAATTCCAGTTTTTACAGAAGCAATTCCAATGTCTTTTAATTGTGAGGCAGTTTCCGACCCCATACTTTTAGCACTGTCAATAAGAGATTCTGTCGATGAAGCATTCGTTACTTGTTCATTTTCATTCCGATTCCCTAAAGAAGATGTATTATTGTCTGTTGTTTCAGATAATACACCTCCTTTCTGTAACCCACCAACAGTTTCAACCAGTTTATTAGTCTTTTCCTGAACCTTACCGACAATCTTATCTAACTTATCTGCTTGTTCGGATATATCCTTGGCATTACTATCTCCTTGAACAGCATCCGCCTGTTGTTTTAGTTTTTTTGCCGCATCACTAAATCCGCTTAATATATCACCTACAATAGATATTAATGTCATCCCAATGTTTTTGATTGGTGCTCCATTTGCATCTATATTTGTCATTTCTATATAATATACACCAGATCCCTTTTGTTTCTTTACAGATTCTATTTCTTGTTCTATTTTTTTTACCTTATTCTCTCTATTTTCAATAGCAATATCCAATACACCATTTATTTTATTTTCTGGATTAGGAATATCTAAGAACTCATTCATATATATTCTATCTTTAATTTTTTTTTTCCATTAATCGCTTAAATGTTCCATAATCTATTTTATCATCATTTTTTTTACTTTTATATTCGTCTGATTTTATAAAATCAAATGCATTTATTTTACCCTTATATGAATATCTATTTGCATTCTGTCGCAACGTAAATCTTTTACTTGTCGTATTTTTTACACCGCTTTTTTTATTATACTCTTTAAATGAAGCAAACAGATCATTCGTTGATTTATCTACAGGTTTGTTTAGTTGTTTATCTGCAATGTTCCCATTTTTTAGGTCGGTTGCTCGTTTTAATTCAGCTTTAATATCAACCACAATTTTTTTACAGTTATAAGTTAATGCATATTTTCTAGCAACGGTTTCCAAATACAAATATGAAATGTCTTTTGTATCGCAATAATAAATAAAGGACTCTTTATCAATATCGTAATACATAATAACCTTTCCTTTTGGTGTGGATTCAAATAGTATATTATTTTCCAAATATTTTACATAGTCTTCTTCTAATTCTTCAACTTCTAACAAATCAAATTTATCATAATATTTATTTTCATAAGGTTCTTCTCTTTTTTTTGGTACGGGTGTATTATTGTTGCCTTTCAGATAATAGTATAAAAAAACAGATCCAATTGTAGCAGACGCTCCAAGTATGATCATTTTATTATTCTTACTACATAAATTATTATTTAGTACAGTAGGGATAAACATAATAGTTTTATGAGTTTATATGAGTTTATATTTTTAAGCTCTGTTCGCAATTTCTTTTCTTCTTAAATCAAATAGTTCAGATACTTCTACTTGTAAATCAACTACCTTAATACGTTGATAATCCTTGTTTTTATTGTCTGGATGTAAGCATACTAAATACATTTCATCCACGATTTTCCCATATTTATCTTCCAAAATCCTCTTATATGTATTCAATTGCAAACAATAATGCCAATAATTCGTATCTGGTAGATGCTCTATACATTCTTTTTGTCCCCACTTACCAAATCCATTCGTCTTCACAATTTCCTTACACCTCTTCCAGTCATAAATAAGCAGATGTCCGTCCTCTTTTTCAAAAACCATATCAATTGACCCAGAAAGTTTAATATCTTCATTAAAGACGGTCCATTCAGTTCTATAGGGTTTCAAATCCGAATAATCCTTCAAGAAATTCTTGAAATATTGGTATTCAATAGAGTCGTTCTCAACAGATACTTCATTGTAATAGCACTCGATATCGTAGTGCATTTTCGTTCCAGCGTCAGCAGCTTCATTACAATTTTTATCCCATCCAGCTTTGATTTCATCGACCGTTTGTCCATAATATTTGCTTTGTGGCCATCGCTTCGACGACATCATTCCTTTTATAATTTTATCCGCATCAAAATGTTCGAAATTAGCATGATTAAAAGTCGTTACAGACACATAACCATCAGAAGAACCATCAATGTAGTAAATATGAGGACCCTCGTCAAAGACAATTCTGGTGTCTCTCTCATGAGGATATTTCGTTGCGAGAAAAGAAGGCGGTACAGTGAATTCCATTCTTATATGTTTTATTTATAATTGGTTGTTTATAAATAAAAGATTCAATTTTATAGATATTTAAACAATACTATTAATAATAATACAATGGATATAAAATTATGGGATATACCTAATAGTAGTGAACAAAATATGTCAATTAAAAAAAAAATAAACCAATTACTGAATGAAGATATATTTACTGGTACTAAATTATTAAATTTACAAAATACAAAATTTGATATATTAGAAAAATATGTATATGATATATCTAAGATACATGCCAAAAGATTAAATTTAATTAATGAAGAATATTATGTTGAGTTTTGGATAAAAAATAAATTTCACACGCACAATTTACATGTTGATTGCGACGAACAAAAAAAACAGGAGCTAATATATAATTATCCATTATTATCATGTCTCACTTATCTTAACGAATCATATATGCCAACAATTATTACAAATATTGATATAGATAGAAATATGTATAAGGATTTTCACGATGATATTAATTTATATTTTTCATTTCCAGATATTAATAAACATATTACATTCAATCCTTCATTTTTTCATGGATCAGCAATACTAACTGACGATTGTGATTTAAACAACGAACGAATAATCGTAGCAATAAATTTATGGAAAACACCGCCTATAAATATAAGATATTATGCTAATGAAAATATGCTTGAACGTGTATTTAATTCAAATGAAGATATATTTATAATGAATGAAAATAATAATTCAATTACAGAAATTCCACTACCCCTCAGTGAATTAAACTATGACACTATGGAAGATATATTATATAGAAAAAATATTAATACTTTTAAAAAATTCAATAAATGGATAGAAAAATCAATAACTGGTGATAACGCGTCGTGTTATAAGTTTATTTTAGATAAATCACTTGATAGTAAGGAACAAACCAATAAATTAATAAAAAAATATGGAGATATAATCAATGATATTAATTATATTAGAGAAAATGATATAAAATACAATCGATTTTTTCAAAGGTTCACTTATAATAATGTTTATAATTTGGATATATGTAATTGGATTATTTCTGAATCTGAAAAATATGCTTCTAATAATGGTGGATGGACTATTAAAAGACACAATAATTACCCAACCACAGATTTACAAGTTGAATCAATAACTGCTATATCTGGATTTGTATTTAATTCATTCAATACAATATCTAAGTATATTAAACAATCATATCAAATTAATGAAGATATTATATTAGATATTAATGATTTATTTGTTGTTAAATATGAATATGGTAACCAGAATAAATTATCTCCTCATAAAGATGGTTCCTTTATAACATTTAGTATTTTATTAAGTGATACTAATGATTTTGAAGGAGGTGGAACACAATTTGAAGATGGATTAATAAGTAAAATTAATCAAGGAGATTTATTAATTCATTCTAGTCTAATAACTCATTCAGGTGTATCTATAACAAAAGGAAAGAGATATTTATTAGTTGGATTTATTAATCTTAAATTAATCATATAACCATACGATTTGGACTACACCTGTTTCCGTATTAGTCGATATATCGGGCCAACCATCGATCTGACTATCTGATGTGTTCGTTGGACCATTACTATTACCTGATTTGCCCTTTTCGCTAGTAGTGGTGTTCTTGTTTGCATGAGCCTTACCACCATTACCGCCGTTACCACCAGTTCCGCCTGAAACGTCAATATCGAGTAAAATACTATTTTTATCATTATCATTATATAAATAAATACTTGAACTACCGCCTTGTAGACCATTATTGCCATTATTTCCATTAACCTTTTTATTCCAACCATTACCCTTATTGCCATTATTTCCATTTTGCCCTCTTTCACCAGTTGTTACATTAAAATGTTTCAGGTCATTGTCGTCTAATAGATTATGATTGTTTGAACTATATTTACCAAACCCTCCTTTCCCACCATCCCCACCATTTGCCGTCGCCGAATTCCAGTCAGAACTCGCCTTTGCACTTCCTCCTGTTCCACCAGTTCCTCCGCGTCCACCTATTAATAATACTCTAACACCTTTACAATTATCAGGGATTTGAATTTCATTTGCAGAGTTAACAAATTTATTTCTCAAAGCAGAACATTGTTCATTAATAGCAGATTTCTCGTTCCCACTATTAGAATAATATCCAAAATCTAAAGGTCGTTGAGAAGTATAATTAGTAACAGTGTGTGGAAAACCACTATAACCAGATATATCTTCTGCACCCGTTTCGTGTTGAGTAATTTGCGAAATTATATTTACACCTTTATATAAATAGTTACTTGACATATCTTAATAATATAAGAGAATAATAATATTTAAATATTTAAATATTATTAACCTATGGATAATTATATATATATAAATAATAATTCATTGTCGCCATTATTATGTAATAAGATAATTGATTTATTTGATGATGAAAAAAATAAGCGAATCGGTGAAACATTTGGAGGAGTCAATGAAAATGTCAAAGATACTATAGATTTTACAATTCCCAATAATAGTAATAAAGAAAACAAATGGTCTAAAATTGCCAAATGTTTAAATTATGAAATAATGATTAATGTAAAACAATATGTAAACAAAATAAATAAATCTATCCATAATAATGAAATTGGTGAAAACTATACATTATTTGGAGGTAATCCAATAACATATTCAACATTACAAATTCAAAAATATAGTAAAAATAAGGGTAAATATACATATCATGATGATCAAGATACAAGGTGGGAAAAAAAAGATAAACGTGTATTAACATATATTTGGTATCTAAATAATGTTGATGTCGGGGGAGAAACCGAAATTTGGGATAGTCATAAAATAACGCCCGAATGTGGTAAATTGCTTCTTTTTCCATCGTGTTGGACTTTTCCACATAGAGGTAACGTGCCTATATCTGGTGATAAATATATATTAACTGGTTGGGTATATTATTAAAAAATAATTATTTATTGGACTTCAACTCTTCTATTTCCATTTTCAGCGTTTTCACAGATTCAATTAAATGACCAATAATAGCATTATAATCAACACTAAGTTTTTCAGGATTAGAAGTATTAACGGCTTCTGGAATTTGTTTTAAAATTTCTTGAGCGATAACACCCCCATGTTTAATTTCCTTTTCGTCATTCGTCCAATTATAATTGACACCACGAATAGAACAAATCTTTTCCAAACTATTATCTAATTGAGTAACATTTGACTTAAATCGTATATCAGAAGTAGCATTAAATGTTAAAGCATCACACGGACCAGGAATTACAACATTATTACTAGCATCTCCCAATCGTATTTCATAAGGAGCACTTGGTGTTGCTCCAGATCCAATAGCAACTGAATAATCAGGTTGATTAGAATAACCAGCATTATCTCCTATAGCAATACAAAAAATTCCTTGATTAGAATAACCAGCTAGAAGACCAATAGCAATACTATTACCTGATTGATCTAATTGACCAGCACTATCTCCAATAGCAATACTATCTTCTCCTTGATTATTTTGACCAACACCACTACCTATAGCAACACTATTAGTTCCTTGATTAGAATTACCAGAAAAAAGACCAATAGCAACACTCTGATTTCCTTGATTAAACTTACCAGTACTATATCCAATAGCAACACTATTACCTGATTGATCTTCAATACCAGCATCATATCCAATAGCAACACTATTATCTCCTTGATTAGAATTACCAGCATTATTACCAATAGCAACACTATTAGCTCCTTGAACATCATAACCAGCACCGTCACCAATAGCAACACTTTTATCTCCTTGAGTATTATAACCAGCATTATTACCAATAGCAACTGAATTTGTGGATTGGTCTATTTTTAATGTATTTGATAATCTTAAATCCCCAGTAGAAGGGTTAATTGAAAATGGTGTAGTGCTTTCACTTACGTTTAGTGTTGTTACTGCCAATCCACTACTATCAACAAAAACAGGATAATATGTTATATTTGCAGATGTGTCTACAATATCAATAGTACTTCCTCCTGCAGCTGTATATTGCTTTGTGTCATCTGGAAACTGTAAATAATTCACTCCACTAGTTCCATTAATAATTATATTGCTGCTGTTCGTATTCTCATAAATTTTTAATGAACCTTCAATAGCCTTTGGAATTCTAACCAGATTATGGCTAGATGTTCTATTAATACCTCCAGTTTTTTTCCATGAATCAGATGTAAAAGACATATATATATATATATAATAATCTTAATAAAATTATTTATTATATACTAAGTGATTTATAACATTTGTGACAAACATAAATTTAATAAATAGTTTTAAGATAATCGGGGGTTATTTTTCTTGTTTTAGATTTGGATTTGGATTTAGATTTAGATTTAGATTTGGATTTAGATTTGGATTTAGATTTGGATTTGGATTTAGAGTTTCTTTTGGATACCTTTTTTTTATGTTTTGTTGGGTGGGGTGTAGGTTTTCGCTCTTTAATGGTATGTACTTCTTCAATAACAATCGGTTCAACACGAATTGGGTGTAATAAGTCATCTGTTAATCGTTGATCAATAGTTTTATTATTAGCAGGGACTTCTAATAACTTCATGATTTCATCAGTATCCATTTGAACATAGATAGATTTGTCATTTCGTTTTGCTTCTAAATCAAGAACGTCTCCATCATAAATAGCATTCCACTTGACATCATCAATAATATTACCATCAACAATCGTTTTAGATTGTCCATAATTTTGTAAATAAGAGTCCATATAATTTATGAAAATATTTTATTTAATCTTTTAGAATAAAATATTTAAATTTTATATATGCGTGGAACAAATATAAACAAGAGTGGGAAAACAGAAAAGAATAAAAAAGTAAAAGAAGGTGATTGTATATTTCCATTTAAATATCAATGGAAAGATTACAATGAATGTACTGAAACAGAAAGGGGTAAAATTTGTGCGACATCAACATCAGAAAGAGGAACATTAAAAACATATGGGTATTGTAGTAGTGGTGAATCCAAATCCAAATCCAATGAGAGCTTAAAAAAAGGAACTAAAAAAAAAGCACTAACAAAGACTTTGAAAAAGCGAAAACTAAAGATAGTAGACCATTTTTCACCAAAGTCAAAATCCAAGTCAAAATCCAAGTCAAAATCCAAGTCAAAATCCAAGTCAAAATCCCCTTTACAAATAGAAAAATTGAAATCAAAAAGTCCTACTATAAAGGATGAAACTATTGAAATCGACTTAAAGTCTTATTCAAAGGATAAAATAATGAACAAGTCACTAATTGATATTATGGAAGAGTTGGCAGATATAATGGTTAGACAGGGAGAGCCATTTAAATCTAGAGCATATAAAAAGGCATCTGAAACAATAATGGCATTCCCAGAAGATATAACAAGTGTGAGTCAATTAGAAGGAAAACCAGGCATTGGAAAAACAATAATGGAAAAACTGGAAGAATTTCAAAAAACAGGCACACTCAGAGTGTTAGAACGTGAGCGAAAAAATCCACTAAATATCTTTACAAAAATTTACGGGGTTGGACCTAAAAAAGCCAAAGTGTTAATTGAAGATGGTATTACAACCATTGATCAATTGAAAGAACACAAAAGTAAATTAAATGATACTCAAAAAATAGGATTAGAATACTTTGAGCCATTAAATAAACGCATACCCAGAGATGAAATTGAGGAATTCAAGGAAAAATTTGACTCAATATTTAAAGAAGTAACACCAGAGGGTAGTAAATATGACATTGTTGGAAGCTATAGAAGAGAAGCACAAAATTCAGGAGATATTGATATTATTATTACAAATGATCAAGACAATATTGCTGCGTTTAACAGCTTTTTAGATAAACTAATCTCCGAAAAAGTAGTTATTGAAGTATTAACCAGAGGCAAAACAAAAAGTCTCACTATTGGTGAATTATCCACATCTATTCCAAGAAGACTTGATTTCCTTTATACATCCCCGGATGAATATGCCTTTGCTATATTATATTTTACCGGCAGTAAAGCATTTAATACTGTTATGAGGCAAAGAGCTCTTGACATGGGTTATACATTGAATGAACACGGATTATCCAAGATGGTTTCAGGGAAAAAAGGAGATAAAATTGATATTGAATTTCCAACAGAAGAATCTATATTTGAATTTTTAGGTATGAAATATAAAGAACCAAAGGAGAGAGAAGGTTATAAATCATTGGAATTATTGGATGGTGCTATTTCTGTAGAAAAGAAGGGACCTCAAATGTCTGAAAAAAAAGCAAGTAAGAATAAAACATTAAAGGTAAAAAAAACAAAAAAGGAAGATTATAAAGACCGCATTTCTAACTTTAAAGAGAATGGTATCGATGCCCTAAAACTTTTATCTGAAAAAAATGTAGCGACTATGTTAGACGAATCATCAAAAGCGTACTATAATGAAGAGCCTTTAATGACCGACAATGAGTTTGACATTATTAAAGAATATATGGAAGTAAAGTATCCAAAAAATAAGGTTCTAGAGCAAATAGGAGCACCTATTAACGATAAAAACAAAGTAAAATTACCCTATAATATGCCTTCAATGGATAAAATTAAACCCGATACAAATGCTTTACCAAAATGGAAAATGAAATATGCTGGACCTTATGTATTGTCCGCAAAATTAGACGGGATTAGTGGTCTTTATTCAACAGAAAATGGCGAGAAAAAGTTATATACAAGAGGTAATGGTTCTGTAGGGCAAGATATTAGTCACTTAATTCCCTATCTACGACTACCGTCGACGGATGATATTACGATTCGTGGTGAAATTATTATGAAGAAGAGTACATTCTTGGAAAAATATAAAGACGACTTTGCTAATTCTCGTAATTTAGTCGCTGGTATAGTAAACCAAAAGAAAATAGAGCCTGATAGATTTAAAGATATAGATTTTGTCGCATATGAAGTTGTAAAACCGCATTTAAAACCCAGTGAACAGATGAAATTTTTAGAATCGCAAAATGATATTACTGTTATTAATGAAGTAAAAACAGAAATAAATAATGAACTTTTATCAGAAATTCTAGTAGATTGGCGTGAAAATTATGAATATACGATTGATGGTGTTATTGTATCAAATGACAAGAAATATGACAGAACAGATAAAAATCCAGATCATGGGTTTGCATTTAAAATGGTTTTATCAGATCAGGTTGCGGAAGCAAAGGTATTAAATGTATTGTGGTCGCCGAGTAAGGACGGTTATTTAAAGCCAAGAATTCAAATAGAGCCGGTTGTATTGGGTGGAGCTAAAATAGAATATGCGACTGCATTTAATGCTGCGTTTGTGGAGGAAAATAAGTTAGGTATTGGGGCATTAGTCAAATTAGTAAGAAGTGGTGATGTCATTCCACATATTATGGCTGTTATTGAGCCGGCTGAAAAAGCAAAGATGCCCGATGTAGCTTATAAATGGAATGATACACATGTTGATATTATTCTTGAAGATGCGGAACAAGATGAAACTGTGAGAGAAAAGAATATAGTAGGGTTCTTCAAGGGTCTTGAAGTATTAGGATTAGGAGCTGGTAATGTGAAGAAAATTATAAAAGCTGGGTATAATTCAGTGCCGAAAATTATTGCAATGACATCGGAAGACTTTTTAAAAGTAGATGGATTCAAACAAAAAATGGCGGATAAGGTTTATAATTCCATAAAGGATAAAATTACTACATCGTCATTATCTACGATTATGGCGGTTTCCAACATATTTGGAAGAGGATTTGGGGAAAGAAGAATTGCGCCAATTCTCGAAGAATATCCTGATATATTGACATCTGATGCTAGTGACGAGTATAAAATTGTCTTGATTAAATCTATTAAGGGAATGGAGAAAAAGACAGCGGAGCGGTTTGTTACAAATATTCCAAAATTTATGGAGTTTGTCAAGGTTGCCAAACTGGAAGATAAAATTACAAATCTACCACAACCTGTAGAAAAAGATACTAGTAATCCACTATATGACAAATCTATTATCATTACTGGATTCAGAAATAAAGAAATGTCCGAAGAATTGAAACAACTTGGCTCAAAAGAATCTAATGCTGTAAGCAAAAAAACATTCGCAGTTATAGTGAAAACGAAAGACGAAGATACTGGAAAAGTAGAAGCTGCTAGAAAAAAGGATATTCCGATTTACACAGAAGAAGAATTCAAAGAAAAGTTCAACTTATCCTTCTCCATTAAAGTAGACCAAAATAGTATTTCAAAATAAATAATTTCGGGATTATGTAGTAACAGAAGTTAAATATAAAAATCAATATAAAAACTATATATTGTTATATAGTATAATATGATGTTTTTTACTGTAGTATCCATGCTTGCAATGGCATCCGTAAATGCCTTTAATGAGACAGAACACCATTGGGTTGGTTTCCAAAAATTTATGAACCATTATGAAAAAACGTATCCTACAATCAGTCAATTAGAAAAGAGATTTGATATTTTCAGATCTAATATGGAATATATTAGTGAGGAGAATGCCAAGGGACATTCCTTTCAACTTGGTGTCACACCCTTTGCCGATTTAACAAATGAAGAATTTTCTTCTTTTAATGGTATTAGAATTGGAGGACCATTTTCTACCGGATGTGATAAATTTCAATCGACTTCTACATCTGTTGCCGAGGCGTATGATTGGCGTGAACATAATGCAGTGACTCCTGTAAAGGATCAAGGACAATGTGGATCTTGTTGGTCATTTAGCGCAACTGGAGCGATGGAAGGTGCTTGGTCTATTTCTAAGGGAGAACTTGTAAGCTTATCTGAGCAGCAACTAGTTGATTGTTCAAAGTCATATGGTAACCATGGATGCAATGGGGGTCTTATGGATGATGCTTTCCAATATGCTATGGATAATGGTATGTGTTTAGAAAGTGCTTATCCTTATACTGCCAAAGGCGGTGATTGTCAAAAGTGTGATACAGTAGTTGAGATGTCATCTTGTACTGATGTAACAAAAAACAATCAAATCGATTTAAAAGAGGCAGTATCTCGTGGTCCTGTTTCTATTGCGATTGAGGCTGACACTAAGGCATTCCAACTTTACACAAGTGGTGTTTTAACTGGCGATGCTTGTGGAACTAATCTTGATCATGGTGTTCTTATTGCCGGATATGGCGAGGAAGATGGAACCGAGTACTGGCTTGTTAAGAACAGTTGGGGTCCTTCATGGGGAGATGAAGGTTATATAAAGATTGCTAGAAGTGACAGCACAAATGATGCTGGCGTATGTGGTATTGCTATGCAAGCTTCTTACCCTGTGGTTTAAATATGTAGTTTGAATCTTACACATACTAAAAGGAAAAATGATATAAAAATATAATTATTATATCATTAAATATGATTGAATATACTCATGAATTAATGAATTCCGATTGTGAAGTAATTGAGTTTGTGAGACATGTTGTAACGCGTGTTATAAAGGATAAATTAATTGAAACACGAGTTTGGGAAAGAATCCGAGAAAAGAAAACAAAAGTTATATATGACCTTACTACTGAACAAAATACAAGGCATTATTGTATACATCGTAATCAAAATATAGATTATGATTTGTCTTGGAAATATGCATTTGAAATTATCATAAAAGAATTAAAAAAAATATTTGTTGATTCTAATGTTTATTATGAAAATAAAGAGGTGTATGACATACATGATAATGTAACCATTCATCGTTTGATTATTGTAGATTGGCGTTAATATGTATTGTTTTTACTCTTTTAATCTAACAAAAAAAAGGAAAGTCCTTTTTATTTTTTATTTTTTATTAAAATTACAATACAATTACTTACTTACTTTCTTACTTTCTTTAGTTCTCATCACAATCTGAGTTGACAATCTGACCGTCCTCTTGTTCATTCTGATGATGAATTCTCTTGTGGGGATGGTTACGATGCTTGGATCGCTTTACAGGAGAGGGTGCTTGGAATTCTTGAGGAGGCATATCCATAATAGGAAATCCCCACTGTACCATTGGTCCTTGTGGAGTCATCACATAGAATTGGACCATCTGTTGTTGAGGCTGGTACTGAGGCTGAGGTTGAGGCTGAGGCTGAGACTGAGGTTGAGGCTGAGACTGAGGTTGAGGCTGAGACTGAGTCTTGACATCATTGGTGGTAAGCGTGTGATCGATCGTCTTCTCCTTCTTCTCAAAAGGTAGAATCAACCAGAACCAAGGGTCCTCGTAGACCAACTTCGCTTTGATCTCGGGGTCTTCAACCTCTTTACGGAAGTCAGTTGCTGCCTGAGTATCATAGAATCCATTAAAGTGGACGAAAGCCATATTGTAGTTGTCACCATTCTTGCTGGTCTTGGCAACAAGATCGACCTTCCCAACATCTCCAATGTCGAGGTTATGGAATGTATCAGAAATACGATTGGCGCGGATATTGGAAAACACGCGGGGGATGAAAACAGAGTATGTGGAAGACATTTTGAGTATTTGAGCTTATGCTAGAACTTAATAGTTTGATGCTCTATACAAGTTTAGTAAAAAGTACTTCAATTTTATTTTGCAGAGCATTTTTGCAGAAAAAATACAATTCAATTACTATTTTATAGACGACTCTTCCTTCGGAATCGTTCATAACTGAACATGAATTTCAATAGCAAATGTTCAATAAATTAAATTAATTCTATTTCTGTAATAGACTTAATACATTCTTTATATTCTGTATAAATCTTGTTCTGAATTCTTGTACATTTTGTATCGAATGGTATATTTACACAGAGTATTTTTTTTAAATTGGCATTATATTGGATTTGAAATGAATCTGACCCAATCTTATCACTATTCATATCACGATATTGTTTAAACCGATCAAATATCTTCACATTGATAATTTTCATAATGTTAATAAAATCATTATTTTCTAGAGGAGCCCAATTATTTGACGCACAAATATATAGTACATTCTTTTTTTGATTAAAACATTTAATTAATTTATCGATTTTATAATGACTATTTAAATGTCTATTAATAATTTCAAAGACACCCGTCACAAAATTATTTTCGAATAATAAATTCAAATCATCCATAGAAATATCTATATTTTGTAATATTTCTATGAAAGATAATTGATTTTCTGTATCTTCATCTTCATCTTCATCTTTATTTTGCGACTGATTTAACCATTTTAACACATCAATCTTTCTATTTTTAGTATAAATCTGACCTTTAATATTTTGTAGTTCTTGTTGAACACCATTATATTTTTCAGTTAAATTTGTAATCATCTCTAATAGTTGAGTATTAGATGGTATATTGGTGGATTTTAATTCTCTATCACAATATAAAATATGTTTTTCATAGCATGCGGTTTTTTTATAGCTCTTAAAACACGAGGGACAATTTACAATTTGTTTTGAAGACATTTATTGAGTTTTATTTATTAAAACAAAAATATTTCATATCAATTTTATTATAAATATAATATATATTAATGTCTGATTCTAATACTTGTCATTGTAATACCGGAATTATATTTGGAATATCACAGTGTAGAAGTTGTGGATGTCAATATGAGTGTACATATGATGCTTCTGGTAGTTTAATTTGTGGACCATCTAATTGTTTTCCTGCTGATCTAACGACAATTACCCAAAAAAGAATATGGAATACAGTTCGCGTCCCCGCGTCAGAATATACTATGAATCTAGGAAGTTTGACTGTATATCAAAATACAAACTTAACGCCAAATCCATTGGTAAACTGGAATCAAATGAGTGATCGTAATCTTCCTGCAAATTCATTAGTTTCAAATATATCAGTAGTTCCTTCTCGTGGAAATTCTACCAAACGTTCTATTACGCGTGATCGTCCTGGTTCTCAACGTCCAGGTGGAATAGGTGTTGATGTAAAGCATGGAAGTTATGCTAGATATTTAGCCAGATTAAAAGGAAAGGGTCCTTTAAGAACACAATCAACAAGTACAAACATAACTCCGTTAAAAGGTAATAAGACAGGATCATTTGGTATTGTTGGGTCTCATAATCGTCCTGGTTCTTGCCTATGTTTTATTTAAATTCTTAATTTGTTGTGTTATTATATAATGCCGCAACAAATTAGTATGTTTTTTCCAAATAGGAAAAATAAACAAAGTGTAATACGTCCTATTATGAGATCTCAAACACAAATTCAATCGTCTAGTAATTTACAAACTAGAATGGGTGGTATTGGTAATTTAAACAGTATTTTTCATTCATCTCGTGTTTCATGTGGATGAGGTGGCCGAAGATAATTATATATTTATTACGTATTTTAATAACAATTGGAATAGTATTATTCGGAATGACGGTGTTAATGGAAGTATTTGAAGTACATTAACACTCGAGAAAAATTGTATATTAAATAATGTGCGGTAAATATATATGTCTGGTAGTAGTTCATTTGTACTAAGACGTTATGGAAGAAGTTACAATTCATCAAATATCTATTTGGAAAATATACCAATGACCTTTATTAAAAGTAATAATCATTACTACAATAAAGGGGCTGCTCGTGGTATGGTAGGTGCATCTAGTCAGGCAGGAAACCTAGGGGCAATAAGAAGAAGAGTTTAAATAAATAGAATAATTTAGATAAATAGAATAATTTAGATAAATAGAATAATTATTCGACAATGGCACTAATTGTATTGAATGAAAAAATAAAGGCATTATATTATATTGTAGTACATGAGTTATTGTAATTATGAATGTAGATATAAAATCGTGTTAATGGGAGATTCAAAAGTAGGGAAATCATCTGTTTTTAATAAATTGAACAATGTAGTATCGTGTACAACAGCAACAACCATTGGTGTCGATTTTTGCAGTCTAATAAAAAATATAAGGGGTAAAAATATTAAAGTATGTCTATGGGATACTGCTGGACAGGAAAAATTTAAAGTAATGATTAGAAGTTATTTTAGAGAACTTGCTGGTGTGATATTAGTATTTGATTTAACCGACCATCGGAGTTTTGAAAATACAAAAAACTGGATAAAGTTACTAGAATTTGAGAACAAATGTGACCATGAGCACCCTATATTATTATTAGGAAATAAATCAGATAAGGTACCTATAGATGTATCATCATATGATATAGAAAAATTGTGCGAAGGAAAAAATATGGTTTATAATGAAATATCTTGTAAAAATGACAATATTATCACTTTAGAGAAAATATTTGTTTCGTTTTTAGAACGAATAAATGATAATAGTAATGAAAATTGTAAAGGTATACAGAATTATAACAGGGATAGTATAGATATATTAAAATCCACGAACCAAAAAAAAATGTGTTGCATGTATTAAGTTTTTATTATAATATAAAAAAAGCTTATTACATTATATATGGACTTATTAAATTTAAATCATACTGAATATTCTGATAAAGAATTGGAGGATATACTGTCATTATCATTTCCATACCAAACCGATGAAATTCTATCTCAGAAAAAAAATATGATACAGAAAATGACTAATGATCCGTCTTTAAATATCTCCACAAAACAAAATATAAGCAGTTTTTTAGATAATGTATCATCTAGGTTAATAAATATAGTATCAACTGGTATTCATAAGTCAGGAATAGACAATGCTGAAAACACAACCTTTGGAAAACAAAAAAATTATGTAAATGAAGTTGACGGTCATTTTATTATTGAAAATGAGGAAAGAAGAAAGGACGCGTATGAACTAAAAGCAAATAGCGGGTTAAATGTTGCTGACACTGGTGGTGCTCCTCCAGGAATTATAAATCCGATAAAATATACAACAATAAAGAAGGCTTTAAATATTGATTCTAGATTTAGACCTAATTATTATAATACAAGTTCGTGCGATCAGAAAATAGATTTACCATATCGCTTTGAGAATGTAATAAATATGAGACTTGCTTCTATAGAAATGCCACTAACATATCATACCATTAGTAAAGCAAATGGTAATAATATTTTTTTATTGAACTGGGATTTAAGTGGTAATGCATATACAAATTCAATGGCAGTAACCATTCCAGATGGAAATTACAGTACCAATTTAACTAGTATTTCTGGAACATCCTCCATTGAGTCTGTTATGAACGCGGCTCTTCAAAATCCTAGTAATAAGATGAATAGTGGAACACCTATGTCTCTAGACAATAGTTTTAATTTGATTTATACAGTTGATCACGCTAGTGGTAGAAGTGTATTTGCTATAGATGCTTCTAATAGTCTCGTACCGTCCACACAATATCAGTTAGTATGGGCTGTAAATGCTGATGGTAGTCCCGCAGTAAATGAAAATATATATTTTTTCTTAGGATGGATGTTGGGATATAGAGTAAATGTATATATAAGTAGTACGTTATCGCCGATATCACCTGCTATTATTTCAGAAGGAATATGTTATATAAAGGGGCCATCATATATATTTGTTGCCATAGATGATTACAATAATAATGTAAATAATTATTATATCTCCGCATATAGTGATTCTATAAATAATAGAAATATAATAGCCAGAATTAATTTAGCTGCCATTCAGCAAACAAATGGATCATATCAAACCGGAGAAGATGATGGATTTTCTACACAAATTAACAGAAGCCGTAATTATTTTGGTCCTGTCAATATTGAAAAATTGAAAATTACGTTATATGATGAGTATGGTAGAATATTAAATTTAAATAATATGGATTGGTCTTGTGCCTTGATGTTTGAATGTTTGTATGGGGGATAATTATTTGTTTGATGTAGCTTAAATTATTAGTAGCATTTTAGTATTGGAATAATAAAAATATTTATGAAATCAGTTTAAAGCAAAATTGTTAATATTAATTATAATGTCTTCTGGAGTTAATACACAATCAGTTCGTGAAGTTCGCTATGAACAAAGATGTCAAAATAAAAAGTTTCAACAACAACGTATTCAGCGTGCACTTCGTGCCGAAAAAAGAGGATCGATGATCACTGAAATTTCTAAAGAAGTTTCGAGTGAAATTCGTTCAGTTGCTGATAAAAAAAGATCGAGTACCAGAACAGGAAACACGAATGTTTCTTTTTCTTCTTTTTTTTGGTAATTATTTTCGTTCTTTTATTTTTCTCTTTCCATTTTCCTTTTCCTTTCCCTTTTCGGCTCCATTCACTAGTGGATCGTTAGTATTTTTATCAATTCGCGATTGTTGAATATTTTTGTTATGGTTCTCTTGACATTGTTCTTGAATTCTCACGTGCTTAGCACTATGATCTCCGTATAGATCTCGTGTCTTTCTCGCCTTATCCTTTCCAGTTTTCCTCTTATTGAATTTAAAATCCATTATAAATTTAATTTATAAAAGAAACCTTTCTCATAAAAAAACTTCAATTTTTTTAATTCAATAAAAAATTGAAGTTTAAATACTTAAATGTACGAATGACATATAAACTCAAATAGTATTTATTTAAAATGTCTTCGTCTCAATTCTCCGTCTATATTCCGCGCATCTTTACTAATATTCCCAACAGCAAGATTATTAGTACATTTAAAAATTTAGATCTTGGTAAGGTTAAAAATATGGACATTGTATATCGAACTGGTACTGATGGGACCACATATAAGATGGCATTTATCCACTTTTCAACCTGGTATAGTAATTCGGCTGCTATTAACTTGAGAAAGCGAATTGAAGACCCAACGATTGAGGCTAAGTTGGTATACGATGATCCTTGGTATTGGCTTGTTCTTCCCAATAGGTCTTCCAACTCTATACAACATAAGCTGACCGCTGACAATATTAACCTGAGTGATTGTGTTAATCGTATTAACAGTATGTCGGAAAAGTTGAATGATGTATATAATGAGATGTTTATGAAAACTCAGACAATTTCAACTACAGAATATGATGTAGATTCGTTTGAGGATATTGAGAGTGGAGATTCAGCCTACACGTCTATTAGTGAATTGAATACACATTTACCTAATAAATATGCAAAGATTCATCCGAATAAATATGCAAAGATTCATCCGAATAATTCGTATTATGATGAACAAATGAGCGTGAGTAGTGACGGATTTAATGATTTAGAAGTAGGAGGGTCTTCTGATAGTTATGCTATTCTAGTACCGGATACTAAAAATGATCTTAGAAAATGGATTACTGAGAACGTTTGTGGAAATGCTTAAAAATAGAAAATTAAAAACAGAAAATTAAAAACAGAAAATTAAAAACAGAAAATAAAAAACAGAAAATTAAAAATATACACCTACTATAATGGGAGGAGGTATATTACCCGTAGCAATTAAAAATGATAAAGTTTATTTTTTATTTGGTAAGGAAAATGAATTAGATGATACGCCTGGATGGGCTGACTTTGGTGGTGGTCATGAGGCAGGTGAAACCCACTTTGATACAGCGCTTAGAGAAGGTTCAGAAGAAATAAACGGCTTTTTAGGTTCTGCCGAACAATTAAGAAAACGAGTAAAAAAAAATAAAATTGTAACTATTAAATTCAAGGAATATACCACATTTATATTTAAAATGGATTTTGATGAAAATCTTCCTACTTATTATAAAAATAATTATGAATTTTTTTCTAGATACTTGCCTCACGTTAAACATAAAAAGGATAATGGTCTTTTAGAAAAGGAAAAAATAAGATGGTTCTCTTATGATGAATTAAAGAAGGAGAAGAAAAGCTTCCGCAGTTTTTATCAGAATATTGTAGATTTAATCATTAAACAACAATCAAATATATCTGGTAAATTATTATCATCCAATAAATATACACGAAAACAAAAGCATGATGGCTTTAGAAAATCTAAGAAATCTAGGAAAGCTAAAAAATAAAATAGATTTAAATATATTAAATATTGTAATAATTAATATAAGATGCCTTTTACAAGAACACAAATCAAAAATTTATATCAGCCCGTAGTTAAACATATTCAACAATATGTTTATTTTCTAAGAAAAGAACCTCCAAAAGTGTTAGGTAGATGGGTTTATCTAGATAATAGAAAGCAAATGGATCATCGTATAGATTTAGCAAATGAAGACCACTGTGGTCCTTGTGGAAATAGCAATCATAATAAATATGAAGAAATGATTAAAAAAAGTGATGTAGTTAAAAGTATTATTAAAAAAAATAAATTAATATTAATGACATTGTTAAATATTAATTTAAACACAGATTTAGAAAAAGAATTTGAACAATATTTGGATTATCATACCGAATTAAAAGACCTATATGGAGAGGTAAATACTCCCTTTTACTTTATTAACCAAATGCTTAATATAATCCCAGAACATTATTTTAAAAATAAGGATTTGAAATGGTTGGATCCGGGTACAGGTCACGGAAATTATAGCATTTTTTTATTTTTTATTTTATTTAAATCTCTCAATAAAGAGATTCCGAATGAGGATATTAGAAGGAAACATATTATAGAAAATATGATTTACATGATAGAACTAAATGAAGATAATATACATCATATTAGAGAGAAATTCGGTGAAAAATCAAATATAATTAATCATAATTATTTAGAATGGGAAACCGATATGAAATTTGATGTTATAATAGGTAATCCACCTTATAACTGTGGTGGTGTTAAGAAAGTGCCTACAAAGAGTAATCTAAACAAAAAGGACGATGGTAAAACCATTTGGTGTGGATTTATTAAAAAGAACATTTCTCTCTTAAAAAATGATGGCATTATGAATGTATTAATACCTTCTATCTGGATGAAACCAGACAAGGCTGGCATGTATGACCTGATTTTACAATATGATATAACAAAATTACATACACTCAATGCTAGTGAAACAAACAAAATATTCAACTTCCACGTCCAAACACCTATATGCTATTTTTTATTGACAAAGAGAGAAAATACTGGAACAATAGAATTGTTTGATGCTATAAAAAATGATTATGAATATTTTAATTTAAAAAAAAACTCACCTATACCATTATGTTTTCCGTCTATAGTTAATAAATTTTTAAAACTTACATATAAATATGGAAATTTAAATGTAATAAAAACCAATATGCCAAAAAAAGGAATCCAATTAAGCGATGTATTTTCTCTAGATCATCCATTTAAAAATGTAAATACCACCACTTTGAATAAAAGCAAGGAACCAGTATTACAATTAAAATACAGCAATGAATCATTGGTGTTTCAAGACGTTCCAAAGATAATCATGGCTCATAAAATGTATGGATTTCCATATATAGATAGAGATGGATCATACGGTATTTCAGCAAGAGATAATTATATTATAGTTAATAAATCAACAGAGGAAATGGAATTAATTAAGGATTTTCTCTCCACCGAGTTAATATTATTCTTATTTGAGACTACTCGATATAGAATGAGATACTTGGAAAAGTATGTATTTGAATTTATCCCAGACTTTTCAAAAATACCAGAAGCACTAGAAATGAAAAGGAAAAAGAATGTAAATATATATGATTTAATCGGTATAGATAATGACGAGAAGAAATTTATAGAGAGTTATTATAGAATAAAATACAAACATTTTAGCATTTAGTATTTTTATTTCTCATTGATGTATATAATTATTATGAAAATAAATACAAAATGTACTCAACGAAAACTTGACTATTTTAAATGGAAACATTTCACTTATATAAATCAGATATTCGGAGATGTTACAGTACGTGAAATTATATCAGAGGTATACCCCAACAAATCACTCGAGTTCAGAATAGAGAAGGTGGAAAGTGGGAGCGGATTTGAAGATGGTAGTGATCACCATGTACTATTTGACACGTCCAAGAACAAAACAATTTGTAGTGTAGATACGTTGAAAATACAAAACACAACAATCAACAAATATGACACACTTTGTCAGTCATACACGTTACTTAGTTACTTTAACCGACAGATCTACAAGACGCATAAGAGACGCCAGATAGAGATGATCGATATGTATCGTGATCTGTTACATAATCGCACATTCGTAAAAAAGATACAGGATGAAATTGTCAAAAACAAGAGCAACAAAAAGTTGTGGAGCGATTATACACAGAATGTAGATGGAGATGTATTCTTGGAGATGGACATGTCTAGTATTCTCCGCAATATACGGGACACATTAACCCGATGGGAGGATTATGGATATCAACACTTCACTAAAGATGGAAAGTGTAAGAACGCTTAAAACATAGAATATTAAATGTTCAAAGGTTTAAAAATAAAATCACATATATATGTAACAATGATTGAACTAAATTTATTATTTATGGCAGCAGGATTATCGTCAAGATTTGGAGGAGGACCGAAGATATTATGTAAGGTAGGTCCAAAAAATGAAACCATATTCGAAATGAATATACTTCATTTAAAAAAGTATATATCTCCTAAAAAAATACATTTAATATGTAATGCAAAAACGTGTGATAATATTTTGAAAGAAGTATCAAGAGTATGTGAAAAATACAAAATAGTAGCAGAAATATCACATAATATTCAGAAATCTCCGCCATTTCGTCAGAAGCCGTGGGGTACAGCTGACGCATTAGCATCTGCACATAAGTATATAGATGATACATTTATACTATTAAATAGTGACGACCTATATGGAGAGCATACATTCGAGTTAATAAGCACAGAATGCGATGTTTCAAAGAATTATATTATAGGATTTAAATTGGGCAATACATTAATGAACGGACATAAAGCAAATAGAGGATTTATTTCGCTTGATAGTTCAAGACGCATAAATAAAATATGCGAGAAATTAAATATAGAAAGGGCATATTACAATGAGGATGAATTAAATAAACAATATGTAAGTGTAAATTTATTATTATTACAACCAGAAATACTTGAAAAGATGGCTATAATGATGAATACGTTTAAAGAAGATGCTGGAGAGGATTTGTCTTGCGAAGCCATGTTGCCAAATTTTATAAATAATTTATTGAATAATAAAGAATTGGATTTAGAATTGTTAATAACCGACAGCAAATGGTGTGGTGTGACATTTAAGGAGGATATACCAATGGTAAAATCGATTTTAATAGGATAAATATCACTTTAAAAAGGGCACTAAAAAAAAGGCACTACTAGACCTTTTTCGTTTCAAATTTTTTAAAATAGTATCAAAATAAAATAACAATGAATTATTTTGATATAACTTATAGGAAAACATTAAGAAAGAGATTGGTGAATAGTATATATGACAGATTAAAGAAAACCAAGTTTACACCCGAAATGTTGGCATTTATGATAAAATCACACCATTTTACATTTCCATTAGCAACCTTTTTTATCTATTTATATGCACCATTACCATTGATATATATAATTTTGTTTATTAAATTTATATTTATATCTTTATTTATTTATCTACACGGTTGTTTTATCACACATTTAGAATATAAATTAAATAAAAATAAATTCATTAATATTATAGATCCTTACTTAATGTATTTCGATTACCCGTTAAACAATGATACACGACACGTTGGCACAATGTGTGTAGTCACTGTATATTTTATATCTATTGTCCCTATTTTATATTTCCGCCATATTTCTCAAAAAAATTGATTAATATATTCCCATTTTATTTATACAAACTATGAAAAGTAAAACAATTACCACAACCAGATTTAATAATGATACTTTTCAACAAAACAAAAATTATATTAAAAAAACAAATGTAACTGGGTGTATATACGGAACACCTATGAAAATTAAACCAAATGTTCCTCTGGAATCAAATATATATGTTATTGAAATGAATAATGAGAAAAATAAAATAGAAGGCATTGGACTCATTAATAACCGTCTTGTACTTGATAAGAATTATCGCATCTATAATGATATGGATTATAATAGATATATTTACAAAGGTCGGTATAGATTAGATGCTAGTTCCATTAATGATGATTATTATAAAAGAGTCATATATGTTCTTGAACAACTAGTATTCAAAGGAGAACGACATTGTAAAAGAGCACAAGGAATTACCAAACTATCTGATTGGATAATCGACAATAAACATGAATTCAATTTTATAAAATGTTTCGATGACATGTTCAATAAATATGTAATTGATAAACAATAAACAATAAACAATAAACAATAAACAATAAACAATAAACAATAAACAATAAACAATAAACAACATAGCTATTATTTTTATTTAAAACTATGAATTATATATATTTAATGGATACAAACATGGATTTAAATGTAGAAAATTATTCACAAGACGATTTATTAGCATTATTAGATTTTTCTGATGCAGATGATGTAACATATAATGATATATTAAATGCATCTAATCCCATTATCAATCGATATACAAGCGAAGATAATTATGATTTAGCCAATTTTTTTCAACAACTTCAAAATAAATTGATAGAAGATTTAGATTACGAATCTGATAATGATGAAACGAATATTCAAAACGATGATTCAGCACAGTTAGGTAATTTATGGAGTAACCAATATAAATCACAATCAGATACTGATGAAACCCAAGCAAATAAAGTTTCTGATAGAAGACAACAAGTAAACGTATTTGAACAAGACGGTAAATTTATAATGAATAAAAACGAATTAGGTGTTAATAATACATATAAAGTTCCAGTTGCTCAAGGCACAATAAACCCCAATTTGAAAAATACTACTACTAGACTTGTTAATATTGATAGTCAATATCGAGAAAATATTTTTCCCTATAATCCAGATCCTGACGGACCATCATCTCCAACTAATTATACTCTCGACTTGACCGATATTTTACATAATACAATTAGTCTTGAAATGACATCTTTTCAAATACCATTTACTTGGTATTTAATTGATGCGGAATATCAAGGAAATAACTGCTTTTGGATAGACGGTACTATAGTAACTATCCCTTCTGGAAATTATAACAATGGATCTCTTATAGCCGCAATTAATACTGAAATGATCTCAAACGCATATGATATTAGCTTTAATTATACTGAACTGACTGGTAAAACTACTATGGAGCTTACAGCTCCAAACAATTATGACATTACCTTTTATGATCCATCTGGTCAACTAGTCCCTCCAACTGGTCTAGGTGTTAGAAGTCAGCCAAAATTCAATAATAACTTGGGTTGGATATTGGGATTTCGTGGAAATACTACTATATCACCAGACGATTCATTATATGGACAATTAATATATAATTTAACTGGTACAACGATTCAATCCGAAGCATTTATAGATACTTTCGGATCCAAATACTTTTTACTGGTATTAGATGATTATAATCAAAACCATTTGAATAAGGGTCTGGTAGGAATTACACCAACCAAAAAAAATGCCGAAATTCCGTCCTATTGGAATACTGATTTAAATACAGTAAACCCTAGAACAACTCCTCCATTTTCTTCAACAAAAACGACAACATACACTCAAAATGCTCCTAGAAGATTAACACAAGCCCAATTATATACATTAAATGAAACAACCTTGGCTAGAACACAAACAACAAATCATTTCGCTAGAACACCTACTACAACAGATGTGTTGGCACATATACCACTGAGATTAGCCAACTCATTAGCTTATGGAAAACAACTCATTGATGATTTTAATTTAGATGAGGCAACACGTGTATATTTCGGACCAGTAGATATTGAAAGAATGCGAGTAAGATTAGTTAATGATAAAGGTTATACCGTAAATCTAAATGGAAACGACTGGTCATTTACCCTAACTGTAACCACGTTATACCAATACTAAGAATAACATACACACTAAATGATTTAATAATATTCAAAAAATATTATTAGATATTTTACATTACGATACTATATTTAAATTACCCATATAAAATCGGTCCATTATCTTGTGGCCAAGTCTCGTCAGCCGCTAGTTTTGTGATGACCGAATCCTTATTGTCTTCTAATACATAAATTTGTTGTCCCTGAGTAGTAGTGGGTTTATAAAATGTATTATTTATAGACGATTTAACGGCTGCATGTTGGATGATTGTTCTGTCATTATCTGTCCAATTCAATACAAATGCGACTTTTTCAATATATTTTTTTAGTTCCTCATTAGAACGCAGAATAAAACCGTCATTTGTATCAGATGAATAATCCTATTTTAAAAGTTGCCAGAGTCATGACCATCTATTGCAGTATCATTAAAATAATAAAGTGGATCAGGTTTATGGTGCATACCCGGTTTGATATAGAGAAAGATGAGAGATCCGAGACCAGCCCCAGGTATTATTAATTAATATTGTATTATTACTTTCATTTAATAAACCATCTGGAATTTCAAAATCATGTGTTTCCCAAGTATCAGTACTTACTGTTGTTGTAAAAGAGAATATATTAGGAACATTTGTATCAAGCGCAAGTGAACTATCGGCATTAGTGACAGGAGCGACAGGATCATGATTTATAATTATATATATAATAGTATCATCTCCGATGGGACTTCCCTGATTACATGTAAGTCTTAACTTCCATGTTTTAGTTATATCAATATATGGTATTTGTCCTCCGCTAGTATAAGAATTCCAACCAACAGTATTACCTACATGATCCATATAGAAATAACTATTATCACTGGCAGGAGATCCTCCATTACACCTGATATTTGGATTGCTGTTCCACTTATCTTCTAACCCTGCGCGAGCAATAATATCTGCTCCTGGATCACAAACATTAAGTTCAAATGCCGTGAGAGATAAAGATAAGTCAACATATGTAATAGTACGATTTGTACTGTTATTAAATTTAACTTTAAATTCTTCAAATGTAACATTTGGAGATACATCAATAACATATACAGTTGAGTAGTTTTCTATATTATCAAACGCCATCTTACCAATATTATTGACAGAATCAGGGATTGTTATGGATGCCAAATTATACGTATATCTGAACGCCTCATTTCCAATATTAGTGACTGTATCAGGAATAATAATAGAAGTCAAACTTGTCGCAGTTTCGAACGCAAAACTTCCAATAGTATTGAGTAGTGAATTTTCACCAAAAGTAACAGAAGTCAAACTTGTCGCATCACGCAACGCATAATCTTCAATAGTAGTGACTGTATCAGGAATAGCAATGGACGTCAAAGTTGACATTAAGAACGCATAATTACCAATACTAGTGAGTTGGGAACTTGCACCAAAAGTAATAGAAGTCAAACTTGTCGTTTCACGGAACGTATAGGCATTAATACGAGTGACACCATCAGGAATAGCAATGGACGTCAAAGTTGACTGATAGAACGCATACTGTTCAATACTAGTGAGTTGGGAACTTGCACCAAAAGTAATAGAAGTCAAACTTGTCGTTTCACGGAACGTAGAGTCATTAATACGAGTGACACCATCAGGAATAGCAATGGACGTCAAAGTTGACTTATAGAACGCATAATTACCAATACCAGTGAGTTGTGAATTTGCATCAAAAGTAATAGAAGTCAAACTTGTCGTATTCTCGAACACGCGTGACCAGATTTGGGTTACAGAATCTGGGATTGTTATTGATGTTAAATTACTCGCTTGACTGAACGCATAAGTTCCAATACTGGTTACAGTATTTGGAATTATTATTGATGTCAAAGTTTTCGCATTTTGGAACGCATAACCACCAATACTGGTTACATTTGTTCCAATAACTACTTCTTTAATATTATCAACAGTGACCCCATCAGGATAAGTATTTTTTGTAAGTTCTCCTATAATATCAGCTTGTATAGTATCACCACTCGTGGTAGTAAAAGATGTAATAGCTGGTTCTGGTTCAGGTTCAGGTTCAGGTTCAGGTTCTGGCTCTGGTTCTGGTTCAGGTTCAGGTTCAGGTTCAGGTTCTGGTTCAGGTTCCGGTTCTGGCTCAGGTTCTGGCTCTGGTTCTGGCTCTGGTTCTGGCTCTGGCTCTGGTTCTGGCTCTGGCTCTGGCTCTGGCTCTGGCTCTGGCTCTGGCTCTGGCTCAGGCTCAGGTTCTGGTTCTGGCTCAGGTTCAGGTTCAGGTTCAGGCTCAGGTTCTGGTTCTGGTTCAGGTTCAGGTTCTGGCTCAGGTTCAGGTTCAGGTTCAGGTTCAGGTTCAGGTTCAGGTTCTGGTTCAGGCTCAGGTTCAGGTTCTGGTTCAGGTTCTGGTTCAGGTTCAGGTTCAGGTTCAGGTTCAGGTTCAGGTTCAGGTTCTGGCTCTGGTTCTGGTTCAGGTTCAGGTTCAGGTTCAGGTTCTGGTTCAGGTTCCGGTTCAGGTTCAGGTTCTGGTTCTGGCTCTGGTTCTGGTCTAGAAATCAAATCGAAATTACTGTCATAATACTCTATAATAAAACCACTCCCATCACTCTCCGCATTACACGCAATATTAAAATTATTTATAAAATCAGTATATGGAGCATCACTGGTGATATATACTTCAATTACTTTATCAGAGTCATCAGCATTTGTTATATTGTAAAAAGATTCTGTACCCAAGGTTACATTTTTATTAATTGTTATGATTCTCAAGGTTGTCGCACCTTCGAACGCATCAGTTCCAATACTGGTTACAGAATCTGGGATTGTTATAAATATTAAATTACTCGCTTGACTGAACGCAGAATTTCCAATACTGGTTACATCTGTTCCAATAACTACTTCTTTAATATTATCAACAGTGACCCCATCAGGATAAGTATTTTTTGTAAGTTCTCCTACAATATTAGCTGATATAGTTTCGTCATTCGTGGTAGTAAAATATGTAATAGCTGGCTCAGGTTCTGGCTCAGGTTCTGGTTCTGGTTCTGGTTCTGGCTCAGGTTCTGGTTCTGGTTCTGGTTCTGGTTCTGGTTCTGGCTCAGGTTCTGGTTCTGGCTCAGGTTCTGGTTCTGGCTCAGGTTCTGGTTCTGGCTCAGGTTCTGGTTCTGGCTCAGGATTATTAACTTTTATCCAATAACATTTTGTACTATACAAATTATCACTTGAAATTAATGTATCAATCTGAATCCAACTATCCTTAGTAATGGTTTCTCCGTCTGGAACTGGTTCATTATCTAATGTATAAATATACTTATAAACATCACTAGATTCAAATCCCCACTCAGCTAAAGCAGTATTCCACGACATATCACTATTAGGTGATTTTAAATACCAACTACTCATTATACATTGTTTAAATATTAAAAAAATATGTTAAAAGCGAGTCTATTTCGCACCAGTAGATATTGAAAGAATGCAAGTAAGATTAGTTAATGATAAAGATTATACCGTAAATTTGAATGGAAACGACTGATCGTTTACACTAACTGCTACCACGTTATACCAATACTAAAGAATTACACGCGTAATAAATACACATTTAATACACATTTAATAATATTCAAAAAATATTATTAGATATTTTACATTACGATACTATATTTAAATTACCCATATAAAATCGGTCCATTATCTTGTGGCCAATTCTCGTCAGCCACTAGTATTGTGTTGACTGAATCCTTATTGTCTTCTAATACATAAATTTGCTGTCCCTTAGTAGTATTGGGTTTATAATATGTACTATTTATAGACGATTTAAAGTTTGCACTTTCGATGATTGTTCTGTCATTATTTGTCCATTTCAATACAAATGCGACTTTTTCAATATCATTTTTTAGTTCCTCTTTAGAACGCAGAATAAAACCGTCTTTTGTATCAGATGAAAAATCGCTTTTATAAAGTTCGCCAGAGGAATGAGCATCTATTGCAGTATCATTAAAATAGTAAAGTGGATCATACTCAACATATGTAATAGTACGATTTGTACTGGCATTAAATTTATCTTTAAATTCGTCAAATGTAACAGGAGATACATCAACAACATATACAGTCGGGTTTGTTGATATATCGTCGAACGCCCTTTCGTCAAGTGTAACCGAATCTGGGATTGTTATGGATGCCAACTTTACCGCATTTCTGAACGCAGATTTTTCAATACTAGTGACACTATTAGGAATAACAATGGTCGTCAAAACGAGCGTCGATTGGAACGCAGTCTCTCCAATACTAGTGAGTAGTGAATTTTCTCCAAAAGTAACAGAAGTCAAACTTGTCGTTCCATAGAACGCCCAATCACTAATAGTAGTGACTAAATCAGGAATAGCAATGGACGTCAAAGCTGACGATCTGAACGCATACTCTCCAATACTAGTGAGTTGGGAATTTGCACCAAAAGTAACAGATTTCAAACTTGTCGCATACGTGAACGTATAGTCATTAATACGATTGACACCATCAGGAATAGCAATGGACGTCAAAGCTTCCGCATATCTGAACGCATAATTACCAATAGTAGTGAGTTGGGAATTTGTACCAAAAGTAACAGATTTCAAAGCATACGCATACTCGAACGCGTGTGACCAGATTTGGGTTACAGAATCTGGGATTGTTATAGATATTAAACTTTCCGCATATTGGAACGCATAAGTTCCAATACTGGTTACAGTATTTGGAATTGTTATTGATGTCAAAGTTTTCGCATTTTGGAACGCATAACCACCAATACTGGTTACATTTGTTCCAACTATTACTGTTTTAATATTATTAACATCGACTCCAGGAGGATAACTATTTTTTGTAAGTTCTCCTATAATATCAGCTTGCATAGTATCACCACTCGTGGTAGTAAAAGATGTAATAGCTGGTTCTGGCTCATTATATACAAATGCCCACAATTCTACCTTTTTCGCTACAGTATGATTCAATCCAGGAATTCCGCTTCTTCCATTACTATTTACATAATTTATTATTGTTGCAATTGCAGCCCACCAAGTAGTATCAGTAGAACAATCTAACCAAGTGGAAGCAGAACGACTATTATTAATATTTTTTCTTAATGCACTAAAACCGTTTTGTGGATACGGAACGCTAATAGCCTCATAACCAGAGGAGTTACTTGTCCATAAACTATCTGTATTTTGCTTCCATTCATTTACCATAGATGGATTACCATCACTAATATCGTCAAAATGTTTGTATCTAAAATGACATTTACCTGTAGAATTATATTCATAATCTGCTATATTATTTAAAACAGAATACTGTTCATTAGATGTATCTGTTTCATTTTTTGGAACAAATTGTGGGTCATCTGTAGCCAACCATAACCATTGATCTCCATATTTAGATTGTCTAAAAACTAAAACCCATTCACCAGGGTCTGGGTCTGGTTCAGGCTCTGGTTCAGGTTCAGGCTCTGGTTCAGGCTCAGGTTCTGGTTCTGGTTCTGGTTCTGGTTCTGGTTCTGGTTCAGGTTCTGGTTCTGGTTCTGGTTCTGGTTCTGGCTCTGGTTCTGGTTCAGGCTCTGGTTCTGGTTCAGGCTCTGGTTCAGGCTCAGGTTCTGGTTCTGGTTCTGGTTCTGGTTCTGGTTCAGGTTCTGGTTCAGGCTCAGGTTCGGGTTCGGGTTCAGGCTCGGGTTCGGGTTCTGGTTCTGACTCTGGTTCTGGCTCTGGCTCTGGCTCTGGCTCAGGTTCAGGTTCTATTCCTTGTGGAGGATATGTTCCTGTTGGTGGAAAAACTACTTCTGACTCAGGCTCAGGCTCAGGCTCTGGTTCAGGCTCAGGCTCAGGCTCTGGTTCTGGTTCTGGTTCTGGTTCTGGTTCAGGCTCTGGTTCTGGTTCAGGCTCTGGTTCTGGCTCAGGCTCTGGTTCTGGCTCAGGTTCTGGTTCTGGCTCAGGTTCTGGTTCTGGCTCAGGTTCAGGTTCTGGCTCAGGCTCAGGCTCTGGCTCAGGCTCAGGCTCAGGCTCTGGTTCAGGCTCTGGCTCAGGTTCTGGTTCTGGGTCAGGTTGTGGCGTATATACAGCCATCAAATATTTACCCATATAGCCATCTTCACTTACATCTTTATCGGGTATGTCCTCATATCCTCGATCATTGGTACACTTTAAATAATATAGCGTGTCAATGTTCGAGGGTGTGAAATCGGCAGATTCGTGTGCAGCAAAATAAACCATTCTTGCAGTAGGAGGTATTACATTACTCTGGACCATTTCATATACCTTAAATTCATTTATAGCCGCCTGCCGATCTTTATCAATATTATCTTCATTCTGGTCAAAAGTAGAATTGTTTGGATCTCCAAATCCCCAACTTCCATTTTTATTACCATATTCTAATTCAGCCGCATAATATTGTGAAAACGAAATATAAGGATGATTCGATACATATATATCGAAATTATCCGTCAATTCCCCAATTTTAGTAAAATCATTTATTAAAGTAAGAACCGGTTCTGGTTGAGGTTCTGATTCAGGTGTGATACCTTTCTTCCAGAGTTGTTCACAAGATAAACTGATAGGAGCAGGATAATATACAGCCCCAATTATATGATTCGAATCAGCTACATATCTGTCACGTAACGATATAAGATCGATAATACCTTCAGTAGTATCAGTTGACACAAATTTAACGTTTTGTAGATATGCGCGCTCTTGTTTTAAATAACATGAACCTCTTATATTATCTGTAGTGTCTTTTGGATAAAAAATATTATATGAAGGATCAACATACAGTCCACCTGCTTCTGTAGTAGTTCCACTTATTGGATAAGTATGTGACGCATTAATGTCTGGTGGATATACAAAAGTATTATGTATACCACCAAATGAAGCATCTAGCGTAATTCCTGTTATGTTTTCTACATATAAATTGCCTACCCATAAATTAGCAATATCATTAATATTAAATGTTATAGGATCAACAGCATATTTACCAAATGTAACATCACGTAATTGTTCGTAACTTGATGCGCCAATTAATTTTGGACAATTAGAATTAGTGCTAGTATATATCTCGCCACGATATTGACTTCCATTCTTTTTTTTTAATACACCATTATTTTTTGCTACATCTACTGCTCCTTTAAATATGGCCTTTGCTTTTTTTCTAGCAATATAATCTCCAGCATACATATTAGCTTTGTCTTTTCTGAAGCAATTCGCTTGTGCCATTATATAAATTAAACATAATATTTAATTTAATAAAAACTATTTATTAAAAAACTATTTATTAAAAAACTATTTATTAATAAATTACAAAAATTAAACACCTATTTAATGTATCATTCGGTTCTTTCCTCAGGTTCATAAATCTTCTCAATATTTTTAATGGTTCTTGTAAGCTTTGCTTTAATTTTTTGTTTTAATAAATATAATTCACTATAATTTATTGCCAATACCAATTTTTTTTCAATGGCATTAGTACAGTTGTTACAAATAACAAAATTCTGATTATTTTTATGTGGAAAAACCTGACAACATTTATTTCGCCTACATACACCATCGCCACAATGCTGACAAACTTCCTTTACCCGATGTACCTCACATTCACAACATGTGTCCCACTCAGTAAACGTGTTATGTATATATTTCCACTCCATACTTAATGTTGATATTGTGGTTATTATTGAACAATTTTACTCAATTATCCTTTAGTTATTTCTTATAAATTAAACTATTTTACAATTTTTACTTCAATTTTCTTTAGAAATTTTTTTAGAGAATACATTTCTAAATTAGTTGTCAATATTGATAATGTGATACATATACCGATTGTAATCAATTAACATCAATCTATACAGTTTACAGTAAGAAAAGATGAATTCGGAATCGTAACATTCGTGTATGATACTTCTCAAATATGTCAAATATTTAGCGTGTTAGAAATAGTCTGTGGATCAAGTGTATCCATAGATTTATTACAACTACATATATTACTGATGTACTAACTATTGATGGCATCTTTACCACATGAGACTATGAATGTTCAAAAGTTTGTACCTACTGAGTTGATAATTAATGTAGTGATTGGATTATCTAGAAATGGTAATAATAATTATTTAATATTTGTATTTGTATTTGTATTTAATATTTGTATTTGTATTTGTATTTAATATTTGTATTTATATATAATGGTGAAGGCTATAATAATTAAACCGAGATCAGATACTTCGGGATCGGTAACTACTCTAGATGCCATTTCATATGATGGAATAACAATTAATTTTACAGATAGTAAAACCACAGATGATTTTGTAAATGGTTTTACAGATGGAAGTATAGTAAGTGCACAATCTCCAGGATATCAGACAGGTAATACTTACATGATCATAAACGGAACCTGGCCAGGTGACAGCGCAGGTTCAAATATTAAGACAATTTCTTTAAATGGTAATGATTTAACCACTAGATATATACCCATAACTTTTACTCCAGGAGATAGTTTGGCTGATTTTATAAATATGCATTGGGATGGGCATGGAGATAATGTTGGAACTATAGTTGATAATTTTGAAGAACTTAAGCTAGTAGATATTTCTGTTGGATACGATAATGATTTTAATGAAGTAGCAGCATATGGTGTTAATGCTTCATTAGATTTATTAGATGAAACTTTAAATTATACATTTAGTCCTAATATAATTAGTCATATAAATATAGATACAGTAGATACTTATGTATCAACGAATGGTTCAGGAGAATTCAATTCAGCTACTAGTAATATATTATGGGGTAAATCATGGGCAATACAAATAAAACCAAAGACAAGTGTAGTTATAGAACCAGAACCAGAACCAGAACCAGAACCAGAACCAGAACCAGAACCAGAACCAGAACCAGAACCAGAACCAGAACCAGAACCAGAACCAGAGCCAGAGCCAGAGCCAGAGCCAGAGCCAGATCCAGAG
>Ga0233414_10000048_pt1 | contig 55616 bp, 83 predicted proteins | sample Na_anoxic_10_MG_FD_189020 | JGI IMG/M metagenome (GOLD analysis project Ga0233414, IMG submission 189020) | Seawater microbial communities from Saanich Inlet, British Columbia, Canada - Na_anoxic_10_MG | ecosystem: Environmental > Aquatic > Marine > Inlet | place: Canada: British Columbia... | reverse complement strand
ATATATTCGAGGCATTAATATTTGATAAAGGATACAACGATGTAGCAGACCAAAATATGCAAGCTAGAATTCGCGGAGCAGCCGTAATGCACGCTTCAAACGCTTTTGGCATGCTTCCTCTCAGTACTGGCAATAAATCTGAACTATCAGTCGGATATTGCACGCTTTACGGCGATATGTGCGGAGGTTTCGCTCCTATTAGCGATGTCTATAAAACTATTGTTTATGCTTTAGCTGAATATTTTAATAAAAAAGCAAAAAAAGAACTTATACCTATTAATATCATTAAGAAACCACCAAGTGCAGAATTGGCTCCAGATCAAAAAGATGATGATAGCTTATTGCCATATGAGATTCTAGATCCTATTCTTTACCAATATATTGAATGTTATCTTGGCGATTTCGATGAATTCAAAAATACTACTAACATTACAGTAGTTAAAAACTGGGCTGAAACGCCAAATGCAAAAGCAGACTACAACAGAATGATACATTTAGTTGATAAAAGTGAGTTCAAGCGTCGTCAATCAGCCATTGGTATTAAGGTATGTTCTGTAGCCTTTGGGACCGGTCGTAGAATGCCTGTCGTAAAAAAGCTAAAATGAATATTAAAGGATAAAAAATGAAAGTTACTAAACGAGAAATAGTCACAAAACGCCCGTTCTTAAATCTTATGGAAGCAACATATGAACACAAAGAGAAAGAAGGGAAGTGGACCTACGTAAATAGATCAACCAAAAAGACCGGCCAGAGCGATGCCGTTATGATTGTCGGTCTAATGATAGATCCTTATAGATTAGTTCTCATAAAACAATATAGAGTCCCTGTTGGCGATTATATCCTAGAATTTCCTGCTGGGCTTATAGACGAAGGCGAGACCGCAGAAGATGCGGCTAGAAGAGAGTTTAAAGAAGAAACAGGGATGGAAGTAAAGAACATTCTAGTTGTTAGCCCATCAACATATAACTCCGCAGGACTAACAGATGAAACAGTGACTATGGTTTTTGCTGAAGTAGAAGGAGAACCGTCTACCGCAGAAAATGAATCTTCCGAAGATATAGAAATACTTGTCTTAAACGCTGAACAGATTAATCTTTTGGTGGGCGATAGAACTATCAAATGGTCAGCTAAAGGTTGGCTTTATTGCGGCATGTGGAATAATGCTGTTAGTCGATTGCTTTAATTTTTGAAAAACATAAATTTAACGACTAAACCTAGTCCCAAAAGACCAAATATTAAACCTAACCAAAATTTCGGACTTTTCCAAATATTAATATATGGACTTTGAACTAAAGGAACATCTATAGGACCAATATCATCAATATCCATAGGTCCAATCTCTGGTTCAATAGGATCAGCGACTAAATCGCTTATTTTGTTAGAACTGTCGCCGATATCTTGTAAATGAGGCTCTATAGAAGGCTTTGTAGTCGGTCCTGCGGTCTTTATTATAGATTTTATGGCATCAACATCATCTTTTATTTTATTGCTCTCAGCAACGATGTTTTCGATAGCTTTTTGCTTCTGCATTACTATCCTCTCAAGAACATCTATTTCTTCGTCCCTCTGAGCAATAACCTCTGTTTTAACTCGATTCTCTACCACAAGATCCTCAAGAGTTATCGGATCTTCAAAAATCGGCTCACCTACATCTCCTGCCGTCTGAGGAGCTTTTGGAGCCGTTATAGAATCGTCTGGCTTGTCATTAAAATAGAAGCATTCGTAACATCCAGAACAAAAAACTAAAGCTATTATCAATGTTAGTAATATATTTTTCATTATTAAAGGTAATCTCCATTTTGTACCGAATATAGTATCGACATTATGAATTGGTATAAACAGTCAAAAATTAAATACTATTTGGACGAAACAATTATGAAAGAAGCAGGATTCTTAAGCAATTTCGTTATCGGAGAAATAATGGTCTTAGCTCCGTTACTAGGCTATCTAGGATGGACCCAAACAGATATCTTCAATCGCCTAAAAAACAATAACGGAGACACAATAGCTTTAAAACAACAAGCCCTAGAAGAAGCTCAACAACAAGATGTGCCAGAACAAATCATCCAACAAGTCCAAAACAACATCAATAACCAACCTCAACAAGAAGTGACAGAACAAGCACCCATACAAAAAGAACCTACAACCTTTGATCGATTGCGTCAAAAGTTAATTGATAATGAAGGCTTTGTTAATAAGGCAAATAAAATAGGCAATAAAGGGGAAATAGATATAGGCGTCGGACATGCCATGCTTAACCCCAATAACGGCAAAACGAAAGCACAACAAACAGCAGTCTCAAGAAGAATTTTCTCAAAACTCTTCGGAAACACAGTAAATTTTGTTGCAGTCCTTAATGGAAGACAACAACTAACAGATCCACAAATAGAACAATTGTTGAAACATGATATAGATGAACACTCTAATAGAGCTAAACAGTTATTCAAAAACCCAAGACATTTTGATTCATTGCCACCATACCTACAAGATGCCATACTAGACGGAGTTTACAGAGGAGATATCGGAACTAGAGCTACTCCTATGACTGTTAAGTTAATGAACGCTAACAATTGGGCTGCTGCTGCTAAAGAATACTTGAATCATCGAGGCTATAGAAGTGCTAAACAAAGAGGACTCGGGGGAGTAAGAACTAGAATGGAAGAAAATCAAAAAGCTATGCTCCAATACGCTAGAGAGCTAGGACAAATTTAACAAATCAGTCCCACCACTTTAAGGATACTTCATTCATCTGACTCCAACCCCAAGACCAATAAAATTTAGAACTCCAAGAAAGACTTTTAGCAAATCTTGTAGCCGAAAGTGAAACTTTGAATTTCTCTAACGTCATTCTTTGTCCAGTTTCAAGATCTCTAATATTAACTGTTCTAAACAACATGTTCATGTCCACAAAGTTCCTCTAATCTTCATCAGTCTTATCAAATGATTTGTATCTTCTTGGTAGTATTTTTCTTCTGCATCAAAACTCCAGTGATTGTTCAGTTCTTCTTTCTGTCTCTCAGGTCGAACGACCTTCCACCAGCTATAAAGATACTTTAATTCTTTCTCTAATTTTTGATCATGTTCATGTTTCTCTTGAAGTGCTTTGATATTGTCTGCTTGAGATTGTTCGTCTTCCCAATCTTCTTTTTTCATCTTTTCTATTTGATCGGTATGATCCCAACCAACGTTCTCTAACAACTTCTCTCCTTCTATGACATCACAGAAGATAGCAAAACTGGCATGGAGCAAGAGAAGATCTCTGTCTACCCATGTTGGAGGTAGAGTCTTTGCTTTTACTACATTATAACGATGGAAGATGAAACACTTGCAATAGTAATAACTATCACCGATTTTCCTTTTACATTTACTGAGCCACCAAAAAAGATTATGAGGGAAATGTTTACGCTTTTCGCTGAGAGCATGCATGCGATCTTTTAGTCCTTCGATAGGATAAGTTTTAAGCGTCCCTTTCTCGATCTGTTTGTCTAAATCTTTAATTCTCTTTTTTAATATTTTTGTAATTCTAGGGTTCATAACTTTAATTATAACATATTCTTATTCACTTTGCAAAGAAAAAGAGCATAATAAACAATATTATACTCTTTCCTTTATGAGATTCGAACGATTTATCAGTATTATATTCGACAATTACATATAGAATCCTTTAGCTGTTCAGATTAAAAACTTTCTCGTACAAATTGTTAATCTCTTTAACCGAGTTCCTCAAAGGAGTCACAGCATCCTCAGTTACAGGTCTTTTGGCGTTATTATAGTCTATGTCTACACCAAAAGAATTGACAAACAAGTTCGTTAAATAGAAGCAATATTCTTCTCTAATTCTTGTGTTTCCATCTAATTTATGTTTTCTTAGCCAATAGGTTTGAGGAGTTCTTGTCCAATCAAATCGTCTCCAACAACTTTCATCATTTAAATCAATTTTGCAAAAAGGAGAGTCTATAACAGGTTCTGGTTTAGGACCAACTATCTCGCATCCTATCTTCTGTCCTTGATCATTTCTAATGAACTTTCTTATAACTCTGTTCTGTTTGTCTTTTCGCGCCCAACGATTCCACTCAGCCGCCTCTCTCTGAGCTTTCATGAACCATTGATTGAGCTTTCTAAGCTTCTTGTACGTCTCAAGATCGCAGGGATGATATCCCCATTTTGATTGATAAACTTTAGTTTCTGTCATTGTAGTCATTTTGTTTCTCCTTAATCATCAACATATTCTATATGTTGTGGTTTGTTGTCGTTAAAGAATATTTGTATTTTATTAATAACAGTTTCTGTGATGTTCTCTTTGCGAAGTTTTTCTTGCCAATTATCGTATGGTCTTTCTCCTATCCCTGAATAAAATGGAATTTTTTCTCCAATTATAAAACAGGCAGGATTACTAAAAACTTCAATACCATTAACATTTTTATACGGCCAGACTTGTAATGGAGAATCGTCACAACATCCACAATTGTGATTGATAAAAACTTGATCTGTCTCAGAATTAATAGATGAAGAAGAAATTCTTTTGTTACTCCATCTATCTGTATGTTCTTCAATATCTGGATACAATTCTAAGACTTTTTCCATTTGTAACATTTCTTTTTTTGTTTTTTTTAAATTTTCTATATAACTCATTTTTGTCCTTTCTTGTTAAATTAATGATTATGAAAAAAGTGTAATTAAATCATGATACACCTCCCATAAGCTTGAACTTTTTAAAGACTTTCCTTCTGTCTCCATATACAGGTTCCGTAGCAACGGCTGTCAATTGATTCCCTATATCTGGTTCTAGGAATTCTTTATACTTGATCCCAGACTGCTCGATCTTAAATATAGCTCTCTGTAAGGCTCTCTCGTCCTCTACAGAGCATATAATGACCGAAGGATGTCTCTGAGGCTGTATGAATGATTGAGTCGCACAGATCGCAGCGTGGACGCTCTGAACGGATTGCTGTGCTATAGAAAGGTCATGTCTTACTAAGATGTAGACATAGAAATGTTGGTCCTATCCGTATTCTTCTTTAGTCTATTGGAATGGTCTCATTGTTATTCTCCTAAGTATAATATCGGCAATTTATTTCTTGCTCTCAATTTTAATTACTTTTCCAAATACTTTTTTTTTGTTAGTCCATCCGTTTGTTCTACCTTTGTTGTTACCTATCAAGAACTTATCGCCTTGTACGGCTTTAACAAGATGGACGTAAAAACTTCCTTTAACCTTACAAAAAACTATATCTCCCTTTTTAATATCGTCTGTAGGAGAAATGGTTATCTTGTCTCCGCTATTAATTTTCGGCTTCATCGAATTGCCTTTAGGACAAAAACTTACGTCTTTACCTTTGAGCAAATCTTCTTTATGCTGTTTCCAATTCATCGAATCGCGTCCGGTGGGATTCAAACCCACGTAGTCACAAATTTAGAATTTGCCGTTAAATCCCTCAACTACGGACGCAGAACAAAGACCTTTCGGTCTTAAATATCTATTTTATTGATCTGATGCATTATAACATATAATATATCACAACTTAATTAAAAATTAAATTGTTTTTGTTTCGGTGGGTCGAAACTTAATAAAATCGCAAAACGTATCTTCTTTCACCTCAAGGGGAATAGGTTCTTTTTCCTCTATCTGACCTAATATCGACTTAAGAGAATCTATTTGAAGATGCAAGAATTGAATACCATGATGGAGACAATAACAATCTACTTTACCATGTTCGAATATGTCTTCAGACTTCACCAATATTCTAATGTCTTTTGGCTTCTCTCCACAAAGATTGCATCTTTTAGAGTGTCTATTCGTTATCTCTTGTACTACTATATATGGTCCGTAATACTCTTTGTCAATATTATTTTCCTTTTTTGCCATTTTTCTATTTACTTTCGACTGTAGACCTTCCTTTTTCAGGAGTTACCCATGCAGCAGCACTTTTAGCAAGATCCATTGCTCCATCTGCTGAAAGTATGTCATACTTTTCATCTTCAAAAACATATTTTCCAACCAATTCGTCGGATTCATCATAAACTTTAACATCAAATTTCATTTCACTCATCTTTTATTCCTTTTAAGTTTTAAAAAAAGTAGGATATGAGTAAACATACCCTACTTTTTTAACGGGTTAACCATGACTATCAGGTTTCCTGTCCTGGTGCGTAATCATCTGCTGTCTTGCCAAACGTCCAAGCAACAGCTTCTTGACACGTTGTTACATCTGGCGGAACTTTTAGATAATACGGCTTAAAAGTCCCATCTTCATTTGGAGTAGAGTTAGAAACTTTAACAAGAGCAATAGGCTCAGGAGCGTCTGTCTGAGCCTGCTCCTTGAAGATTCCATCGCACTGTAGAAGCTCTCGTTCAGTTCCATCTGCCGCTACATCAGCATCAATGACTCTAAATCGATTCTCTTTTCTCATTCGATCATAACCATATACTTGCATTCCGACATAACGGATCTCAGTATTGTCATGGTTCATCACTTCCTCGAATGTTAATGAATCAGGGTCATTAATATAACGAGGAGGAACAAGAATGTTTTCATAGTAAAAACATGTTGAACCAAAAGCATCAACATCTAAACCATGCTTTCTGCCTTCCTGATACCAAGTACAACGTAACGGAGAGATGTATGCTGGACCATCGTCACAATGGAGTCTCCCAAGAATGTCTTTCTTGAGTTCCAAAGGTCCAAATGGATAGAGCCTACGAATGCCCCTAATTCTACTTTGCCATTTCTCAAACTTTTGTCTAGTATCACTCATAATTACCTCTTCTGTTTAGTTGTTGCGATAATTATGCTACAGGACCATCAGTCGAATCTTCGTTAGAAGTTGAGACCGCGTCTTCTTCAAAAGACAAAGGGGCTTGCGACCAAGTTGGCTGATAAGCGATCTCGATAGCATCATGTTTGATGATTACGAACCCACCAATATCGTCTTCTCGTTCAGGCGTTGCTTTTGCAGAAGGACCAGAAATTTCAACTGATCTTGCATTAGCTAAGACAATAAAGTCTTCACCAACATGAGCTACAACGCCTCGATACTGATATCGTGCACATAGTACAGCGATTTTTTGACCTTCATGAGAGTTGATGATCTCACCAAATTTGGTTAAACCATTTAACATTTTTTTGATCTTATCTGCCTGGGCTTTTGGATCTACTTCTTTTGCGTCATTTGCTACATCTGTCATTTTTACTACTCCTGTCTTAGGTTATTTTAGCTTAATTAGCTAAACGGTTATACTTCTAGGTAAGAGTATTAGTCTCTTACTTGACGTTCTTTTTCAGCGGAAAGCGGATCATATTCGCGTTGACGAGAAATCTTGATCCATTCATCTTTTGGCATTGTGATAGTATCATGTTCGTCATGATCTACAGACATCTGCGTTGCAGACTTGACATAAACATGTCCATTGTCTGGGTCAACATAACTTTGGAACTGAGAGATATGCGGGGTTGCGATGGCGTGAGTGTGACCAGTTACTTCTCCGTGAGCGAGAACTGGAGTCTCATGCCGTTGGTTCTTTTTCAGTGCAGCCTCAGATGGTCCGTCAACTACTTCAAAGAAAATGTCGCCTTGTCTTGCTTGTGTTTGCTTCTTATCCATTTTAAACTCCTTTTGGGTTTCGGTTATCAACTATATTAATTGTATCGTCTATCAGAGTCACAAATAACCAATAAATTATTCTTTATTTTTTATTTCTTTCCTTCATCTATTATTATAGTATAAAGTTAAGTCACATTATCTGTTTTCTTTTATTAATTTGAGAATCTTTTTTTGTTTTGTTTCTGTGGGAGGGTTTTCGAAACAATCAACATCAAGACTATCACTATCTATGATTACGATAAAAGTTTTCTGAAATGTGACATATCGAATCACATAGACTGAACCTGGCAATCTCCAAGATATGTTATTATCAGATGCAAATTTTAAATCTTCGTCAGATAGTTCCATAGCTTTTTGTATCTTCTTAGAAAAATCGATTCGTTTCTGTTGGCGATTCTTGCGAGCTTGGATACGGTTCTTCTTGTCTTGAGTCTCTTTTTCTTGAAGACTTCTTATCGTTTGAATAGTTTTTTTGTAGCGATTCATATGTATATTATAAGAGATTTGATAAACACAATTGGTTTTAAGGTTTACGTTTATTTCCACATCGTCCGTTTCTACATCCACTTCTTGTATTAGCTTTTATTTTATCAGACGCTTTCCATCTAGCTATGTTTCTTTCATTTATTCTTTGCGTTTTTTCTTCTTCTCTTATTAAACAAATGATCATAATTTTTTGTTTAGTTTCTGTATCGAAATCTAATGCATCAACATAAGCTAGTATTTTTGCGAACTCGCGTTTGTTTTGTTTATAGACTACTATCCATCCGTCAATTTCTTTAGGTTCTTTTACTAAACGATTAATAAATTCTATATCCATTTTATTTCCTTTCTAAAAATAAATATCCGGAGTGGGATTCGAACCCACACGCTCGTTAAGAGCAACAGATTAAGGGATTCTCGTTATCAGGTACATACTGCAAGAATCCATTAAATCTGCCATGTCTTCCTTTCCATCACCCGGATAAAAACTACTGCTTGTTGTCTGCGTAAATAAATTTTATAAAGCTAATCCAGCATGTAATTCTGCATGACAATTTCTACAAAGAACAACACATTTTTTTATCTCTGGAAGAAGCTTTTGCCATGAATAATTCCAATGTGCAGATAGAGTAAATTTCTTTTTATCCTCATCAATATGATGAAAATCTAAAGCAAAATGACATTTATCGTATCCACATTTAGAACATTTACTCCCTCCCATGAACTCTAAAGCTTTTAGTTTATTGTCTTTTCGCTTCTTAGAGGCTCTACAAGTATTGCATGTATATCCAGTGTTATATGCTGTCTTTTCTTTTTTGCAAATTTTACAAGTAAAAGTTCTTAAATTTCTTTGCTTTTTGTCTTTTTTAGGAATAGTAAGATCTCTTGTATTATGACTTCCAAAAGGGGAACAGTCAAGACAGAATTTTCTAGTTCCTAAGTTTCTTTGTTTCCCATCTATTTCAACCCAACATGGATATTTTTGATTACATTTTTTACAAGTAGGCATAATATTATCTCCTTATACCTACTATTCTATGTTGCTCAAACAATACCTCTATTTAGTCACCTCATGCCATTGGGTTACTGCGGCGTGTAAATAGTCCCGGAGAGATTCGAACTCTCAAACACCAAGTTTTAAGTTTGGCGGCACATGCCTAGTTAGCCTACAGGACCAGATAGCAGAGATGGGAGTCGAACCCACAGAAACACTCCTTTTTGAAAGGAGCGGCAATACCAATTAGCCTACTCTGCCAACTACCGGATAAGGTTGGATTCGAACCAACGTGCCCCGTTAAGGACAACGAAATTAGCAGTTTCGCGCGATAAACCAGACTCTGCCACTTATCCAAAATACCGGATAGAGAGAGGGTCGAACTCCCACGCCCATTTCTGGGCAAACAGTTTTCAAAACTGTCGCCGCTGCCAACTATCGGCTGATCTATCCAAATCAAAGACCCATCCCAGAATCGAACTGGGGTCTATTCTTTTGCAGAGAATCGACTTACCACTTGCCCAATGAGTCATATAATACGGGTGAGAGGACTTGAACCTCCAAGAGCATTAAAGCTCACCAGATTCTAAATCTGGCACGTTTTCCAGTTTCGCCACACCCGCATGTATTTTCTTTATTTAAATATCAGAAGCTATTCTTTGCTTTTTATCAACTTTCTTTCTTTCAAAGAGAGCTTTTTCGTCCATTCTGCTATCGACAGACATTACTTTCTTCGATTCACAGTTACGTTCCATATTAACGTTTTATTATGAAAAACCCAATTCACTTTTTTAACTGATTTATTAACAATTTTTCCTACCTTATTAACTAATCTAATCTGTTTTCCATAACTAAATATACCTTTGACTTCAAAAAACTTACCTTCTATCTTAACTAGGTCTTTAGGTTGAATAGCATATCTTTGCTTACGAACAGAACGTTTAAATCCTTTTCTATTTTTTTGTAAACATCTATTGTTTTTACGTTTTTGTGTTGCTTCAAAAGGTAATGTTCTTTCTTGTTTTTCTCCACCTGAAATTACAAAAGCATCGTTAATATGTGATTTTCCTATTCCTAGTTCATTTCTCTTAGTAAACGTTTCATAACCAAAAACAAGTTTACAATCTAAATCTTCTTGAAACTTATTCTTAACAATATTCATAAACGTTGCTTCTTTATATTGTTTACTTTTCTTCAGTTTACTTTCTAAACCTTGTTCATGTAGTTTTTTGTGGCACTTCTTGTGTAATAAAGCCAAGTTGTCTGCTTTGTCGGTTCCTTCAGGTTTAGGAATAATATGATGTAAATTAGTCTTATCTCCAATAACTGATTTCTTACAAAGTTGACAAATATAATTTTCTCTTGCAAAAATATAAGATTTAACATTATTATAACCTAATAAATCACCTTCTTGATACTCTTTACCAGAAATATCAGGATTCTTAATCTTTTGTATGTCAAAATTTCCTACTTCTACTACTACTTTAGTAATAGGAAGAAGATGTTTAATTTTATTAATAAGAGTTAAATGAGTGAAATATTTCCTTAAAATAGAAGGTGGAAGCCAACCTTTCTTCTTAGTAGAAACTCTATTTTTCCATCTGGGTTTCCTGTACCACAATTTGCCTCTTTTACTTCTGCGATACATTTTTCTATCTGCTAGTCTTGATTTCATTTTATCATCAAGAACTACAGTTCCGCTTATTAATTCTTTTTCTTTCGAAACTGCACTAAAACCTATATTCTTTGCTCCAGAATCTATTCCTAATGTTACTTCCTGTTTATTCTCTCCAGTCGCATATTTCAACTGAATCGTAAATGGACTTCTTCTAACTACACACGCTAAATTCTCCTTAATCAATTTCTTAGCTTTCTGCGGAGAACATGGCATCAAAGGTTCTCCTCGTAAATTTAATACGTAAACCATGAAAGAGACTCTCAAGTTCTTTCCCTCTTTACGTTGAGGTAGATTCCCTTCGTGATTGTTACAATTCAGTACTTTATTCTCCACACTAAGACTTTGATCTTTGTTTAATGAAGAATTTACAGAGCAAGGAACTAGGGAGGCATTCCTTGGTGCGTTCTTTAACTTTGATTGTAACTGCTGCATAACTAATTCCTTAATTAAGCTCACTAATCAACTAATTACTCTCGAACCTCACGGTTCAAGCCCTTCCTTTAGGGTAGTTGACTTTCCAACCATCATCCCATTCTCATGTACCAGGCAGGATTCGAACCTGCAATACCCTCTCGGGTGGAAGGGTTACAGCCTTCTGGACAGCCAATTGTCCAACTGGTACTTATTTAATTATAAAAATTCTCTTACTGGATTTGCTGGAAATTACTGGGGAACGAAAGGGGAAAAATTTAGAGCAAATCCTAATTATGTCTTAGAGACATAAACTGGACAGCAAGAGATATGAATAATACGATGATAGAGATTGAGCAACTACGCCAGTGGCGTTCTGTTGGTCAGTCGTAATGTTTTGATTAGTCTTCATTTTCTATCTCGTTTATTTATGCATGCCCTCATAGAACATGCTTCTAACTTCAGTATCGGCATTATAGCACGATATCTATACACATTGCAAGAAAAAAATAAGATTCCTTTATTTTATTTTTTTATATCCCAAACAGTTAAGTTTTGGTCTTTTCGTAATAAAGCAGAAATAAATCGTCCTACCCCCCAAATTATCTCATCGTTCACCATGACGGAAGGTTCAGCAGTTTCTCCTTTAAAATTTGTCGCATATTCTTTATAGCGTCCGGGGTTTTGATCGTAAACTTTTCCAGCAACTATCTGTAATCCCCATTTTTGATTTATTTCTTCAATCACATCAACCGGACATCTTGCTATGGAATCTAAATTATTCGCGTTTCTTAATAAATGAGTCATTTCATATTTAACTGGTTGATTTGCCATTAGTTTCCATGAGTTAATATCTTGAATATCCTCTTGATTGGGATTCGGTCGTTCATCTATTATTTCTTTTTGAAGCATTGCAGGGAATCTGCTTACAGCTTGTATCCATTCTAGTGGTTTGTCTTGAAGTGTTTTTTTGATGTCAATGGATGACATTTTACTATCTGGTACTGCATAAAAATCTTCCTCGCCATTTTGTGCTACTTATCTTTGGTATTGTGCTGTTTTTATAATTTTCACTTACAGTCCCATATCAATGCCTGGACGAGCCTTTTCTTGTGCGATTTCGACCATCAGGTCATCATCACTATGCTCTTCTAGGCATAATTCTCGATGTTCACGCATTTTCTTTTTATTTGGAAACTTTTTTCCGCAAACATCACATTCTTCTCCTATTGAGAAATCTGGTGCCTGATATGGTTGATATCCATCAGGTGCAAAACCTGCTTCTTTGCCTATTCTAAGCCATTCTTGTTTAGTCAGTTTTATAGTTGTTCTGCCACTTGCATATTTTTTAACTTTCATTTTATTCTCCTTATAATTAGGCTGTTAACTTATATTTCGGACAAAAAAATGAAATTCCTTCATCTAGATGCTTTTTTTTGTATGTTTCTCGAATTCATCTATCGCTGATGTCAACTCTTCTTCTAGCAATGGTCCATTATCATCAGCATATGGATCAAAGTCAAGTATATTTTCTATTTCTTTTTCTTCTATTAATCCCTCAGACAACGTAAAGTCTGCTTTTACAAAGACTTTAGGTACAAATCCGAAGATAGAAGTACAGAATTTACATTTTAACTTGTAATTGACAGGGAATACATTATCCTTATCTTTGAAGTGAATGTCGTGACCACAAACGGGACATTTAAAACGCATTGTTCCCATGTCTTTTCCAATCTTATTGTTAGTTGCTAGGAGGATTATTTTTCTAAGTATGTATTTAGTTCGTCTATATTTTTAAAATCTCGTTGGATTTCATCTATAATTTCTTTTTTTGTTATACTGAATTTATTATTAAGATATCTCAACAATAGAGAATCATGTATATCTTTCAAGGTACAGATTGGGCAGCAATTTTCAGTTACTGCCATAATGCCATAGTCATCTTCTTCTTTATAGGTTATTTTTTTGCCGATTTTTCTTAAATGGCTTTTACAAAAAAGATGATCATGTTCGCATTCTTCCATTCCTAAATCTTTTGGAATGTTATCATATCCTACTTCTGATGCTCCGCAAACCTCGCAAATGAAACTGCTTGAGCTACTATTGCTTACGAATCCAGTTCTAATTTTCATTTTAACCGTCTCTCCATGCATGTTCGTGCCAACCAAAACCTTTGATATCTCCAAGCAAAGATTTGATAAGAGTTTCTACGCGAGTTTTAAATTCTTTACCTGTCTCATCATCTCTGATGTTGCATGGATCGATACCGATAAAAGTTCCACAGTATTCAGGTTGGTTTATTGAAAGTTTTACTACGTCTCCTACATCGTACAGCAATTCATAAAAGTCTTCACCAAAACTGTCTATGTATGCAGCGAAATCATCAAACGCATTTTTGTATGAGGATTTTGCTGCGGCTTCATTGTTTTTGGTTAACAGAGTTTTTTGTATTTCATCTGTAGCATTTTCTTTAATTCTGTTTATTATTTCGTCGCCTTCATCTAAACATATTCCATAGATGTAAAAAGAACTGGTTGAACTGTTACTTACGAATCCGTTTCTAATTTTCATTTTTTGATCCTTTCTTTTTGGGACTACAAACCGGACAACTTTCTTCATCTAATCTTGGTTCAATACAGACGTAATTTATAATTGCATCTGAGTCTAAATGGTCATCGCAAATAATACAGCCATTTTCGCATTCTACCATACGGATATCTACTAATTCATATCCTTGTCTTTCGTCTCCGCATATATCGCAAACGAAGCTACTTCCGCTACTATTACTAACAAAACCATTTCTAATTTTCATTAATTCTCCTTAGCCTTCTATGATTTCGAAATTATACTCAATGTGACCTGATATTAAGAGATAAAACATCAACTCTTTTGCTACTTCTCCGAAATCATTATTCTCATTATACATGCATGTCCAAAACATTGTAACATACCATCCTTCGATTTCTTCAGTCTGCTTTATCATTTCACGTATTTTTTCGAGACGTTCTTTTCCATCTTCGTCAATACCATCAAGTTTTTCAAAGTCGAAATCGTCTGATTCTAATTCTTCTAATGTTACATCTCCACATTTATGATACATAGCAAATATTTTAAGTAGGCTTGCTGCCAACATATTTTCTTCTGATGAATGATCTCCTTTCCATTTCCATTTTACAATGAAACTGGCACTACTTGAGTTACTTACAAATCCGTTTCTTTGTTTCATTCTTCTATTCCTTAGTGGTGACTTATCTGTATGTGTGGAACGTTTCTAAAAATATCGCCATGCTCAAGAGTACATTCTCCACCATCATCTGCATACGAAAGAATAACAATGTAAGCTTCTTTGTTATCTTCAAGAAAAACTTCTGCATCAACTTTGGCTATTTGACGAGCAAGACGCTCTTTTTCTTTCCACTTATTTTGACTAGTGGAAAGCTCTTCATCTCTAACAGCTTTATACTCTTCATGTTCATTTCTGAATTTAAGAAGAGCCGCGAGATAATCATCATAAGTTTTAATCTCTTCATCTGTGTAGGGATCACCAGTTTTTCTGTCTTTGCCATTCTTATACGCAAATTTTGGCTGTTTGAGTTTGAACTCGTTTTTGATGATGTCGTTCATTTTTTGATAAAGCTCTTTTTCTTTGGTATTAGAACTGATAGTAAAATTTCTAAGTTCGTCCATAGAGGTCTTGTCATTACCGCAATATTTATCAATAGGTTCCATCCAAGATCCACCGAGTTCATCACCCTTTTGACCAAACCAAGACATATTTGAATCGGCAGGACTGTAATAATATCGACCAGAAAACTCCTCTATAATATCATCTTTTTTGGCTGGTATAGTTTTACTATAACCATAGTATTTATCGTCTGTCCCGTTTTCAATATCTCTCCAAACTCTATCCGCAATTTGAGAGTGAGACATTCCTTCTGTGTCATAGATAGAAATACCGCCTTCTTTACCATGGAACATCATCTCAAAGACGTTATCATAGTTCTTTGGTTCACTAGGAAAAGCGACTACAAAAGAACTACTTGAACTATTGCTTACGAATCCGTTTCTTATTTTCATTTTAACCTTCTTTATCTAAAAATTCTATTGTTCCTGCTGATTTCATCTCTTCTATCATTTGATTTATGAATTCATCGTGATAAGACACGGAAAAAACAGCCAATTCCCAGTCGTTTCCGTATGTTACAGCTTTTTCTCTTATTCTGTCTGCTTCATCGTCGTGATAGTCACCATAACTGCTTATTTCATCAGCATACTCTAAAACTGCATCTAGTCCTACACCATCAAGTTCTGTTTCTCCACCATAATTAGCTTTTTCTTCAATAGCTTTTAAAATACTGGGATCGCCTCTTCCGCAATGAGGACATACGTCATCTTTTTTAATAGCAACTACGAAAGAGCTACTTGAGCTATTACTTACAAATCCATTTCTTATTTTCATGATATATTTTCTTTCGGAACACCTATTTTATTAAGGAAAAACTCCATATCAAAATTATCCATCGAAGTAGATAGCTCAATGACAGTATCGCATTCTATTATGCTCCATGCCCCATCTGGATGCTCTTCGGCTGTCCATTCAGGGAAAATCATTTTATTTACTATTTCTATATGATTGTGAATCGCATAAATCTGTAACTCATTGAGTCCTTCTTTTTTAACTACAAAAGAGCTACTTGAGCTATTGCTAACGAATCCGTTTCTAATTTTCATTTTATTCTCCTATCTATAGTATTGATCAAACTTCCAAGTGAAATTTTCAGAAGTTCCACCATCTCGAAGAATGTAATCAAAGATTCTACCTAAAACTGTTCCTTCTTCATCTCCAAAGGCGATGTTTTTCTTTTCTTTCCCCGAAAAAGAATATTCATCACCACAATAGTTGTTTTTTGCACTTTCTATTGCATCTTCGTGAGAATAGTTGTGCCAATCATACATTGCGTTAAAGTCGTCTACAAGTTGTAAATTTTCTTTAATAAAATCTACAATTGTTTTATCATCATCTGATGTATTTGTTATCGTAAATGACGTACTTGAACTATTGCTAACAAATCCGTTTCTCTGTTTCATCTTATTTCCTATACAGCAGTATCCCAATAACGAAGTTCTTTTTCGTCTTTATCTGCCCAATTTTTACAAGAGGTTATATCAAAAATAGGACATGATCTGCATCCGTCGCTAAACTTACAATCGCAGTTCTCAGATGATTGTAATATAATATCACGCCACATTTTAATTTTTTCTGAATGCCAAACGTCTTTCAAAAAGCTTTCGCAATTTAAAGCGTCAAGACCTTCTTCCCATCCCTTTTCTCCTTCGCAGAAAGAACAGGGGAAAAATTCGCCATCACAATTGATATAAGAGCTAAACATCCCAAAGCCTTCACAAGGCTCTGCCGATTGAACAAAATCATCTTCTCTTTCTAATCCTTCAATGCTCTTTAAAAAGAGAGGTGCAGAACAGGAATCGAAGCCGAAATTAACTTGTTTTTCAAGACAGAAGTTGACAAGTTTTTTATATTGTTCTGGGTCTCTTATCGAATGGAAAGCGTCTGGAGTATCTCCCTTGGGCTTATATTGAAGGAAGACGATTGCTCTCATTCCAGCAAGCCTTTCATCGGTTTTCATGTCTTCAACAATTTCAAACGCTCTCTCATAAGTCTCTTCGCTGAGCATATAATGGATGTTAACTTGATCCATGCCAGCGTCAACATATTTCTTGATAGCGTCATAAGTTTTGTTTTTGTTAACAATACTTACGGCGACTGCACCGCAAAGCTCTGATGTAATTTTAACAGCTTCTTCATCAACATCTAAGCCGTGAGTCGTATAGTTCGGAATTACGCCTTTCTCTTTGGAGTGTCTCATAATGTCAAAGAAATCAGGATTTGAATGTATATTGGTGATACCTAGAGCTATTTGGGTAAGCGTTTTAGGCATTTTTTCGAGTAAAGTTTTAAAGTCTTCGAGAGACATATGTTTACTTGGTACGCCGCTACCATTGCATTTGTAACAGAACTTGCAATTGCCGAGACACTCACCAGAGTCAATCTCAAGGTCAAGAATCTCTGGCCCGAAAGGAGAAAAATCGGGATCTTCCTCTTTGGTCTTGCCCCAACGCGCGAAAAATCCTGTCTCTTTATCAAAAACATAATTATAATGTTCAGATATGAGAGCCTTTTTTTTCGGACTTTCAATTATTGCCATCTTTGGTCCATCATTAAACATTCGCATTCTCCAAGTTAGTAGTTCTAAAGTACGACTTACAATTAATTCATTAATTATACTCTAAAATGCGTCACAATTAGAGGATATTCTTATTTATTTTTGAAAAATATTATATGAGGATAATACGTAAACCTAAAAAATCGCATAAAAAAAAAACACATAAACCCCCTTTAATAACACAAAATGAAAACAAATCTGACAACTATGTTATAAAGCTTATCGATCTTGAACGTTACAAAAAGGACAATGGTTTCTATGAAGTAAATCTTTATCCGGATAGAGAATTTGATTCAGAAGTTCATGTTCTGCTATATTGCAAGGAATCATGGGGCAATTATCAATATTTTCAATACTTTAAAATGATGGACAAACGAAATATTAAAGTTATTATTTATTGTATATTTACACTATTTCCTTTAGCTTCAATTGTTGGTCATGAAATACGGATGCATAAAGTAGATGGTGATACCTGGTTTAGAGGTATGACTACATATGGGTTTAATCGTAATAAAGCATGGATTGTGTATGACATACCTAATAGCAAAAATAGGAACTGGGATATTGGACAAGTAAATAAAAGCGGTCTAAGATACTTATATTCTTGGGAGACTTCAGCGTTAACAACAGAGGTTTATAAACGTCCGATGTACATAGACAGTAAAGCTTACAAGTTTTTTTTAGAGAATGAATTCCCTAAAAAATGTATTATTGCTGAGATCAAGCCTAGATATTATACGGATTTAGTTTCTAAAATAGATGATCTAAACTTGGATTATATTTTAGGGACAGATAGGCGAATACAAAAACAAATTATTAAAAATTTCAATGGCAGTGATTATTTGCTTACCTATCAAATATTGATGAGTATTTTCAATCAAGTAGAGTACCTGGGCGTAGCTGGAGCGGCTTCACTGTTTTCTTCTGTCCCAGCTATGAATACAATGTTTATATCAGATAATATATACGATGACAATGTAGACATTAATAGTATATATTTTAAAACACTGTTAAATAAATCCATATTCGGGAAAGAAACCATTGGTTTCTTTCATGCTAGAAAGATTCTGGAATTTTATAGGTTGGACAGTTTTTGGATGTGGGAATCTTTAAAAACAATATTAACTTCATGGAAACCGACAGATAAAAATCCTTTAATAAAAATCAATAAGCATAAAATATTATAAATCAACTTTCTTTTTCAACAAATAGTGACCATAGCCTTTAGATTTCCTTGATTTGTAATAAAATACGTCATGCGTTGACTCGAATTGTTTGGTCCATTCATCATATTTATCGTATGTTAATAAATGATTATTTTTTTCAGAACCCCATCCTTTTAACGAACTGAAATGAATTGACATGCAAAAATGCTTGCAATTTTTTATTATATCAGATAGATCATCTGTAAGTAGAAATTTCTCACCACCTTCTACATTCATTTTAATCAAATAGTTGCTATTGTTAATATCTATTCCTATATCTTTAATCATGTTTGATAGTTTTTTAGTTTTTGTTTTAATTCCATCTAATGACTTTTCAGTAAAAAAGTTTTCAGTATGATCTTTTTGTTCAGACAGGTAGAGATCATTGCCATCTCCTAGAGCGAGTTGAAAACATTCAACATTAAAACCATGTACGTTTTTGACCAAATAGTTATATGTTTCTTTACATGGTTCATATGCAAATATACGAGCTTTGGGATATAACATGGCAGTGAATAATGAAAACACCCCTAAATTAGCTCCTATATCAATTATATAATCAAAAGAATCAATTGGATAACCTCTTACTCTAAAAAGGTCTTCTGTTATGATTTGTTTGATTGGTGCGAACCCTTGATTTTTATTATTAGTAATCATTTTTCTTTAATCCTATAATGTTTTTTATCAACTAAATTTAAACCAGTTATTTTATAATCTCTTTGTTTCAATAGATCTGTGTCTTCTAGTTCGTGTACATGGTTTATCCTTGCTTGATACCTACTGTCAAGAACTAGTTCTGGGGGATTGTCATAACAATATTTATTTAAATGACTTTCATCGTGCCATACCGCAATAATGTTATTTTCCAGATCTTTATCTACATTATCAGACAGGTTTTTGGACATTGATATAAACTTATCTGTTTTTGCTCCAAAGAAAGCTCCAGAATAATATTCTGAATAATTTGGATCTGTTATTGCTGAAGTTGATTGTATGTTGGTTTCGAATGGAAATCTTTTTTTGTTTTTGTATCTTCTTAATGACCAATGTTGTACAACTGTAAAATCAGAAATAATTTCTTTCCCAACATCAGATACGATACGAGAATCTGCGTCTATATAGAACATATAATCATTATCTTTATAGATATCTCTCGAATTATAAAAAGAGCGGAATCTCAATAACGTAGGATACGGCCACGGCATTTGTTCTTGATAAATATGTTTTACATTATCTGGTGGATCGCCATCAGTAAACAAATAAATATTAACTATATCTTCAGTAAAGAAGTGCTTATTTAATGAGTTTATTATATCAAAACGAGGATCTTGTATTAATTCCAAATAACGACCTGTTGCTATTATAATTACTCCAATCTTTAATTTGTTTTTTACTCTTTTAATAATATTGGTAGTCGAATATCCGTAATGATTTTTTATAAGTTCTATTTTTCCACCATTTTCTTCAACGGTTGGTTTTTCTACTATTTCGTCAATGGAATAACTTGAATCTTTACAGTGGACATCTGTCTTAAGCTCGGCAAGCATTTTGCATGGAGTTTCTTCATCAAACAAGCATATATAATCTACAATATCAACATGCGACAACATTTCAATTCGTTCTTGTTGGTTTAATATTGGTTTGTTGTCTCCCTTTATTCTTTTTACAGAACTATCCGTATTGAGTCCGACAACAAGTATGTCTCCGTTTTCTTTGCACTCTGAAAGGAATCTCAAATGTCCAGGATGTAATAAATCAAAAACACCATTTGTCGAAACTATTTTTTTATTTATTGATTTATATTTTTTAGATATATGTTGTAAATCGTCAAAATGAATTACTTTTAAAGAGTTGCTATAAACGTACCAATCTTCAAATTGCATTTCTTCAACTCTTTTATAACCATTTTGTGTAAGTAGCTCAAATATTTTTTTCTTCTTTTTTTCTTCTTTTTGACCATTACATGCATTATGTTCTATTGTTATTCTTTTAAATATATATTTGTCAAAAGGAAAGTTTTTCAGTATTTCATATTCAGATCCTTCTGTATCTATGCTGAGATAATCTATGACGTTTGGACTGTTATGTTTTTTCAAAAGATCATAAAGTCTCATTGATGTCCTTGATACCACAGGAACTCCATCTTTTATTCCATCTATAACCGCATCATCTGAGAATTCTGCATGTATCCCAGAAATCATTTTATGTTTTTTATCTCTTTCAATAAATTCTACTGTTCCATTAACGTCTGAAATACATATATTTTCACATATACATTTTCTTTGTTTTTTCATTTCAGAAAAAGTATGTATGTTTGGTTCTATACATATGCCATTCCAATTAAAATCCTTTTCAAGAATATAACTATTGCTTTCGTCAACTCCATCGTATGCTCCTATATCAACAAAATATCCGTTAGTTTTCCAGTCAAGAGTATCTACGATCCATTTGTCTTGTCCTTGTTTTGCTTTATATCCAAAAGAAAAAAAAGATCTATTTTCAGGTTTTAGTTTATTTTTGTTTACTAAACAATAATGACCATAACCTTTTGATCTTCTCGATTTGTAATATCTAATAAAATGAGAATTTGAAAGTTTCTTATTAATCCAATCATTGTAGGTATTGTATTCTTCAAAAAAATCAAACGATGCAAACCCAGAATTAAAATGTATTTCTAAACAAGTTTGAAGAGAATTCTTAATAATTTCTTCAGAATCGCTATCTTCAACAAGATATTTTTCTGCTCCTTCACAGTCAAATTTTAATATATAGTTTTGTGACATGTCTAAGTTAAATGTCTCAAATATATTTTTTAATGTTAAACTTTCTATGCGACCGCGTTGATCTTTTTGTTCTATATCGTGTAAATAAATATTGCTAATTATCGTACCGTCTCTATCGAAGAAAAATAGTTCTTTTCCATTTCCAAAGGCTTTTTGTACAGTTTCAATATTAAGGGCATTAGTATTAGATAATAAATATTCATAAGATTCTGGATTGGGTTCTATAGCAATTATTCTTGCATTTGGATGACGCATTCTCATCATTACAGAAAACACACCTATATTTGCCCCAATATCTATTATAAAATCTATATCACCATCTCGATATGAGTTGACATTATATATGTCTTGTTTTATTATCGTTTTAATTTCTGAAAGTCCACTATGTTTAGTTTTTTTACTAATCATTTTTTTATCCTTTAAATGGGAATCAATTAAATCTTCATTAAGATAAGTATATCCATTATCGCTATTTGGTTGACAATTATTTTTCCCATAATATACTTCTAATATTCTAGGATGTTTCATTGCTTCGGCTAAAGCGAAACCCAAAGATTGATTCCCGATATATATCTTACTACCTTTTATAATCTGTGCGAATTCTAAACCGTCTTTACACCAATATCCTTTTGCGTTTACTCCATATTCTTGATGAAGAAGTTTACGATCTTTTTCATCTCCAATGAAAAGTAATTTATCTTCATATTTTTTTAATATAGACCAATCAATCTCTTTCTTATCATGATATCTTCTAGTCCTACATATTATTATATCGGCCATATGTTTTGGTTCTATGTTCGTAATCCATGACTTCGATAAATCGTATTCTTTTTGAAATGGATCTAAATGACATCTGCATAAGTGCTTATTTACTAAATCCTCTTTTCTATAAACACTAAGATTTACATCAATTTTAGCAGTTTTATCATACAAAGCAACTGAATTAAGATATGGTTGCAACTCTAAAAGAGATAATAAGTTTTTAAATTGGTTGTGTTTTTCAAAATAAAAATCGCCTCCTCCAAAAGCGATAACCGTTGGAAGAGAATAGATTATATCTCCCTGAGCACCATTGTGTAAAAAATTAATTGTTTGATTATTTTCAACCATTTTTCCTTTTGATGCAGTAATGACCATAACCATTGTTTTTACGTGATTTATAATAATCTATTGAATGAGAATCTGAAAACTTTTCGTAGACCCAATCATTGTATGAAGTGAAATCGATCCAAAAGTCATATGGAGTTTTCTTAGATTTAAAATGTATTTCTAAACTTGTTTGGAGCGAGTTTTTAATGATATTTTCTGCGATAGGATCTCCTATCAAAAACTGTTCAGCACCTTCACAATCAAATTTTAACAAGTAATTTTGTGATATGTCTAATTTTTGTTTGTCGAATATATCTCCCAGCGTTAAGCTTTTAACCCGATATGTCTCTTCTTCGTCAGATATAAAAACGTTACGTAATAAATTGTCATCTACACTAAAAAAAGAAACTTCAGAACCGTTGCCAAAAGCATGTGGAAGCACATCTATATCAAGCATGTTCGTATTTTTCTCTAAAAAATATGCAGTTTCTAAACATGGCTCTACAGCAACTATTTTAGATTTAGGATGTTTCATTCGCATCATTACAGAGAAAACACCTATATTCGCTCCTATATCTACTATAAAGTCTAAATCGCCACTTAAAAAAGATGACACTTTATATATGTCGTTTGTGACAATCGTTTTAATCTCAGAAACACCGTCATTATTGCCGTTACTAATCATTTGTTTTTACCTTTTAGACGAATCGTTTTATATACTAGTTGTTTCTACAAAATTTTTGGTTACAACGGCTTTTCCCCAATGACTGTTTTGATTAACTATAAATTCACCAGCTTTTATTTTTTTCATCGTTATTTCTTTATTGATAACTTCTGTCTCTTTCCAGTTTTTATTCGTTTTTGACATATGTCTTGTTTTATCTCTACTGGACGTTTTTATTCTATTCATAAAATCACCAGAATTATTCCACCACATGAATTTATGTCCTAAAGCCATCGCTCTATAAACCACGCTATGATCATCAAATCCATATCCTAATAAATCTTCATCATAACCGCCCAAAGTCAAAAACTCATTTTTATAAAGACCTATTCTTCCATGCATCATTCGTTTACCTTTTGCGAAAATAGCTCTTTCCGGACAAAGTTCAGCTAATTTATTTATAACGTCAATAAACCCCTTCCCTATAAAATTATCGGCATCTACATTGTTAACTATATCCCCTGTTGACAATTTAAACGCAACGTTTCTAGAATGTCCCATTCTAAAGTGTTCTGGTTCAGATGTTTTATAATAAACTAATCTTCCAGAATTAATGTGATCCATCATATTTTGTTTTACCCAATCTTCTAGTCCATCTGCACTATTATAATCTAACAGCACAAATTCTACATTTGGATAGTCTTTGTTGTCTTCTATGTTTTTGGGTAATGTTTCTTTAAGATTGCCTAATCTATTCATGCATGTAGTACAAATAGATATTTTCCTATATCTAGAAGATTTTTCAGGTAATGGGTTTTTATTTGAATCCCAAAAACTCCAATTATAATCGTTCCAAACTGCCATTTATATCTTTCTATATATATCTCGATAAAACATAAACCCCTATACCACTTTTTTTCCTAGAGTGATGATATGTTATTTTATGCGTATGTGAAAAGGTTTGAACCCAATTATAATATTCCATATAAGAAGGAAACTTATCAAACTGTTTATGCCTAGGATTGGGAAAGTGAATTTCCATGCAAAAATGTTTACATTTTCCTATAATATCTTTATAATCATTTAACAAAAATCTCTCTCCACCTTCACAATCGGATTTAATAATATAATTTTTATCTGTTTTAAAATTATATTTTTTAAATATATCTTTTAGAGAAATACTTCTTACCATTAGTGATTTTTCATCTATTGGCTTATCTTCGAAGGTATACTGTCCACAATTGCTACCATTATTTCTGAAATACAATTCTCGCCCGTCACCACAAGCTGCATTCTCGCAATCGACATATAATCCTTTAAGATTTTCTGTCAAATGTACAAAGTTGGTTTTTTCTGGTTCTATAGCTATTATGCGTGCATCTGGAAACATAATTCTAGAATATAACGAAAATACACCTATATTAGCTCCTATGTCGATTACAAAATCTATATCTCTCTTAATATCTCTTATCATATAAGTGTCTTTATTTACTACTTCTTTAAAGATATTATTAAAATCTTTTGATGGTTTCATTTAATTTTGCCTTTTACAATTAATTTTGTTTGCGATTATAATAGGATTAACACGCCATTCATGTTCGAGACAAAGTCTCTCGCCTTTTTTGAAGAACTTCCTAAATAATCTAATTTTTTTTGCGTCTCTGTAATCTGTTTTGAGAGGTATGTGTTCCATCTCATAATACTCTACAAATCTAGATATTATTTCTTTATGCTCATCACAAAGACCTATTTCAAAAATACCTGGCTCAACGACAGTAATATCTATCGAAACTTTCTTTTTATGCGGTATAGCTAGAAATTTTCTTCCTTTTAAAACATCTGCTATACCTACAAAACTAAATCTTCTATTTGTATGAAACTTTTCTCCACAACATAAATCTCTTATATTATAATCGGAATTATTAATCTTTATGTCTATAGAAGCATCTTTAGTCAAATCTTTAGATATGTTAAAATACTTAGAAAATATATTTAATAAATCACTATCAACAGTTTTAACGCCTAACCTGTTCATCCCAGCTATATTCCGATTATAATCTGTTCCTCTATGAGGATGCATGTGTATGGCTTTAATGGGCTTCTGGCTGTTAACGTATCTTTTTTCAAAACCAGTCGCTCCTACATTATATGATCCATCTATTCGCGTAACACGTTTTTTGTATTCGTCTTCTTTGAAAACAAGTTTAATAATAGGCTCTTCTTTTCTAGATTTTTCTTGCCTAATGCGATCTGTAATCCTAACAAAAACATCTTTAGAAGATGGTTTGAGAAAAACACTGCCTCCCTGCCATCTGCCAATATATCTGGTCATGCCGACATCAGCAATGTCTTCAGGAAACTCAAATTGATGTGTTTGCCATAAATCTAAATCATGTAACCATGCATTTTCAGTTATCATTCCAGCATCAAATAATTTGACCATTGCAAATACTTTACTGCCAGTTAAACAAAAATTACAGTCTAAATCAAAAATGACAGATTCTACTCCCCTATAAGAATAAGAAAAATTTGTCGCAAAAATGATATCTTCTTTTTTCCAACCCAATAATAAACTATTGTCTATTTGACCATGAATATATTTTTTGTAATGCTCTAAGTCCTTAGATCTTTTTAGATTACAAACTATTATATTTTTCATATTTCTAATCCAATGAACTTAACTAGTTTATTTATAACATATTCTGATGTGAAGAATTTTGAATAAAGTAAACTATTTTCTCCCATTTTTTTTATTTGATCTCTATGTTCTATCAAAGAAATAATATGTTTATGAAAGTCTTTTTGAGATTTGCATAAAAATCCATTGTTTCCATGCACAACTTGATCTTTATTGCCGCCTCTATTAGTTGCAAGAATCGGACATCCACTAGCTATCGCTTCAGCTACAGATCTAGACCATGGCTCTTCTCTCTTCCACGAAACAAAGAAAAGGAAAATATCTATATCTTGTAAGTATTTAGATACTGGAATAGAAAATGTATTTCTTATAGTTACATTCTCGATTTTCTTCAATTCTTTTATGTCTCTTTTTGGGACTCCCATAAAATCCCACTCTATCTCGTTTTCATATCTTTTGTTTATTTCTTTTATCAGTTTAACATTCTCAGCATCAAATTTAGACTCAGAACCTATAGAATGTCTACCAATTCTTATTTTATCACAAACGTTTTTAGGAAGTTGTATTTTTTTTGTATTTATAGGACTTTCTATAATCATACGAGGCAAATGTCTAACCATCTCATATCTGTCTTGCTTACTGATCTCATCAAAAAACTTGCGATTTGCAACTAGAATTCTAACATCAACACCTTTTTCTGCTATAGTATGTAAATGTCTAGATGGACTAACTATAAAGTTATAAAGAAACGTCATTTGAGATATTCTAGATAAATCGATTTTGATAGAATGCCTAGTCGATTTGCCTTCCCAATAGTCTAACGTTGAAAACTCTTTACAATCAGTGTTAATAATAACAAGAGAATCAACTTTATATAAATACTCGAAATTATTTGGTTCTGGCAATAAAACGTTTTCGACTACTTGTACTTCATGGTTTTTGTATTCGAGTAAACTTTTGGGCATGTTCTTTTCGCATAAAATTAAAGGCACATGCTCAGTATATTTAGAAATAGCATTAGCAAGCTCGATGCATCTTATCTCAGATCCACCACACATCTCAAACTTCGAAAAAATTCCTATCGTACTCACAATATGCCACCTTCTACTTTTATTATTGTTTTGTCGTTTGATTTATCGTCATTGTATTTTAAAACTCCACCTTTATAATATGTAGATATCGCTCTTATTATATCAATGTCTTTAATCATATCCATACACTTCGGTATTTTGAGTTTGTCTGTAATCTCTACCGGATAAAGACATAAATCTTTGATATCTTTTTTATCGCCATCACCAACAGTCTGACATCTACTTTTCCAACAACCTCCATTGTCGCAACAGTCTATCGCTCCATTTACATCTAAAAACCTGTGATTTGGATATGCTTCCCATTGAGGAGGTTCTCTACCTCCAGCAATAACAACACATGGTCTATTTTGTGGAGGAGTATTTTTCATCTCAATAGCAGCAGCACCATGCATGGCAAACGTTACAGGGCAAAGAACTCCAACAGAATGATAAATAAGACGTATAAATTGTCTTAAATCTGTTTTCCCTATTAAGTTAATAACATTGTCAAGCTGTGGATGATAGTGGTCTGCTTGACCGCACTGTACAAAAGTTATTTTACCTTTAAAATGGTCGATAACTTTTTGAATTGTTTTGGGATTTGAAAATTTACAGGTGTAGTCGTATTTTCCACCTGCCATGACAATCCAAAAATCATTTTTAATACCCATCTCTTCGACCTGAGAAATCCATCCTTTCTCTTCATCGCTGATATGGATATCTCCTTTAAACTTAGTTGGTTTGATATTAATGCCTAACTTCTCTTCTAAGTCTTTACGATATCCATGTATAAAGTGATGTTGACCTTCATTGCTTTCGTGAATTAATGGATAGTCTACCTTAATGTCTTCAACATCTTTATTGCCTTCTTTCAATTTGACAATATATGGGTTATTCTCCCATAATTCACCGGCAGAAGTTCTTGGGTCAATGCCTATCTCAGGATGAGACAAATACAAGTCTCGAACAGCAGCCGTTAACATGACTATATCACCAGGCGATTGACTGTTACGAATAATAACTTTTCTTTTAATTTTTCTTTTAATTTTTCTTTTAGTTTCTTTTTTAGTCATTATTTGTCGCTATTATACTGTTATAGGATTATGTTTCCTTTTCCTTGTTCTAGTGCATCCAAGGCTCCTGCTGGTGCAGTTACGATTTTTTTGCTCTCATCTTCTTGTTTTTGTGCCATTCGCTTTCTGATCTCTTCTACAGCCTTACTAGCAAAGTCGTAGTATTCTTCAAAAGCCGCTTCTGGAGTACCAACACCAGGTATTTCGAATTTTATTTCTTGAGGGCCAGAAGGCGAAGGAATGTGTACAACTCCAACAAAAATAGTTTTATCAGAGAAATTTTGACCAGCAGCCTCTTCGTCGTTCGCTGTGTCTAGTTCGACTGACCCAACAATAGGAAAAACTTCTACTCTACGACCATCGTCTGTCTGATATACCTCCAACTTCCTCATCGGTACTGTTGCTTTTTCTTCTTTTACTACTTCTATCGTTTTTTGTGTTCCTTCTATCATTTTTCAATCTCCAATTATCGTGTTGTAATTTTTACTAACTATCTCTTGTATCGACAAAAACATAGGTTTTGGCAAGTTGTCTATGTCAAACCATTTCCATTCAAAACATTTTGTTGGTTCCATGATTTTAGCTTCTCCAGAATATTTTCTGGCTACAAAAAACGAACAAACAAAATGTATATCTAATTCAGGATAAGTGTCATTTCTTGATGTGATAAAATGAATATCATCTATATCAAGATCTGTTTCTTCTTTAACCTCCCTCACGCATGTGTCAACCCAGTCTTCCATATGTGATATTTTACCGCCTGGAAGTTGCCATTCGTTATGACCGTAACCTGGTTTGGCAATTCTGACCCCAAGCAATATTTGATTTGATTCGTTTACGATAAAAACTGCTACACCAGCTTTGGCTACACGCTCTTTCATTTCGTCTCCTATTAAGTATTCTTTTAAAATAGTGGATGGGAGATTCGAATATAGAAGCCGAAGCAACTCCGAACAATGTAATAGGATAAGTTTTAATACTTAAATCTTCAATTTTGAACCTTTGAATCATCAGTTTTGAATTCGAGATCAAGGTCAAATTGGAGTCATTCCAAAGAATGTATAATTACACAGTTCAGTTCTATCCGAACTCCCACCCACGTTAAACTTTAATAAACTTCGTCAAGCACTTCAACATTTATAGTCGTTGAATGATTATGTTTATCTATTTTTTCTTGTCGAGCATCAATTTTTTTGTTTGTATTAGTCTTCAGTTCTTCGGCATCGCCAAAACGAAAGACAGCTTCAAACTCAGTTGGTTCTGTTGCTGGGTAGTAAGCTCTATCTTGACTTGCCATACCATGAGTAGTGTTGACGCTATTCCAAAAAACAATGTCTGATTTAAGCTCAGAAATTGCAAATATAGTCTCAACGATAGGACCATTAGCTTTATTGATCGCAGTCTTTAGATCAATCAAATTATTAATCAATTTAGCTCTTAAAGCAACTAATTCCCTGATATCTACTTCTTTCTCTGTCCCTTTTATAACGCTGTTCTTCGTCCTAACGATTTCTGTAACAGTAGCTATTTTTCCAACTAATCTATTTTTGTACTTCAGTGCTCTTGCTAACGTAATTTCCATAATGTTCTCCATATAAGATTTTCTAAATTATACCAAAATATATAAACACAAACTAAAAATTCTCAACTGGGATTCTTTTTGAGAAAACATTCTCAAATCCCATTTTTTCTAAGATTTTCTTAGTTTTTTGATTTCTAACCCAAACTCTATCAGCTTGTCTCAAATCTAACTGCGGAACAACGCATATAACCCTCCCTGGGTCGTTTGCTGCCCTCCTAAGCCATTTAGATCTACTCCAAGAGTATTTGAACGTCCGTCTTTTATCTTGGGCTGTGGTCTCAAGTCTATCATCTAATGCATTGTTAAAAGCTGTCATGATCCACCAATCACAATCCATGAAAACACAATTAACATTTTTAAAAGAAAAAAGAACCTGATTCGGAAATTCTCCTTTTTTTCTTCTTGTATAACACTTCTTGTTATTTTTGTCAAACCAACTACTTAATGTGACTCTCCAATTGTCCTGATATCCAGTAGGATATAAAGCATCAAGCGTATCTCCGACAGCCATAAATAACGGATAAAAACCAACTTCATTTTTTAACCATTTATTAGCTCTTATGTCCCATTCCCAATCATCTTCACTAAGCCATTCATTAATATGACCGTTATTCAACGTATGTTGCTCTGCCGGTACAATTCTATCGTATCTAATAGTAGAAAGGTTAGTGCAATGGTGGTAGAGAAATTTATCCATTTTTAAGTTTTTCTAACATTTGATTCCAATTTAATGTCGGTTTATCAATCGCCGCAAGCATCATGTTTAGATCGTCTTCTATATCTTCTTTTGTCGCTCCATGAGGATCTATGGGATCAGAAGAAATAAGATTTATTTCGTTTTCATCAAGTTCGTCACTCTCGTCGGTTTTGTAAAAGACTTCGTGAATCCCGTACCAAACACTTTGATCTGTATGTTTAAATAATCTGTAGTTCCATCCCATTATTCTTTTTCTCCTCCATCAAACATTCCATATTCAATATCATTTTCGCATTCTTTTGCAGCCTCTTCGTTCCAGAAAAATTCTTGCCTACAATTCCAACACATTAGTCCATCAGCATCATGACAAGGTTCATTTCTTGTCAGACTCATACGATGAAAATTGATTGATTTGCAATTGGGACATTCGCATTTCATTTCTAATACGCTTTCTAGGCATTTAAAATATTCCATTATTCTTCCTCTTTCAGATGTATAATTTCACAAAGCGTCATAGTCTCCAGTTTCTTTACTATTACTTTTCTATGGCATTCCTCGACATCCTCACAAGCACATAGAAGCAAGCAACTATCATAATCTTTGCCGAGACTATTCAATAACTGTTTGCAACCTTTATCAAGATTGTATATCTTGATTGGTTTACCATTTTTATAATTGACATTACCAAGATTTTTTATATGAATATAATTATTGAAGTGTTTTGTCAGGTTCTTTTTGGTCCAAAACGGATTAAAGCTATAAGGGGAATATCTAACATCAACTATAAGAGGATTCCCTAGCTCTTCGATTTTGGTCTTGAATTCATAAAACGACCATGCATTATATCCGGCAGTGTATATATTAATCATTTCTTAAGTGACATCTTGTAAATCGCGTTGTCTTTGGCAAACAGAACTTGATTACCATTTTTGTATAGAGTCATGTTACCATCAATACTTGTATCGTCAACAACCTTAGTATCAGTTACTCCAAGCTTATTAACGAACAACTCTATATTTTCATCTTCATTTATATGTACGCATATTCCATTATCAAGAACTACGAAGTTCAATCCAGAATAAACGATATCACTCTTTATATTCAAATCGTAAGACTGATGCGAAGAATCAAACCTAAAGATAAGTTTATCGTATTTACCTTTTTTCTGTCCTACAATCATAAGAATTCTATTAGAATATTTAGCATCAACTATTTTGTATCCAATAAGTTCTTTCAAGTGGGACTGTACGTGAGTTTTTGGCTCTGGGAACATAGAAGCATAACATGCTCCCAATAAGTCTTGCAATATAACTCCATCGTAAACATGCGTAGCCTTCTCCATGACATTAGCTACGATAGTAGGCGTTGCAATAATTCTATTGCCTAACTCGTTTAGTTTGATTTCATATACATCTAAACCATTCTTTACATATATTCTTTCGTCATATGACATGACTTTTTCAGCAGCAATTGTGCAATCAATGGCTTTGCTCATAGTTACGTTATGCAATTTTAAAAGACCATTTTCAATACGTGCCGCAACTACATGTCCCATCTTTGGAGTAGAACCGATAAAGACATTCGCTATTGGCGGTCTTTTCTTGTCATTGATATAGATATTAGAGTTAGTGATCGCAACTCTATTACCATTAATGTATTTGCAGTCGATGACAGCTTGATCGTATTTTTGTAACTCTTCAATATCGAGATTATCACTACCTTTAACTGTATGGATAGTAGGCTGAATAATAATGAGATCTTGGAATCCACCTGGTGGAGGAACTCTTTTCCCATCCTCAAACACAGCTTTATACCATTCCCTATATGTTTGAGGAATTACGTCAAAAGAAGCACAAAGTTTAGGTATAGATACAGCCTTATTCAATACCGAAACATTATTCATCATCCTGTCATCAAGATTTTTGAATTTAGAATGCTTCCCTTTAAATGGATGTATACCTATAAACATTTGGAATGAGATAATTCCGAATGAGAACCAGTCCGTATTTGTACTGAACGAAGACGAATGTCTATCTCGAATGCTTTCCATGATGGCTGTAGCATTATAACTTTTAGTTTTGTAACTATCAGTATCAATAAAGAATATATCATCAAGTTTGTTATTGAGAAGGAAATTCATTTCGTTTAAATCAACGATTAGAATTTGCTTGCTATGTACATGCTGAATGCCTTCATATAGTTTTTTGACTAAATCCGCTACGCAACCAGGTTGTATGTTGTTCTTCCTTTTGAACGTTTTTGTGAAGATTTTGCAAAGAGAAGTCGTATCTTTTACATAACGCATCGTATAACCGACTGGGTTATCCTTGTTATCTAAAATAACACGTTCTGGACGTATAATATTTGGCAAAGAAAGTGATGAAAGTTCTTGAATTTTTGCGACAGGAATCATCTTTTTAGGGTCTAGGTAAATCTTGTACGCAGTTTTACCCTTAACAAAAATTTTGCCTTCGCCGCCCTGAGCCAAGAAATCAGTCTTGGAAAGATTGACCTGACCCTTACCTTTAACGAAAACTTTCATTTTCAATTCCTATTCAACATTGATTACTGCAAGAGACAAATCGTCAGAATGATGCCAGTTCTTGGTTGCACAACTTTTCTTAAAACTATTAAAGAGCCTATGAACGAAACATCCTTTTCGACCTTTAATGTCTAAAAGATCCTTTATAACAGTAACAAAATCTACTGGTCTGTTAGTCATTGAAGTTTCTGTTTGAACTTGTTCGTAAAAAGAATGTATTCCATCAGACATAATAGCAATGAAAGAAATATCATCAACGTTATCCCTAAACAACGCTGGGATAGGAGTAGTTACGCTATGAGAAGTTATTCTGCCTCCGTTAATTGAAACCGTTTCTAATTTAGCTCCCTTATTAACACTTTCGAAAGAATTTTTCCTTTGAGGATTAAGTTCATACGAAAGATATTGAGGATAAGATGTTAAAAAGGATACAGAGCGAATGAGTATTTTACCATTTTTATATCCTACGACAGTTACTCCGTCTCCATAACAACCCATAACATATCTGCCATCTTCAACTCTAGCCATTAATAAAGTCGCGTCTAAAGCAGTTTGGTCTAGTTTCATCATATTCGATACAGCTTTTGCGTTAGCTATATAAGCCTTGCCGCTAAAAGTCATATCAATTTTCATTACTTCTAGTTCTTCTACCGTTTTGACTAGGATTCTAGCTCCTATATCGCTGTCCTTGGAGCTAGAACATCCATCAGCGAGTGCGACAAAGGACATGTCAGCACTATCGTTGGCTATGGCATAGTCTTCGCAGACCTTATGCGTTGATCCTATAGTAAAGGCACAATCAGAATTCATTTTATTTCCTTAGAAGTTCAAGAAACCGACTGATTTAGGATTCAACGGAGTAGAGGTACAGCCAGTTCCGAGCGATTGTGACTGAGCACTAATGCTTTGGCTAATGAAATCAGCAAGCTTAGCAAGAGTCTTAGCATCAGCGTCCTTAATGTCAATAAATTGAGTCAAACCGCCTTTATCTTTGAAATCAGTAAGTCTTGTTCCGATTTCGGGATACTGCCCGACTCCAACGCCTACTAGAACCGTTATGATAGATTCTAAATTCTCGGCTCTCATTGCGTCCTTCAAAGCTGCATTGACGCTAAGCTCAGTAAGAGCGGAACCATTATCGCAACCATCAGTAAGGATAATAACAATAGAATTGACATCGTAGCCGTTTTTCGTCAAATTCTGACCATAGCTGGAACTTGCAGCGATAGCATTTTCAGCAGCATCGAACAAAGATGTACCGCCACTACAATGCAAGATACCATCATAGTCACCTTCGTTGCATTCGTCCAACAGTTTGAAGCCATGAATCTCATTTAGCTGCGTATTGAATCCGACGAGGCGAATCATGAGATTGTCGGCTCTGGGACTGTATTTACATGACTTGATAATTGCTTTCAAACATGTTTCCATTTCGTCTTTAAAACCTAAGACGCTACCGCTTACGTCTTGTACTATTGTGACAAGAGTATATTCGGATGCTCCCAAGTCGTCAAGATGTACGGCAGAATAGCCGTAAGAGCCTGTAGTAAGTTTGTGGTCAACTAATCCATCATTTAATTTAGGCATTGTTTTTTCCTTTATCTTAAGAATTCTGCGATATCAACAACATGTTAATATTATAGCATGATTTTTACCACTTTTAAATTTATTTATTATTTTTAAAGGGATTCATACGACAGCATAGAATAGATATAGATAGGAACGGATCGATAGATATAGAAAGAAATAAATAATGATAGAGATAAAAAACGAAAAATATTACACTCCATTAGAAGTCGCTAAAAAATTTGACGTTACCATTGGAACGATAGCCAAATGGAGACAAAGTGGAAAATTAATTGCTCATAAAATAAACAATAGAAGATTTATGTTTAGTGAGACATCAATAGAAAGGTTGTTAAAATCATGTTTAAAATAGGTGTAATATATAAACTTACAAGTCCTAAAGGGAAGTGCTATGTTGGACAAAGTTGGAATTATAAACATAGATGGGTTTGCTATAAGAATCTTTATGTAAAAGGACAAGTTAAATTAGAAAGAGCACTTAAAAAATACGGACCTGAAAATTTTAAATATGAGATAATAGACAAAACAGACAATCAAGAAACATTAGACCAAAAAGAAATACATTATATAAAGTTTTTTGATTGTATAAAAAACGGATATAACTGTAAAGAGGGAGGAGGTGGAGGCAGACATTCAGAAGAATCAAAACAAAGAATGCGAGATGCCATAAAAATTAAAAGAAAAGGAAAACCACATAATTGGCTAGGTAAACATCATTCTCAAAAGACTAAAGACAAAATAAGTAAAATTAAACGTGGAAAAAGGCTTGGACCGCACACTCAAGAACATAAAAAAAAGATATCAGAAGGACTTGAAAAATTTTATCTTCAAACCGAATGGAGACCTAACAACTGGAAAGGTAAAAAGCACACAGAAAAAACAAAAGAACTTATGTCATTTTCTAAATCAAAATTATGGATTGTAACATCTTCTTTGGGCGAAAGTTTTGTAATTTATAATTTGAAAAAGTTCTGTAATGAGAAAAAAATTCATTATAGCAATCTTTGTCAGGTCGCTAAAGGGAACAGAAAGACCTCTCATGGATGGAAATGCAGAAGATATAGTTGAGGAGCTATAATTAATATCATAGCTCCTCAACTATCTAAACGGAATCATACTAAAACATCTATAGTTTTTGCCGTTTTTACTCCTGTTTTCACCATCTTATCTACAAAAATTTGTTGATCTTGTTCGAATCCGATAACAGGAGACATAGCATCTGTTAAAAGAACAACTTTTTTAGCATAAGAATTATCGTTGATATTGTCAATCAAATCTTCTAGACTAAATTTAACACAATGAGATCCAGCTTCACCTGCAACAATAAGCATGTCTACATTTTCTAGTGATTGCAAAAATTTTGTATTCACTTGAGTTGATGGATCATTAGGCTGTGGAACATCTGCCATAAAAACGCCATAATGTTCTGTGAATGGATTGCTCCCTTTGGTTACGTAATCAACCATAGCAATTTGAGTTCTTTCCCATTCAATCAATGCGTCAAAAAGTTCTGGAACGACAGAACATCCTTTGCTACCAATTAGGCAATGCGGAATCCATGTACAAAGAGGATATCTTTGATTAGCCTCAAGAGCTTTTACGTATTCTAGAGACTTCTTATAGAGACTACTTACAGAAGGAGTCCATACGCCATTTTCCACATCAGAAACAGAGATAATAGTGAAAGGATCAGGATTTTTCCCATTAGAATCCTTCCAATATATAGGGTGAGATATATCAAACAAGTGATGAGAATCAAGCGTAACATGTATGTCATCGATTTTTGATTTTAAACGATTAATCATTGTAGCTAATCGTTTCATATCCTCATCTGCTCCAGGAACGAATAATTCTCCATTTGGGTCGCAAAAACTAACTTGCGGGTCGATAATTAAAACTTCAATTCTCATTTACATCTCCTTCAATTAAGGTTTCTTCAGTTATTTCAACAAGTTAATTATATCATAAAATCAAACACATTTATGGTACAATTTATTAATTTCTTTAATTCTTTCTGCGACAGTCTCAAAAGAGCGTAATTCTTCGATAGTCACATCATGATCGCTCTTCGCAGAGTTACACAAACAACACATCGTTTGGTAATTTTCAAGCATGTTCTTGCCGCCTTTACTTCTTGGGACAATATGATCTTTTGTCATTAAGACAATATAGCCATCTAATTCGGCATAAAGGTTGAAATGAGGTCTTCCATTTCTATCAAAATCATAATGACTAATATCTAAGACCATCCTATTACCAACAAGACCGCAACATGAACAAACTATTGATTTAGCAAATATCTGATATCGTTGCGATGCCATTTTAACAGAATATGTTTTACCATTTACTACATAATCTCTTGTTCTACCCTTTTTCTCTTCTCTATAAGGTAGAACATCTTCAACAGAAAACTCTGCTAAATGAATAAGATGATTATTGCCGTAGTATTCCATTATGTCGTTTTGAGAAGGGAAATTCTCAATCTTTCTGTTAAAACTGTTTTTCTTGCCAAAATTCTTTTACAATTTTTCTTTACACTAACCTCAAATTTTGTATCATTGCTCAAATTAAAAAGAACAAACCAACCCCTTTTTCTCTTTCCTTTTACGAAACCAATACCTTTTACTGTTTCTATTAAATCAAATTTTCTTAATCCAAACAACTTTCCTGTAGGTATTCTTATTTCACTATGTTTCCCTTTAGTCTGCTGATAGTCTCCTGAAGATACATGTTTTTTTAAATAAACATTATCGTTATTTAACTTAATCAATCGCAGAATTCGCCTTCACCTCGACCTGATAATAAAAGGTTTAACGCTACAAACACTGTTCCTACCTCACAGAACTGTTTAATCTGTAACCAAAGAGGAAAGTACTGGTGCGTCATACTTTCGTTTCTAATTTCTTTCTTATCGTTTACTAACAACTTTTAATCTCCTGTCAGTGGTCTGGTCAACTTAATCTCTTGCGAGATTCTCTAAAGTTTCCTTTAGAGAGGCAGCTAACTCTAATGTTCCACTAATTTTCTTACTCATTGTTCTATCCTTTGCTTATATTGTATTCTTTTAAAAAATCGGGAATTCTAAACCAAAAATACCCAAAACCCTATTATTGCTACAGTTAGAAGGACAAGTAAAGCCCAATCTACTGGTCCCATAGGTTTTGTAGGGACATTTCCCCTACAATTATCGTATTCGTAACGTATTCTTCTTGCCATTTTTATTCCTTTTAAAACCTTGTTAGAAATCCATTTGATGAACCATAACCATGATCTTTATGGTTATACATCCAACGTTCTATTAGTTCTAAACGTTTACTAATCGGTAGCTTTGCTAATTCTGCGATATGGTCATCTTCTTCTTTTTTCGCTTTAGCCTCTATTTCTTTTTTTATGCAAGTATCACATTTCTTCTTATATGTAACACCACGTTTAGATGTAAAACAAGCGTTTGTTCCACATTCAGGACAATCTTGATAAGTTGTATATCTGCCCATTTTTACTCCTTGTAATAAGGTTCCATTGTTCCATCTAGTATAGAATCAACAACCTTACTCATGTTTGTTCCGTCATACCTAACGCCTCTATCATCTATATACGCAAAAGCAATAGCTTTAGATGAACAGCCCTCTGGCTGATTAGGATTGTCATTGACGAAATCTATCAGTTCTGACAAATTATGTTTAACGATCCATTTCTTTATTACTTCTGTATTTCTTGTGCTATGTATTCCTATGATCCAACCTTTATCTTTTAAACGCTGTAGACCTTCTACAACATCTTCTCTAGGATCGCCTGGATTTGCTCCATGCTTATCCCAACTTTCGTAATTCGCCAATGTTGCGTCAAAATCAACTGCTACTGTTATCTTAGATTTTTCCGTACTCATATTACTCCTATAGTAAAAAATTCAGTTATTTCATTTTATACTTTGCATCAATCGTCGCATCAACTTGCAGTACTTTATCTGATCCTTTGATAAGAATACTGACACCAGATTCCATATTAACATATACTGCATTCTCATTTTTAATACCCACAACTCTGTGAAGCATTGAATTGTACATAAACCACTGACCTATTGCCAAGCATGCGACTTCACACGACCATATATTCTCGATTGGATTATTTATTTCTGTTGTCATTAATTTACTCCTTTACTCCCAATAATTTTAGGATATTATTTCATTTTATTCTCAATAAATTGATAAAAGACTACTAGTTCCCAGTCTGAACGCCAATTGTTAAAACTGCTCTCGCAATTTATTATACGTAAATCTTCTTGCTTTCCCAACCATTCATTGAAGTTGTCTACGCTTTCTCCAAAAATGGGACCAGAGAATACAACACTATGTAACGGTTCATTCATCATTACTCCCAATCTTTTATGTTTTCTCTGAGTTCCATCAATAATTTGCCAAGCCAGTTTTCACCATATCTAGATTCGTTTACACCCCAATACAAATCCTGCCAATGATTACCTTCTTCTAGCTCAGCATCACCAGTTTCTAAAAGTAATTCTTTTAAAACTTTATCTTGGAATTTAAGTCTCAACGCAAATCTCATTACGTCAATTTTGATATCTTCCCAATCTTTTCTAATTACGATTTTTCTGCCTAAAGACTTCGCATCTGCTGGAGTTTTAGCGTCTATTATCTTTTGAGCATTTTTTTCGTTAGTCGCTTTAGCAGCTTGGAAGTAATGTTCGCAAGTTTTATACGTAACTCCCATGAATTTAAAATCGCATTCAAAAAAGTTAGACAGAAAATGATAATCTGTTTTAGGATAGAAATTCCTGATAATTTTACGAACTTTCTTATTCCCTATAATATTACCATCACGATCTATAACACATATATATCCTATACTATCATTAGTTCCATCAAGACCACACACAAAATCATTATGTCGTTCTTCACATATACTCAAAGCCTTGTTGTAACTGTTAGTCTCATCAAACAGCTTCTTTCCATCTAAAGATGCATTTAATTCATATATTCCATATTTCTTTTTGTGTTCTATTGTTCGGTCCATTAGAATCCTTTCAAGGCATGTCTGGATATTTAATCTCTGCAACAGTAGTTTTTAGCCTATTTGCTTCATCTATGATATATTCAAACGACACAGGTCCATCCCATTCATCGAAACCAACATCGATCAAAGGTAAACCAGGCATATGCTTGTCTTTCCAATCGTTTATCATTGAATGACAATGACCATGCAACATAATAGAACCTCGGAAAGAGTTATTCCAAGTGACCATAGGCCAGTGACTCATCACAAATTTAGTCTTATTAAAATTGACCTCTTTGTAATGATCTACAGACTCGAATATCGTTCTATATTCTCTGTCACTAAAATAATCATGATTACCTTTGATGAAATGAATATGTTTACAATTAATTCTGTCTCTATATTTTTTTACTATACTAAAATCTTTCCTAGCAAAACAAAAATCACCAAGAATATAGAATGTATCATTAGGATTCACAACTGCATTAATTCTGTCTACAATAGTATCATCCATCTTGTCAACAGACTCTTGAGAGATTTTAAACTCTCTTACTGCTCTGTTGTCGTTAGGGCATCGCTCTTTAATAGATAAAATAGTATCTCGTTCTAAATCTGTTAGACAGAAAAAACGATTACAATATTTTATTATGTTTTCATGTGAAAAATGTAAATCTGCACAGGCGTAAAGCATTATTCTTCCTCTTTCTTTGCATCGTGGGATCTTATACTTGAACATTCCAGGCAATAGTTTATTTCACTAGTTATTCTCACTCCACATTTACACAACCAAGTAGAGTCTGCTTCACGTTTTACCCAATAATCTTTTGTTTTATCTAAACGAGCTTGTAGTTCCGCAATTTTAGTTTGGGCAGAATTTAATTTTTGTGTCATATAACAAGAGCATCCTTCACAACCCATAGGTTCGTGTCTTGTCACATTACAATGAACATCATGATAATACTGTTTCATGTCTACGTCATGGAGATATTGTTTAGGAACAAATTCAGTCAACCATACACCATTAGTTGACAAAAAGAATCTATGACCATCTAAATACATTCTTTGTGCGTCAATAACTAAAACGAATGGATTACCTTTACGTCTTCCTACCTCAATGGCTGTTTGTTTTTCTGCTGATAAATGAACATGATTGCGTTGCATTTTCTTTATGCCATTCATCAATATCTCAAAAATAGCTTTATTCGAAGTTCCATGAAAAAGATGTTCAGGTGGTAACGTAGGAGTATATTCTAAATCTACATCAACACTATGTCCTTGAGATGCCCTTATCTTAGTTCTATCCTCATTAAACTCAAATCTCTTTTTGTTATTTTGCTCAACTACAACTTCAAGATCCAACATAGACATATTGCATTTAACAAGAACCTCACTAACTCTTGCCCAACCAGCAGAGTCCAATGTAAGATCGACTGTTTCTGGTTTATGTCTTAAAATTAGACTTAGAAATTTACTTTTTTTAATTATATCCATTTTATTTAAAACATATAGAATGATATGTTGCAAGCCTGGTTAGAGAATTATTGTCCCACCAAAAACGACACGAAGAATGAGTATTTACCCAATTATTTATGACAGAATGAGGACTATATTTTTTTTCGTTCCAACAGCTAGATATGGGAGTTACATTTTTAAAAGACTTTATGACTGCAAGAGCGTTTATTCTCATTATCATTTTCATTTTAGCCCCATCTGCGTTTAGCTCTTAGACATTCAACTTCTGCCCAAAAACCTTTACGCTCCGCTTTCTTTGCATATTTTCGTTTAAGTTTTGTCATATCTTTCAAGTTGTCTGTGCAGATATTATCCCAAATGTCAAACCAACAATAGTCATAGTAAGCATCTTTAGGGGCTTTCCATTCTAATATGTCGGCATTGATAATTGTAAGTCTATCTTTATATTTGTCTTTAAAATGATCACCAACAAGATCGATAATCTCTTGGGAAATTTCAATAACAGTTACATGTTCAACTTCTTTATCTTGCATGATAAGGTCGATAGCGATGCCAAGACCCAATCCTGCTATCAGAACTTTTCCCCTTGCGTTTTGAGCCAAGGAGAAAAGGTCTGAGGTTTCAGCAGGGGTATCACTCATTACAGTCGTATTGGGCAATCTAATAAGTCTAGTATATGTCCCAGGTTCAACACAACGAACAGAACCTCCTTGTAGCCCACTTATAACTTCATGAGAGTTATAGGATTCACTATCATTATTCGTTACTTCGAACTTTTCTACTTCCCATAACGAGTTACTACATCGACGGAGACTAGACCTAATTTTTTTACAAGCTTTATCAGCTTTTTCATGATCAAGCATCGGTAGTGTCCCTTTCTGCATGTTTGCCCATCAGATATGTATCAGACACATATTTTAAGATACACCTTCCAATAGAAGGATGAGTTCGCTCTTTGACAGGTTGTACAACCGTTCCTTCTCGAATCTGATCGATATCAGCGACTGTAGTGTTACCTTCGCTAACCTCTTTGATCTTTTCGAGGCTGTACGGTCCTCTGTAAAGCACAGGAACCATTGGAACGCCATACTTCTCACAAATGCTGACTCTATCATCAAAGTCAACATATCTTCCATCAAGCTTTAAACCAAAACAACGAAAAGCAAGTCCATTGATACCGTATCTAAGAGACTGAACTCTTCCATATGTCTCGCCGTAAATCTCGATAACTTTGTGATCTTTTTTAAGACCTTCAAACATATCCTTTACGCTTTGATAGCTATAAGGGAGCCAATACAAATGAGACTTCATTTCTGTATCAGTCTCAGGTCTTTTACGAGGATGCTGTTTAGAGCCGAAGAAAAGTAACTCTCCCTCGCTCTCATCTTGGATCATGCAACCTCTAACTTGTGTTCCATGCAACTTCTCAGTGGCAACGATATCCTCTCCGTCCTCGAAAACATCAACGAAGTTTCGAAGATTTTGGATATCAGTGAACTTGTCAAACAAAGCATGATTGGTTCCAAGAATGTCTCCACCATGACCTTTAACGGGAGGCTCATATTTCTTAGCATCGTAATGCTCGTCAACAGCATCTCCTTCTTTCCAATCAACGTTGTCTGGAAGATCAACGATCAATCCGAAAGAAGGTTCTCCACGAAGTCTAACTTGACGAATACGCATTCCTTGATCTGTTCTTTGACAATAATTTGAGACCCCCATCTCGTCTGTTACTGTCTCTGGGAGTGCAGTATCAGGAGGGAAATAAACGATCAAATCATTCGTTTGATATTTCCCTTTAGGAATTACACATTGCCATCCGTTTACCACACAAAGCTCTAATTTGTCGGCATTCGTTAATGGTTTGACTTCTTTGATTTTACAAACTTTTACAATTAAAATAGACATCTTATTCTTCCTCTAGTTTATCCGTATGTAACACCAGAATGTACCCTGATGTCTGCATCATCACCAAATAGTTCTTTCAATTTCTTTTCTGCTTTTCTAAGTTCTTCGATTACGCCTTCTACGTTTTTGCCTGATTTTAGACTGATACCAACATAAGCGTCTCCGTATTCTTCGGAAGCGTAGTCTAGATCTAATGCTTCGCACATTTCGTATAACTCTTCGTCTGGTTCTATTTCAACAAAAAGTTTGCTCTGACATTTAGGACAGAAGCTATAACCTTGCTCCTTCATAGCATCTCTATCTATGTCGCAACTACAACCTGGTTCGATAGTGGCAGAAGCATCTTTGCCCATCGCTTTCAAATATAACGGCAATAGTTCGCTTTCTGATGTAGTAACTCCCATAATACAAAAAGAGCTACTAGAACTGTTGCTTACAAATCCATTTCTTATTTTCATCGTTTACCTTTCTGCATCTATTGTAAATTGTTTAAAAATCGGGGATATTTTCGATTCCGCCAGAAGTATTTATATCTTCTGGCTTTAGCATGGTATAATCCGCGAATAACTCGACCTGACATTCGAAGAATGCCTTCTTTAATTTAACCTCTTTAATATACTTGAATTTTGAGTCACAATCTCGTTTTTCTGAGATAAAATCATTTAATTTTTGTTCTATCTCTTCTTTAGTCATTTTTTCGTTATCTTCTGGTACGTTTGTTTCTACAGTCTCACCATTTTCATCTTCGACAGTATAAACAAAATCTTGTTCATCATCAAGAGTATGTAGGTAATCATAAAGATCTTTAGAAACAGACGGAGCAATATTGTCTTTAGGCTGTTCTTTTTTAACAACTAAAAGATATTTAGCACTATCAGGGACATCTGCCAAATCGAAACTAATAACTTTGATTTTTTTGATAGGACACATATCCGCGTCTATCTTACCTCCGAAGACACATTCTCTCAATTTGTTAGAAACTTGAGCTTTGAGTTCTCCAGCTAAAAAACCACAAATCTCTTCTCTAAATTTAGTAAATAAATCAACTCTTTCTTTTGTAGGTTCTATCTCTTCGTCCATAAGAGTCTCAAGCATCGCTTGTAATAGAGGATACTTATCAGTATCAAACTTAATCCAAGTATTTATATCGTCGCTGACAAACTCGCCTTGTTGGAAGCGGAAATCATAGTCTACTATTGTTTCTTCATCGTCCATGCTCTTAAGTATAGATTGTGCGACTTTTGCAGCGTTCTCTGTTGTAAATATAGATTCAAATGTTTTCATTTTTTGTTTTTTATCCTTTTCTCTTTTTTCATGGCACTAGCTGCTTTAACTAACCAACGACCTAATTCTTCTACGTCTTTAGGATCGCTGACATAAACAGTTTTCTTTGAGGCAAAGCATACGAATATCTCTTCTCCAGAATGGAGAAAGATTTTCAACCCATCTCTTTTTATAGATCCTAGATTCTTTGCCATAGCCATGTCCATTGTTTGTGTATATGTTTGTTTCGTCATTTTTCTATGATTTTCTTTTCATCCACTTTAAATATTTTTTAATTTTAGCGTTTGACTTAAGGTCTTGTATACTATTGTACTTACGACCAAGGTCTTTTTCGCTAGGAATCAAATCATGTATTGCGTGATGACATTCCCTACAAACAGGTGTCGTCTCGCTCATCTGCTCTCTAGTATATCGTTTCTTAAACCACTTATTCGAATGGACCGTTTTTGGTATAAGATGATGCTCTGTATACCTTTCACAATCAAATTCGCATAAAGAACAAATCATGATTTATCCATGAGTGTTTGCCCAATCTTCTTCTGCCATTTTGGAAGCAACTCGTACAATAATTTCTAAGTCGCAGTCATACAATCCTGATGTACTAAAACCATTTAATTCAAGTAAAAATAATTCGCCATTACTTTCACAAACATCCAAAGTATATATTGGGTCAGGTTCCCATTCTACTGCGTCTACTATGCTCTGAGCATATAATGCAGCTTCACATGTTGTTTCTACCAGTTCTGGTTCTACGTCTTTTCCTAGTCTATATTGACTACCTGTAATTACTTTCTTTTTAGCAACAACAAATCGCCATTCTTTTGTGATGATTTTCGAAGTTGTCACAACAGTTAAAAGTTCAGGGTTTTCATGATAAAAACCGAACCCTAACGTATTTTTATTCATATCTTCAAAAGGAACTGTCGCACCAGCAAACTCTTTAAACCCGCTACTTGGTCGGACGAAAATACATCCATCAACGCCCATCTTATCGTATATAAATTCTTTTTGCCTTAATAGTTCCAAAGCAGGGATCATCATATAGTCTTGGTTTAATAAAAATTTGCCAAAGTAAGTATAATATTTTGAACATTCAAAGTTTTTGAGTGTACAGTATCCACATGGAATCCAAGATTTTTCTCTCAGAAGTTGTCTCATTAAATTGAGACTCCCATAAACCAAAACACAACCGTTATTATCAACCCCTTTTGGATTTTTATACTTGTCACTTTCAAGCGGAATGTGTTTGATCGACTCAAATGATATCCCCTGTCGAGTTAATTCGGTTTTTAATGTGTCAATGTTTTCTTCGAATACTGCATCTTCTAAAAGCCATGTTACTTTTGTATTCATTTTAATCTTCTTTTTTAAGCCATTTAATTGCAGCGTCATAAGCTTTTTGTCTGTTATCGTACCACGATCTTGATTTGTCCATATAAACTGTTGTGTGCATTACAAAGCCGATTTCTTCGTTAAACCATTGAGATATTCCATTGTTCCCATATCTAAAAACAGTATACTTAAATTCGCCTGAAAAAGTTTCTGTATAAATAGCACATTTATATTCAAGTAATTCTTCGTCTATATTTTTCATTTCTATACCTTTTTGAATCTTTCTTCAAGTAATAGATCAAGAAATTCTTTGATTATTCTATATGGTTTACTTCGTACAGTCATGTTATACTTGGGAACTGCAACATCTTTAATCCATCCTCTAAGGTCAGTTCCTTGCTCTGCTGATCTCGCATAAATATCGCAAACCATTTCAGCTATATAGATACGAGGCATATCGGCGATACCTCCCCAATATTCTGGATGATGCTCATTTGTACAATAATGCTGATCCAACGCTTTTTGAAGCAATTCTTTGTTTTCTTCTCTTACTAAATGATTCCATTCTATACCATGAAATTTGGATTTATCATGGCACAAACTATTAGCAATAAGAATTACGGCAAATTCTGGGTCGCCAGCCTCTATTAAGCGTTCGCCCATAAGTTGAGCAGCATCTTGAACCAACTTAATATGCCTAATTAAAGCACTAAGATGCTTTCTACGACTATCATCTAACGTATTAACAACCTCAACATCGACAGTTTTGGTAGAGGTCTTATCACCATTTTTAGGCTTTATTGACATCGTTCTCTCTTTATTTAATGTTTTGACATTGTTCATAATTCTTTAAAACTGAATCAATGTCAATGTTTGTTATTATAAAACCAGACGTATTTGAAATTCCTATTTCTACGCCTTTTTTATTCTTTCCATCTTCGGTTTTATAGCTTACTATTGTATGAATACGTTGAGGGTTTATATGGTAATCTTGTTCTTTCCCTTTTAAGACAAGTAATCCCTTATTCGTATGTATTTTGTCTACCTTTAATTCGATGAATCCATAACTTTTCCTTTGTATTTTTGCCGTTTTTTTAGTCTTAATATTGATTTCGAATGCCGCAGAAGCAACAAAAGCGATAAGAGCCAAAGTCAATACTGTAAGTCCTAACATTCCTGATTTCATCAAGGCATTATACCATTTTTGTTGTCACATTACCAATTATTTATTCTTTTTTAGCCATTCTACTTGATTGGTTACACCTTGAAGAAATGATGTTTTTGGCTGATAACCAAGTAATCGTTCTGCCTTGCTAATGTCAGCATATGTAATGTCTACGTCGCCTGGTTGCATAGGTCTATCTAATATAACAGTAGGATGTCCAACAACTTGACTGATCGTCTCAATCATATCATTTAAAGTTATTGGATTTTTAGAACCAAGATTAATTATTTGATATTCATTACACATATCAATTGCGGATTTGATTCCATCAACTATATCATCTATATAAGTATAGTCACGACTAGAATGCCCATCCCCAAATCTTTCTATAGATTGTCTAGCTAATAGCAATTTAGCAAATTTATTAATAGCTAAATCAGGTCGTTGTTTAGGTCCATAGACAGTAAAGAAACGCAAACAAGTTACAGGCATCTGATAAAGATGATGATATGTATGACATATCAATTCCCCAGCTTTTTTAGTCGCAGCGTATGGACTTATTGGAAAGTCTACTATATCATCCTCGCTAAACGGAACTTTACGATTGTTCCCATAAACACTTGAACTAGATGCGAATATAAATTTAGGAACTTTTTTTTGAGTAATAGCTGATTCTAAAAGATTGATTGTGCCATGAATATTTGTTTCAACATAACCTCTAGGATCTTGTATACTTGGACGAACACCGGCTTTAGCTGCTAAATGAACGATTGCATCAAACTCTGTTGATCCAAAAACTCCACAACATCCAGCACGACCTCGGCAACAAATGTTGGTTTCGACAAATTCAAAATTGTCAGCTTCTAAAAGATCTTGTATGTTAGCTTCTTTTTCTTTTCTACTGTAAAACGGATCAAAATTATCAATCCCAACTACTTCAATTCCTTCAGCTACTAAACTTGTAGAAAGATGTGAGCCAATAAAACCCGCTGCTCCAGTTACTAATATTTTCATCTTATTCTTCCTAAACGTTATTCCATCTATTTTTGTCGGATTTGCTAAGAGGAAATTTTAATCTTTCCTCTACGATAAAGGGTACGGATCGCATTACTTTAATTGAAATTTTAGTTATGCCAAACTGCTCTCCTCTTGATGTGTTAGAATCTATGTCAACACCAGATAAAAGTCTTGCATGTTTTCTTCGTTTATTCGCTTGATATATATCTTCTGCTTCTGTTACGGTTTCTATCGCTTCAACCATTCTTTCTGTCATCTCAAATCCAGTATCTTTTTGACTAACATGACACTTGTTGGCTTGATGTTTAATTTCTGCGATTGAAGGATCTGTGAACATCACAATAAAGTTTTTGTCTGAAGGAGGAAGGATAGGAACATGATTTGTAGGGTATTCCGCAATAAAGATCGATTTCTTATCACGAGAACTTCGTCTGTGTCTATCAGTTATCCAACATGACAAAGCTCGAATAACCATAGTTCTACTATTGAAATTTATAGCATGAGCAGTATCACTGATATGAGGAAGGAAAATTAAAGATGGTTTTTCATATTCCATGAACCAATGAAGCTTTTGCATATCAACGTTATCAATGACTTCTTTTTTATATGTCTTATCGGCTCTAAAATCAACTAATTGTTCTATTTCGTATCCAAGCATTTTAGCCCATGCAACAGTTTCATCCCATCTCTGTCGCATCTTTTTGGTTTTAGAAATGTTTGTTTCTACTCCATGATGCCCAGGCGACATAACAACTATTTTTACGTCATTCGTTTTGTTCAAAAAAGATAGAGATGATCCAAAGTATCTGCCATCATCACCATGCGGTAAAACAATAAGTATTTTGTGATTTTTAGGTAAATCTTTTTCAGTAATAATATGAGGGATCGGAGCAGGAACAACATACCTCTGAACATTTCTAAATTGATACTCTTTAGAGTCTGCCATTAATTTTTACCCGCCAATAAAATTATTCTAAATAGAACCGACAAATACTCCTGATAGGACTCGAACCCACATTTAATTTCGTTTCGAAAACGAAAGCTTATCCATTTAAGCTACAGGAGCGTCAAAAAATATTTAAATGAACCTTTCTTAAAAGCTCGTTAATCAAAATACAACCAATCCAAAGACTAAAACCGATTAAAGCAAACCATCCCAAAGTCAAACCAGTCCAAAGGAAACACTTTTTGTCTTCTTCCCATGGACATCCATATACCCAATAAAAAAATCTAACAATAGAAACCCCCAAACAACCGCTAAGCAAATATAACAACAAATAAATTAAAAAACTCATATTTTATATCTTCTTTATAGTATTACTCATCATCATGCCAATGGCTTCACGCAAATCTATTTTCATTAAACCTTTATGATGAGAGTAAATCTCAAAACTATATTCTCTATCTTCTGTACTTAGAACATCGTCTTCCATGACATCGTAGGAAACTAGATTCATATCTTCAGGAGGAGGATCAATAAACTCACCCTCTTCATCAAATTCTAACTCACTCGAACCGTAAACAGCAATATAAAACGCGATTTTATCATTAGAACATTTCGGATCTTCTGATAAGTCAAAGAAAAATCTTCCATTACCATCATAGTATATATAATTACACAACGTATCAAATTTATCGTAAGCTGTTATCTTGCCTTCAAACATAAGATGTAATTCGTCAATCAAAACTTTATGTAATAAACTTATTTCAAAATCATCTTGAGGAACTACGATAGAAAAATCTTGACCTTCAGATAGCTTGTCATTAAACTCTTCAGCCGACATTTTAATGTATGTAAACATTGTTTCCTCTCCAATTATCTATTCGGCATTATTAGGCTAAGACCTTTAAATATTAAGTTAAAAACTCGTTCCAAGTATATTCGTTTTCTTCGAACCTTTTCTTTATTTTTAAAAGTGTCTTTTTGATAACCTGAGATATTCGTCCTTCAGTACATTCTAATAAAACTCCTATTTTTTTCATTGTAATCCCATCTCGATAATACAACAAAATGATTCGTTCCTCTTCTTTTGATAGACGTTTTGTGACCTCTTTCCAGAAGTCTTTTCGCTCCATCTCGCCTGCTGTATCTTCGGAATATCTTACTATATCGAAAATAGACCAATCTATATCTTCGCCACCAATATCAGCTTCTAACTTCTCTCTCTTCTTGTTGACAGTACAAGTCCTGTCAATGAGCCTCCTATCTCTAAGGTCGTCTATCGTTCTTTTTAAACCAACACTATATATGAGACCAATATTATCATCTATATCTGTCTTTTCAGAACGATCAAATATAGATTTAGCTACAGCTAATCCTACAAAAGAACTTGCCTCTATCTCATCAGCAGGAACGAGAGGTAACTTGCTTTTTAGACTGCCTACAATAAGATTACTTATTTTAAGCCAATCTATTTGTGAAGTTTTTATTTTTTCCATTTTAACGTACTCTAGATGTAGTGCGCGTTGTCAGTTGTAATTCGTCCTCACTGAGACCATGCAACCTACATAACCTTTTTCTCGCATCATAAATGTATTGTTTAATATACTTATTAGTAGTCTCCATTATCTCCATCATCTCGAATATGGTTCTATTTTCTATGTATCTCAGATAAAGAACTTTTGTGTAAAACGCTCCTAAACCATCCGTCAATTCAAACCAAAAATTATCAAAGTTTTCATAGCTTTTCGATTGTATGCAAGTCTCGTCCAAGTTGATATGTTCTACGGTTGTTTTAAGTCCGTCTACTAGTTCTCTTTCGTGAAATTCGTTATATGTTTTTATTTCGTAGTGCGTTTTTCCCGGCCTATTGAGCCATTTCTCTCTCCTCAATATATCAATCGTTTTGAAATAGCCTTTGATTTTGATATGTTTAGTTATATTTTGCCCTTTGTTAGGATCGAATCCTCTGGCTGCAAGCAGACAGCCTTCATTCGCTGCACTTCTTACATCATCTTCTGACAAGAATCTATATCTATCACTCATAGAACTAGCAATGTAATTAATGATTCCAATCCAATCTATCTCTGTTTGTGTGGTTTCCATTATAGGCCCGCGTCTTTAAGAACCTTTTTAGCCTTCTCTATATCTTTTGCTTTTTTATTCTTTTTTCTAGTTGCTAATGCTTTCTTATTCGCAGCAACAAGTTTTTTATTCTTCTCGATCTCTTTGTCAAGTCGTTCTTTTGCCTTGCCAGTTAAATGCTCATTGCTAATTTTCTGTACAAGGAAACCTTCACCTGTAGCCAAATCCCTTATAACACTAAGAGTGGGCTTGTCAATGTTAGTGTGATAAACTCTTTGATAACGATCAACCATCAAATATTCTTTAAGAGCTTTGATCCTATCCTCTCTATCTTTAATGTCTTCAATGTTTATCCAACCATTAGATGTAAGACTTTCTAAAAGCTCTTCCACAACTCCTGCTGGAGTATTCGGATCTTCAATAATAGAAAGAATAGAATCACCAGAATATACGGTTGACTCTACACCATCGATGGCATCACCACATTCATCAAAATTATACTCTTGTGTATTATGGCTGTCTACTACGATTATTTTTAAACTCATTTTTCTACCTCGTAATTTATAGTTAATCTTCCAAAAACATTATACCATATTATATATCACAAATAAAACTTCTAACCCAAATAAGATTAAAGGAAATCGCATAAATATACAATAATATAATTGTGACTCACAAAGGAACTAATATAATGAAAAACATTCTACTTCTACTGTTAAAGACGCAAGACCAAACAAGAATACTTCACTGGCAAACAAAAAGTTATGCCCAACATATAGCTTTCGGTAACTTCTATGACGCTCTAACGCCTTTAATTGACTTACTCGTAGAATGTTATCAAGGTAAATATGATAGAATCTATCTAGACGATGAAAATACAATCGAACTAAAAGATGTCTCAGATAACCCAGAAAGCATATTCTCTGAACTAGGTGATGCTCTTGCAAATGATTTCGCAGATATCATAGATGAAAAAGATACTGATCTATTGAATATCAGAGATGAAATTATAGCAGAAATTAACAAATTAGAATATCTGCTAACGCTTAAATAATTTAGCCATTATTGTTAAAATTGCTTGTAGAAATATTGCAACTAAAACAAAATGAATATTCAAAACTTATATATCTATCTGTATTAAAAGTGCTAACAGAATATTTTAATGGTTGGAGCCACATATCTCTAAGTGTACCTCCTCCTGATGAATAAGACATCTTTCCATCGTTCTTCCACGTTATTGGTCTTCGCATTATCATTTTCATTCTTCTAACCTCGAATAGCCCCAAGATAAAGACCAATTTAAAGACCAAGACAAATTAGATGATGGCTCAGACCAACATATCCACCAAGTCCAAGATTGAGACCAATGATGAGTTGGAGAAGACTGAGACCAAGCATTACATCTATTAGTAACCGTACCATTTCTCATTATCATTTTCATAATAATCTGTCTCTTTCTTTTCTTGAAGAAAAATGACTCTTCATGCCAAAATTAAATGAATGTGTAAAACGTCCAACAACACAAAAAGAACCATATTTGCTTATAGAAAGAGGGAAAAGATAATGATATCCACTATCTGAATGATGATATCTATAACTTAATGGACTGTGAATATCATCGTTTCTTTTTTGTCTTAATATCATCTTCATTATTACTTCCTTAATGGGCCTTGCTGGATTCGAACCAGCCACCTACATTTTATGAGAATGCGGCTCTGCCACTGAGCTAAAGGCCCGATAGACTAATCATCTATTTTACAAGGTGCTTTTCTTTCTGCCCACGCCTTTTTCGCTGCAAGACTACGTTTCTGTCTAGTCGCTTCTTTTTTATTTATAAAACAAAACTGTTCTATAAATCAACTCAGTGCGAGAGGATTCGAACCTCCGGCCTGCGATTCCCAAAACCGCCGCTCTAAAACCAAGCTGAGCTACGCACTGTACTTACAAATCAAAACATATAAATTAAACAATACTCCTAGACTGGGCGAAGTGGGATTCGAACCCACAATCTATCGATTAAGCTACGGTTTAAAAAAACCACTAGGCCAAGCAGGGATCGAACCTGCATCCTTATGGGTAAGAACCATTTGCTCTGCCAAATTGAGCTTTTGGCCTAAGTCGATTGCATTGCCTGTTATGCTACCCGCCCGTCATCATCTTTTAAACGGATGGACAAAACCCAACTTGTGAAAGCCATTAGCTCTGGCAGAAGCTGGGCTCGTCCTAACCGTATATATGACGATTGAAAAACAACCCTAATTCAATTTTTAAATAACTACTAATACTCTAACAGTATATCATACAAACAAACACACTGGCATTAAAATCTTTTAAATGGGAATTTGCGACAAAGAGATTCAAGCCAGATAAACGTATTATATACGTTTCGGCTTGCTGATAGGTGGTTTGGGACGTATAACATCTGCTTGGCTGATGCCGTATGCGACTAAGCAAGATGTAATGTAATTAATCATTTTTTTATCCGTTCTAATCTACGCATCATATTGATGCGAATAGCGGGAATCGGAGTCGAACCGATCTCGCCGAGGATATGAACCTCAGTAGCCCGCCAGGGCTGCTCCCGCGATGTTCTACATATAGTATATCGGAAAGTAAGACACATTCCTACATAAAAATTATTATTTTGAAAAATTATTTCTTATGCGTCTATTTACCTGTAAATAGCATACGCATCGATCTAGCAAATCGTTCTCTAAAACTTAAAGTCTCTTCTTCGATCTTAGGTTTATTAAGAACCAGTGGTTGTACTGGATACTTTGGTCCTTCTGAAGTCATTTGAGGTCTTGTCCCAACCCATTTACCACTACTCGTATTGGGGTCATACATATCACCGTCCATTCCTGCATCACACATAATTATCTCCACTTTATTTTTAACAAATAGCAGGGGCAGGATTTGAACCTGCGACCTCCAGATTATGAGACTGACAAGCTGACCGGACTGCTCTACCCTGCAAGATCTTTATTATAACAACAAACAAGACACATTACAACGAATTAAATATTTTTTTATAAATATTTTTTCTACGAGCCGATTTATACCAATTACAAGTTTTACTTGCTTGTTTGTATTCCTCTGGGAAGTTTGCATAAATTCCATCAATGATTTGTTTGACTGCCTTTTGAATGTAACTTTTTCTTTTTCTTACACCAGCAGAGTTTACACCTTTTAACGCGAGATAGTTGGAAGCGGATGGAACCTCAAATCCGAAGTGTTTCATAATAATATATGCACTTGCTTCGGCGTCTGTTTCTATTTCTTTGTGTCCATAATCAAGTTTATGTTTACCTTTTTCTTTTCTTTCTGCCCAGTGAATTAGTTCGTGAGCTATTTCATGCATAATAGTGCTTGCTTGTCTTACACCAGCAGACTCTACATTGATAGCGACATTACCGCCAGCGGACCATCCTCCAGCAGTGCCAGTGTCTTTTCCAAGATCAACTTGGATACCTACAGAATCTGCAAATTTTATAGCTGCATTTCTGATTGCTGCTGTATAGTCTGTATCTTCATTGTCTCCGCTCATCCAAACATCTCTTGCTATAGGTTCATATGGATTTTTACCATCATTTTTCTTTTTCCATCTTTCTAGAGCGACACCTGTGAATGGTTCTGTATCTGAAATATCAAAAACATTTCCAAGTTTAAACCTTACAAACTTGTCTTCTTCTCCAGTTTGTGGATTTATTCGAACTTGTCCTTGACTATCTTTATTTTTTAACATCATAGGATAGTATATAAGAATACCTCCTAATTGATGATCTTCTTTTCTTTTAACTTGCCTTCCCATTAATTGCCACTTTTTATATGATTGAACTTCTTTAGCTTGACCGCGAGTTTGAAAGAAGATTAACATTTGGTTGAAAAAGCTATAGTTATATAAGCGAGAAGACATAGCTAAGAAATTTTGTATTAATTTGTTTTTTGCTGCATCATCGACTTCTCCTGCCAACATCTCAAGTTGTTGATCTATAAGATTGCCAACTGTTTTTGATTGATCTGATGCAGGAATTCCTTTCAATATATCTTTAAATTTTGTTGCCAAATTATCAACTGTTGCGTCTACATCACCAGGAACGATGAGATCTTCGACTTTAAACTCTGATTGTTTAGGAACATATTTCTCCCCAGCTAACGTACTTTTTGCATATTCAAGACCTTTGGCATTAACTTCAAGATTGAAGATTTGAGCAACTTGATAGACTTCGGCTTCTACGTCAGCAATGTTTTCTTTGGTTACGAGCTTTGTAGGCTTGCCTCTGAACTCGTTATAGCCACTGAATCCAACAACAAACTTAGCGTTAGCTTGTTTCTTTGTTGCTGGATCTGCGTTAACGCTGACAGCAAGATAGCTGCCTTTTTTACCTTTGTTAACAAACGTATCGATAGTACCAACTGGTTGAACGGCAGGACTTGGAGGGGAAGTACCGAGTTGCACATCTCCAGTTGGTACAGGAGCAGGTTCGTTTTGTACAATTTCTTCTTGAGCTAATTTAAAGAATGTTTTAAAAGACATCTCATTTTCCTTTCTAAACTACAGAATATTTACTATTCCACCTTTTTATCTCTTTTTCCTACAAAAGAATAAAAGATTTATTAATTTTTTGTCGAATTATAATATCATGGGAAACTCTTGGTACAAGAAATCAATGCCTACAATAGTTACTGTTGAGGCTAATATAAACAATATAGCTAAGAATATATCAGAAATAGATGGTGTTAAATCAGTTCTTGTTTGGGGATCTTTCGTTAAAAATGCACAAAAGAAAAACTCAGTGATAAGAGACTTAGATATCATAGCTGTGAGTAACATATTCTCAGAAGATCTACTATCAATAACAGATGATAATATCTATTCTCCATTCAATCTATCAGTTCCAGAACTAGAAGATGAAGGTTTTGATCCAAAAGCAGTTCAATTCACAAAAGCTTTCATCAATATTAAAGACTATAATGTAGATCATTGGGCTATATCAAGCGATAAAAAACTACTTCATTGGGGAGCATTCATAGAAAATAAAGACCATTGGGAAGAAATAAG
>Ga0233414_10000047_pt1 | contig 56089 bp, 71 predicted proteins | sample Na_anoxic_10_MG_FD_189020 | JGI IMG/M metagenome (GOLD analysis project Ga0233414, IMG submission 189020) | Seawater microbial communities from Saanich Inlet, British Columbia, Canada - Na_anoxic_10_MG | ecosystem: Environmental > Aquatic > Marine > Inlet | place: Canada: British Columbia... | reverse complement strand
TAAAATAGAAATTACCATTCTCATATTGAACTTCTTGGTCGGTGTAGTTACCAGGATATACATAAATAAGCGTATCACCAGTTACTGTTGATGCAGATAATTCAGCAACCACTTTATTTCTAGCTGCAGTTATTGTTTTAAATGGGTTATGTAAATCACCCCTAACCGCAGTTGAGTCATCACCTGTTGGTGAGACAAAATAAGTATTATAGATATCAATATTAGAACTGATACCACTTAATGACACACTAAACGTAGTCTCAACACTATTACCACTAAAATCTATTGATGTCGTACCTTCGTTATATGTACCACCACTAACAAATGTATCTTGTGATGTCGCGCCTGTTATAATAGATTCAACGGACCTATATTTAACTTCACCTGTACTACTATCTCTACCTAGTATTTGGGTTAAAGTGTCGTCTTGTGTTACAGCACTTAATGTTAATTTATTTAATAATATTAACTCATCGTGTACTGTGATTGGTGAACATCCGTAAATGTTAGATGTATGTATCCCTGTACAAGCTGTTATAACACCATTAAAAAATACATCACTATTGTTATAAAATGTATTACCATTAAAATCTACACCATTAGTACAACCAGATATTGTACTTAAAAAGGTTGTACCTGAACATACAAAGAAATTACCCGTTGCACCTGTAGTAGCTCCACCAGCACCAGATGGCTCAACAACAAAATATTTTACTATATCTGGACCACAATTTTTATTACTCATCTTATATTATAATTAATCCTCTTAAATTTATTTCAGATATTTTATTAGAATCTGTTTTAACTATGTTAATAATTATCTGGTCAGTTGGTTCAGCCACAAATGGTACCGATACAGGACTACCATTTAAGTGTATTGTATAGGTTGTAATATTATCCGTACCAACAGAAGAAAAGTTTGTCTTATTATCTGTAGAAAATCTTAATGTGGTTGGTGCTCCAGGTAAAAATTGTACCACAACCTTCAAAGACTTATCATTTTCAGTATCATCTTTAATAAACCTAGCGACAGGTTTAGTTCTTTTGGTTTCTATTTCTGTGGTTACAAACATCCTACTTATAGCTGGTTTAACATCAAACTCTTCTTCATCTACTAAATATCCTTGTAATTTCATTTCATAGGTTTGTACATAAAATCTTTTCCCTTCTAAATCATCTACCTGACTTTCATCACCAATACTTTCTAATAATATAGGAAAATAATGGCCTTTTATATTGACATAAGCTTGAGCTGAAGCAAAAGTTTGTAACACTTTTTGGTGTAACTTATTAAGTTCCCTCATTCTAAAAGAGAAAAACCTAACAGTATACGTTAAATCAACACCAACAGGGTTAGGTATACCATAAATATCAGCCCCATTACGACTACCATTCCAAATAGGTATTTGCATATAAGGAAAGTTTTTTCTAACTGGTATTTTAAAATCGGCCGGATTAGTTCCTGTTTCGGGGTTAGGTCTTCTTACAACAGAAACAAAAGGAATTTTTATATTTTTATATTTATCTGTATTAGGCCAAAGTTTAGTGAATTCATTCCATCTTTGTAAAGTTAAAAAATGGACAGGAACCTTTTCACCCTTTAACTCAAAACCTAAATCGTCATTAACAAAACCAACCAGTCCCGCATCTAAATCAGCAAAATCTACTGACCTAGGTAAAAATTGTTTATTTTGTTCTAAAAACTGGTCAACCCATCTCTGTGGTCCAGATTCTGGGTTAACAACTTTTATGTCTATATCTTTTTTTATTTTCTTAGGTAATGCCATATCTAATTTTATCCGTTAAATTCATCTTCATCAGCTGTAACACAAGTTATTTTTCTATAATAAGGTTTGTACCCCACCCTTGTCTTTTGGTTATCACTATTTATTTTACCGTCATTAGATACTGTAAAATATTTTATATTATCCTCTTTATCAGGATAACCAATGTAATCACCATAACTAATGTCTACATTTAATTCTTTTAATTGGTCTTCAAAAACAGTAAAAACTAAGTTACCGTAATCTTCATATCTACCATACCCTTCAGAATAAGCTTTTGATTGAGACTCTTCTAAAGAAGGTCTAACTTTTAATTCAATTGGTGGATGAAACCTTATTTCTTCAGAATCAGATTCACCATAAACATCATCCGTTTGACTTTTAATTCTATCGACCCTAAAAAGTATCACAGTAAAGTTTATATCACCCTCTAAATATTCACGTGCCATTTCGTTTTCTAGACCAAAATCTATATAATCATAAAATTTGCCCATACGATTTATTGGTAATCTTTTCTTACTTGACATAAAATCTTTTATTATAAATATTTAGTAATCCTCTATTTGGTTTATTTTTTAAAAATTGTTTTTATATTTAATAAGTTATGTTAGATATTAATAAGTTGAAAAACAGAAAGGCTCTAGTCAAACTTGAAGAGTATGGTGGTAATAATGAATATTTAATTTCATTAAAAAATAGATTAGAAAAGGAGGGTTCTTTCCCTATCACACCTAGTGTTGCAGAATACATTGAATTAAATTCTGATAGAGAACCTTTAGAAATAAATAAAATAATAGAAATAAACGAGTTTTTAGGTAAACAATTACAAAATAAATTTGAACTCAATCATATACCAGAAAAAGTAATGGTAGAATGGGTTTTAGGTGAAACAGAAAAAAGTTACCACGTAAAAGGTAAGGTATTTAAAAATCAAAAGTATTCACCACTTTTTTATGTTTCTAAGTCACAAATATCTGAAAATTTATTAGATGTTGAAGTTGAGGTTGAGGTTGATTTTGATGAGTATCAAAAAAGGGATAAAAGAGGGTGGAGAGTATTTCCTCACCAAGAAACAGGTGTTAAGTTTTTATTAAGTAAAAATAATAGAATACTAGGTGATGACATGGGTTTAGGCAAAACCTTAATGTCAACCATAGCTTCCATTGAATCTGGAGCGAAGAAAATATTGGTTGTTTGCCCTGCTAACGCTAAAATAAATTGGTTTAGGGAACTTAACGCTTACATACCAGAAGAAGACATTTCTATAGTTAAATCTGGTCATTGGAACCCTAAAAAATATACAATAATTAATTATGATATTTTAAAAAATTTTCACACAATTACTGATGGTAGAAAAAATTATAAAGACTATGAAATACATAGACATTTAATGGATGAAGAATTTGACTTAGTTATTATGGATGAGGCACACATGGTTAAAAATCCAAAAGCCAATAGAACCAAGATAATGAATAAAATTACTGAAAAAATAAAAAGGCGTTGGTTATTAACGGGAACACCCATAGCTAATAGGCCTATGGACTTCTTTAATCTATTAAATATTTGTGACTCACCAGTTACCTCTAGTTGGAAACAATTTGCTTTTAGGTATTGTGATGGTAAAAAATTTAAAAAGAAGTTAAAATCAGGTGGTTATAGGGACATATGGATTACGGATGGAGCTTCTAACCTAGAGGAGTTACATAATAGAACTAAAAATTTAATTCTTAGGAGAAAAAAAGAAGACCATTTAGATTTACCACCAAAGATAGTTGCTCCTTATTACGTTGAAATAGATGACATGGGTCAATACCACAGAGTTTTTGAAGAGTATTTAGAATGGGCTAAATCTGAAGGTAAAAGGTTAGGCACAGGTAGACATATGGTAGAGTTAATTGTTTTAAGAAAGTATTTAGCTTTGGAGAAAACTAAACAAACAATTGAATTAGCTGAACAAGCTATTGAAAACGGTCAAAAAGTTATTATTTTCACAAACTTTACCCATTCTTTTGACGCTTTAATGGACCACTTTGGTAGATTAGCTGTTGGTCATAACGGTAAAATGAACGCTAACAATAAACAAAACTCTATAGACAGATTTCAAGAAGATGATAATGTAAAAGTGTTTGTGGGTAACCTTATTTCAGCCGGTACCGCAATAACCCTAACCAAAGCTGAGACCGTTATTATGAATGATTTAGACTTTGTACCATCAAATCATGCTCAAGCAGAAGACAGAGCTCATAGGATAGGAAGTACTTCAACAACCAACGTTTATTACCCTATAGCTGTAGGTACTATTGATGAAATGATTTATAAGATATTGGAAAAGAAAAGGAAGATTATTGATACTGTTATTGGTGATGAACATGTTTCTATGGATATTGGGAACGATTTATTTAAACAAATGTTAAAAGGCCATTTTTAATTACAATGATTTGGATTTGGCTTCTAAAATTTTAAGGTACAAACTATAATTAAAATTATTACCCGCTTTTTTCCAATAGTCAAAAATATAAACCATATTTGGTCTAGAATGAGGTTCGTTAGTTCTTTCTTTTGGTGTGTGTGTTGATTTTAATTTTATTGTCATTGATTTTTTTATACAAATATAATACTTTTAACTAAACAATCAAAATAAATTTGAAAAAACGTATGAAGAGTAAAGAAAGGGTTGTACACCCCAAACATTATAATAAAGGGGTTGAGATGTGGGATTATGCTTATTCGCATAAATTAGATTTCTTTGAAGGTAATATTGTTAAATATGTAACCAGATGGAAAGATAAGAACGGTATAGAGGATTTAAAAAAAGCAAAAACTTATCTAGACAAACTTATAGAGTTAGAGGAGAATAAAGCTTAACAATATTTAGATAAATTAATTGAACTGAATGTAAAGTAGTGATATTTATTTAAAAAAGATAAAAAATGAACATTATTTTAAATGAGGGGTTATTAAATGAAGGTGGTTTACGTAATATACGTGAACTATCTAAAAGATATTCTAAAGCAAAAATATATTTCCATCAAGATTTAGACGGGGTTACCACGGCTTTGGCAATGAAAAATTATTTGGAGAATAACGGAATAAAGGTTGTTGATTCTGAAATAGTACAGTATGGTGATAAAGAGTTCGCTATTAAAAAACCATCAGCTAAAGGTGATATCATGCCAGTTTTAGTTGATTTCGCTCATGGTAAACCAATGTTTGTTATACACACTGACCATCACGATAAACAGGTTGGTGCTGAAAAAAACGCTTCAACTTCTTTTAGGTCTTCTCGTTCAAACGTTGAGACAATTTCACAGATAGTCTCACCTTCCGACATATTCCCAAATAACGACATTAAAATGATTTCTACTGTTGATTCGGCTGATTTTGTTAACATGGGAATTAAACCTGAAGATGTTATGACTTACGTTTTTCAGTTAGATAGAGAAAAAGAACTTTCTAGAAATAAAAAAATTATGGCTTTAGTGACCAATAAGTTATTGTTGGCCTATAAAAATAAACCTAAATTTTTAGAAAATCTAGTAATGAACTCAACACCATCTCTTTTAAATATTTATTTAAATATAGTTAAACAAGCTAAAGAAGATGGTTATGTTTCACCTGATGTTATGAAAACAAATCTAGATGTCTATATTCTAAAACAAAAATCTAGTGAAAATGTAGAATATATAGAAGATTACGGTATTATATCACAATATGGCGGTGGAGCTTTATTTAAACCTGGTGCTTATGATAGATACGTACCTTTTAAAAATTACCCTGAAGCTAATTTTTTAGTTATAGCTTGGCCTCTAGGTTTATTACAGGCATCTTGTAACCCTTTTAAGGCTAGTAGAGAATTAAAAGGTGTTAATTTAGGTGAAATAGCTCAAGAAGTTTTAAAGGAATATGAGTCAGAATTAAAATCTAAAAAAATAACTGTAGATACTATTAAATATTTTGCTGAAAAACATAAATCATTTAACTCCGAATCTGTTGGTTTTACGTTTAAAGATATGATGGCCATGTTTGAAGAGTCTAGTGGTGGTGTTAGTGGTGTAGAAAAAACACCTAAAGGTTCACCAGAGGACTATACGGTTGAGAGATGGCAAAGTGCAATTAAAAAAGTTATGGACAAACCTTATAGTGACTTAAGTGTTAGAGAAAGGAAGGCACTTAAATTATTATCCGTAACAGGTTGGGATATGGTTCAAGCGAATAGTGGTGGACACAAATGTATTACTAACATATCTGGTATGATGTATTTTGGTAAAGGTGGTAATGATTTCTTAAAAAAGTTAAAAGATAGTCTTATTAATAAATTAAAAGAAAAAATAGATAAAGATAAAGTACAAGAAAATATAGTAACAAAAAAAACTATTTTAAAAGAAGTTAAGGAGTTTCAAGAAATATACTCTACTATGTGGGACAAAATGTTGAAACAAGTTTGCATGAAATACACAAACGATGTAAGTAAAGCAGAAGATTTTTGTCAAAATGGATTTATAAAAGTTCATAAAAATTTACATAAATACGAAGAAACTGGTTCATTAGCTGGTTGGGTAAGAAGGGTTATTAATAATAGTATCTTGGATGAATTAAGAAAAAATAAATTATCTTTTGTTGATAATGAAGATGGATTTGACTTTTCTAGGTATGATAATAGTGATGAAGACTACGAAGAAGAAGAAGAAAATCTTTCTATAAGTGATATCACAAAAGTTTTACCACAACTATCACCAGCATACAAAAAAACATTTGAACTTTACTATTTAGATGGTTTAACCCATAACGAAATAGCTAAAGAATTAGGTGTATCCACAAGTACATCAAAAACAAATTTAATGAAAGCGAAAAATAAAATAAAAGGGCTTTTAGGTAGATAAAAATAAAAAACACATCTGATTATTTACGATGTGTTTTTTTATGCCTATAATTAAAATATTATTAACTAGTGGGTAAGATTAACCCGTACCAAAAATCTAAATTTATGAGTAAGATAGAAAAAGCTACCCCAGAGGATATTAAAAAGTTTTTAGAAGGGCATGACGATGAAAAATATATCGTATCTATAGAGTTAGACCAAACAGGAGATTGGTCAATAGACGAAACAAACAAAGTATATATTGTTATTGATGACCCTAAGAAGGGTAAAAGAATTAAAGTCCAAAAGTTTACACCTTTTTGTTGGACAAAATCATTAAAAGGGAGTGGCTTTTATGATGATGATGTTGAAAAAATAAAAAGAAAGGCTAAAGAATTTGGTATTTATACGGAGAAACTAAAAACAGGTGATAATGAAAGGTTAGAAGATGGTTATAAGTATATTGTTAAAACAACAGGTACTTATCGTGATTTGGTTAACTTTTTAAAAAGAGGGGGTATAAACCCTTGGGATAGGGATAGAAAATTAGTACAGATTTTACCACCCGTAGAACAGTTCATGGTTCAAACAGGTAAAAGGTTATTTAAAGGTTATGAAGATTATACTGACGTACATAAACTAACATTTGATATTGAGACAACTAGTTTAACACCTGAAACAGGACATTCGTTTATGGTTGGGGTTAAAGATAATCGTGGTTTTAAAAAGTTGTTAACAGCTTATGGTAAAGACGGTAATTATAGTAAGGAAGGTGAAAAGAAGATGTATGAAGATTTATTTAAAATTATACATGAATTAGAACCTTCCATTATTGTTGGGTATAACTCGGAAAACTTTGATTGGAATTATATTTTTGGTAGAATGGACATATTGGGTATGTCGGAGACAAATATTAGAAGGAATAAAAAAGATAATAGAATAACTTCGATAAACATATTATCCGATGTAATAAAAACTAAACACCCAATGGTAGGTTTAGCTAGAAAACCAGCAACATTAAAAATGGGTGCTGAGATAGAAGATTATTATCAAACAACAATGTGGGGGTATAATATCATGGATACATACCATAGAGTTAGACAAGCTATGGCTTTAAATTCTAGTTTACAAAATGGTAGACTGAAGTATATAGCTCAAGAAGCAGGATTAGAAAGGCCCAATAGAGTTTATATTGATGGTGCTAAATTAGGTAAAATTTGGAATGAGAACAAAGATTTTAATTATAACCCAACTTCAGGTCAATGGTATGGTTTGGATGGTGTTAAACCAGAACCTAAAGAAGTTGATAGTAAGATTATTGATGGTTATGAAGATAAGTGGGAAATTGTTGATGGTAGATTTTTATTAAGGGAATATCTTAATGATGACCTTTTAGAAACAGAACAAGTTGATGATACCTATGCTCAAGCTGGATTTTTAACAGCGGCTCTAGTACCAACCAACTTTGGTAGGTCTATAACAATGGGTACGGCCACAATGTGGAAGTTATTAATGATGGCTTGGTCGTATGAGAATAATTTAGCATTACCCGATACACAACCAAAAAGAGATTTTGTTGGTGGTTTGTCTAGATTGTTAAATTTAGGTTATAGTGTTAATATTGCTAAATTTGATTACGCATCACTTTACCCTTCAATACAACTAACCCATAACGTATTCCCTGAAGTAGATGTTTCAGGGGCTTTGGAAGCTATGTTACAGTACCTTTTGGATACACGTAATGAATACAAACATCTTGCCGGTAAATATTATAAAGAAGGTAACAACTTTTTGGGTAGTAAGTTTGATAAAAAACAATTACCGATTAAAATTTTCAACAACTCAGCTTTTGGTTCTATTTCAGCTCCCTATATATTTCCTTGGGGTGATATTAATATTGGTGAGATGATTACCTGTACAGGCAGACAATATCTAAGACATATGATTCAGTTTTTTATGGATAAAGACTATAAACCATTAGTTTTAGATACGGATGGTGTAAACTTTTCTTATGGTAAAAACGTTAGTGACCACACTTACATTGGTCGTGGTTTCCATAAATTTGTTGAAGAAGGGAAGGAATATAAGGGAATTGAAGCTGATGTTTCTGAATATAACGATAGATTTATGTATGGAGCTATGGGTCTAGATATTGATGAGATTTGGCCAGCAACAATTAATTTATCTCGTAAAAACTACGCAACACTAAAGCCAAATGGTAAGATTAAATTAACTGGTAATACTATAAAAGGTAAAACAATCCAAAAATATATTAAAACTTTTTTAAATAATGGTATAAAAATGTTGTTAAACGGTGATGGTAAAGGGTTTGTAGATTACTATAATTCTTACCTTGAAAGAATTTATAATATGGATATACCTTTATCCGAAATAGCCAACAACTCAAAAGTTAAAAAAACTATTAAGCAATATAAAAATAGAGGGTTAAATAAAAACAAACTACCACTGCCAAGACAAGCTCACATGGAGTTATTGATAAAAGAAGGTGTTGAGCCACAATTAGGTGATAATATATTTTATATTAATAATGGTTCTAGAAAATCACACGGTGATATACAGGTTAGAAAAAGAAAAACGGACCCACCTGAAGGAATTTTAGTTTTTAACTCTTATTTAATTAGTTCCGAACAGATGGAAAAGAACCCAAATCTAAAGGGTGAGTATAATGTACCAAAATATTTATCGGCTTTTAATAAAAAAGTAGAACCTTTATTGGTTGTTTTTAGGACACATATTAGAGAGTCTTTATTAATCACTGACCCAACAGAAAAACAATTTTTTACTAGAAGTGAATTAGAGTTAGTTTCTGGTATTGCGTCTAAAGAAGGTGACCAAGATAACCTAGAAGAGTTAATGACACCTAGTGATGAAGAGTTGGTGTTTTGGGAATCACAAAAGGTATCACCTGATTATATGATTAAAGATAGGTTTAGTGATTCTAAAAAGTCTTTAGATTCTAAAGGTGAGACAATTAGTGCATAAAACTTCAGATTTTAAAAAAAATAAAATTAAACTAACATAATTACTAGATATTTATTTAAAAAAGTAATTATGAACGTAATTTTAATATCGGAGTTGGTTAACAAAGATGGTAGTCGTATAAAGGGTGGAGCTAAGATAGACCAAGACAACAACATGACCACTTCTAAAATTACAACTGACGATTTTGTACATATGACAAGACAAGGATTAAGTATGTATAACAATTTTGGTCGTATATATTATGGTGAGAGTGATGATACTAATGATGGTGTTGAATTACCACCGGAAGATAAAGAAGAAATACCAGAACCAAAAAAAACAAGAGGGACTAGACCAAAAAGAAAGTCAAATATTCAAAAACCAAATATAGGGACACCTAAACCAATAAAAATTAAGGAAAATGGTAAAAATAAAATGAACTCTTTAATAGAGGATATATTTACAAAAAAAGATTTTGATAAAGAATTTGTAGATAAGAAAACTAAGGATTTCACACTAAATGGTATAGGTGATTTAGAGACAATTAGAGACACCAACCCAATTTTAATTAGAAAAGTGGGAGCTCTAAAAGATATTATTGAAAAAAATAGTACAAGTGGTGAAGAAAAGGCTGTAATTTTAAATTATTTATTGAGTATGGACATTACTGATATACCACAAGAATATAAACAAGAACTTAAAAAAAAATTAAGTTAATGGCAAATAGTAAACTTAAAGGTGATAAAATATTAATAGATGATGATATCGATTATCATTTAAAAAAAATTTATAATTCATATAAAGGCCCAAAAGACGTTGAAGGTTACGAAAGGTTAAGGGGTCTGTGTGATAATAACGATATCTCTTATGAACAATTAAAAAGAATTAAAAATTTTTTTGATGCCTTTGAAGGTAAAAATAATGAAACAATGTACCTACTAAACGGTGGTACTAAAATGAAAGAGTGGGTACAATCCAAACTAGACGATATGAGAGATAACGTTAATAGTAAAAAGAAAAATATGAAAAATATTGGTATGTCTAACCAATATCAAAAAGATAAAATAGGCATTAGTAGTGTAAAAATAGATACTCACGACTCTGATATGAATAAAATTTTAAGACAGGAAGGTATTTATAGAATAAAGGTCTTAGATGACCTAATAACAGAAATTAATAAAAACAAAAAATTATGTCACATTTCTTAGGACCAATAGCTCCGATACTAACGGACGCAGCTTCAGTACAAGATTTAAACCCTAACGGTGGAGCTATAACAAATCAATTACCATCACTTAAGGCTGAAGGTGATATACAAAGAGCTAACATAACATCTTTTAATGAATTTAAAGATGTACCAAACCAAGGGTATGGTGCACAAAACCCCGCAGCTCAATCTGATGGTGATGACCATGGTAGGGGTGAAACAGGACCAAATTCTGGTGTGGGTACAATTATAGACGAACAAAGAAAAGATGTGTTATTATACTCTTCTGGTAACAAATACCAACCTGGTTCAGGTAACAACTATTATAACTTTAGTTACGGAGAACAATATTGGTAAAATGAAACTTTACTCTTTATTTGAAAACCTTATATTAGAAGCCACTAATAGGGCTGAAATAGAAGATGCTATGAATAAACGTAGAATAGTTTCTTTACGTTATGACGATGATGAAGACCCAGGAGGTAAAGGCCAAAGATGGGTAGAAGTTTATTGTTATGGTTCTTCTTTAGCTGATAATGACATGGTAAGAGTATACCAAGTGGGTGGTGATACAAAAACAATACAACCTGGTTGGAAAACTTTTAGAACTGATAGGATGGAAGATTTTAGGGTATTAAGTGGTACATTTAACGAACCTAGACCTTTATTTAACCCTACTGGTGATAGAAGTATGAAAAGAATATATAAAATAACAGAATTTGAATTATGAACCCAAAATTACTAGATATATTAAAAAAAGCTAAAGACGTTGAGCAAAGAGCAAAACAATTTGATTCTACTGATGTTTCAACATTGGAGGCTAATGTACAATCAAGAATACAAAAAACACCCCAAACTAGTAGTGGTATGGTGACAGAACAACCAACTAATAGACCACAACCTAAAATAGATATTAATAGTGATGTTTATAGGGATAGGGTTAAGGAATCTGGGTTACCACCAGAAATAATGAAAGCCATGTTAGACAACCCAATCCAACAACCTGACGCACCTGGAACATTCTCAATGGATGAAGAGGCTATAAGAGAGGTTAACCCTAATTATGGTAAACAAACAATAACTGAAACTCCAATACCTTCAATAAGTAATAAATCTAGTGTCACCACTGATAATAATACTATTAGAAAAATGATAGCCGAAGAAATAGCTAAAGCTTTACCTTCAATAGTTGAGAAGTATTTTGATAAAAAAATGATTCAAGAGAACATCAATGTGTTAAAAAGTTTAAAAATTAAAAGAAAAACAAATAACAATAGAACATAAAAAAATTAATATGACACAAAAAGGATGTGGTTGTAAAGGCAACAAAGGAAAATGTGGAGATAGACCAAAATCCACAAAATAAATAAAACCCCTCAAACGAGGGGTTTTTTATTTACAACTAACCATATTTTATTATATTTCATAAAAAGTAATATAAGATATGAGTAAGATAAAAGTTTTAGTTCTTCCATCGGATAGAACAGGGGTATCGAAGTTTCGTTCAGTAGAACCCCATATGAAATTACAAGAATTATATAATGAGGAATTCCATGTAGACATAGTTACAGCCGGAACTATGGATTTTAGTTGGGACGATTCTTCCTATTTAAAAAAATATGATATAATACACTTTCACAGAACCCTACCTAAAGTCATTAACGGACAACTAAGGCATGTTTATTTAGATGAAATGTATGATGTATTGAATAAAATTCATGCTTTAGGTATTATAACAATTATGGATTTAGATGATTATTGGGAACCTTCTAAAGAACATCCGGCATACCAAATGATTATTAACGATAAGTTACCTCAAAAAATTAAAGAAAATATTAAAAAAGTTAATTACGTTACAACAACTACCCCAATTTTTGCAAAAGAAATTAGTAAATTAAATGAAAACGTAATAGTATTACCTAACTCAATTGACCCTAATGAAAAACAATTTACACCAAAACCAGAAAAAACTAATAAAAAAACTAGAATTGGGTGGTTAGGTGGTTCTTCTCACTATCATGATTTAATTCTAATTGGTAGTAGTGTTAGTAGGTTTTTAGATGAAAATAAAGAAAATTCACAAATGGTATTATGTGGTTTTGATACTAGAGGTAATATTACTGAAATAGATAAAAACACTAAACAACAAAAAACTAGGAAAATTAAACCAGAGGAAAGTGTTTGGTCTAGGTATGAAGAAATGTTTACTAAAAAATACGGTATAATTAACGAAGGTTATTTAAAGCAACTGAAAAAATTTGATGAACCTAGTGATAAGCAATTTAATAATTTAGATGAGGTTTATAGAAGGGTTTGGACCAAACCTATTACTTCTTACGCTTCTAACTACAATTTATTCGATATCTCTATGGCCCCAATTAAAGAACATAGTTTTAATAAAAATAAATCACAATTAAAAGTTATTGAAGCTGGTTTTCATAAAAAAGCTTTAATCGCACAAGACTATGGACCTTATCAAATAGATTGTGTACCTTTAATAGAGTATGGCGGTAAAATAAATGAAAAAGGTAACGCTATTTTAGTTGAAACTAGAAAAAACCATAAGGATTGGTATAAAGCTCTTAAGAAATTAAATGATAATCCTGGTTTAGTAGAACTTTTATCAAACAATTTATACGAAACAGTAAAAGATAAATACCATATAAATACTGTCACTAATACTAGGGCAACATGGTATAAACAGATAGTTTCTGATAATAAAAATCAAATTAAAGAGTTTATCGAACATACTAATAATGTCTAATTAATTTAATAAAAAAAGATTAACAAATGCAGTTTAAAGTAGATAAATTATTATTTTTTGATATTGAGTCGGTAAGTCAGTATAAAGACTTGTATGATATGCCTGATAGGCAATTAAACATGTGGGAATCTTATTATGATTCATTTAGAAAAAAAGTAACTGACGAAAATAAAATAGACCCAGTTATGGATGAAAAAGATATTAAAAGAGAGGTTTATCGGCAAACTGCGGCATTTTTTCCTGAGTTTGGGAAAGTTGCTTGTGTTTCTATGGCTTTTGTTACAAAAGGTGGTGAGGTTAGGTTTGAATCTTTTTATGGTGAAGATGAATTACATGTTTTAACTGAGACTAGAAAAATATTTGATAAAATTGAACCGCTTGGTTTCGACCTTTGTGGTCAAAATATTAAAATGTTTGATATCCCATTTCTAGGAAAAAGATATTTTATTAATGGAATGAAACCACCAAAACTATTCCCATTACACGACACAAAACCTTGGGACCTTAGAGTTTTAGATACAAAAAATGTCTGGCAATTTGGTAATAATTGGTCTATTGGTTCTTTAGATTTAATGTGTACAGTTTTAAATATTGACTCACCTAAAAATGGTGATGTTAAAGGTGGTAACGTAACTACAAACTATTGGGAAGGTAATCATGAAGAAATTAAAGAGTATTGTGAAAAAGATGTAAAAGCTCTTGTAGATATAATAACAAAATTAAATAATTTAAAATAATGAGCGAAATTAAAAACCAAATTAAGGAATTAAAATCTTTGGCTAAAATGGATATGTTACCATCAGAAACTAAAGAAGAAATTATGATGGCTATAAAACTAGCTGAATCTGTCCAAGATTACGATAAAGAAAAACCCGAATCTAAAATTAAAAAGGTTAAAATTAAATATATAAACGAGTCAAATAACAAAAACCCTGTATACGCTAAAATCGGTGATTCTGGTTTTGATTTAAGAGCTAATGAAAGGGGTTCATTAAAACCATTAGAAAGAAAACTTGTTGGTACAGGTTTATATTTTGAACTTCCTGATGGTTATGAATTACAAATTAGACCTCGTAGTGGTTTGGCATATAAAAATGGTGTTACAGTACTTAATTCACCAGGAACTGTTGATACTGGATATAGAGGTGAAATTAAAGTTCTTTTAGTTAACATAAGTAACGAAAAGTTTACTTGGGATAAGGGTGAGAGAATTGCTCAAGGTGTGGTATCACATAGAATTAGTTCTGATTTTGGGGATTTAATTGAAGTTTTAGAAATAAATGAATCTGAACGTGGTGACGGAGGGTTCGGTTCAACAGGTACGAAGTAATGAGTGTAGTAGCAGTAAAAGTAGAAAAAGATAAAATAACCATTGGGGCTGATAGTATCTTGGTTTCAGGCTGGACGCAAGAAAAAGATAAGTTAGCCAAATTAAACGAAATAAATGGGATGGTTATTGGGGATGTAGGTGATGCTCAAGAAGGTGCCCTATTTCTTATGTATTGTAAAACACGTAAACCTAGAGCGGCTTCAGTTGAAGATTTGGTTGAGTTTATGTCAGAGTTTCAGGATTGGATGTCTAAAAAAGTAGAGATATCTAAATTAGAAAATCAGTACGTTATTATTTTAAATGGGAAAGCTTTTATGATGGAAGGTTTTTTTATTAAAGAAGTAACTGATTATACCGCGATTGGAGCTGGTATGGATTACGCGTTATCAGCTCTTTATTTAGGGAATAGTGTGAAAGAATCTATAAAGGCGGCGTGTCATCTATCCATTTATTGTGAAGAACCTATTAACATTATTGAAGTTAAAAAATAATATATGAAATTGTTAAGAAAATTACCATCTAAAAGTGTTGAAGATTTATTTTTTGATATGTCTATTAATTCTAAATCTGGGTGTAATATTAGGGTTGGTGATAAACACTATAATGTATATATTAATAACGCTAGTGAATACGTAGTTACTGAATTTAAACTAGATTATGAATTAACAGAAGAAGAGTTTAAAAAATTTAAAAAATGATTAGCGTAATATACTCAACTAGAACCACTAAACCAGAATTTATTGAAGAAATAAAAAAAACTAGTGGTATACATAAAATAGAAATTATAGAAATTGTTAATGATGGTGAAATGTCATTAACACAAGCGTACAATAAAGGTTTAAAAGAAACAAATAATGATATTGTGGTTTTTTGTCATGACGACATTATTTTCAATACCAAAAATTGGGGCCGTAAATTAAAATCTTTATTTGAAAAAAACCCTGAATATGGTATTATTGGTATCGCTGGGACTACCGATTTAATAGACGGTAGGTGGTGGACACTAAAAGAGTCTATGAATGGTATAGTTTCACACCAACACGAAGGTAAAAAATGGACTAATTATTATTCAAAAGACCAAGGTAAAACAATAACCGAAATGGTGGCATTAGATGGGTTATTTTTTGCGATAGATAAAACAAAAATAAAACACACATTTGACGAAGATTTTCACGGGTTCCATTTTTACGATATTTCATTTTGTTTTCCTAATTATTTAGATGGTGTTAAAATTGGTTTAACCACATTCATAAGGATTACACACTTATCTATTGGTCAAACAAACCAACAATGGGAGGGACATAAACTTAGATTTGAAGAAAAATATAAAGACAAATTACCCGTTAGGTTAACCAGTAATAAAACTTTTGATGAAAAATTAAAATTTAACCCCGATTCAGTTGCTTTCGGTATGGTAACATATAATGCTGAACATAGGATTAAACAAAGTGCTTTTACAGTACCTAAATGGGTTAAAAACTTTGTTATAGTTAATGATGGGACACCATACCCTAAAGAATCTTATCCCGAACAAGCACATATTATCCAACACGAAAAAAATAAATCTGTTGGTGCGGCTAAGACAACAGCAATTAATTATTTAATGGAAAACACTGATTGTGAACACATATTCATAATGGAGGATGATATTCTTATTAAAGATGAGAATGTTTTTGAAGAATATATTAAACATTCACTAATTTCGGGAATTAAACATTTAAATTTTGCGTTACATGGGCCAGCAAATAAAAAGGGGAGTCAGGGGTTTAAAACATTAGATGAGAGAAAAGATATTGACGGTAAGCCTAATCCTAGGATGGTGGTCCCATATAGTAATGGTGATAAAAACAATGATGATGTTAGGGTAGCTTTATACCCCAACTGTGTTGGTGCGTTTTCTTATTATTATAGACCAGTATTAGAAGACTTAGGTGGGTTTGACCCAGTGTTTAAAAATGCGTGGGAACATGTAGAACACACATACCAAGCAATTAAAAAAATGTATCACCCAGCTTTTTGGTATTTCGCTGATATAGATAGGAGTTGGGATTATCTAACAGATATACCTAACTCAATAGAAGAAAGTACTATAGGGCATACAGATACATGGAATGAAAATTTTAGAAAGGGTACGGCTTGGTATAAAAAGAAACATGGAATGACACCTACTGAGACACCAGTGGCAACACCAGAACAGGTACAACAACAATTACAAATGATTTACCAAAATAGAGGATAATGATAGACTTTAAAGATGTAACATTTATAGTACCAATAAGGTTTGATTCGGAAGATAGAAGAAACAATTTCAAGATATCAATGAATTACCTTTTAAGAAACTTTGACACAAACATAATAGTTTTAGATAGTGATAAAGAATCTAATGAAGAATTTGTTAAATCAGTTTCAGAAAAAATTAAATATGTTTTTGAAAAAAATGATGAAAAATTGTTTCATAGAACTAGACTATTAAATGATATGACTAAATTAGCAGAAACAGAAATAGTTGTTAATTATGATGTTGATGTCATTTTTCCGATAGCCCAATACATAGACGCTAAGAAAAAAATAGAAGAAGGGTGTACAATGTGTTTTCCTTATGCTGGAAAATTTTATGATATACCTAGAAAATTCTTTGATTTAGTTAATGATGATAAATTATTGGAAATACCCTTGGGCCAATGCACTTTATTTAATCCCAACTCGGTTGGTGGAGCTCTTTTCTTCCATAAAGAAAGATATCGTGAAATTGGTTGGGAAAACGAAAATTTTATTTCATGGGGGCATGAAGATTGGGAAAGAATTCACAGAGTCAAATTTTTAGGGTATGAGTTATGTAGGGCAAATGGCACTTTATATCACCTAACACACAGTAGAACCTCAAATAGTAACGAAAGAAATCCTTTTTATGTGTTTAATGGACAAGAAATACAAAGAATAAAAAGATTAAATAAAGAACAACTCTTAAATGAGATAAAAAAATGGAAATGGTTAAAATAATTTATTATGCCTATATCAGATAAACATAAATTAATTTTTGTACATATACCTAAAAATGCTGGTACATCTATAACTAACCATTTAAATATGGTTGATGCTGGTCACCATAGTTGGTCTTACTATGCCAGAAAATACCCACATAAATGGCAAAAATATAAAAAAATATCTATAATTAGAAACCCATGGGATAGGGTGGTTTCTTGTTATGAATACGCAAAAATGGATGATAGTTATTGGCATTCATCTAAAAATAAAGCTAGAGCCGGTAAACACTTAGATTATGATTTACTAAAAGATATGTCTTTTTTAGAATGTTTAAAATTGTTAGAAAACTCACCTAAAAAATTAAGACATCAGGGGTGGGCTAATCAGTTAAACTATATTTCTAATGGCACAAAAATAATGGTAGACTATTTAATAGACATTAAAAATATAAATGAAGAACTGTCAAAAATTTTAAACGAAAAAATAGAAATACCACTTATTAATAAAAGTAATAACAATAATTATAGAGATTATTATAAAAATGATGATATGATTAAAATAGTTAAAGATTATTACTTAATGGATGTAAAATCTTTTAATTTTAATTTTTAATAAATGAAAAAAATATATTTTGCTCCAGCTTGGGGGTTATCAAATGAAGAAATGACTAATTGGTATAAAAGACAAACACCAAAAAATAGCGGTGTTTGGGGTAATATAGAGAGCACCTACGATATAAAAAATTCTGACTATATTATTATGCAAGAAACTACAACATTAAAAAATATAGATAAAACAAAAACAATTTTTTTTGGTAAGGAACCATATTATATCGCTAAAAATAGTTGTAATAATTGTTTAAAAGAATTTCATTTTGAAAAGGGTAATAGTTGGTTTCCACAAACTTGGTGGGTGGATATACCGTATGATGAGTTAAAAAAAGAACAAAAAATAAATAAAACAAAAAAATTAAGTGCTATAAATTCTAATAAAAAGTCAACAAAGGGCCAAAGAATTAGATATAATATTATTGAATCACTTGTTAAGAACTACAACGATATAGATGTTTGGGGTAGCATGACTAGAGGTAAAAAAAATAAAGGCCCATATAAAGATATATTACCACCTAAAGACAAAAAAAATGGGTTATTACCGTATAAATACCATTTATCTATTGAAAATGGGAGTAAACCGTTTTATTTTTCAGAAAAAATAATAGACCCATTATTGTGTTGGTCAATGCCAATATATTGGGGCTGTAGTAAAATAGATAAGTTTTTACCGAAAGGTTCATACGTTAAAATAGATATAGATGACCCAAATGTGATTGATAAGATAATAGAAATAAGTGAGAGTGATATTAGAGAACAAAATTTAGATAAAATTAGTGAGGCTAGAGAAATAATTTTAAATAAATATAATTTATGGCCTACTATTGAGAAATCTTTATTTTTAGATAACCTTATAATAAATATATAATTATGGCAGATACTATAGGTGATTTAATAGACAAACTAACAATATCAAACATAAGATTATGGATGTTAGAAGATGATAGACGAATTTATTGTAACACAGAAACTAGTAAATCTGAAAATGATATAAAAATTTTTTTAAATAAAATTAGTGCAACAAATAAAGAAAGAAATAATTTAATAGACCAAATAAACGCTTCTTTAAGAGTATTAGTTGACAAGTCCGTTAATCGTGATTCAACAATACAATTAACAGCCGATGAATTATTAGGGACTGGTAAAAATAAGTTTTACAAAACAGAGGATAAATGAAAAAATACATAATAACTTCAAATAAGTATTCCTTTTGTTTAGATGGTTTACAAAAACAAATGGATAAATATTGGCCTTCCAATGAGTTTACTATTTTAGGTTTTAAAAAACCCAAAGTTAAGCTAAATAAAAATTTTAATTTTGAGTTATTAGGTTCTAATTTAAGTGATAACACACCTTGGTATAAAGCCATAACCCCATATTTTGAAAAAATTAATGAAGAACACTTTTTTTTGGCCTTTGAAGACCATTTTTTAATTGATTTTGTTAATGTTAATTTATTTAATGAGGGTGCTGATATAATAAAAAAAGATAAAACAATAGGAAAAATAAGACTATTACCAAAATATAATAAAATTGATTCTAAAATAATCGATTATAATGAAAATTTTTATGAATCTATACAAAAAAAAGCTAGTTACACAACAACGTCCCTCAGACCTTCAATATGGAGAAAAAGTTTATTTAATAAATTATTAAAAAACCAATCAATAAAAACCCCACACCAATTCGAAACTGCGAATATTAATGGTGTTTTTAATGAAAGGATACTTTTACCTAAAGGTAATTACCCTATTTTTCCCGATTTAGATGCTATGAGACAGGGGAGACCAAATAAACAAGCTGACATAAGTAAAATTTTAAAATACGATTTTTATTCTTTAAATCTAAAAAAAGAAGATTTAAATGTTTTTAATAATGTGAAAAAAATATGGAATAATGGGGTATAATGTAGATAAAATAAATCAAGAACTAAAGGGTTGGGATGGTGGTAACTATTATGGCCAATGGGAAACAGATAAAATAATAGAATCTTATTTTAATAGTGGTTATAAAGGTTTGTGTATTGAGGTTGGTGCTGCTAACGGGGTCAAGGGTTCTAATACATTATATTTTGAGGAAATGGGGTGGAATGTATTATGCATAGAACCAAATATAGGATATAAAGAATCATTAGAAAAACATAGAAAATTAATTAGATATTATGCCTGTTCTAATAAAAAAGACATATTACCATTAACGGTTTATAAAGTTGGTGAGAAAAACATAATGTCATCATTAACTTCACTAAAACCTGATAATAGATTAGTTGAAGCTCATAAAAATATTATAAATGAAAAATTTACTATAGAGGTTAAAGTAGAGACATTACCTTGGATTTTAGAAAACACTGTTGGTGGGACACCGTTCCATGGTATAACTAAAATAGATTTTATATCAATTGATACAGAAGGAACTGAATTAGATGTGTTAAAAGGTTTCGATTTTAATAAATATGATGTAAAATTATTTGTTGTTGAAAATAATTATGATGACATTGAAATTAAATCTTTTATGGAAAAAAGGGGGTTTATTAGAGATAAAAGATATAAAATAAACGACTTTTATATTAAAAAATAAAAAAAAATATTATGAATTTTATACAAATAGGGTCTAATATAGGGGCCAGTGAAAATGATGTTATATGGAACTTAATGAAAGAAAAAAAATGGGTTGGTGTATTAGTGGAGCCGGTACCCGAAAGTTTCAAACGCCTCGTTGAGAATTATAAATCAATAGAGGGTTGTTTTTTTGAAAATTCTGCTATTGCTGATTATGATGGTGAAATTAAAATATATAGCAGAAAAGATTATAAAAACAAAAGCCAACAAGCTTCAATAAATAAAAACCACTGGGGTAACGATAAATACGATGAAGTCAATTGTTTGAAATTAGAATCTTTAGTCGCTAAATATAACATGTTAAATAAAGAATTTGATTTATTACAAATAGATGCTGAAGGTGCTGATGATTTAATATTATTAAATTGTGATTTTAAAAACGTTAAACCTAAAGAAATAAGGTTTGAAAGTGTTCATTTAAGGGGGGGTAGACTAAATAAAGTTTTACAACATTTAAAAAAATGTGGTTATGAGAAAACAAAAGACAATTATTTAAAATATGTTAAAGCATTTCCAGGTTATGAACATTATGATACTGTAGTTAAAAAAATAAATTAAAATGAAAAGAAAAGAATTATTTTCTCTAGGCAGTTTATATGTTTCTGATTTTATTAAAGAAGATAATAAACCTAGGGGACCAAAGTCACCACTAACTTTGGTTATGGAAGAAGAAACTGGAGCGGTTAGATTAACTGAAACACCTGATAGTGATACTATGTATGGACAGTACTGGTATAGGTCTGGTATAAATGTAACAATGACTAAAGAGTTGGGTGATATTGCACTATCATGTTCAGAAAGTATTAAAATAAAAGATGATGATGTGTGGTTAGATATAGCTTGTAATGATGGGACATTGTTAAAACAAATACCTAAAAACATGATAAAAATAGGCGTTGACCCAGCAGACGATTCTTATACATATGAGTCTAGGCAAGTAGCTGATTTAATCATACAAGACTATTTTAACAAAGAATCTTATATTAAATCTAAATTTGGTGATAAAAAGGCTAAAATAGTTACTTGTATAGCCATGTTTTATGACTTAGATAATCCTCTAAAATTTTTAAAAGACATTTATGATGTTATGGATGATGAGGGTTTATTTGTTTTACAAATGAGTTACACACCATTAATGATTAAACAATTGGCTTTCGATAATATATGTCATGAACATGTTTATTATTATAACTTAACAAACATTAAAAACCTTTTAGAAAAAGTTAACTTTAAGATAGTAGATTGTAAATTAAATGATGTTAATGGTGGTAGTTTTAGGGTTTATATTAGAAAAGAAAACGCTAATCCTTCTAATTTTAAAACTTCGCCATATAGGGATGTGGCTAATTATAGAATTGAGTCATTTTTAGAAAAAGAAAAAAATGATAAAATGGATTCAGTGGAACCATATATAGAATTTTGGAAGAATATTAATAATCTTAAAGATGAGACTGTAGCATTCATTAAGAAAGCGAAATCAGAAGGTAAAACTGTTTGGGGTTATGGAGCCTCAACTAAAGGTAATACTCTTCTTCAATGGTTTGGTCTTGACGAAACACTTATTGATGGTATTGCGGAACGTAGTCCATATAAGTTTGGATTAAAAACCGTTGGTACTAATATCCCTATTTATTCCGAAGATGAGATGAGAAAGATTAACCCTGACTATATGTTAGTGTTACCTTGGCATTTTATTGACGAGTTTATTAAAAGGGAAAGTGATTATTTAAATAGTGGTGGTAAATTTATTGTACCGTGCCCAAAATTTGAGATTATTGGAAAATAAATATAACATATTATATGCAAAAACACCAAAAACAGGGTCTAGTTCCGTAAGAGATACTTTAATTGATTATTGTGTTATTAAGGGTATAAAGTATTCTACTAATTCTGTTACTGGGATAAATAAAATTAATTCTAACGTTGGAGCCAGTTTAGGTCATATTACCTATGATTTATTAATAAAAGAAGTTAAACCTAAATTAATTCATAACAATAAAACACTAATAATTTCTAGTGTTAGGGAACCGTTAGATAAATATATTTCACATTGTGGTTATCTTGGCCTTAATGTTAATAATTATAAAGGATTCAAGAATAAGGGTTGGAATAAGATAATGGATAATCAAATGTGTTATTACTTAGGTTTTAAAAATTTAGAGTCTATAACTAAAGAAAATATTAAAAATAGGTTTGATTACGTAACAATATTAGACGAATGGGGTAACTCAATGAACAAATTAAGTGAATTAATGGAAACCCAACTCAATAATTACCATTCAAACAAAAACCCAAAAAGAAAAAATAACCAAATAAACCCATCTATTATTAGTTTATTTAAAAAAAATAATGAAATGGATTATAAATTATATGAATTATGTAAAGAAATATATGTCTAAAAAAGTTTTAATAACAGGTATTTGTGGTATGGATGGTAGTTTTATGGCCGATTTTTTATTAAAAAAAGGGTACGATGTTTTTGGGATGTCACACAAAAAAAATAAAAATAAAATAAAAAATGTTACTTATATTAATGGTGACTTATCTGACATAAATTCTTTACAAAAATGTTTAAATAATGTTAAACCTGATGAAATATATAATTTAGGGGGAGAATCAAAAATTGACCCCAGCTGGAAAAACCCTAAAAAACATCTAATGATTAATGGGGTATCAGTATTACATTTTTTAGAATACATTAAAAATGAATCACCCACAACCAAGTTATTTAACGCCGGTTCTTCGGAAATGTTTGGTTACCCACAAGAATCACCACAAAACGAAAATACTAAATTTTCACCACGAAACCCATATGGTTCTATAAAAGTTTATGCTTATGATATGATAAGACATTATAGAGAAAAATATGGTGTTTTTGGTTGTACGGGTATTTTATATAATCATGAATCAGAATTAAGGGATTTGAAAATGGTTAGTAGAAAAATAACTAATGGGGTCGCTAAAATACATTTGGGTTTATCCAATAAAATAGTTTTAGGTAATCTTGAATTTATTAGGGATTGGGGTTATGTTTTAGATTATGTTGAGGCGATGTGGATGATATTACAACAAGAAAGACCAAAAGACTATGTAATATCTAGTAACGTACCAAGGACAATTAAAGATTTTTTAGATATTGCATTTAAAACTATAGATATATGTGATTGGTCCCCTTACGTTGATGTAGACAAAAAATATATTAGAGTAGAAGAAAAACATCCATTAGTTGGGGACAACTCTGAACTTAAAAAAATAGGCTGGTCACCCAAAACTAGTTTTAGTGATATGATAAAAAAAATGGTTTTAAACGATATAAAAATTTTAAAAAATGAAAAATAAATGAAAAAATTTTACTCACAATATAAACAAGATGAATGGTTATATAATAATCATTTTAAAAATAAAAATAATGGTTTTTTTTTAGAGATAGGGGCAGATGATGGTGTTGATAAAAGTAATACTAAGTTTTTTGAAGAATTAGGGTGGGCTGGTATGTGTATTGAAGCTAGCCCTAAAAGGTTTAAATTACTTAAAAACAATAGAACTTGTATATGTGAAAATTATGCTGTATCTGATACTGTTGGTGAAGTTAAATTCATGGATATTTCTGGTTGGGGTAAGGGTTTGAGTGGTATAATTGATGCCTATGATGACAAACATAGAAATCGTATAGAAAATGAAATTAAACACCCACTAAATAATGGCAGAGAAATTATCACACTTAATACTGAATTATTATCTAATCTATTAGATAAACATGGTATAAATGAAATAGATTTTTGTACAATAGATATTGAAGGTGGTGAATATGATATATTAAAAACAATAGACTTTAAAAAATATAATATTAATATTATTATAGTAGAAAATAACTACAATGACCCAAAGGTTGGTGAGCTACTGACATCAAACGGATATAAAAAAATCCATAAACTAACTATAGATGATGTTTATTTAAAAAATAATTAAAGATGAATAATAGAGTAAGTGTAACAACTAGTTGTAGAGATTGTGATGTAATAGAAAAACACCCAAAGGCTGGTATTATAGAAACTGAAAATAATAACAAATATCAGTACATGTTTAATGGTGTAAAAATTGCTTGGGGGACATATCATTCTCCTTGGATGAATGATATAATAACTAAGCTTAATGGTCATCACGAACCACAGGAAGAACTTTGTTTCCATTATTTATTAAAAACTTTAAATAAAGAGGCTAATATGATAGAATTGGGTTCTCATTGGTCTTACTATTCTATATGGTTTAATACTGAAATAGAGAGGTCTTATAATTTATGTATGGAACCAGTTATGAGTAATTTAAATGGTGGTAAATTAAATAGTGAATTAAATAGTTGTGAAAATATTGAGTTTAAACAGGGTTTTATTGGTAACACTTATAAAAAAGAATCTGTTTTTAATGATTGGGATGGTAAAAAAATAAAAATGCCCATGTATACCCTAGAAAAACTATTTGAACTTAGTGGTAAAGATTACTTTGATATAGTACATTCTGATATACAAGGAGCAGAAAATATTTTATTATCTAGTAGCAAACATATATTTAATTCAATTGGTTATTTTATGATATCTACCCACAGTGAAAAAGGTCATAAACAATGTTGTGATATGTTAAGTAGTAATGGTTTTAATATAATAACACAACACACACCAAGAGAGTCATTTTCTGTTGACGGTTTAATTTTAGCTATAAACAATGAAAATAAAAAACTTTATGATAATAATGTGGGGGGGGATGTTGTTTCTTTTTTATCAGAAAAATGTGCAATCTCTAAACGTAAATAATATAATATGAAAAAAGCTTTAATAACAGGAATAAATGGACAAGATGGTTCATATCTCGCTGAATTATTACTAAAAAAAGGGTATGAAGTTTATGGTACAGTAAAACGTAATTCAGTTTCAGAAACACAATCAAACAGAATAGAACACTTACGTTCCTCTAATAAAATTAATTTAGAATACGCTGACCTTACGGATATGGCATCTCTAGTTAGAGTACTCCAAAAAATACAACCTGATGAAATATATAATTTAGCTGCACAATCACATGTAAGAGTTAGTTTTGACCAACCAATTTATACCGCAAACGCAACAGGTTTAGGGACACTTAACTTATTAGAGGCTGTTAGAATGGTGTCACCCAACTCAAAAATATATCAAGCATCTTCTTCTGAAATGTTTGGAAATAATATTGATGAGGATGGATATCAAAGAGAAACAACACCAATGAACCCTGTATCTCCTTATGGTTGTGCTAAAGTATTTTCGTATAACATAACAAGAAATTATAGAAACTCTTATGGGATGAAAATATGGAATGGAATTCTTTTTAACCATGAATCACCAAGAAGAGGGACAAATTTTGTTACCAATAAAGTGGTTAAGGCAGCAGTTAGGATTAAATTGGGGATACAAGAAAAATTACACTTAGGTAACTTAGACGCAACTAGAGATTGGGGACACGCTAAAGATTATGTTGAAGCTATGTGGTTAATGTTACAAACTGACACCCCAGATGATTATGTGTGTTCTACTGGTGTTTCCCACTCAGTTAAAGAACTTTGTGATTATGTTTTTAATAAGTTAGATTTAAACTATCAGAACTATGTTGTTATTTCAGGTAAACATATGAGACCAGAAGAATTAACGGATTTAAAGGGGGACTCAACCAAATTAAGAAGTAAGTTGGGTTGGGAACCTAAATATACGTTTGAAACGATGTTAGATGAGATGGTTTCTTATTGGTTGGATTACTACAAAGAATCTGAAATTACTATGGGAATCCCAAACGAGGTTATGAACACTATTCTTAAACCTAGAGTTTAGTATACACATTATAATTAAACATAATATATTTTATTTATGAGTCAAAAAAGAAGAAGTAATAAAAGACTGTCAGAAGACGAGTTGAGAGAGATTGAAGAGTTTGTTTATAGTAAAAACATAGAAGAAGATAAATTTCTAAAATCAATGACTGTTAATTATAAATGTAAGACTGAAAATCAAGGAAAATTAAGGGAAGCTATTAGAAATAAAGTAATGACTATTGTTTCAGGTTTACCTGGTACAGGCAAAACTTTTATTGCTTGTGCTGAAGCACTTAAGATGATAAAATCTAAACCTAAATATAAAAAAATACTTTTGGTTAAGTCGGTAGTACAACTAAAAGGTGAAGAATTGGGTCATCTACCTGGTGATATACAAGAAAAATTTGACCCATATATGGGTTCTTTTGTTGATAACTTTGAAAAAATTATAGGTGAATCTTTAACACGTAAACTTAGGGAATTAGGGTTAATTAATATCCAGCCCTTAGCCTTTGTTAGAGGTAGGAGTATTGATAACACTATTATTATTGTTGACGAAGCTCAAAACATATCATTAGATAACATGAGAACTCTTATGACCCGTATTGGTGATAACTCTAAAATGATTATTTTAGGTGATGTAAAACAAAAAGATATTAGAAACAAAAAAGATAGTTCTTTAGAGGTTATTATCGAAAAATTTGATGGTATAGATAACTTTGGTTGTGTTGAACTTAGAGACCCTAATGATGTTGTTAGAAACCCTATAATTAAAATTATAGAAGAAGTTTTTGATGGGGTTGATGAATCTGTAACAAAAAATAAAGTTTTATTAAAAGGATGAAAATTAAAATAGATAGAAAAAGACATTTATTAAAGTCTGTTACTTGGAGAATAATAGCTTCAGTAGTATCATTTTTAATTGGTTGGTCCGTTACTGGTGACGTAAGTATTGGTATTACGGTTGGGGTAGTTGATGTTGTCGTTAAATTTATACTTTATTATTTTCATGAAAGAATGTGGTATAAATCTAAGTTTGGTATTAAAAAATAAATTCATGAATAAGTATGTATTAAAAAATATATCTGGTGAAGTAATAAACACCACTAAACAAAATTCATTGGACTTGGCTATAGAATATTTTTCTAAAGTTAAACAATTACCTAAGAAAGAAATATTTAAAATTTATAAAATAGAAAAGGTATGAAAGTAGGAGTATCAATTGATGGCGTTTTAAGGGATTTACTAGGCCAAATAGAAGAAACACATAAAAAATATTTCCCAACCGAAGAAGGTGAAAACGAAATTGAAATTACTGATTATGACCTTGAAAAATGGGTCACTTTTCCTGAAGAAAAAGTTAAACAAGGGGAAGTAGAGTTTAACCCTGATTTTAATGAAGAGTCTTTTTTGGAATCTGAAAATGAAACCAATTTGGTTGATGTTAAAGATAAAGTTACTTTAGAGGAATTTTTATATGAAAATTGTACAGTAGAAATTTTTGGGTACGCAGAAGAGTCTATTAGTTCTGCGGTAGAAACTTTAAACCAATTAATACTAGACAACCCAAGGCACGAATTTATCTTAATCAGTAGAGAAGGGGGTATGGCAATACCATCTACATTATTTTTTTTAGCGAAAACAAAATCTACTTGCCCTAATATAAAATTTGTTACTGAGTATAGTAAAGTATGGGATTATATTGATGTAATGATTACAGACCATCCAAACATATTAAACACAAAACCTTTAAATAAATTAAGTATTGTTATAGACAAAGATTATAATAAAAAATTGACTCAATTAGGTCATAGAGTGAAAACAATTAAAGAAATAGATGAAAGATTATTAGACAATCTTGAACAAGTATATAAAGGTAGTTTAATTGTATGATAAAAGTGTTTACAAATAATAAATAATACTTAATAATTAATCATGGAATTTTTTGATATAGCTGGTAACGAATTTTATTTTGACTTGGATAATATATCTGATTTTGTTAGAATTAATGAGAAAGAACCAAAAAATCTAGAGGAATTATTAAATACCTCAGAAGAAGATAAAGAAAATGAAGAACTTACCGAATTCCAAGGTCCATTAATTGATATGACCAGATGGGATTTGGTAAAAGTTATGATAGAAACAATATTAAGTGAAAACGGTATTGTAGATGAGGGTATGGGTTCCACAATGTTAGGGAGTCAACTATCGATACCATGTCGTTTATCATTTAACACACTAATAAAACATAAATTAATAAAAAGAAATTAAAAAAAAATGGAAAGTACTGAAATTTTAAAAGAAATTAAATCTAGTATTGAAAAATTAAAAACTAAAGATTTTGGTTTTTATTTTTTTACTATGGATACTAAAGGCTCACCTTCAGCGGGAGTAGCCAACACTTATGAACATGTGAAAGTTCTAATAGAACTGGGTTATAAGGCCTATGTTTTACATGAAAAAAATGATTATACTAGTGTAAAATCTTGGTTGGGTGATGAGTACGCTGAATTACCTCACCTATCTATTGAAAAGGAAAGTTTAAAAGTTAAAAATACAGACTTTGTTATTGTCCCTGAAATATTTGCCAATGTTTTAGAACAAATAAAAGGGTTACCTTGTAGAAGAATAGTGATGTCACAAGCTTATGATTACATTTTTGAAATGTTAGAACCTGGTAAAACTTGGTTAGACTATAAAGTGTTTGACGCTTTTACCACTACAGAAAACCAAAAAGAATATATAAATAGTGTTTTCAACAACCCAAACCTAGAGGTAGGTACAACTATGGTCAGTATTCCTGATTATTTTAAAAAAAGTGAAGCACCTAAAAAACCAATAGTCACAATACACACAAGAGACCAAAGAGATACCTTAAAAATATTTAAAACTTTTTATGTTAAATACCCACACTTAAAATGGGTTTCTTTCAGAGACTTAAGAGGGGTCCCAAGAGAAAAATTCGCTGAAGAACTATCAGAATCTTGTGTTTCTGTTTGGGTTGACGATGTGTCTGGGTTTGGTACTTTTCCTCTAGAATCTATGAAGTGTGGTGTACCTGTTATAGGTAAAGTACCTAATATGGTACCTGAATGGATTACTGATAAAAACGGAATGTGGACAAATAATACTAGTAATATTGTAGATATTTTAGGTAACTATATACAAGCTTGGTTAGAAGATTTAGAACCACAAGAAATTTATGAAGAAATGGAGACTACATATAAAAAATATAATACAGATAACCAAAAAGAGTCTATTAAAACTTATTTTGAAGGTTTGGTGGATAAAACTATTAAATTATTTAATGTTGATTTAGAAAAAGTAGAAAAAGATGTTCTTTTAGGAGCATCTAAAGAAATAATAGAATCTGAAAATAAATTAGAAAATGAGTAATACAGTAACAACTATCATACCAGTCCATAGACTTAATGAAAATGAAAAAGATTATTTCGCTAAAGCTATCGCTAGTATTAGAGAACAAAAAGAATTACCTACTAAAGTTATGTTAGTAGTACCAAAAGATAGTGAGATTAAAAAAACTTTAGAGTCTTACGATTATGATGATAAAATTAAAGAAATAATCTCTATTGTTGAGAATGATGGCAAGACAGACTTTTGTTCTCAAATTAATTTCGGTGTTTCTAAAATTGATACCGAATGGTTTTCAATTTTAGAATTTGATGACGAGTATTCAAAAATTATTTTTAACAATTTTTATAAATACTCTAAATATTATGATGATGTAGAAGTATTTTTACCAATCGTATTAGACGCTAACGTTGAGGGTAAATTTTTACATTTTAGTAATGAACCAGTTTGGGCAAAAGATTTTTCTGACAAATTAGGTTTTCTAGATAATGACGCGTTATTAAATTACCCACAATTTCAAATCTCTGGTGGGTTCTATAAGAAAGAAGCTTTTACTACTGTAGGTGGGTTTAAACCAAGTATTGAATTACAGTTCGGGTATGAATTTTTATTAAGAATGACTTACTACGATAAAAAAATTATGACCATACCTAAAGTGGGTTATAAAAAAACAAACATGAGACCTTCAGCTTTGTTCTATGAACATTATATGGGTGAAAACAAACTTAGACCTGATGAGGCTAGATGGTGGTTTAACCAAGCTAAAAAAGAATGTTATTTTAAACAAGATAGAGGTATAACATATAGTGAAGAAATAACTCAGTAAATGTCAGTAGAACCAAAGAAAAGGGGTAGAAAACCAAAAAAGAAGCCTTACTTTGGTCCAGAAGAAGAAGAAGCAGTAAAGAAATATCTTGAACTTGGAACAATTATTAAAGACCCTAATACACAAGACGGGTACAGATGGACAGGTACGACACATGAGGATATACAAAGAAATAAAATATATCTTAAGCAATTAAAAGCTCCACTAGATAAAATGGTTGAGAGCATTATTAGAAGGTACAAACTCTATTCTAAAACAATGGAGTTTGAAGACCTTCATGCTGATACTTTAGGGTTTTTACATGTTAAATTCCACAAATTTAAACCAGCAAAAAACAAAAAATCATATTCTTACTATGGAACAGTGGTAAAACATTATCTTTTAGGTAAGTTAATTAAAGAAGATAAAAAGATGAAACAAAATCTAAATTTTGATGACGTTTCTTCTGCTCTTGAAGAGAAGGATGAATTAATTTACACAATAGATGATGATGGGATTGATTTATCTAAATTAATAGATGGTATTTCTGAATCTATTAAAAAAGAAATGGAAGATAGAGTTTTAAACGAAAACGAAGTTAAGGTTGGTAGAGCTTTAACCTCAATATTAGATGGGTGGGAAGTTTTATTTGATGATGACAATGTACCCGGTGGAAATAAATTTAATAAAAATTTAATTCTTTATTATATGAGAGAAATGACTTCTTTAAATACTAAAGATATTAGAAATGCTATGAAAAGATATAAAACTATTTATAACATATTAAAAGAAGAATCTTTTTAAAATTAAATAAAAAGATATTTATAATAAAAAAGTTATGGGCAGGCCAAAGAAAAAAGAAGTTAAGATATCCACAGATAGTTTTTTAGGTATGGCTCAAGAAGCCTATAATGAACTTGTTGAGCAACGAACAACAGCTATTAGACAAATTAACGAGAATAAAAAAAAAGTAGAAATAGATGATATGCATGATTTAGTTAATCTAAATAAAGCTAACACTGATTTACTTAAACTTATTGATAACACGATAGATAAAAAATTATCTTTAGTAAAATTAATGAGCACTTTAGTTTTTAAAGGGGATAATGGTGGTGAAAAGGTTGATGGTTCGTTAACTCCTGAAGATATGGAATTATTAAGAGGAATGTTTGATAAAAAAGAAAATTAGTAATGGGTTTTATTGAAGATAAAGTTAATATTGAAAAAGAGATTAGTATTTTTAAAACAATGCGAGATTTCCCTGACGCTGTAAGACAAACCTCTGCTATACAATCCGTTAATACGGCTAAAAAAAATATAGTACCTTACTTAATAAACATGTTAGCTGTATCCTGTGATGACCCAGGTGAAGAGCAAGAAACCGAATTTGACCCAACCTTTAGTGGACCACCACCAATTGGGGTTATGAGGGAACAAGGGCCTGTAAAATGTAATGCGACAAGAATTCTATTAGAAATATTAATAGAATTTATACCTGAGTTAATAAGAATAGTTAAAGAAGCTGTCGCTATAGCGATAAGAGAAGCTTTATCATGTGGCTCTGATTTTAAAATACCACCGAATACAATACAAATAATGGATTTAAAATTAATCGATTATAATAATATATTACAATATTCTCCAGAAGAAAACCTTTTTGGTGGAATTTTTTATGGTGACCCTGAAAGAGACTTTAATAGATTTTTATATAATTTAATACAAACACCTTTCGTAACTGAAACATGGGAAGGACCTAATGGACCAATACTAGATGTAACTTTTATTACTCCTGGACAAATATCTATGGCTGTTAACCCTAATTATGAAAATAAAAGTTTTAATGATTTTATCGCTGATTATATAGAAAGTATTGAAATTTTTAACCAAAAGATGTTATTAGGAAATGTTATTGATAATTTTTTTAGTAATGTAACAGCTAGTTTAGATGTTAGTTCTGAGTTATTGGTGAATGAAGAAAAAACTAATAAATTAATTGAAAAAACATTGAATATAGACCCTTGTAGGGATGAAATTGTTTATGATGACTCTTTTTTTTCATTTACTAACGATGAAATTGAAGAATTTGAACGTAGAGCTAGAGAAAGAAAAACTGGTATAGTTTCTTTAGATTTGGGTTGTGGTGTGTTTGAATATGATTTAAGAAATTCCCCAAACCAAGGTAACATATCTAAAACACTAGATTTATTAGATAATAATAATAGTAGTTTTAATGAAAAAAGTATTTCAATAACAAGAACTATACAAGGTTTAGGTGAAACCGTTAGTTTAGTTTCTGTTGAAAATAAAAAAACTATAGAAGATAAGATGACCACAGATATGTGTCTATCGATACCTAAAGTTGTTGCCAAAATATCTATACTAACCCCTAAAATATTGGGTATATATAATTTTTCTAATTTTATAGTTAATAATGTTACTATTACAGAAAGAAATAGTTATAATTGGTGGAGGAGTAATCGTGTTTTTGCTGATTATGTTCTTAGGGAGTCTTTAGCTGTTTTAGTTAAGATTGTCTTTAATAAATTAAAAAAAGAACTACTTAGGTTAATAGCTAAAGTAGTTAAAAAAATAATAAAATCAATTGTTGATAAAAAATTAGCTATTATAGCTAGTTTCTTAGTCGGTCCAGTATCCGGAGCTATATCTGGTCTTATAAATAAAATACCAACCCCAGAAATAGAGGGTTCTAAATATAAATAAATTATGAGTAATAAAAATAAGTGTAAAGAAACTGAAAAATTAGGTAAAATAAATTTTAAAAGCCCACAATCTATATTAGACGCTTTAAAAAATTTATTTAAAATACCTAACCTCCCTGGTGGTAATGTGGTGGACCCAGTAAGTTTAGCTTTTTTAGGTGGTAATAAACCAGGGCTTAACCCTATTAAAACAGCGGCTAAAATAATAAGTAGAAAATCTGAAGCAGGTCTACCAACTGGTACAATAGATGGTGGAGCTAACGCTCCAGACGAAATGATGGAGGTTATAAGAGTAACTGAAATATTTAAAGCTTTTACTGAAGAAGCTAGAATTGACAATTGTAATAGGCCAGGTGCACAAGTACAGGCGACTGGTGGTAATGCTGGGGGGCCTATACAAGTTCTTGGTACTATAGTTTCGGTTGGTTGTGGTCATGGTCAAATATCTTAAAAAAAATGAAAGATTTAGATAAAAAAAGTAATACCCAGTTAAGTGAACTTAAATTTAAACTAGCTCAAGATTTTTATCTAGCTAAAAAAGAAACTTTATTAAAGTACGACCATTTACAAAAAATAAAAGAAGTTTATGGTATAGTATTACAAGAATTAAAAAATAGAAACTTATAAAAGATGTATGGTAAAAATTATTCATTAGGTAGTGCTTCTAGAGATAATACAGACGAATTAAGTCAATTCAATAGAGGTAGAGTTATCTATGTGTGTAAGGTTATAGATGATGTGGACCCTAATGGTGCTGGTTTAATAAAAGTTAGGATAGTTGGTTTAGACGATAAAAAATTAGATAGTGAACTACCTTATTGTTGGCCATTCTTACCACTATATTTAAATGTAAGACCTAAAAAAGGTGAGATAGTAAAAATAATTCTTTACGAACAAAGGAATAACGATAGTTATAGGGAATATATTGGGCCCATATTACCACAGTTAGGTGAATTTTTAGAAGGGACTGAAACATTTGACCAAGCTATGGCAGGTAGAGAAGGTGTGGGGGTCCCTTTTTATCAATCTATATTTACCCAAGAATTAACAAAAGAATTACCTAGACAAGGTATACCCGCATTATACCCAAAACAGGATGAAATTGCTATACAAGGTAGGGAAAACTCTGATGTTATTTTTAAAAATTCAGAAGTTTTAATTAGAGCGGCTAAATTTTTACCTAACAAACCACAAGAAAGAAATATAAAAAACCCGGCTTATATCCAAATTAAATCTTTAACACCAGGTAAATATGAATCTAACACTACAGTCAATTCGACAGAAAATCAACAACAAAAATCTATTTTAGCTAAAGAAAAGTATAACGAAACTAGAACTGACATAAAAATGGTTAGTAATAAAATTTATTTAATAGGTAGAGATAGTTCTTCTAGTATTATAAAACCTTTTATGACAGAAAAAGAACAGTCTAGTATTGAAACCAAGCTACACCCGGTTGTATATGGTGATATTCTAAAAGATTTTATTAAAAAACTATTTAAATGGGCTCAAACCCACACACATGCGTACCATAACGTACCACAAAACCCAGCATCAGATGGGTTTATAGGGTTACAAAGATGGATGGTTTCGGAATTACCTAAATTGAATAGTAAAAATATTTTTGCTGGAGGTGACACACCTGTTAATATTAATCCCCTAGATGGGGCATCCACTAACTCTATTACAAACGATTTTGATGAAAATGGGGTTGTGGAAAGAAATAACGACCTTATCCAAAGAGAAGATAGTAATGAGATACCTTTAATCGATGTTAAAGGTACAAAACTAGAAATAGATGGTGTAACTAAAGTAGAGTTAGACATTATTAATAATATTAATGGTGAATTAATACTCAAAATAGAAAATGAAGGTAGTAACTTAAATTCCGTTTATGCTAGTACAATATTAGATGTTATTCAGTTTTTAATATCAGAAGGTATAAGTATTGATAATATAAAACTACCAGAAATAGACGACTTAGAAAATTTTTAACAATATGGTTTTTTTAGATATTTATTAGTAAAAGAAACTAATGAGTATATATAGAACTTATTTCGATAAAGACACTGTGATAGTAAGAAATTCTTGTGCTAACACAGGAAGAAACCCAATAGCGGAATTATTTCACGGTGGTTCATTAAATTCAGAAGATATTTTATATTCAAGATACTTGTTTGGGTTTGATTTGACTGAGTTAGTCGATAGGGTTAACACAAAAGAATATTCTTTATCTGGAATGACACACAAAATCAATGTCACTAACACTTCTTGTTTTGATTCAGAATTGTTTTGTAAAACTTTTTCATCTTCTTGTGGTGAGTCTGCTAGAGCGACAGCTTTTGATATGACACTTTTTGAAATCCCTGAAAAATGGGCTGAAGGAAATGGTTATGATTATATAGAGAGTGATTTAATAATACAACCTAATAAACAAAATAGAGTTTTTGCTGACATAAGAGACCAAGCTTATTGTGAAGGTCCGGCCAATTGGGAAGATAGAGTATCCGCGACATCGTGGTCACAACCTGGTGTTTATAATAACCCTACAATGTGGTATTCAGGTAATACTTCTGGGTATACTGGAACAACAATAGATTTAGTTAAAGGTGAACAATATTTTGAAAAAGGTAATGAAAATGTATGTATAGATGTGACTAACTATATTAATGGTTTAATTAGTAGTGGTATTACTGAAGCTAATTTAGGTATAGCTTTTAGTCCAGGTTTAGAGTCAGCCCCACAAGAATCACTTTGTTATACAGGATTTTTTACTAAAGATACCCAAACAGTGTATGAACCTTTTATGGAAACTATTTACGATGATTTAATTAAAGACGATAGGTGTGAATTTCATTTAGATAAGAGTAATAGATTATATCTTTATGTTAATGCGGGTGGAGAACGTGTTAATGCAAGTATTTCAGGGGTCATAGTATACGACCAAAACGACAATATTTACCAAACTCTAACAAGTAGTGATATAAAACAAACAACAACAGGGGTTTATTATGTTGATTTGTCTGTTAACAATAACCCTGTCAGTGGTTATTGTGGAAATATTCAATTTAAAGATGTTTGGCAAAACGTAACTGTTAATGGTAAAAATTTAGGTGACGTAGAATTAGATTTTGTAATCAAAGACGAAGAATCTTATTATAATATAGGTTCAGGTGATAAAAGTGGTAAAGGTGTTGGTAATTCTCGTAATATTTCAATTTATGATTACCATTTTTCTTTTAGTGGTATTAAACGTAAAGAAAAAATTAAACGGGGAGACACTAGAAGGGTTGATATTGAGGCTATGGTACCTTATACGGATAATTACAAACCGTTAGATAAGATATCTTATAGAATATATATTAAAGAAGGTGAGACACAAATAGAATATGTGCCTTGGAAAGAAGTTAATAGAACAGAAGATAGTAATTATTTCTTAGTTGATACTTCTTGGTTTATTCCTAATGATTATTATACGGAGTTTAAGATAGAATCAGGGAACGAGGTAAGAACTTACCATGATATTATACAATTTATTATAGTTTCTGAAAAGGACTGGTGTTAAAAAACTTTTTCATTTACAAAGTTGTGTAGCTATTTTATGTTGGTATGTGTTTATTAAGTCTTTTTCCGTATCCAACTTTTTCATATCAGATTTTAATTCATCTAATAATTTTTCTATTATAGGGTCATCTTCTTTGGATACGTGTGATTTATTAATCAAATCAACCAAATCCTCATAACTTTCAGCACTAAAATCATCACATATATTACGTTCTTCAGTATTAGAGTTAGCTAAATCAGTTTGTTTGTCTGATTCTTCTTTTAATACCTTACGTATTATATTTTTCATTTTATATCCCCACCTTTTTTGTTTCGACCATAACCAAACTTCATAAAGTAAAACATTGCTTGATTATCTTTATCAAAAGAGTGTTTCATGTTTGGGTATTTAGATGTTAGTTGAGAAACAATTTCAGTACCTAATTTATCAACGTAATTAGTCACTTCTTTATTAGTATACCAGTCATTTAACCCATTACCATATTTTTCCGTTACTTTACTAGAGTTAAGGTCTTTTTCACCAGTTAATTTCTTAACAACAGCACGAACCGGTAAAGCTATCATTACAAGTTCAGAACCTTCTTGTATCACTAATTGAACGGTATCATTTAAATCCAAGTTAGTATTAAAAGATTCCCTACCTTTATCACCTTGTTCGGTTTTCATTTTAACTTCATAACCCTTCTTTTTAAGAAAAGAATAGATTTGTTTAGACATTTGTTTTAATTCTAAAATATCTTCTTTTAAAAGGTTTTTTTTATGATTTAACTCAGTTTGGGTTAACCTTGGAGATTCTAATCTCTCCATCATTAATTTTATTTCTTTTAAATTTTTCATAATTTAACTTTATTGATAAGAATAATTTGAACCTTCGTTTCTAGCAACTTCCTTCATATGGTTTTGATATTGTCGTTTTTGTTCTTCTCTTTTTTTAGCTTCAGCAATCTCCTTATCTTTATTAGCTATTTGATAGTCGTTTATTTTACTTTTAAGATTAGACACCTTAGTAATAAACTTACCGAAATCTTCAGAAAACTTATCAATTTCACTATGATAACCATCAGAACCAGATACCGCATTAGCAATACTTTCTTTAAAATTCATTTTTAATTTTTCTAATTCTGTTTCTAACATATCTATTGCGGAATATGCTGGATGTCTAGTTAATGTTGTCTTTTTTTCTTTTTTAGACTCACTACCACTATCTTCTTCTTTTAAAATACCTAAAACTTGTTTATTCGCTTTAAGCATATTATTTTTTCTATCACGTATTCTCATATTATAGTTTTTATATAAATATCTTATTAAACTAAAAAATCGTATTATATTAGAAGAATAGTTAAAATAAAAAATATTAAAAATAGTTTGTTAGTTTAAAAAAAATCATTATATTTGTATTGTTAATGATTAAATAATAAAAAAAAACTTTTAAATAGATATGGCAAAAATTAAAGAACTGAAAGCACAAAACCCAACCTACTCAATAGATGTTATCACTGTATTGTCAAAGATGGACCCAACTAAAACAAATAAGTACCTACCTTTTATGATTAAGTGTACCGCTGATTGGGTTCAATGGATTAATAATGAATTAAAAAATGAAACATTTAAAGAAATGTTTGAAGTTATTCACGACTTTGAAGACCTATCTAAAAGAAATCTATTAGAAAACAAAGATATCTACTCATACGAGTCTAATCAAGATATCATTGAATCTGTTAAAACAGCAAAAGAAAAAATTACACGCTCTGAGGTTAAGAAAAAAGAAACCGAAGTACTTTACGAAGATGACCGTTGGTTGGTTGTATACCCTCTAAGTGTTCGTAGTTCTAACCTTTACGGTAAAGGGACAAAATGGTGTGTCTCTAGTGAAGACAATAATTACGGTAAGTACTATAAACAGTACACCGAAAAAGGTTCACTAGTTTTTGTAATCGACAAGAAAGCAAAAGAATCTGAATATCGTACTAATGAATTAGCTAAAGTGGCTTTCCATAACGATAAAAAGAAAAAAGATGGTATCACTTTGTGGGACATTAAAGACAAAGAAATGAATGTAGGGAACGCCATGAAAGTTTACAGTATGTTGGGGGGAGGCATAATGGAAATCATTAACGAAAGACTAGAAAATGGTCCTACAAACAAAGAGGAAGCAACTAAAAAAGGTGTAAGAGATTAACCTTAGTTGTTTTTATCAAAAAGAAAGGAAGTCAAAAGACTTCCTTTTTTTATTTGTGTTTATATATTTTCATATGTTTAAGTTTAAAACAATTCCAAAACATCATTTTTTAGACGGTTCTCCTTTTTGGTATGTATCACAAAGAGAATATGGTTATGTTGATGAAGAAACAGGTCAGATTAACATTCCTTTTGATTATGTTTATACCGATGAAAATACTCAATGGACATCCACAATTACTACGGTAGGTGATTTTAATGCTGGCATAACTGTTAATTCACCCGAAGGTGATATTATTTTTGAAGCTAATGAAGGTGGTGTTTTTCATGGAGACGAATCTTTAACAACGGAAGAAAGGGTAAGAGAAATTTTTAGGGAAGAATACTATAACATATTAAGAGAAGACATTGAAAACGGAGTTTAATCATTTTTAATATCACTTAACTGTGGTTGGAATACTATTATACCCCTTTTAATATAGTTAACTATTGTTTTATTCAAAAATTCGGTACATTCACTGTTGTATATCTCACTAGATACAGATAAATCCTTGTAACAAAATAGAGACATTTGTTCTTCACCCACCCTAGAATACGGCTTCCAACCTTCTAACCAATAAATTCTAGGCATCCCCCATTCAATCACGGGTTTGCCATTGTCATACCAATAAAAAGGTTTATTATAATACGTTGGGATTGATTTTTGTGTTATTTCAGGTTCAATATCTTTTATCCATTGTAAATCATCAGATTCGTTTAAAAGTCTACCGTTATCATCTTCAACAACCCAAATACCTAATCTAACATAATCCTCAACGTCAGATATTGGGTATGTGTCGTCAAGGAGGTTGTTTTCCATTTTTATTCTAACATTTTCACCAATCGGTTTGACTAGTACCCAACCATTTCTTCGTCTAATAGTACCCAATTTTAAATCTTCTTTATTTAATTCTTGCATAGTATACCCAGCATCTTCAAGGTCACCCAAATTGTTTCGCCTCCAATATATTTTTTTACCGATAAGGAAATCTATTGGATATTCTATTTTACCCTTAGCCCAAACAAAGTCATCAATCTCTTCTATTATTATTTTTTTTAAATCCATTCCCATGTACCATCACTAATAAACTTTATTATAGCCTGAGGATTTGTAGATACACCGTAATACTCACCACCCATATGGTTATGAACCAAAGAAATATTACCATTATCATCTAAACCAACCACAGTAAAAGATTGTTGGGTTGAATTATTAGCTTTTTTAAAAGTCCGACCAACCCAATCTTTAGGGTTTTCAAGTTCTATTGGTTGGGTTGTTTTAGCCCATTCCCATTCGTCTTCAGATTTATTTAATTCTTCCTTTATAATTCTTTTCAGATTCATATTAATAAATATCACACAAAGCATAAAAAAAGGGGAACATTTAGTTCCCCTCCCATTATTGTTTAAGATTTATCTTATCTTAATTCTCTCACGTCAAATGTACGTAATCCATCAACATTAACTTGTCCGTAGAATCTGTTATTAACAAATTTCTTAGCGTAACGTGTCATAATACCTTTAACAGGTACGAAGTTGAACGGGTTATACATTGTAGGTGTCAATTGTAATGGTACGTAAGGTGCGTAAATGTACCCAGTATCTAACAATGATTTACCTTTATGACCTACTAATACTGAGTTAGCTGGAGCGTAAGGGTCTCTGTATACAGTATATCTACCTGATAAAGAACCTACTCTCTCAATACCCATGTTATAGTTGTCTTGCTCAGGAGAAGCGTTTGATACGTGGAAGTACTCTAAATCATCAAAAATAGCTGATACTTCAGAAGATACCACGATAAAGTTAGCTCCACCTCTTAATGTAGACTTGTGAATTTGAGCTGAGATTTGGTTGATTGCCGTTACTAACGTTTGGTTCCACTCTTTTTGAGTGTAAGCGTTAGATTGTGGTAATCTTTTATAACCGTTATAATCCCAACGTAATTGCCATGCTGCACCTTTTCTAAGGTCTCTTAAGATTTCTCTATCAATTTCAGCAGCAACTTGCTCAGATAATAATGCTGTTAATTCAGCTTCAGCATCGATGTTATGGAAAGCCGATACATCTTGTGCTAATTCAGGAGTCCAAGTAGCTCTTAATTTTCTTTCAGTTACAGATACCGTTACAGAATCTAATTCGAAAGAAACTTCACCCATTTGAGATTCAAGTTCTAATGAACTATATTGTCTCCAAACAGCTACAATATCAACACCACCTAAGTCAGCTACACCAACTCCAGGAACGATAGCAGTTGTTCCTGATGATGCTCCAATGTAACCATCGAAAGTACCATCACCACACTCAACACACACAGGGTGAGTTAAATCAGCTTCAAGATAAATACAACCTTCAGGTGAACAAATGTCACCGTAGTTTACAATACCTTTTCCATATCTCTGAGTAACAACTCTGAAAGGAACTTTATCACCTGACGCTAAAATTGTTTTATTGTCTTTATCTACTATTGCCCCATCAACTGTAAGGTCTAAAGAAGCTAAAAATTCTTCAGTATCCATTTCGTTTCCGTTAGGACCTGTTAATCTACCAGCTCCAGATGAATTGAATCCACATAATTTAACGATTTGAGTTCTAACAGAACCGTCACCCGCGAATGGAGAAACACCATCAGTAAATTCATCACCTGTAGTACAAGATGTCCAGATTACAGGAGTTGGTGAAGATGTTTGTGCTGTAAAAGCACCTTTTGATTGGTCAAAAAACTCATCATTGTAGAATCTGTCATAAAGATTCTTAGCACAATCAGAGTAAGTTGTTGTTACACAACCTGCGTCAACACAATTTGTTACAACAGGCTCACCATGTGTTGATAAAGCTGAACTACCGTCACCTATTCTTTCAGACGCTTTAGGTACAAAGTAGAACAATTTACCTATCGGTAAGTTCATAGCTTGTACTGATACTATATCGTTAGCTAATAATTTAGAGAAAACTCTTCTAACGATAGGAAAAACTACAGTTTCAAAAGAACCAGACGAACCAGCGTCTGTAGTTTCATTGATAAGAACTGATGCTTGGTTTTCATACAACAAAGCGATGTTCTCTCTTACGTGACCTTCTAATCCTTCTAAGAATCCTAGGTCGTTCCATTTAGAGACAGTTGCTTCACGAACAGCTTTTTGGTGCTTAAGTCCGATGTTACCAACTTCTCCAGATTTTAATAAATATCCCATTTTTTTTTGGTTTTTAATTTTAATTTTTATTATTATTTTTAATTTTTATACTCATATTCCCATAATTGTTTCATTTTTTCAATTTGTGGGTCTACGTAAACTTTTGATTCAGTTATTTCAGATGCTGAACCACTACTTTTAGTTATATTAAGTCTTTCATCAATTGATTCTTTAATCGGTGTCTTTGTCTTAGAGATTTCTTTAACTAAAATTTTATATGTAGCTTTAGATTCTTTAAGTGACTTTGAATCGTCAAATCTTTTAATGATGTCAACTTTTTCACCTTTAGTTGTTGTGTGTTCAGTAAACAATCTAACTGTATATGTTAGGTTACTATTAAAAATAGCTACCTCATTCAGTTTTTGTCTAAACTCTTTAAGAGCACCTACCATTTTGTTGTAGTCTTCTTTTAAAGTTTCATTTTCAGACGCAATTGAACTTACTTTACTTTTTAGAACTTTATTTTCGTTTACTAACTTTAAGAATTTTGGTTTTTTAGACTCATTTTTAAGATTAGCAGGTTTTAAATTGCGTTTTCTTCTATTAGATGGTGTGTGTCTAGAATCTTCAGACATATCGTCTTCCATTTCTTCAGGTTCTTCATCATCACCCAATTCAATTTGATATTCTATTTCCTCACCGTCTTCATCGTCCATTTCTATTTCATTAGAATCCATATCTTCCATATCTTCCATGTCTTCCATGTCTTCCATGTCTTCCATATCTTCCATATCTTCCATATCCTCATCGTCCATTTCTATTTCAGAATCACCACCAAATTCTATTTTGTACTCGGCACCAGTTTCGTTATCCTTGATTTCAACCCCATCACCAGTTTGGACAACTTCGATTTCATCTTCGTCAGCCATTTTTTTGAATACGTTAACTACAGTGTCATCGTCTTCATCTGTAAGGTCTACAATTTCAAGTTCATCAGAATCCATATCTTCCATGTCTTCCATGTCTTCCATATCTTCATCATCCTCATCACCTAATTCTAGGTCAAGGTCATCACCAGCATCCTCGCCGGGCTCGTCAGAGTCTAAACCTAAGTCTAACTCTAAATCAACATTCTCATCATCTTCGTCTTCGTTTAAAGCTACCGAACCTTCTAAAGATTCCTTTACCATTTCTTCAATTTCTGAACCCATTGTGTGAGCCAGTATTTCTTTTGAGTTAGCTTTGAAAGCTTGTTCTATACTTTCCGCTTCCATAAAAGCTTCATCGATGATAGACTTTCTTGTTTCAGCCATTTTTTCTTTTTTTATTTTAAAAAATTATTATTATTAAAGAACAGCGCATAAAATTGCGTTGTTTTTAAAATAAATATTCAATAAATGTGGAAAAGATTTATTTTTTGGTGTTACTGTTTAAAAAAACGGGATATTTATTTTTATATGAAAGATATTGTTAAAACTATAATAGAAAAGATTATCATTAATGAGACTAAAAAACCTAGTTTAATGAAAGAAAACGAGGATTTAGTGATAGTTAAGTCATTAAAAAACTCTATAGAAAACAAATTAAAAAAAGTGTATAAAAAAATTACAAACAAAGAATTAGACCTACCTAAAATAGATATTAAGTTAGATAGTGAGATAAAAGATGGTAAAATTGCTGGATTTAATCACCCCAAAGATGATAAAAATGGTTTAATGGGTATAAAACCAAAAGCTTTAGAAGATAAAGAATATCTTAAATGGGTTATTACACATGAATTAATACACGCTTGTGTCGGGGAAGATTTACCAACCCATAAAGAACATGGTGGGTTATTTAAAGAAATAGCTGATGGTATGGAATTACCTGAAGAATATAGGGATTAAAAAAAAAAGACCCACATTTCTGTGAGTCTTTCTTACGAATTTTATTATTATTATGCTGGAACAGCAACTTTAATAACGTCTTCGATTGGTGATTTAACTGCTGATACAATTTCATAATCTAGTACTGTACCATCAAGGTATTTATGAGTTCTAGCCTCAGCTTCAGTACAAGTCATTGAATCGACAAGGTATTGTGTTTTGATTTTTTTTACTTTTCCTGTATCTTCGTTAATTGTTTCGAACTCTACTTTAACAAGAAAAAATTTTGTGATTTGGTCTCCCATGGTTTTAAAACTTTTTTTAATTAATAATTATTTGTGAGATATAATAGTAGATATAATTAATTAATATGTGAAGTATTAATTAGGACTAAATCCAGCACCAAACGACTGAAACCTGTCACCAAACATTTTATTGGTAATTCTAAGTTGTTTACCATACTCTTCTAAAGCAGGTATTAAGTCCATTAATAAAAGTTTAACTCTTTCAATAAATTCTTCATCATTACCCATAGCGTCTGAAAAGTTAGAAAGAATATCTATTTTTCTTTTAAAAACTTTAAGTGAAGAAATAGTTTCTTTAGCTTTAACAATAACATCGTCTTCCATAACTTCACTTATAACACCATTAATAATATCGATAAAAAAATTAATCTCTTTTGAGGTTTCCATTAAAGAATCACTAATATCGTTTTTATTAGCTCCATCCATAATAGAATTAGCTAACCCTGATAATAAATTAGTTAAATCATTATGACTAGTAGATAGTGCACCCATTGTTGTTCCAGCATGTTTAGCCATAACTCTTTGGTCATCGTAACCACCCACCTCTTTAATAAGTTCTTCCTTTATGATTTTACGGATGTTCATTTGCCGTACCCACCTTGTTTTAACATTGTTCTGGCTTTATTCACCAAAGCCAAGTCAACACCAAATTTCTCAATCATAGCAGCAATTAAACCTGCTCTTTCAAGGCTTGTATTGATTTTTTTTGAAGCTGTTCTTCCCGCCGCTTTATTTAAAAAGTATTGGTCTAACATAGCCATAAAATTTTGGACATCCTTAATATCTATTGTTTCTTCACCACCACTTTGGTCATCACCTTGGCCTTCGTCTTCTTCTTTAATAATACGTTTAACCAAATTCTCTAAATCTGATTCAGTTAATCTAACAATTCTTTTTTTCATTTTCTTAATTTTTATATTTTATTTATTTACTTGTTACTTTTTAATTAAGTTGTTACAAGCCGCACAACCTATATATAAATACTTACAATCCACGTAAAGTTTTAGCTAAATTTAATTGTCTATAAGTTTTTAAGTCTCTTTTACCTAAACCTTGAACACCTTTCTTACTAGGGTCTTTGTCTTTCTTTTTTAATTGAGATATCTTTTTTCTAATATCAGAAGATGTTAATTCTTCGTCTTTTTTAAGTCCCATTTTTTTTCTAAGTGAACCAGGTTCCTCAATTGCGTTTTTAATCCAATCTTTTTTTTCGTGAACATCAGCCATATAAGAATCATACTCTTCTTCCATTTCTTGTTGTGGCAGATAATCAAATATTTTTTCACCATAGATTTTAAACAATCTTTTTACGATAGCTTCAGGATTTTTTCTTAAGTATCTAATTACTATTGGTGGAACATCATCAGCGTATTTACCAAACATAGAAGAGATATCTCTTTCTCTTGGGTTTGATGTATAATCTTTACGACTTCTAGCACCACTCATTTCAAAGTCAGTTCTATCTTCGTTAATGTTATTTAGTTTTTCTTCTCTAACAACTTTTTTAACCATTCTTTTTAATTCACTTTCTGATATAATGTTTTTCATAATATTTTTGTTTTAATCATTAAATTTTTGACCACCGATTATTTCATATACCTTCTTCTTGTATTTGTTTTAAAACAGAAACAATGTAGTTGTAATCGTAAACAAATCGTGTTGGTAGGTTATTAACAAAATCCTCAACACTCATCTTAGATTCATTAAAAGTTAATTCCATTAAATCAAAAATTTTATCATTATCCAACTCATTTAAATCTTCCCATACACGATTCATTTCTTCTTCTGTATGAAAATTTTGGTTATAAGTATTTTTCATCCACTCTTCACTATCTTCTTTGATAATTTTCTTAACTAACTTTTCTAAGTCTTGTTCTGTTAATTTAATCACTTTCTTTTTCATTACAATAAGAATTTATTTAAATTATCTAGTAAATTAGAACCATTCTCAATAACTAATTTTGTTTTATTATCTTTTGTTGATTCCATGTATGGGGTTAAATCTTTTTCACTTGTAGAAATCCAGGAACCTGGTGTTGATGGTGATGTAACAATATCCCAACAAATTAACTCAAAGTCGTCTTGCACTATATTCTTACCACCCTCATTTTTAAGTGAGCCAACACCCCTTGACGATATACCCACAGTCCAACCCTTTCTAATCATATTTAGAACTTTGTCACCCACAGATGAAATAATCCCTGTCTTAAGATAACCCGGAGTTGTATCCAATTCCATTTTACCCATAAGTGTTCTACCATTCCACCAAATTTCTGAAATCATATGTGATACACGGTCAGCATCAATAATAGAAGACTCAGGGTGATTTAACTCACCTAGTGAAGTTCCCATGTCAATAAATTCTTGGTATCTTTTTGCCTCTCTTTTAAGGATTTCTTCGGGATAGACTCTCCCGTTTTTATTTTCTACACCCCATTTTTGGAGTACAGCGTATATTTCTATTTTGTCTGGTAAAGAACCGTCTTGACCTAAAACTAATCCTGATTTAAATTCGTTAATTAAATTATGGTTTGAACATACCCCATCTTGACAGGTTAGTTCAGATGATACAAATCCAGAATCGTACTCTACTAAGAATCCGTGACCCTCTTCACCTGGTTTTAATATTTTCATATCTATACTTTTTCTATAAATATGCTAAAAAACCTTATGTTTTAAGTTTACTAATAAAAAAAAGGGGCAAAAGCCCCTTTAATTATTAATCAGTCTGTGGACCTTCACCATTCAACCAATTTTCCTTAGCGATTAATTCGGGAGTTTTGGTTTTTGGTTTTGTTTTTTCTATTTTAACTTTTTCTTTTAAAAAATTTAAAATTTTCATCTTTTTCAAACACATCGGTTATTAGTTTTTCTGATATATTTTTTACCATTGGCATCATTTTATCTGAATTTATTGGTAATAATGGTTCCTTCTTAAATAAAGTAACCTCAACTGACATAAAACTTCTTTTTCCGTAATTAACTCCTGAAGAAGCCATATTAAAATCAACAATAGACTTATCTTTGTAAAAATTATTATTATCTAAAACTTCAAATAATTTCTTTTTAACTCTTTTAGATTTTCTCCTAAGAATAGAATCATAGTCTTCAATTTCAGAATCTTTAGGCTTACCCCAAGCCGATATTTGAATATAAACTGACCTTGGATTTTTGTTATCTACTGTCCCTGATTTTATATTATATTGGTATGACGTTTCTATATTCATTTCTTTTCCTCTTTTCATGTATTAATTTAATTAATATCCATAAGTTCTTCAACTTCGTTATATACAGTTTGTAACATACGTAACGCGACACTGTATGGGTCACAATTAGAGGCTGGTCTACGGTCTTCAAAATAACCTTTACCATCTATAGAAGATTGAGCCGGAATTCTAATACTAGTATCCCTTGTACTATACCCATAACTAAAATCTTTAATGTTAGAAGTTTCGTGTTCACCTGTCATTCGTTTATCATTAAATAAACCATAAACCCCCATATGTTTGTCATGAGTTAAAGATAATTTTTCTACAGACTCTTTAATTAAACTAAGTCCACCCTCTTTCCTCATTTCGGGGGTTGAAAAATTGACATGACATCCAGAACCATTCCAATCACCAGTTTTTGGCTTTGGGTGAAATGATATCTTTACACCATTTTCTTCTGCTACTCGTTGTAGAATATACCTAGAAACCCATAATTGGTCTGAACCATCTAAAGATGTTACAGGACCAATTTGATATTCCCACTGACCTAACATAACTTCTGCATTAATACCTGAAATATCTAAACCTGCTTCAACACATTTTTCTAAATGCTCTTCTACGATTCTTCTACCTGTAATATTATCGGCTCCAACACCACAATAATAATCTCCTTGTGGTCTAGGGTCTTCTTTTGGCCTAAAACCAAGTGGTAACCCTTCACCTTCCTTGAAATTTGGTTTCGTGGTTAGGGTATACTCCTGCTCCCAACCAAACCAATTAGCGTTTTCTAAATCAATTTTAGAATCAACCATCTTATTCTCTTTCATAAAATTCCTTAATTCACCTCTTTTATTTGTTGGGTGTAGACTTCCGTCTGGATTTAAAACTTCACAAAAAACTATATAGTGATAATCTCCCCTAAATGGGTCATTACAAGAAAACACTGGTGTTAAAATACAATCTGTATTTTCTCCTTTTCCAGCTTTAGCTTGTTTTGTAGAACTACCGTCAAAAGACCATTTAGGTAAGTCCCAATTAAAACCCTCATTACTATACTTTCTAATATCTTCAGGTTTTACAACTTTAGTTTTACTTCTTAATTGTTGTGGTTGATTCCCGTCCAACCAAACGTATTCTAAAAAAACTTTTTTCATATATTATTTTTTATATATTGTTATTTGTTATTAAATATACTAAATGTTAATAACAAAAAAAAGCCCCCTTAAATAAGGAGGCTTTTATCCATTTATTATCCTAAGTCCTGTTCTTTTGGTGGGTCCCCCTTTTTACTACCACCTATAAACTTAACTACATCTAAGAATTTACCACCAAATACATAACCACCAAATAATACCATTGCGTACTCTAACGCGTTAATAATAATTTCAAACTTATCTAAGTCTAAATCATTGTTAGATTTATGTAAACCAGCAAACATTAAAAACCCTAATGTAATGTAATAAGCTATTACTGACACTAAAAGGTATACTCTACCTTGGGACCATTTTCCTTTTTCTTTTAACATATCTTTTAACATATTTAAAAACTTTTTTAATTTATATTATTCACCTAGATGGTTCATTAAAACACCACCTAAAGAGGAAGCGTGTAACATTACAGTATTAACGGTTTCTTCACTTAAAGAAACTGGTTTTTTAGTATAATCCAAACCTAAAACACCGATAAACCTACCCTCAATATTTTTAATAGCGAATAGATAACCTGATTTACCTCCATACACTTCAGCCGCGTACTTAAGGCCATATGTAGCTATTTTTTTATCTTGGTAATTTGATATTTCTATTAATTCTTCTGTAGCTAATTTATTTAAAGATTTTGAAAATAAATTTACTGGTATATTTTGGAAGTTAGCTTGAACTGAACTTACACCAGTACCTACAGATTCATAAATAACTGAAAACTTAGCCATTGACTTACCTGTTGGGTAAAAATGTCCACCGTTATGGAATTGGGTAATCCACACCCTATCAGCTTCTACTTCTTCTCTTATATCTTCAATCTTGTTAGTTATTATTTCTGATAAGGCTAGTGTTTCTATTACCATATCAGGCTTTTTTTTATTGTTTAACTTATCCTTTAACCAAATTGCACCCAATGTCCCTAAAACACCTATTAATGCGGTAAAAACTGTTGTAATTAATTCTAACATTTATATTGTTTTATTAAGAATTTAAATTTTTCTTAAGTTCATACAATTTCAAAACTTTTTCACTGAAACTATCGTTATCTCCCATCATATTATAAATGGTGTCTTTCGTTTCAAGTAATTTAGATTTTATAGTTAAATTTTCAGAATTATCTTTTAAATGTTTATTTATTAAAGAAATATTTTCTTTAACTAAACTAGATACTAAAGTATTAATCTTTTCTAAATTCTCTTCACGTAAAACCTTTAATATATTTTTTTCTTCTTCTGTTAATGAATCTTTATATTTTTCATTAAATTTATCTGTAGCGATATTTAAAAACTTTTTTGGGTTAATATTTTTTTTAATATATTTATCCCCCTCAGTTTCTTTAATTACATCCTTTTCAGAAATTAACCAAGAAACTACACCTTCTCTTGATTCTTGTAATTTTTGTAAAGTCCCAACGTTCCTAGGTGAGGTTATTAAGTTTTGTATATCTTGATGTAATTTTGTTGCCTTTATATTTTTATAGTCTATACCATTACTCTCCAATAAAGTTAATAATTTTTTTGACTGCTCTTTCAAAGATTGTTTTCCTCTAAAATTATTTAAAAAAGATATGTTTTCTTTTAAATAATCATTTGCTGCCGTTTCACTATTTAAAGTCTGGGACTCAAGATTTTTAAAAACAATAAAAGTTGTTTTTAATGTCTCACTTTCTTTTAATATCTTTAAAAAATTTTTATATAAATCTTTACCTACCGTTTCTTCAGAAGTATAAGATTCTATTAATTTTTCAGTAAAAATATTTTTTAATGTACCAAAGTTCATAATATTATTTTTAAAATAAATATGCCTTAATTTGTAAGTAGGTCACTATCTTCCCCATTTTCTTTATTTAAAAGTTCATCGATACCCTTAGTCATCATAAAAATGTTTTCATTTTTCTTTTTGCCTTCTAATAAAAGTCTATCTATCACATCTTCATCACCTCTAAAACTTTCACCAAAGCCACCTCCAGTATCACCACCAGTATCATCACCAAATCCACCTCCAGTATCATCACCAAATCCACCTCCAGTATCACCTCCAGTATCACCGAAACCACCCCCACCAGTGTCACCTTCAGCACCAGCATCACCTTCACCTTGGTCCATAGGTAATTCGCCGTAAAGTTTGTCTACTTTCTTAAAAAATCCTGTGTTTTTAATGATATTAGGTGTTTGTTCTAATTCAGCAGATGCTGCCTTTTCTAGTCTTTGTTGTTCTAAATCTTCTAATATTTCATCCGAAGACCAATTAAAAATGTTCTTTTTAGCCCAAGTATGTGAAGTTGGGGCTATACCGCCGTCAACACCAGCAACCAAATCTTTATAAAGTAATACTTTTTCTTTCCATTGTTCTACTTTTAACATTTCACCTTGAGTAGATGGGTTATTAAGTGACAACTTAAAGTTATTTATTTCATCATGAAAACCTAAAATATATAAATGAATTATAGCTATTTTATTTAATTCTTGAATCATAGCCTGTTGGATTCTATTAATAGTTCTAGCAAATCTAATGTCCATTAAAGCTAAATTTTTACCTTCTCCTGTTGGTTCTTCAAACCCTAAGAATGTTTTCGGTACTCTAAGAGCCGTAACCATTTTTCTTTGGATAAATTGGATATCAGCTATTTGGTCTAGATTTGTAGCCCCAGGTAGGGTCTCTATTGGCATTGAGGCATTAGGGTCTCTAACAGGGACAAAATAATCTTGGTCGACAGCTAAAGTATTGTATCTAACGTCAGCCTGACCTGTTTGACTATCAGTTACTTGTGTTCTTTTAAATTTATTAGCAACTTTTTGTACATAAGACTCAACATCAGCGTCATCAATGTTACCAACATATATTTTAAAAACTCTTCTTTCAGGAGCTCTAGTTACACGATACACCAACATTGCGTCTTCAGCTAAAAGTAGTTGTTTCCAAATACGTCTAACTTTTTCTAAAACTGAAGTACCATAAGGTAACTTTCTATCGTCACCAAGTAATCGAAAATGAGCTACTTCCCAAGCGTTAAAGTCTAAACTTTTATTTTTCCATACAAAAGTGACATTTTTTTTCTTCATTTCACCCTCTACTTCTTGAGCGTTTTTTTGGAAAGGAAATGAGTCAGCTTCTTTTCTTTCTATATCAACATTAGTTAGTTGGTTTGCCCCAATTATACCATCTTTATAATCTATTTTTAGGTAGACAAAGTTATCGCCATATTTACAAGTGTTCCTAGTCCACATTGGTAAATTAGAATGGATGTCTAGTACATTAAAAAATAAATCATCTAAAACTTTTTTAATTCTATTAGAATCTGAATAAATAGACATTACTGTACCTTGTTCATTTAAAGTACAAGATTCTTCTGACATAATATCTAGAGCTACAGCTATTTCTGGTGTAAACTCCATGGCTTCAAAATCCATATAAGAAGCTATCCTAGAAGTTTCATAGAATACTGACTTTTGGTAAAGTTCATTATCTACTTTAGTCCATTGACCTTCTAAATATTTTTGTTGTTGTAGTTGTAATTTTTCTTTTTGGAAGTCTTGTTTAGATTTTGTTACAATTAAATCTTTATCCGTTAAACTATACTTATTATATGTGGTATTAGCTTTAGGCCCACCTCCTTGACCAAAAAGGTAAAATAACTTTTGGTATACCGTTAAATTTTTATTTTCTTCCGCCATTTTTATTTAGTATTCTTTTATAAATATCACCATTAAATGTAATTAATACATTAATTAATGTGAAGGTTATGTTATACATAATCACAGTCTACATAAGCAATATGGTACCCATTAGAAGTGTCCACTTCCCATACATAGTTAACAAGATTATCATAAGGGCCAGAACAATCAGGTTTGTCTTTATTATTCCTTAATTTACCACTAGGGACATAAGGTTGTGGTATGGTACTGATATAAACTGGTCCCGTTCCAGCTCTAAGATTAGGTTTACCTTTAAAGGGACTATTTGATGATATTCTATTTGCCATAATTTTATTTTTTAAATCCTCTCATACCACCAAAAACCCACATATTTTCTTTGAATTGTTCAGTAGTTACGTTATCATTTTGTTTGTTGTCTGTATAAAAATTAGTACCTACGACTTCTTTTAATATTTCACTATCGTTAGTGTCGGTTGTCTCAATAGACCAACTACTCACCATAGCTTTAGCTTGTCCTTTAGATTTTTCTAAATCTTTGAATGATGTTGAGCCCACAAAACAACACATAGCTATTGACATTAAAAGGTCATCATGATAACCTTTCATATGGTCAGCCCTACCACCAATAAAAACAAAAGTTTCTATTTCCATTAAAGCTCTTTTAGAACGAATTTTAAAAGAATCCATCCTAATTGATTCTTCTAATTTGGAAACAATTGTATTTCTATTTTTTTGGAAATTTAAACCAGGTAATTTACCTCTATCCATATATTTCTGTAAAGCTTTATTATTTTCTACAGAATCAATACCCACTGTCACATCGTAATAAAGATTTTTTTTAGGATAACCTAACTCAATTAATTTAAGGACAACGGAAGCACCCCAACCACCTGTAATATCAACAACAATAAACGCGTTATATGAGTCACCATAATATTTACAGATTTCACCTAAAACATCGGGAGCAACTTTACCGTGGTATTCAGCAACTTGGTTACCTGTGGTAAAATCCCAAATTACAAGACCGGCAAAATCATCAGAAGAACCTGAAGATGGGTCAGCAGACAAAATGTATTGGTGGTCCTTAATAGGGTCTTCCCATATCCACATATTACCATCAGTCCATTCTTTTCTAATTGGGTCTTTAACATTGTCTCTATCCTGTCTGTTTTTGTATTTGTCATCAATCACATTATCACCAGACCCAACAAAAGAACATAATAACTCTTGAGCAATAGACCTAGCGTTATGGTTTAGTTGTGCACACATCCCATCAAACCAGCCTGATGTTGGTACATAACCCTTTTCAACCATATCAGGCCATGTTTCTTCTGGTACTGTAGACTTTTCACCTGTATAATGATTCACATCACCACTAGCCGGGTCAAAAATAGATTCATCAACATCACCAGTTTTTTCGTTAAATAAATTCCAAGTCATTCCGTGTGGAAATTGTTCACTTTTGTTTCTACCGTTATAACGTGGGTCTTCATACCATTTCATCGAAACAATATTAAAATTATTCCTACCTTTTTCAGCGGTTACATAAGCTTTGTGGTATAGTGGGTCATGGCCGTTTGGTGTTGAAATAAGTATTGATTTACCACCTGTTGAAAGTGATGGTTGTGCTGCCGTATAAAACTCCTCACCCTTATTACCCTCAATAAACGCAGCCTCATCAACAACAATACATGATGGTGTATAACCTCTTAACGCGTCTTTTGATGAAGCTACCGCTTTTACTTCAGAACCATTCCATAATTTATAGTGTGAACTTGAATTTTTTTCAGGGTCAAACCAAGTTTCAGAACCAGAAGGTCTATACACATCCATCCAAGACGGTAACTGAGTTGTAAAATCTCTAATCTTTTTTAAGAATTCTTTTGCTGTTTCTTGTTTATTTGCCGCAATAAGAATTTTTTGTGTACTTTTATTTGAAGCTAAAGTTGTTAATATAGCTAAAAAAGCTGCGGTAGTAGTTGATATGCCTGCCTGTCTAGGTTTCATTACTATGTTGTGGTCATACACAGTATAAGCCTCTACTAACTCTTTTTGTCTAGGAAATAATTTAAAAGGAACAAAACCATTTTGTGTCCTATCTTCTGTCTCAAGATAAGATTCAATAGCGTAAATAGGGTCCTTTAAACATTTACCTATTTCATACATCATCTGCCCTTTACTAATATTCATGCCTATAAATATGTATATAATTGTTCTTTAATGATGGCTTTAATGTCAACACCCTCTTTTTTGGTCTTTTTACCATTAAAGCTTGGTTTATCATTTGATGGGATGTTCTTTAAAGTCTTAGGTGATTTATTACTCTTCAGATTGATTGTGTATTTCCTTTTATCAGTAAACGTTATATCGTGGGTATTATCACCATTTTCTTGTATTTCCATTTTTAATTTAGGGCCGTTACCAGATTTAATTCTATGTAATTGATTATCACCTACGTATTCACCTTGTATAATAATGTTTTTACTATCTTCACCCCTCTCTTTAGAAAATTGTTTTTCTTGGAAGAAGTCATTCCTTATCCCTATGACTTCACAACTACCACCGATTGTTGCTGATATCATATCATCATTATATTGTCCACCTGATTTACCACAATCACATTTCCTCCATTTTGTGTGAACAAGTCTAACCACATCCTCACATTTTTCACATCTAATTAATTTCATACCTATAAATATCACTAGGCACAGTAAACCCACCCTGTAGCGACACTGGGTGGGTTTTAATAGTCCGTAGACTACAACGGTCCTAATCCGTTTTACTTTGAATTCAATATAGAACCTAAATATCTAACTAAGTCCATGTCTCCAGCATCTAAAGCCGAATCAATCTCTATTTCTAAATCTCTTTTTGACATTCTTTCGTATTCAGGTTCAGATGGTTCTTCTGTTTCTGGTGACGGAGTAACTTCTTGACTTTCTTCTTCGGGTGGTGTTAAAGTTTCACCTTCATCTTCTTGTTCAGGACTATCATCATAACCACCAAAAGCATCATCTGAAGCTTCTCTTTGTAATTCTGATAAAGCTTCTTCAGCCATTCTTCTAATT
>Ga0233414_10000044_pt1 | contig 57014 bp, 53 predicted proteins | sample Na_anoxic_10_MG_FD_189020 | JGI IMG/M metagenome (GOLD analysis project Ga0233414, IMG submission 189020) | Seawater microbial communities from Saanich Inlet, British Columbia, Canada - Na_anoxic_10_MG | ecosystem: Environmental > Aquatic > Marine > Inlet | place: Canada: British Columbia... | reverse complement strand
GGGATAAAATTAATAAAAAAAAAAAAAAGGTTGAAGGCAAAAAGAAAAAAATAATAATTCCAGAATTACTAAATCAAGGTTTTGAGTATTTACCGAGAGAAATACCTATATATATGATATTAGGTAATCACGATTTAGAAACAAATATAGGAAAAGGCAATTTTTTTATAAATAATCTCGACAATCCTGTTTCAAAAAATGATTGTTCTGTAATAGAATATGAACAAATTTCAAAAAATAATAATGAAAATATTGAATATAATTTATTTAAGGAAATGATGTTAGAAAATGGAACACTAATAATAATGATAGACACTAGTATGTATTCAGTAGATGTAAATGAGTATTTACCTTGTTATGAATTTTTTTTACAGGGAGAAATTGCTAATTATACTATAGAAGAACTAAGAGCATATCAACTGAGTTTGATTATAAAAACAATAACAAAATATAAAGATGTGGGTATTAACAATTTAATACTCATTGGACATCATCCAATTATAGGATTAAAAATAAAAGATGGAAATGATACCCGTATTAACGATATAATAGAGTTTGATAATGTATTGAAAGAGATTTATTCTATATTAGAGGATAAAGTAAATTATTTTTACTTATGTGCTGATGTTCATCTATATCAAGAAGGTAATATCGTTATAAAAATAGATGATATACCAACAATGAAGATACAACAATATATAGTTGGAACAGGAGGAACAGAATTAGACACATGTGTTGGTGAAAGTAATATAGGAGAGAAAATCGAGAATGAAAGATTAACTTATACAATGACTCGATGTCAAGAAAGATGTGGTTTTTTGGAATGTATAAACACATCACCTATTCCTCGTTTTTTGTTTAATGAAATTCCAATAGAAGGAGGAAAAAGAAAAAGAAGAAAAACCAAGAAACGCAAAACCAAAAGAAAAACCAGAAAAAGAAAATCCAGAAAAAGAAGATCCAAAATAAAAACCAGAAAAAGAAAAACTAGAAAAACTCGAACTTAAAAAGGGTTCTATTTCTATCTAACAATTTTAAATAGAAATAGATATATCGAAAAACGGCGTTTTAAATCTTCAAGAGTGTTGTAAATCTTGCTGAAATTCCAATAAAACTAGCTAAAAATAATAAAAAACAAATCATTTATTTAATATGAATATATTGTTAAATCCCAATAACTGATGATAACTGATGATAAGTGATGATAAGTGATGATAACTGATGATAAATATTAACAAATTATAATGTAAATACATTCAAAGTTTAGGGGTTTTATACCTTATGTATATTTTGTTTGTAAACACTCATTGAAGTGCTTTGTGTAGGCACATGTAGGTAGATATAGCATTTACCTACGTTACCGACACAAAATATAATATCCACAATAATGTATATATATTCTGATGGAGTCAGGATTTGACCAGTACATAGTTTTCGTAGAAGAGTCCAAATTACAAGCTCCCATTTCTTTTCTATTCTCATCAAAACAAAAGTTCCATGACTACATCAAACTCAAGTTTAAAAAAAAGTCAATTCGGCTTGTCATTTTATCCGATGTTAGTTCGGGTAATATGAAGAAGATAGCCACAGAGATGCTGGAAGAAGCTTCACAGAGGAAAACAAAAAACGAAAGTGAACGACGGCAGCAGCTGCGAGTGGAGGAGGGGTATGACAGTGACAGTGCTGATGAGGATGACCCGGAGTTATACGCCTATCAGAATTACTACACCCAACGGCAAAGCTTTCGTTACGACGAATTGAAATACCCGTCCTTTGGTCAGCTCTACATTCTCTTTGACATCTGTAATTTTGACAACGACCATATCGTCAACTATTACACTATGGAGAAATACTTGTTCCAGATGAAAGAATACATGCACAATTTCCTCGTGTTCTTGGCACAAAGTTACGGCGCGGACACGATTACGTGGCGCTGCACCCTAAAGAATACGTCGTCCAAAACGTCGTCTATGGGGACCACTATTGGCGCAGATGCGATGACTGTTGGTGGCACAGTTGGTGTCGCCAAGTCAAATGGCGAAAGTAACGAGAACGCCATATCCGCGGAATTAATGCTCCAATATGATAACGTTGGAAGCACCCTTTTCTTTGACACCATGCTTAATCAAACGTCGTGGTGTGTGAAGATTAACAGTATTATCCGCGATTCTATCGTTCCATTTGACGATATTAAATATTGGCAAAACGACGAAGTCATTAAGAACTATTTAGGGAGCAACCGTCACTTCAGATACGAGTTCTTCAAGTCCAGTCCGTTCCTCACCGACTTTGTCCGAAAACGACAGAACGGGATGACATCTATATTCCACGAAGTCGTGCTGTTCGATAGTCATCGTACCATCTTTGACTACTATATTTATTTAGGGTGTAAATATTTGACCACGAATCAGATAAATATGTCGTACACCAGTGACATTGCTACGACGTCCATGCGGTCCACAATGTACAAGGTCGTGTTTTATCCGACAAAGATTCTTTCAGACATTACGCTAAAAACATGCGTCATCGAAGACAAATCTGTGGAGCAGCTAAAAGACGAAACCATAAAGTGTATAAAAGGTATTCGCAATCGACAGAGACAATGGGAAGAGACATATAGGAACTCGATGTTATACGCTCATAAGCGTTACCGTCGTACGATTGATACCAACCCGTTAAACCATTATGAGGATGGTCAACCTAGTAACAAAATGACTGTTCTTGACAAACGAAAAATGCGACAAGATGTCAAATATAAAGACATAAGAAATATCATCACCCGTGAGCGGAAAATGAAAGACAATAAATACACAATGTTTGTTATTTTACAAAAATATTCTACTTACTTCAATATTTGCAACGTCGTCACTGATGGTGCAGATATGAATACGGAGGATTATAAAAGCAATATAGGGCTACAAAAGGTTACGTTCCTCAAGAGCTTGCTTCGATCGTTCCATAAAGAGATTTATATGAACGATGTTGTTAAAGATGACCCCGGTGACAATATAACCACGTCTAATATAGTTACGTACTTAGACAAAACCCATAGCGCCTTTTTACATCACATGGTGAATCACATTCTCAACTCTATTGACATGGAATCTACACTCTACGAATACATTGCCGATATAGGCCGCCTAATACCGCTGTTTGTTGGAGATGTAAGCACACTGTCACAATACATCCATTTCCGGTTTATTGCTGAGTCTAAATACTTTAATGATTTGGAAACCAACGACCAGACAAAGATAAGTATAATAAACAACATACTTAACACTATACAATATTATCACAAATACAAACAAGAAGTAGAGCGGAAAAAAGATGAAGCTATTGCAAATAATCACAAACGAAATATGTTGATAAAGCGGATGCTAAAATGTAGGACTGATTCGCCTTCTACTCCGTCTGCTGCCTCGCCTTCTACTCCGTCTGCTGCCTCGCATTCTACTCCGTCTGCTGCCTCGCATTCTACTCCGTCTGCTGCCTCGCATTCTACTCCACTTGTCAATACGGAGTTCGATACAATAAAAAAAGAAGGAGATGATAACCTAGCAGATGATCGTATTCAGACAGACCAAGAGCGTGATGATGAGATTAACAACATAGACGATACGATTGAGTATGTCTTTATGGTCAATAAGGAAAACGGCTCAAATTACGCATCATGCGACGGAAAGTATGTTCGCGACGATAATTACATTGTAAATTCACAGGGAGCGTTTGTGAACAAACAGAAATCTCGCTTTATTGGCTGGTCTAATGGTGGATGGATTTTAACTGGAACCCAGTGGCTGGACGAGATCGTAGCCAAGAGCGAGGATAAAACCGATTTCTATTTTGGCGGATTTCATGCGTCCATTAGCTCATACGATACAATCGCGAGTTCTCAATGGGATAACTACGACGTCGTCGTGCACTTATCAAAAGACATAATTGAAGTACGAAACGGGATTGAGGAACTAACAAAAGAAACCAGGAATAAGTACAAACGCGAGCCAACATCAGCCGAACAGGCACCCAAATGCAGGCTCATCCACGATGATGAGACTGTCGTACGCATCCCTGCCAACATAATTCGGTACATTATGGAATAATCCTATGCATCCGCTTCATAAACACCCACATCTCCTTCACACGTGTATTATAGGTACACGCCACGATATTACACTCTTGGATTTAGAACATTATATGCTTATATCAATGTCGTTAGGAGTAATCCTTTCACAGGAAACGGCGTTTTAAATCTTCAAGGGTATAATGAAATTCCAATAGAAGGAGGAAGAAAAACCAAAAGAAAAACCAAAAGAAAAACCAAGAAACGCAAAACCAAAAGAAAAACCAAAAGGAAATCCAAGAGAAAAACCAAAAGGAAATCCAAGAGAGAAATAAAAAGAATTCAAAAGAAGTCAAAAAAGACAAAGAAAATAAAGAAATAAAATAAAAAATATAAATAAGTAATAATTAGTTAAAAAGTAACTAATTATTAATAATATATTATGTCGTTAATTATTCATCAAGAAATTATAAAAAAACTAGATGATTTTATTTTAAATAAGAAAATTCCAAATATTATATTTCATGGAATATCTGGAACAGGTAAGAAAACGATATTGTTTAATTTTTTAAAAAATGTGTATAATAATAATAGTAAATATTTGAAAGATTATGTAATGACAGTGAATTGTGCTCATGGTAAAGGGATAAAATTTATAAGAGAAGAGTTGAAATTTTTTGCCCGAACGAATATAAATTTACAAGAAGGTAGTATATTTAAAAGTATTATATTATTAAATGCGGATAAATTAACTATAGATGCTCAATCCGCATTAAGACGTTGTATTGAATTATTTAGTCATTCGACTCGATTTTTTATTATAGTAGATGATAAATATAAATTATTGAAACCGATATTATCACGATTTTGTGAAATATTTATTCCTCAACCGATAATTAACAATAAAGAAATGAATCTACATCAATATCATTTAGATAAATCATTTTCAATTGTTAAAATGAATAAGCTAAAAAAAAGTAAATTTAAAAACGACTTTGACAAAATCAAGAACACAGAAGAAATTGATGTTATCAGTGAAAATTTATACGAAAAGGGATATAGCGGATTAGATCTAATTGAATATATAAAGGATATGGATATTAGTGAAATGAAGAGATATGAATATTTAGTATTTATTCAAAAAATTAAGAAAGAATTTAGAGAAGAGAAATTATTAATGAATTGTATATTATATTTTTTATTAAAGCGTTCGGATTACACTTTAGAAAATATTTCGTTTATGTAAATGGATGATTATTCTATATCAAGTCTCCAAGAGTCTAGAAACGAATGGTGTTCCCGTTTAATACATATATTAACACCTTTAGTCGTTGAAGGATTTAAATCTATTTTTGAAGAGTCCTATAAATTATGTGTAGAGAATAATGAATTGGAAAAATATTTAATGACATTTCAAAATTTTCTGGCACGAATTCCAAAATGGAATCCTTCCATTATTGTCGAAGAAACAAATAGAATTGTAGAAAAAAGCAATTGTGGTTATTTAAGTGATTTAATTAGTTGTGTTCATATAATTCAATTAAAAAGTTTAACTTGTATGAGAGTAGGTAATAAGCAAAAGAAAATAGATATAAATGTGCCATCTCTTAATGATTTTATTCACAAAATTTATATTAATTCGGCTAGAAAAATATATACGAATATATATCTATTTGAGAAGAATATTACACCATTACAAATACAGAAACATAATAGGGAATTAGAAGTAATTATTAAAGAACAAATATTAAATTCGATTAGAGATAATATTCCAGTAGAAAATATTTTAAAGGTTTATTTGGATGAAACGATAGAAGATGATATTCAAGTGGAAGAAACAGAAGAAATAATTTCAAACGAACCAATTGAAGAAGAAAATAAGGAAAAGGAAGAGGAAGAGGAAGAGGATAATGAAAAGGATAATGAGAAGGAGAAGGAGAATAATGAACAAACTAATATGAAATTAAATGAAAAAGTAGTTCAGAAGCCATTAGAAATAGAACCTTTAGATAGTGAAAATGAGCTTAAAAAATATCAATCAGAAGTAATTAAATTTGATGATATTGATAGAGCAGTTGGTATAGATAATAAAATAGAGGAAATCATGGCTCCAAAAACAGAAAAAAGATTAGAAGAAATAAGTCATGAGAGATATGCAGCTAGAAAGATGGAAGAGATGGAAGATAATGATGATAATGAGAAAATAAAAATAGGAGAGAAAATCAAATTAACAGAATTAGATGTTCATGATTTAGAGAAACCAAAAAATATTAATAAAGTTCCTATTGGATTAGAGGAAATTGAAATATTAACTTAATTATACTTTTAAAAAAGTATGGCAAAACTTAATTATACTTTTGAAAAAGTATGGCAAAACTTAATTATACTTTTGAAAAAGTATGGCAAAACTTAATTATACTTTTGAAAAAGTATTCGTTAAAAATAGGGTAACTTTATTTATGTTAATATAAATGACAGAAGTATTTATATACTCTTTAGCCATATGTACCATATTTTTCTTGTTTAAATTTTTAGAAATGAAATTTGTTCCCGATGATGAAAAAAAACCTTTAAAAATTATTATTAAGGAGACGTTAGTAGTATATTTCGCATCAATTATAGGAATTTATTTGTATTCACAGTTTGATATTCCTAGTCTATCATCTAAAGATTCCCCTGAAGAGTTTATGTCCAAAACAGCAATGGCTTTTCTAGATAATCCTACATTTTAAATTTAAATTTAAATTTTTCAAAAGTAGAGAATATGGAATGAAAATACAAATTTTTTTATTAAAATATTATATAATGTTTTTACAATCAATATATAATATATTTTTCGTGAGTATGGCTATGAGTATAATAAAATGTAATAGTGAAAGTACTTGTGTATGTACTACGGTTCAATGTCCAATGGTAGGAGAAAATAAAATAATTATGGGTAATGGTTATGCGGATGTATTATATGAATATATAAGTCATAATGATATACCAGTAGTATCATCTGTAACTGGAACCATCAAACATAACTCATTAGATAAGGGAACAGATACAACCAGTTGTACACAATCTTATGCACGCTCATTGGATGGTCCAGAACAAGATTGTGATGCGGGTCATATTTTAGCAAATCGTTTAGGTGGATATGGAAATGAACCAATAAATATTTTTCCACAAGATTTATCTATCAATCGTGGTTCATACGCTCAATTTGAATCTAAAATATATGATTGTATGATAGATTTTGATGATGCAGAAGGAAATTTATCATGGTCATTCCATTATGAAAATAATAATGCGACAAAACCCAATAAAGTAGATTATCAAGCTGTATTTATAGAAAGTAATTGTGCTGATTTATCTGAAACATTTACAAATTGATTACAAATTGATAACAAATTGATAACAAATTGATATTAATATAATTTAAATGTTTCAGATAAATCCGAATAATTGAGTTTGTATTACTGTTGAGGTATTTTATCAATATTCATTATATGTTTGTCCTTATTAATTTTCTTTTTACTGATAATATAATCTTTAAATATTGTATTTTCTAATTGAACAGATGGAATAGAATTGTGAACAGTTCTGGCAATCATTTTATATAATTTAAATTCTGGATATCTCTCTTCACCATTATTTTTATATAAGATATTTCTCCCTTTATCATCTATCAACCAGGAATTTATTAATGAAGCAATTTTATTTTTCTTTATGATAGTTTCAGCTTCAAATAAATCTTCAATAAAATGATCATATAAACAACATGCTAATCTACATAAATCAAAACTAGGGTTAGGTTCTAATCTTGGTTTTTTGTCATCCAAATAAGGTTCACAGTTATATTGGGATGCGGCATCTCCTCTTGGATGAAAACTATCACTACACATCAATTGACCATTAAATTTGTATATAGCTCTTCCAAAATCAATGATTTTAAATATTTTTCCAAATGTTGGAACTTTATAATATATTTTATTGAAAGCATAATAAATATAAGTTTTATTGGTATTTGTATACATAATATTATTTGTATGTAGGTCATTATGTGTAAATGAAAATACTTTTTGAAATGTTACAAGACTCATTATTACTTGAAATAAACATGAAATCCATTGTTTATCATCTAACAGAAAATTTTCCATTAAATAATCTAAGGTATTTTCACATTTTTCTAATGATATCATTTGAATTGGAAAATGATGTAATGAACAGAATATATCATGATCATCTTCTGATTCACTATCAGATTCGCTATCAGAGTTATTGTCGGAATCATCATCGGAACTATTTATTTCATTATCATCATTTTCTGTATTTGATGACTTTGAACTACAAGATGAATTAGAATTTGTACTACCGGATTTTTTGATAGAATGATTATAAATACAAACATCATTTAAATTTACTATTCTCTCTGATGTTTCATTATCGTGTGTAAATATTGTAAAATCATTATTATTAAATGTATCTAATTCTATTTTGTCTATTTTTTCATTCATAATTATTTTTTTTTTATTTGATCGAGAATCAATATTAAAATACTCACTATAGTCATCGTTTTCTAAATCAAAAAAAATTCCTTTATTATTATGAAAATAATCACTACTATTTAAATATTCTAGATCATCAGCAATGTTATATAAAAAATTTTCTTGACGACCAATAAACGCACCATAATAATCTATACTATTCATAAAATTATAATTATGAAGTAATTGACTAGATAAATAGGTAAAAAACGCATCTACATATGCGCTATTATTTTTGTCTAATAATTTAGGAAATTTATTATCAGTATTATATGTTGGTAATTCTATTAAATGATTTGCGGATAAATCATATTTACCTGTTAAAAATTTTAATGGATCTAATAAAGGAGAGAATTTACAAAATATATCTTGTTTTAAAATATTATTGGAATTATCTAATAAATTAATATTTAATGTATTTTTTGATAATTCACTATTAATGCTATGTAAATAATATTTTTGATTTAAATTAATGCCATTGAAATTTGATGTATTTAATGAAAAAAATTTTTCATATAACGGAACATAATTTTGAAGACCACTTAGTCCTAAATGAGAATTTTCTAAAGCATTAAATAATTCATCATTTTTATTTTTTCGATAAAACAAAGAAAAGTTCATTCTTTATTATTCTTAATATAAATATAATAAGTAATTTTAACTTATTATTTCGTATTTCATAATTAATTTTTTTCTTACTTTAAAATAATTATGACCCTTGATTTAAAAAAATTCGATATGAAGGATATTAGTTTTAGGGCGGATGAAAATAAAGGACCTGTTGTTGTTTTAATTGGAAGGAGAGATACTGGAAAGAGTTTTCTTGTTAGAGATTTATTATATCATCATCAAGATATTCCTATTGGAACTGTAATTTCTGGAACTGAAGCAGGAAACGGTTTTTTTAGTGCTCATGTTCCTAAGTTATTTATTCATGATGAATATAATACAGCCATCATTGAAAATATTCTTAAGCGGCAGAAAACAGTTTTAAAACAAATAAAGAGAGAGATGGAAGCCTATAAAAGGACAAATATTGATCCACGAGCTTTTGTTATTTTAGATGATTGTTTATATGATAATAAATGGACAAAGGATAAGATGATGAGATTATTATTTATGAATGGTAGACATTGGAAAATAATGTTAATAATTACAATGCAATATCCATTAGGTATTCCTCCAAATTTAAGAACAAATATTGATTATGTTTTTATATTACGTGAACCTTATATTGCTAATAGAAAAAGAATATATGAAAATTATGCTGGTATGTTTCCAACATTTGAATCTTTTTGTCAGGTGATGGATCAATGTACAGAAAATTTTGAATGTTTAGTTATAAATAATAATTCTAAATCGAATAAATTACAAGATCTGATTTTTTGGTACAAGGCCCAAACTCATAGTAATTTTCGTCTAGGATCTAAAGAATTTTGGGAATTATCAAAGGATATAAATAGTGATGACGAAGATGACGTGTATGATCCAAATAGTGTTCAAAAAAAGGGGGCAGGACCTAAAATAAATGTTAGAAAAACTAAATGGTAATAATAATTATAATTATGATAATAATATTTTCTGTATCATTATTATATGTCAAGTAATAAGACTTCTCCAACGATAGATAAAGATAATGTAGGTGTTGTAGAAGATAATAACAACAATACGAACAACAACAATACGAATACCACTAATACGAATACCAACAATACGAATACCAACAATACGAATACTAAAAAAAATAAAAATAAAAAAAATTCTAATGTAAATGTGGATTCCTCTAATGAGATATTACAAGATTTAGAAAATTTAGAAAATTTAGAAAATTTAGAAAATATTGAGTCTCATGATGATTTTAAAACAACAAAACAATTTATTATTTTTAAAAATCAACTTGATTCCTTTATAAATAATAATTTATATATTTTAAAAGAATGTAAAGAAAATAAACGGTTATTAGATTTAGAATATGATGATTTAAATAATAAAATTAATTATATTCAAATTTCTGTTATTGTTCTTTCTACTGTATCTGGATTTTTACAATCTACAAAAGAATTTTTTTCTACTCCTGTTTCTGCGGTTTCTGTAGTTGGTATTTCGATATCAACTTATATTAGTTTAATTTTATCTATTTCCAAGTATTATAAACTGGATGAAAAGAAAGAAAGAATTCATAATTTAAGAGAAAAATATTCTAATTTACATAATAAAATAGAATACAGAATGGATATATTAGGTCCTTGGACAAATCATAAATTATGGGAACATCAAGATCCTGATGCTAAATTAAATGATTGGAATACTAAAGTGGTTACTGTTATGGAAGAAGAATATTTTACATTGATTGATACAAAACAAACCTTATGTACTGAATTTGAAATTATTATGGACTCAAAAAGTAGAAATGAATATAATATTAAAAATATAAATTTGATTCTTTCTAATCGAAAAAAATTATTCGAAACAAAAAAACAAGATTGGGCGTTAGAGCAAATGATTGAAAAAAATAAAATTCCTCTTGATTTTAAAAGTTCTATTCAATTACCAGGTGATGATTTAAATAATTGGGATGATCCTATTTAATTACCTGACTAATAGACTAACTATTTTATTGTTCACATTCACAATTTTTACAAATCCAATATGATTCTGGATAAGGGCCAGATTCTTCTTCTCTTTCATAATGATGTTTTCCATATTTTTTTATACAATCGTTAATAATATCATTATTAATAATATTTATTTCATTATTGAGTTTCTTAATAGTTTGTTCAAGTTTATATATTTCATATAGATTTTTTGTTTTTTTCAGTTCTTGAAGGTCAGTCCCCTTTACCATATAAACAAAATAATACATTTATTATTATATTGTTTATTTATAATTTAAATTAAGCATTTGTTATATTTACATATTCTTCAGATTCTTGAGTTTCTTCAGATTCTAGATTCGATAAACCATGATCTGTATTTTTATCTATTACAATATTATCACCTTCAAATAATTCTTTCTTTACATCTTCTAGAGTGGCATTTTTACCCATAGACTCTTCTTGAGTATTCATATTGGCAACAGATATTAGATTCCCTTCCGCATTAATAGTTTGTGTAAGTTTAGCTCCTGTTTCTGCTGCTTTCTTTTTATTATCCTCGATAGCCTTTTGTTTAGATTCTTTAACACGATTTTCAAATTCATCTTTTGCTTTCTCTTCATTTTTCTTTTTCTCACTCATCAACTCATTCAAGGTTTCTTCCATATATTCTACACGACCTGTTTTATAAGCTTCAGGATGAAAAGGAACCCAAATACCTACAGGACCAACATACACATCATGACTAGGGTCATTTTGTCTTAACATTTTACATCTTAATTCAGCTTCTTGTTGATTAGGAAAAGAACCACGAACTTTAATACCACGAATAGAAGTTTGAAAATTATGTTTGGTATCAAATTCTTTATTTAAATTGTCTTCATGTTCATCTAAGAAATTTTTATAATCGGTTTCTATATCGCTTTTAATTAAATTTTCTTTTTCATCTTTAGAAAATTCTTGGAAGTCTTTAGTAAGTTTGTCAAAATCTATATGATATTTAAATGAAATAAAATTTAAAAATTGAGTAAACTTTTCCATAGATTTACTGAAGTCCCAATTTTTAATAAACTGTTCAAATAAAAATGTTTCCTTTTGTTTTAAAATGTGTTCAGGAGAAATAAATGATAAACAGACAAATTTCTGCCCCGCAATACCTTTATCTTCATCTAATAAATCAATATATTTAGGGTTTTCTGTTCCATCAGAATTTTGTTTAAGTTCTACTGATTCTGGAGGTTTCGTTGGTTTAGAAAAACTCATTATAGATAAATATCCTATTAATATTTAAGTAATTTTACGAACTATAATTAATTTTTATTTTTTTCTTTTTAAATTATATATAATGACTGGTAATATGTTAGATTTAGGTGAACTCGTTAAGAGAGCTATCAAATACCTTGTTGAAGGTTTAATGGTTGCTATCGCAGCTTATGCTATTCCTAAGAGAGGTCTTAACTTAGATGAAGTTGCTTTAATTGCTTTAACTGCTGCTGCTACTTTTAGTATTCTTGATACTTATGTTCCTAGTTTAGCCATTAGTGCTCGTTCAGGTGCTGGTTTTGGTATTGGTGCTAATATGGTAAGATTTCCTGGTGGATTTTAAATACTAAACTATTGAAATACTAAATAGAAATACTAAATAAAATAATATGTTCATTTTTTTAATGATAATATTATTACTAATTTACAATTAAATTAATTATGTGTTACTTAAAGACAAAACAAATAATTAATTATATAATGTCAATAATTGAATATGTTTGGATTGGAGGTAATAATGAATTACGAAGTAAAACAAAAGTAGTTGATTATAAAGTTACGGATGGAAAAGATAATTTACATAATATTCCCGAGTGGAATTATGATGGTAGTTCTACTGAACAAGCCATTGGAAAACATTCTGAAATTATTTTAAAACCGAAAGCATCATTTAAAGACCCATTTCGTCCTGATGGAAACAATTTGTTAGTATTATGTGATACTTACGATCCACTAGGAGAACCATTACCATCAAATACTAGATATAATGCCAATAAAATTTTTCAAGAAAAATTAAACGAAGAACCTTGGTTTGGTTTAGAACAAGAATATTTTATAATAGATTCGGATTTACAAATTGATAAATTGCCTCCACAAGGACAATATTATTGTAGTGTTGGCGCACAAAATGCTTTTAACAGACATATAGCTGAACAACATTTACAATATTGTTTAAAGGCAGGTATTCATATAGCAGGAATAAATGCGGAAGTAGCACCTGGACAATGGGAATTTCAAATAGGTATATGCGAAGGTATTGAAGCGGGAGATCATTTATGGATGGCAAGATATATTTTGGAAAGAATTGGTGAGTTACATCATTTAATAATAGATTTTTCTCCCAAACCATTAAAGGGTGATTGGAATGGCTCTGGTTGTCATACTAATTATAGTACCAACGCAATGCGTAATGAAAATGGATTTTGTATTATCAACGAAGCAATATTAGAATTAGGAGAAAAACATAAAGAGCATATGGAAGTATATGGTTCGGGAAATGAACAAAGAATGACGGGAAAACATGAAACAGCGGCATATGATAAATTTTCATTTGGAGTAGGTAATCGTGGCGCATCAGTTAGAATAGGAAATCTTACTGTTGATGAGAAACAAGGATATTTCGAAGATAGACGACCTAGTTCTAATTGTGATCCTTATTTAGTAACTAGTATTATTTTTCAAACAACCTGCTTAACAAATAATAAAAACAAATAATAAAAGAAAAGAATAATATGATGTAATATGATATACAATATATTATTAAATAGTAGAAATAATTAAATAAACAATAATGAATTGAATTGCTGATGTACCTATTCCTAATGCTAAGTAAGATTTTTTCAAAAATAGTAATTCATCTACTTGCTCTTGGGAACATTCTTTTAATTTTGTGCATTTAGAGATGGTATAATTCATTCGTTTTGAATAAGGGATAAACGCATAAAGCATATAAGCGGTAGATACTATAATTAAACCTATAGACACTATTTTAGCTAATAAAGGATTTACTTTTAATGAATGAACACGTGACATATGATAAAACAATAAACTAGAGGTTAATATAACACTTGATACATTTAACCAACCGTCTAATAATGATTCAGGTAAATATGTGCTACCAGAATAGGCTAAATCTATTGTATTAGGAATAGTATTTGACATTAATATAATAATATAATAATATATTTTATATTTTATTTTTATATTGTGGGAATAAATTCCCAATCTAATTCCTCACATATTTTTTTCCAGATTTCATCTTGTTCAATTCTTTTCTCTCTGTCTTTAAGCATAGGAAAATAGGGTAAAAATTGGACTTGATCTAATAATTCACATAATTTATAAACGGTATAATAGTAATTTAAAAAATTAACACGATCATCAGGACAAAATTTAGCATACGGACCTTGTATTTCCATAAAAAGATTACATAATGAATCTTCTAATTCGGGACTCATAACAGGGGGTCTAATACCTAATTTATCTTTAATAAAAGGTATATGTTCATAATACTTATTATATCCTAATTTTTTTAGAATTTCCTTAGCCTTCTTATTATTTAATTGTTTTAAATCAATTCTTTCTTTTTTAATTTGATTCTTAATATTTTCAAGAACTTCGGGAGGTATTTGTGTTGTTTCTTTTGCTTGAAATTGGGCTAATATTTCTCTAAAATGATTAATTCTTTTATACGCATAAAAGCATGCTTCTTTGGGTGGTTCTTTATAAGATGGTTTTTCATTTTCAACTAAATATTGAATATGTTTATGACAAAAATTACAGACCATAATCCCTTCATGATCAATCGGGATTAGTTCTCCTTTTCTACATATTTGACAAATATCGGTTTCAACAATAAATTTATTAATATCAATAAAAGATTCATCGAGATTGGATAAATATTTTTGAATATTATCTTTATTATGACTATCATCAGTTTCTTCTGTATTGGTTTTAATTTTAAAAAAGGAATTTAATAATTTAGTTGGATTATTATTGTTAGATATTTCCTTTTTATTTTCAAAATAATCATAAATATATTTATTATTATTTAAATAATAATTTTTCTTATTTGATTTGAGGTCAATAATTTGACTTTTAATATTCTTAATTGAATCTTCTATTTCCAATTTTTGATCTATAGTTAATGAAGGGTCTTGTAATAATTTAATAAAATGTTTTTTTTTAGCCCGTAAATCAGGGATAATTTCACTTTGATCCCGTTCAAAATCTTTTTCAATTTCTTTATGTTTACTATCTAAAGTAATTATACTTTTTTCGTCCAATACAATTTTTTTATTGGTTTTATGTTTAAAACTAGGCATTCAATATAATATTTTTAAAAAAATTATATTTAATACATATTTTTCTGTAAATGTTTTCTGTAAATGTTTTCCATTAATGTTTTCGAGTTATATTTTTATTAATGTTTTCTCTCTATTTAACAAAAATGAACATTAATATTGACAATTTTGATATCAGTCAATTAAACCCAAAAATTATTAATTTAATGTTTTATTTAAATAATTATTTAGAAAATAACTGGAAAATTCAGAAAAAACAAAATTGTTATGTTCTTAAAAAAAAAGATTCCAAAATTTATATAGATGATGCATTTCAAATGCCATTTAGTGCTGATATATGTGAAAAAGATAAATATATTTTTTGTTTTATTCATAATTCATTAAATAATGGATGGAGTATGAAGAAAAACAAGGATGAATATATATTTATTAAATCGCATCAAGGGAAAAAAGAGATATTTTCGAATAATTATATACATACATTCTTGAAGGAGAATTTTAAATTAAATTTAATTAAATAATTAAATGTAGATAATATAGATATATTCATAAAAAAAAAATATTTAGCAATAATATAACCAATGGGAGGTGGATTAATGCAACTCGTAGCTTACGGTGCCCAAGATGTATATCTTACTGGCAACCCTCAAATTACTTTCTGGAAAGTCTCTTATAGACGTCATACTAATTTTGCAATGGAATCTATTGAACAAACATTTAACGGTCAAGCCGATTTCGGTCGCCGTGTAACCTGTACCATCAGTAGAAATGGTGATCTTGCTTACCGCACATATCTTCAAGTTACTCTTCCTGAAATCAATCAACAAATGAAAAATTCCTCTGGTTCTGCCGTTGGTGTTTACGCTCGTTGGTTAGATTTCCCTGGAGAGCAACTTATCTCTCAAGTTGAGGTTGAGATTGGTGGTCAAAGAATTGATCGTCAATATGGTGACTGGATGCACATCTGGAATCAACTTACCCTTACTTCTGAACAACAACGTGGATACTACAAGATGATTGGTAATACCACTCAACTTACCTTCATCACTGATCCTTCTTTCAATGATGTTGATGGACCTTGTGAATCCAACGCTCCTCGTCAAGTGTGTGCTCCTCGTAACGCTCTTCCTGAGACCACTCTTTATGTTCCATTCCAATTCTGGTACTGCCGTAATCCTGGACTTGCTCTTCCTTTAATCGCTCTTCAATATCACGAAGTCAAGATCAATCTTGATATCCGTCCTCTTGATGAGTGCTTATGGGCTGTTGGAGACCTTAACTGCGCCGGTAATGCTAATGGTGCCAAGGGTAACACTTCATCCGGTAAAGTCACTACCGCATACAACCAATCTCTTGTCGCTGCTTCCCTCTATGTTGACTATGTCTTCTTAGATACTGATGAGCGTCGTAGAATGGCTCAAAATCCTCATGAATACCTTATTGAACAACTTCAATTTACTGGTGATGAATCTGTTGGTTCCTCCTCCAATAAAATCAAGCTCAATTTTAACCATCCTGTTAAAGAGCTTATCTGGGTTGTCCAACCTGATGAAAATGTTGATTACTGTGCTTCTCTTGAATGCGGACAAACTCTTTTCTCCGTATTAGGTGCCCAACCTTTCAATTATACTGATGCCGTTGATGCTCTTCCTAATGCCATCCACTCTTTCGGTGGACCTGACGGAGTTGCTGAGACTTCTCAATCATACATCACCGCTGATGGTCTTTTCCACGATGCTGGTGCCGTTGATGTTACTGCCCAAAACTGGTGGACCAACCCTGGCACTAACGCTGCTGTTGCTGCTGGACTTGCTGCCGATGACTACGCCGGAGTCAACTTTGGTTTCGGAACCGGTTCTAACCAAACCGCACAATCTCCTCAAGTTGCCATTGCCAACTCTGGTGTCTCTGATGCTGGAACCTTTGTTCTTTCTGAAGCTTCTTTAGATATGCATTGTTGGGGTGAAAATCCTGTTGTTACAGGTAAATTACAACTTAATGGTCAAGATAGATTCTCTGAGCGTGAAGGAACATACTTCGATCTTGTTCAACCATGGCAACACCACACCCGTGCCCCTGACACCGGTATCAATGTCTACTCTTTTGCCATGCGCCCTGAGGAACATCAACCTTCTGGCTCATGCAATTTCTCAAGAATTGACAATGCTACTCTTCAACTTGTTCTCAGTAACGCCACTGTTGAAGGAACCAAGACTGCTAAGGTCCGTGTCTATGCTACCAACTACAATGTCCTTCGTGTCATGTCTGGTATGGGCGGGCTCGCCTATTCAAATTAAATTTTCATTATATATATTTTATATATATTAAGATTATTTTAACTTAAAGATATTCATATTATACTAATTATAATATGAACAATCAAACAAAACCAAAATATCTCATAAATAGTATTTATGAAAATAGCTGGAATATTGAATATTCTAACGGAAAAATATATATTGTTGATGATCATGTTTTTGAAATGATATTAAATTATAGCAAAAAATTTATATTTTACAATGATAATGATATATATCCATCGTATGGAGTAAATAGAAAATATATTACATTACTTGAATACATATTTGAATTTAATCCTGAATTATATAATTATAATTTTAAAACAAATAATATATTTGACTTAAGACATAAAAATATCAAAAGTATAGTTCCAAAAGATTTTATTGAATTAACAAAAAATTATAATGTTATAGAATATTTGACTGATGGAATATTAGTTCGCAGAGGTAAATATGCTGGAGAATTTAAAAATCCTATCTGTAAAATATTAAATGAATATAATAAGGAAGAATATTTAATGCTTTGTAATAAAAATAAATTATGTAGACTATGTCCTATTTCTTATCAAAAAATTTTAGACTTTGAAAAAAATAGTAACGAATTTAATAACAATAAAATAATTTGGTCTTATCATAATAATGGATATATATTGGGTAATAATTCATTATTTATCCATCAAGTTATAATGAATTATTATTGGAATGGTAAAGGAACCAAAAATAAAAGCGTAGACCATATTGACCAAGACCCATTAAATAATACTTGTGAAAATCTGCGTATAGTATCTCAAGAAGTTCAACGACAAAATTCTAAAGGTATTAAGGAAGGAACAAAACGAGCAAGGAAAACATCAGCACAACCTTTACCCGAAGAAATTAATGAAGATATGATTAAAAAATATGTTACCTATAATAGAGAATGTTACAATAAAGAAAAAAATCTTTATAGAGAATTTTTTCGTGTTGAAAAACATCCAAAACTAGACAAGGAACTCACCTCATCTAAATCCGAAAAAATCCCCATTCTAGAAAAACTAGCCCAAGCAAACAAAATCGTAGAAGATTTGGAAAATGATATTTATCCTACTGTTGTAGAAAAGGTTTTGCCTACATTTGTAAGCAACCGAGATTATAGAGGAAAGCCTCATTTAACATTTGATAGAAAAGCACCAGACGGACAAAGACAAAATCTTAGAATGGTTTTACCAGAAGAATATCAATTAGAAGAACAACTAATAATCCTTAGAGAGAAAATCAAGATTAAATACGATTTTGAATTTTAAACAAAATTTTTAAACTATAAAATTAAAAAAAACTCATTTTCAAAAAAAATTGAAGTATTTTTTGTTAATTGTTGTTGAGTAATTCTTAATTGAAACTTAAAAGCTAAACTTTAAACTTAACAAAATGAACTCTAACATGAACATGAACTACAACGATATGAATACTCCATCTAGATATATAGGTGATGAAAATGAGATATTCAGTTTCTATATCCCTCGTATTTCAAAAAATTATACCGAAGAAGATATTAAATTTGTATTTAATATTAATTGTATTGGTGAGGTAAAACGCGTCGATTTCGCCGAAATTACTTCAGAAAATCATAGAAATAATTCCTATAATTCAGCATTTGTTCATATGAATAATGTATTGAATACCCCAATAGGAAATATGATTATAAATGAAACTCATGATATGAATACATCCTATAAACTGTATACACATCCAACTCGTCCTGAATATTGGGTATTATTAAAAAATCATAAACCAATTAAAGACACTGACTTGAATATTCATCAACTAGCTGAAAATACTAGATTACTAGAAGAAAAGGTCACATCACAAGATAATATTTTGACAGAACAACAAAATATTATTAAAACACAACAGGAGCAAATCGAGCGCCTACAAGAAACTATTGACCAATTAATGGGACAAGAGAATGAAAATTATGATGAAAATTATGATGATAATCCTATGACCATTGATGAACTTGAAACTGCTGATTATGACTATGATTATCAACGCCCTCTACTAGCTGCTTGGCATAAATATAGAGAAGGAGGTGTTGTTCATTCTAAAGAATTTCGTGCTATATTTGAACAAAGCCGTCAAGAAGATTTACTCAATAATATTGATCCACTGAATAAATATGGTTATGATTTCTATGAGAATAATGATGGTAGTATGAGTATGGAATGTAAGATTCAAAAATCCATTAATTCTTATAATGATGATAATAGACAGCTCAATAATCGTAATTTTGAGTCAAGTTTGGATATGGAAACACGCAAGTTGTTTTCTACACACTTATGTAATAATTAATAAATAAAAATAAATAAAAATAAATAAAAATAAATAAAAATAAAAATAAAAATTAGATTAGGAATAGTATAGATTTTATAACATTTAATTAAATAAAAACTTTTTTATTTTTTTATTAATATTCTACATAAGTATATTCAATATTACCTAAAATATCTTCATTTTCAATAGTTATTACATTAGATGAGGGTTCTAGTGGGGCGGATGGTGTTGGATTTGATTGTGAATTTGGTGAATTAGGCGGATTAGCCGGATTTGGCGGAACAATAACAAATTCTGGATTTATAATATTATATGATACATCTACATCTACATCTACATGATGTAAAGTAAATGAATTAGTTGTTACTTCTGTGGAATTATCAAGTATATTTTCTAAATATCGTATATATCCTCGATTATTATCATTACTGCTATCAGTACTATCAGAACTATCACTTTCATTACCATTAGTCTCATCAATATTTTCTTCAATATCAATTTGATTATAGTTAATACAAACTTTTACCCAAACTCCTATAACCATTATCATTCCTATTCCTACTCCTATTCCTAGTCCTGTTAATAAAGCATATTTATACATATATAATTATTAATATTATTAATATTAATTATTAGTGCTTTTTTTTAAGTTATGTTATTGAAACTCATCTTCTTTATTAATAAACATATGTATCTGAAATATTGTTATGTATATACATACTCCAAATAAAAGCCAAATGAAATAATTGATATCCCAAAATTCGGGGTACCACATTTGTATTTCCTTCAAAGGATATATCATTAAGCGTATTCCACCCATTGGAGAGAAATAATCATTTCTCCACCATATATTACCCATCTGCGGAGAAAATTGAACATATAGTAAATAGAGTAGTGTAATAAACAATTCAAACAATAATAACATTTTATTCAATATATATATAAGAATGGAAAGTAAAACTGTTTTTTTTACTCTAGCATCATTTTTAATTTTTATTGTCATTCTCTCTATGTTGGGAATTTTAGGACCCACTGACACAACCTCAACAGAAAAAGTTGTAGTTACTGGTGGAGGTGCTGGTATAGGAAGATACTTTTATCCTCCTGTATATGGCGGAAGACCCTACCGAAAAAACGTTGTATATGCCCCCGATGTTTATATGGCTCCTGGTCCGTATGACCGTCGGTTTATGAATCGTAGATTTAGAGGATATTGGTAAATAGATTAAAAAACGATTTAAAATAGTTTCTTTATAAAGTATATAATGCAGATCTTTATTAAGACTCTTACTGGAAAGACTATTACGCTAGAAGTAGAGGCGTCCGACACTATTGATAATGTTAAACAAAAAATTCAAGATAAGGAGGGAATTCCACCCGAGCAGCAGCGGCTGATTTTTGCTGGTAAGCAATTAGAAGATGGTCGCACATTAAGTGACTACAACATACAGAAGGAGTCAACACTTCATTTAGTCCTCCGATTAAGAGGTGGTGAAATACCATTAAATCACTAATAATATAATATAAAGATATATCAATATATATATTTATATAATGGAGTGTTCTAAGTGTAAAGAAGAAAAAGAATTAATGCCTAAAAGAAAGGTGTGTAGATCTTGTTATAATAAAGAAAAGGTTATACAACGACAAAATCGTATTCCAAATGAACGAGAAGAAGAATGTCGAAAATGTTTTCAAATAAAAACTATTCCCAAAGGTAAAATATGGTGTAAAGAATGTAAAAATGATTATGAAAAATTAAGAAAATCAAAATTTACGGAAATGAAAAAAGAAGAAGAAAAACAAAAAAGTCAAAAATATTATAAACAAATTAAAGAAAATGTTAAAGAAATTGTTATTGATAATACTGAAACCAAAATATGTTCTGTTTGTAATGAAAATAAGACATTAGATAAATATTTTGTTGCAAAATGCAAAGGAACAATACGGGCTGCGTGTAAAGAATGTTTATCCAAAGATAGAAAGGAATATTACCAAAATAATAAGCAGCAAACTATTAAACAAAATACTATTTATCAAGTTGCTCGTTGTAAAGTAGATCCTGAATTTAAAATTCTAAAAACATTACGAACTCGTTTATGGCACGCCTTAAAAAATCAAAAAGCAGATAAAAAATACAGAACAAAACAACTAACAGGTTGTGAATTACCATTTTTAAAAGGATATTTAGAAGCCAAATTTGTTGAAGGAATGACTTGGGAAAATCACGGCTCTTGGCACTTGGACCATATAAAACCATGTTGTAGTTTTGATTTAAAGAATGAAGAAGAGCAAAAAAAATGTTTTCACTATACAAATTTACAGCCATTATGGGCAGTAGAAAATTTATCAAAAGGAGGCAAATATGAAGCAAGTATTGAGAATTAAATTATATTCTTGTATAATAAATATGAATATAATTTACCAAGTTCTCCATATGTTAATGTTATCTTCATTCTTACCCACATTATTACTGGTTGGCGGGTCACTGAAAACCCCGTCAATGAAATCACAGGATATTGTTGAACAAACTCCGGCCGACACATATGTATTTGCTTATATATGGGAACCTGAAAGCTGTTACGAAAATCCTACCTGGGTCCAATGCGCCGATCCACAGAAGTTTTGGGAAACCAATTTTGTCATACATGGACTATGGCCCCAATACTCGACAGGTGGATATCCGTCTGATTGTACAGATGAACCATTTGACGAAGAGGTCATTGTTGATATTGGTATGGACGATATGAATCAATATTGGCCCAATGTCAAGTCAAATACCAGCGACCCTGATTATGATTCTTTCTGGGAACACGAATGGACCAAACACGGAACATGTTCACCTCTTAGTCAAGAGAATTACTTCAATACTACACTAAATCTAGGCAAAACATTTGGAACCCCGTCAATTATTACTGATAATGTAGGCAATATAGTATCAGGTGACTCTATTCGGTCCGCATTTGGGGGACCTACTATGGTTTCACTTCAGTGTGAAAACGGTAACTATTTAGCAGGGGCATTTACATGTTGGTCAATGTCTTCAATAGATGGTTCGCCCAACAAACAAATCGCCTGCGCGACGGATGTTCAAGGTGAAGACAATTGTTTCGATAATATGGTTACTATTCCATCTTTTTAATAGATTAGATGTATTTAACGATTTTTATATATAAAAAAAGGTATAAGTTGTTGTGTAGTATTTTGTGGTTTATGTAATAATTTATGTTGCTCTTTGGAGATATAATTTTCGGTATGTTCTGTTTTCCAATATCTAGGAAGAAATTTTGGATTAATAGTATAAGGTAATGTATAACTATACATATATTATATTATATATTATATTAATTTAATTTATAAAATAATATAATTAAAATAAAGCATTAACCCATCTATCGATTATACCATCATTTTTTTGTTCTGTAACAGAAAAACCGGGAAACGGATTAACTTCAATTAATGATTGTATAAATATTTCTGGATCATTATTAAAAATATCTTGAAATCCTGGCTTCCAATTTACTTCTATTATATTCCCATTGCTTAAATAATAAGGTAATGCCAGTGAACTTGTTATATAATCAATTCCTATAAAATTTAATTTAAATGATTTTGCTGTGTGTATAAATAATTCAATATTTATTGGATGAATATCATCAGGCTTGATAAATGATATTTCTTGTGCACCATTCCAATAGTTTATAACATTAGTAATATATATTTTTTTATTCTTTTCTAATATATTATCTCTTTCGTAGCCTTGAGATTTTATATAATCATATGAAATAAATTTAACATAAGAAGATGAATTAACCTTTTTTAATTTATTATTTAATTTATCAATAAGTGTATCTATACTATCCTTACCATTACCAGTAATTGATGGAGTAGGATAATATCTTATATATATAATCTTATTATTTAAAACTAGTATTCTATATGTTTTACCTTTTACTTGTTCTTGAATAATATATTCATTGGTATTAATTTTATTCATATTATATTTTAAATCAGATATATTCATTATATCACTAATAATACCACGACCACCTGATCCATTGATTGGCTTTAATAAAACTGGAAATATAATATTATTTTTATTATTATTTAAATCTTTACACTTTATTGTTTTTGGGTATGGAATATTGTGTTTATCATAAATAATATTTGATAATTCTTTATTTCTACAATATTCTACATATTCTAAATTAGTATTAAAATAATTTTGATAACTTATCTTTTTATTGTTATATATTAAATTCTTGTTAATTTTATCTATTTTTATTTTATATTTATTTAAATATGGTATTAATTCCAATCGTTCAATCTCATGTGCGAAAGTATTACCACCACCATTTGGTTTTTTATTATTATTCAAATCATTATCTAAAATATATGAATATTTACATTTTAAATTATTATCTGATCCTTGATATGGTATATAATCTCCTTTTAATAAAATTTCTCTACATTCATTACTATTTGTATCGTATATCAACATAATACTTTTATCAGTACTATAATTTTGTTTATATACAAAATCTCCTGAATAATCACCTAATCCGTAAATAATTAATTTATTATTATAAATTTCATAATATTTATCTACAATATGGTGCGAACCGTGTCCAAAAACTATATCAACGCCTAAGTCGCATATTTTTTTGAAAAACGATTCAATCTTATTATATAGATATGTATTTTCATTTGTATTATTTTCAAAATTTCTACCCCAATGAATTGAAAATATTATTTTTCTATTCTCTTTTATTTTATTCAAATATTCAATTAATTTATATGTATATTCCTCATTTATAGGTGTATCAATAAGTAAACAATGATTATTCCATAATTCTCTATTTTCTGGATAATTTATATTATTTTTTTCTATTATTGTCCAGTGATCTGTAGCATTTAAATAAATAAAATTATTATCAATATAATATGATTTTTCAACTGTAAATTTAAAATTATATTTATCTAAAACTTTTAATGTATTATAATACCCATTAATATTATAATCAAATGTATGATTATTAATAGTAGATACAAATGTAGGTATATTTATGGTGTCGTTTATATACTTAATATTATTTTCTGTATAAGAATAAATATTTATATCTTTATTTTCCAATTTATTTTTATTAATATTAAATTTATTAGATAATAATACAGTTTCTAAATTAAAAAATAAATAATCATTCTTATTTATTATACTAATAATATCACTAGGTAATATAAATTTACATATTTTATCTTTATTTCTTCCAAATTCTATATCTCCAATAAATATTAATTTCATATTATAATTAATATATATTAATAAATATGAAATTAATATTTACTGGAAATAAAATAATATATATATAATATAATAATGTCTGAATTAGAAACACATTTAAAATCAATAGTCAAATATGAAATACCTTGGTGTAAAATGATGGGATTTTTTAATCCATATGTAGACCCATTTGATTTTTTTATATCAAAAAATATTCCAGATTTTGATTCTCAAGCATTTTATAAATATAATGACCATAACTTTGTGTATGATAAATTATGGATAGCTAAATCGCAGGGTTTGATGGCAGGCAATTTAAATAAATTAAAAAAAAATGATAATATTCATTTACCTATTTTTATAAAACCTAGATGGGGTCATGAAACAGCTACTAGTAAAAATTGTTTTAAAATAAATAATTGGGAAGAAATCAATAACTACAAAAATACACCCGATATGATGTGGTCAGAATTTATAGACGCGAAAGAACAGATGACAGATTATTTTTTAATAAATGGACAAATAGTTCATCAAATAACCTATATATATTCAGACTCTCAAAATGGATTTATTGACGATTGGAAATATATAAGTCCTGATAATAAACCCATTTCAAAGATAACTGATTGGGTGAATAGACACATGTCGGGATTTACGGGAGCGGTAAATGTTCAATATCGTGATGATAAAATTATAGAAGTAGGATTAAGACTGGCTAGGGGTGGTGCATACATATTAAGTACGAAAAATAAAGCATTAATTGAAAATATTAATAATGTTGTTGATAAAGGACAATGGGATTATAATATTCAAGATAAAATGAGATTTACTCCATTTTACTCGTTTAAATGTTATAGTAGCGCTCCATTACTTTATATTTATCCTCAATATATTTTGGATTATATAATGAAAAAACATAATTGTATGCCATTTTACGAATATTATTTTGAACCATCTGGGAAAAATGGTATGGTTGTAATTCAATTTATGCATAAAAATTTTGATGAAGGAATGAAGGCAAAAAAACATTTCGAGTCTATGATTAATATGGCTCAATACGCTTTTTTGTTTCTTTTTTTAATTTCGTTAATTATATTTAGTATGAATAAAGTAATTGGAATTGTTATGATTATTATAGTTAGTATATTATTTAATACTCGATTTTTAAATCCATTAGGAACACAATATCAACAATGGAAAGCAACAAAACAATTATTATTTGGATAATTTTTTATTTTTATTTTTAACTATTTTTATTCACATAAAGTAATGTTCTAGATGATTATCACATTTTAAATTATATAAAATACCAGTAATATCATTATTATAGAGAAATGTTGAATAAAATTTTTGGGCTGGTGGATAATTTATATTTTTTATATCTTTCATCATCATATTCATATCATTTGTAAGATGAAAATATCTTAATCTTAATACAGTTAATACAATTTCAATACCCATTTCAACATTATATGACCCTTTTGATTTATGGCGAATAAGTTCTAATTTTATCATTTGATGTTTTATATCCGCATATTCGCCACGTATAGTTAGTAAGTAAAACTCTCTTAACAAAAATTGGTCTCTTAATTGTCTTCTTATATCTCCTAATAAATCATACAAGTAAATTGCGTGTTTATCTTCATATGAAACATTAGATTGTCTTTCTAATTCACATCTCAAAATTATATGAGGTCCGTCTTTATTGTAAAATAGGTTAGAATTATTTACAGTATCTATTTTACTTAAAATTAAAGTATGTAAATTTTTATTTTCTTCAGCGTTAGTAACTACAGTGTTTTCTAAAAATAATATAATATCATTATACACAACATTATAACTACTATGATTAAAACTATCATTAATATATTTTTTTGCTTTTAATAATATTTCTGTCGTATACACCAAATTTGAGATGTTGTTATTTATAAATGTGTCTTGTTCAATCTCATTTCTAATATTCTCTAAATCTACGATTGTTGGTATTGGATCATCATTATACATAATCCAATCTTCTCCAATAGCAGCTTCAGGGTCAGGATCTATCCAAGGATTATTGATATGATTATTGATAGGATTATTGATTAATTCGTTCATTTTTAATTTATTGATATACTTTTATATTAATAAACTTCAATTTTATTTTATTGAAGTTTATTTTATTGAAGTTTATTTAAATCATCTGATTATCAACACAAAACTCGGCATATTCCCATATAAAATTAAAAAAAATAGTTGTATAATCAACTAAATATTCCCATATCATTTGTTTATCGTTATTCATAGAATCTATATAATCCATATAATTATATATATTCAAATTTATTTATATTTTTATTTATATTTATTTATTTTTATAATGGTGTATTAAATAATCTATTCATATTTTCTACCTCTGGTCTGTATTCTACATCTTTAAATATTTTATCTAATAATTCGTCATCTCTAAAACGAATACTATAATCTTTACTTACTTGATTTCTTCCAATACGACCCATTGCTTGAATTGTTTTTTCTTGTGTCATATTTTTCAAATCTTTACTAATATAACCATGACAAAATTGATAATTGGTTCCATAAATATAATCAGATGAAGCAATAATCAAATATAATTTTTGTTTTTGAGCAAGTTGTTTCATTATTTCTGTATAATTATTATCATGATTATTTGTAAATACACCAATTCCCATAAGAAGCAATATCTTCCATGTGCTTTTAACTTCCATTAACATAATCCTTTCTACATCATTTGAATCAATATCACACGAATATTCCCGTTCTACAAGCTGATTAGCAGTCCATTTTCTAAGATGTGTTAATTTATTTGGAACAAATAATTCATTTAAAGCAATTATTTTGACAATTTTATGTAAATCATCTATTTCTTTTCGTAATTTCTTTTGTTCAGGAGTAATTCTTTCTTTGACCATTTTATGTTCTTTTTCCACTTCATCTCCTAAGCTATCTTCTAATTCATGTTCTTTCTTTTTTAATATTTCCAACACCTTATCATTATGTTCAATAGATTCTACCATATCTTTTATTACAATTTCAGGTATTTTTACACTTTGTAAAATAAACTTTGATATTTTTTCAACATTCTCAGCCAAGAATATAGTAGGTCCATCTACTAATGTATGAGCATCTGAAGTAGCGACATGTATATTAGATTTATATTTTTGAATTCTATTAGATTGAAAATGATGATAGATTTCAGTCCATGAATCAGGAGCTATTTTTCCCAATATTTCCAAATAATGAATTTTAATATTATTCATCGTTAGTTCGCTTAAATCTTCATATTTTGTTGATATACTATATCTATCATCTTGAAGGAAGTTATTATTATTTACATATGATATAAATTTCACGATTTCATCTAAATCAAAATACCGCAACATAGTTCGATATCTATCACAATGAGATACACATTTTTGTAACTCTGTATAATTATCAAACTTTAAATGAGGCATTTCTATTTGATTATTAATATTTATAAGTGGAATAGATTTATTACAATCATGACTAATAATATTATAAATTTGACTATTATCAAATCGTGCTGTAAAATCTGTAATAGTTTCTTGTAAATCTTCTTGATGTGGTAAAGTAGCTGATGAAAGAATAATGTTTGGAATAATATTTTTTTGCCAAATATCAGATATATAAGAATGAAATTCATGTTCCTCGTAATCCATTGTAATCGTTGGTTCATCCCAATACATAATCATTTCCTCTTTTTTATTAAAGGCATTCATATAATACATGGCGCAAAGATAGGATTTAATATCACAAATCATAATTTCAACATTATCACCTACCGAATTATCTACTTTTTTGTTTCCATCTTTATATTTAATATCCCTACCTGTTTTATTATGTTTAACATAATCTTTGGCGGCAAAATAATGTAGTCTAATATCTGATACATCATTACATCCAAACGCAAATGCTATTTTTTTGCCCATTGAAATCGCTGACTTTGCTAATGCTAATCCTACATGTCTAGCTGCGCAAAGAAATATAATTTTATGGTTATCAGTTAATCCTAACGGACTAAGAGTCTTACCAGTTCCAGTAGGAGCAATATATAAAACCAATTTGGGATTTTTATATCTACAAATGGTAAATAATTGTTTTTGATGGTCATATAATTTATAATCTTGAAAATGAACCAATTGGTCATTTTTTTCAATTAAGTCGCTACTCTGTAGAAATAATTCTACTTTATTTATTTCTACATAATAATCAGTCAATATAGCATCAATAAAACTTTTAACTTGATTATTAATATTTGTTATACTTAATCTCAGTAAATGGTGAAGTGTATAATAATATTTGTTAAATTTCTTGGTATTATCTTTAAAGAAATATTTCATGACATACTCTGCTACTGTTAGTAAATCAAATTCAAATATTTTGTTTTGACATTGTTTTATATTTTTATTTATATTTTCTAATTTTAATTTTTCAACGGAATTTACTCTTTGAAATTTAATTTGTTCTAAGTTAGAATAAGTAAAATCATATTTTGTTATTAAACCATTTATAATCGGCTCAAAATATGCTTTATATAAATGATTCATAATATTTTCATTTTTTTCTAATCGTAAATAGTTAATCATTGATTCGTTTTTATTATATATTATATTCACATTATCATAACCTTTATTAATAAGAGTTAATATTTCATGTTCATCTTTCGTAATAGGAATTTCTGTAGTATCCCATTCAATTTTGCTAAGCTTTGTTTGATTTAAATCCATTGTTATAATTAATATTATTATTAAATATAATACTTTTAATATAATTCAATTTTTTTTTATATAAAATGAAATAAAATTGAATTATATATTTAGCTTAAATATATTTGTATATAACAAAATGAATAATTCAACAATTATTATAAGTATTGATGGCAATATCGGATCTGGTAAATCAACATTATATAAAGATTTACAAGACTATTACACAGATAATGAAGATATTGGTTTCTGTCCTGAACCAGTAGATAGTTGGACAACTATAATAGACGAAAAAGGAGTTCCTATTTTAACCAATCTATATAGTGATACAAAAAAATATGCGTTTCGATTTCAGATGATGGCTTATATTTCCCGTCTTCATTTATTAAGATTAAAAATAAAAGAAAACAAATATAAAGTTATTATTAGCGAAAGATCAGTTCAAACAGATAGAAATGTATTTGCTAAAATGTTATTTGACGATGGATTGATTGAATTAGATGAATATACTATATATAATAAATGGTTTGATGAATTTTTAGATGATCTCAAGTTAGGAGGAATTATATATGTAAAGGCAGATTCGGAAGTTTGTGATGAACGAGTAAAGATAAGAAGTCGAGAAGGAGAAAATATACCATTAGAGTACCTTAAAAAATGTCATAATTATCATGAAACATGGTTAGAAACAAAAGAAAATAAATTGGTTATAAATGCCAATATAGATACATGTCTTGAAGAAAATATGTATATTCGTAAACAATGGATATCAACAATTGATACCTGGATAACTGAATTATTACCTACATCTATTATTAATACTAATAATGATAAATTTCCCATTCTTGAATTTGATGGTGCTTGTAGAGGAAATCCTAGTGATTATATAGGTATTGGATGTATAATATATAATAATGAAAAAATATTACATGATAAAAGTGAATATTTTACATCCAATATCGTAGGTGGAACAAATAATGTAGCTGAATATAAAGCTCTTATAGAGGGATTAAGATTGGCTCTACAAAATAATATTACAAATATACTGGTAAAAGGAGATTCACAACTTATAATTAATCAGATGACTGGTAAGTATAAAGTAAAGGCGGATAAATTAATTCCATTATATAATGATGCTAAGGATTTAGAAAGACAATTTACTGACATTAGTTATCAACATATAAAACGAGAATTTAATAAACAAGCCGATAAATTAGCTAATTTAGCTTTAGATAACATTTGTCCTGGTTGTTATCCTATTTATCAAGCAAATCAATTAGCACATATTGGACCTAATGGATGTTTAGGTAGCGATGAGGATGACTTATATTAATTAATTATTTGTAATATATAAATTAATTATTTGTGATATATAAATTATTTAATTTAGATCTAGGTTTATACTTTAATATATCTAGTTCTTTTTTTGTTGTTGGAAATAATTCATCCCCATAAATATCTTGTAAACATAACCACTCAAATATTCCACCGGGATAAATATAAATATTTATCAATCCTAATTTTGATAATTGTTCATATTTATCATATATGGACATATCATTTCCATTTTTCCCATAAATAATTATTGATTTATTATTACGATTAGATATTAATTCATTGATAATATTTTCTTCTTCAGTGAAAATAATAGTATTTGGTATCAAACATTGTTGTTCACTTATTGCTAATGTATTTATTATAATATATCTATCTTTATTATTTATCGCCGTTTGTATATCTTCAAAATTAAACCTTTGAATTGATTGTTGATTTCCCATATTAAATATTTAATTTAATTTTAATTACTATTAAATATTTAAATATTAACCTTAATTACCTTATTAATTAAATTTAACCACTATTTCGACCTTTTCTTTTTTTATACTTTTCGCAGCAGATACAGATAATTCTTCTCTTTTTTTTCTTGTTTTATTACTGTTAGTCTCGGTATTTCTTACTTTCGAAGTACTATTTCTATTATTTATATCTTTTTCTATAGTAGTATAATTTTGTTCAATATAATGAATTACATAGTTTTCTATAGCCCATTTAAAAAAATTTAATTGACCAATTGTAGTCTGAACATGTGAGTCTTGTTTATAAGGTATAGTTATTCTATCCCACCTACAAAATGGATCAAATCGTTTCTTAGAATAAGCCTTTAATTTTAATTTATAATCATTATAAACTTTAAATCGATTATTTATATGTGTTTCAGTCCCTTCCATTTGATACACAGTATAATATTTTTTAGCATAATTAGTAGCAAACCAGTCAATTATTCGTAGTGATATTCGTGATTCCCCATTTATTATTCCCAACATTTTATCCATATTATTATCTGTTTGATAAAATTGTAACAAATTCGATAATAATAAATCATTTTGTGTGCTATAATTATTTGACATATTTATAATAATAATAAAAACTATATTTAAATACTTTTATTCAATTGATTACTTTGATTCTAGATTTGAATTTTGTGGAGTTAAAAATTGTTCTTGAACTTGTAAATCTTCTAAATAATTACTTGATAAAAATGGATTTAAACTTGTTTGAGCTACCATTTCTCTCTGATTCATTTTTTCAAATTGATGTTCTCTTATTTTATTGTTATTATTAATATTATTAATATCATTAAAATTAAAATCATGACTTTCTTGTAAAGTTGTTTCCATCACATTATTTCCAATAGCTTTATGTTTTTCATTTAATTTACTTTGTTCATAAAATTGTGCTTTAATATTGGGAGACCATTTAAAAAATATATATTGACTCATATATTTTTAAATATTATTTTTAAAATTGTTTTCTAACTATTTGTATTTGTTTTCCTCGTTTAAATCTTTCACTATCCATATCTCCTCTTTTTATATTACATTCTAAACATGATATAACCACATTATCCCAATTATGTCCTTGATTATTATTTATTCTATCAAGAGTCCATTGTTTTTTCGCAAAAATATCCTTATAAATCAGTTCACATTTTTCCTTACAATAAAAACAATATAACTTAATCTCCATTATTTTTTCTATTGTTTGCTCGAGAGAAATAAATTTTGATATATTAATCGTTTTTTTTTTAATATCTTGATATTTATAACCAGTTAATTTTTTATTTATTTCGTTTTTGAAAAATTCATTTTTTTCAAAAGGATCTTCCAGATATAATTTATTTATAATTTCTATTTGTTTTTTATAGGTAAAATAATCTTCTGATAACTCCCAATTTAAACATTCTTTTCTTTGGGGGGTATCAATCTTATCAATCTTATCAATATTGCGTTTACCTGTTATTTCAATAGACTTCATGTAATCTTAATAATATATTTATTTATTTATATTATTTTAAAATAGTATAAACTGTTATTATTATATAATATATAAGAATGAGCAATGAATGTGTTGAATTAAAAAATATAAAATATAAATCAATGCTACTTAATGGAAATAATGAAGAAGTCAAAGAGACTGTAGAAAATGTATCCAACTTGGAGAATTTTCTTGAAGATGAAAAAAAAAAGATTTCCAAAGAACCTTGGACGAAATTAGATAAAACAACTAAAATATTAAAATTTAATGATTTTGTAGAAAAATATTCAGTAGAACATAATTCTTCCAATGAAGATAAACAAAATTTATTACATTTTTTATCAGTAAATTTAGATAGAAAACGCTTATTAAAAACTAAAGAAGTATTGTATAATAGTGAAACTGGTCAAATCACATCTATTCCAGCATTAGCTTACAATACAAGTGCTAAAAAATTTACACTTAAACGCTGCGAAAAACGACCATCTACATTAAAATCATTGGCTCCAAAAAAAAATAAAAAAGTCGATAAAAGCGATAAAAGCGATAAAAGCGATAAAAGTGATTTAAAACGATAAAAGCGATAAAATTGATATAGATAATTAATATTATATTATATTATCATTAATATGTTATATATTTCTCAAATACCCATTTTAAAAAATATAATTAATCTATTTGATTTTAAACAATTGTTTACAGTAGAAGAAGAAGAAGAACTTAAATTATCAATAGCTAATTTAATGGATACTTTTATTGAAGTGAATCCATTATCTTTCAGTAATCCAAATTTTGAATATAATTTAAAAGAATATACTTTTAAAAACATCTTTATTCTTTTGAAACATTTATATGATGAAACTGAATTAACTAATGAAATAAATAAAATTTATAATGAATTAGTTATTCAATTTTTCAAAAATGATTATCCATGTCGCTCTTATGAAAATACATTTATTCGTATTAAACCTAATATTGAAAAAATGTCCAATAAAATTAGCTATATTGAAAATAAACCACAACCCGAACAAAGAACACCAGAATGGTATCAATTTCGACAAAACTTAATTACTGCTAGTAATGCATGGAAAGCATTTAAATCACAAGCCACAATTAATCAATTAATCGTGGAAAAGTGTAAACCAATTGATGTATCAAAATATGATAGTATAAACACAGGTTCTCCTATGCATCACGGTAATAAATATGAAGAATTATCCATTATGTTTTATGAAAAAAAATATAAAACCAAAATTAAAGATTATGGTTGTATTAAACATGATAAATATGATTTTATAGGGGCTTCACCAGATGGTATAAATGTTGATAAAACATCTTCAAGATATGGACGAATGTTGGAAATAAAAAATCCAACATCTCGTGAATTAACGGGTATTCCCAAAGAAGATTATTGGATTCAAATGCAATTACAAATGGAAACATGTAACTTAAATGAATGTGATTTTCTAGAAACCGTCTTTAAAGAATATGATTCCCAAGAAGAATTTATGGAGGATGGCACTTTTACATACTCTGATAAACACGAGTTAAAAGGCATCATTATATATTTTATGAAAGAAGGAAAACCACATTATGAATATATGCCTCTGTATTTATCAGAAATTGATTTTGAAATATGGGAAAATAAAATTATGGAGAAAAATAGTAATTTAACATGGATTACAAATATATATTGGCGATTAGAAAATTACAGTTGTATATTAGTTTTAAGAAATAAATTATGGTTTAAATATGCCATACCTAAAATTAAGAATGTATGGGATATTATTATAAAAGAAAAAGTATCAGGATATGAACATCGATTACCTAAAAAAAATACCAGACCATCTAGATCCAATTCATTAACAGAACCCCCTAAAAATACTTGTTTATTAAATATAAATAATCTACAAAATCAAATTATATATGTAGATACAAATTATCAATTAGTCGATGTTAGCGGAGGGACAGGTTAATTTATGAGAATCATAATAATTTACTCTTATATCCGGAGAAGAAAATGGTATAATTTTCGGAGTTTTGGAAATATCTATTTTTTTATTATTATATAATCCACCACAAAATTCAGCACGCGAACATAACCCATTATCAGGAGTTTCCCAATATCTAACATTATTGGTAAATTGTCCATAAGAAGAACCAAATACAGGATAATAGGAGTAATTATTTTCTGATGTATTGGCAGATACACCCATATTTTTTTTTAAAGGATATTCATGTAACAAAGGCATATCAACACTAGATGGAAATGAACCTGGAGTTAAATTTGTAAAACCTTCGAATTGCGTTCCTATAATTGGAATACTAAATATAGCAAATAATAATGCTAAAATCAAAAATATACTTTTTTTATTCACAATAGACATATATAAAATAAAAATATTTTTATTTATTTTTATTTTTTTGTTACAAAATTAAAATAAAAATTAATATAATTTACAACTATTTAAAATTATATTCATTTAAAACTATATAATGTCTATGGAACAAGAAATGCGGGTTTTAAAACGAAATGGCAAATATGAAAATGTAGGGTTTGATAAAATTCTAAAACGTGTTAAAGGTATTGGAACAGAATGTGGTATTAAACTTAATTATACACCTTTTGTTATGAAAGTAATTGATCAATTATATGACGGTATTCCAACAACAAAAATTGATGAATTAACCGCCGAACAATGTGCTTCATTAAGTGTTCAACATCCGGATTATAATACACTTGCTGGACGAATTATTATCTCTAATCATCATAAAAACACAAATAGTTCCTTTTTTTCAGTTATGAAAAAATTATATGAATTTACGGATATTCATAATAATCATTACCCAATCGTTTGCAAAGATTTTTTTGATATTGTTAACACTCATAAAGATATATTTGATAATATGGTTGATCATAATAGAGATTACTTGATTGATTATTTCGGATTTAAAACTCTGGAAAAATCATATCTTATGAAGCATAATAATGTTATTATTGAAAGACCCCAATATCTATGGTTACGCGTAGCTATAGGTATTCATGGTAATAATATAGACAAGATAAAAACTACTTATGATTTAATGTCTCAAAAATATTTTACACATGCTACTCCTACCTTATTTAATGCTGGAACTCCGAAACAACAATTAAGTTCTTGTTATTTATTAGCTTTGGAACAAGATAGTATATCGGGAATTTATAGCACATTAAAAGATTGTGCGGAAATTTCAAAATGGGCTGGAGGAATTGGGTTACATATTCATAATGTTAGAGCACAAGGAAGTCATATTCGAGGAACCAATGGTTCATCTAATGGTATTGTCCCTATGTTGAGAGTATTTAATAATACTGCTCGCTACGTTGATCAATGTATTACTCCAGAAACTATTATTTATACTACTAAAGGACCTATAAAAATTGAAGATGCTATATTAAATGACACTCAAATTATAAATAATAAGGGTGAATACGAAACGATAGAAAATGTATTAGAACATCCATATGATGGTGATATTTATAATATAGAAACAATGCATTCAATTAATCCTCTTAAAATAACTGGAGAACATCCAATTTTATGTTTATCTGACCAAACAAAGGGTTTAAATTATAATGTTATTAAAAATCGTATTGATAAAAAAATCATTTCTCCTGATTGGAAGGATGTTAAAGATTTAACATTAAATGATATGTTTGTATACTCTATACCAAAATATCAACAAGATATTGATAATATATCAGAGGATGATTGTTATTTTTATGGTATTTTATTAGGAGATGGATGTTTAGATAATAAAAATATATCCGGCACCATTTGTTTACATACATTTAATAAAAGAAATATTCTCGATTTTTGTGAAAAATATCTAAATGATAAATGTGTAAAATATAATATTACAGTTGACAACAATACAACAAAGATTCGATGGAATAAAAATATTGAAATTCCTATTAGACATAGTGACGTGTATGACCAATATAAAGAAAAGCATATTATGTATAAATGGTTAAATTTACCCCTATCTAAAGCACAATATATTGTAAAAGGATTAATAGATACAGATGGTTGTAAAAATAACGAGTTAACCTTTGACAATACATCTGAAAATTTAATTGAATCTTTAAGATATATTTTATTACGAATGGGAATTCCAACTAGTGGATATATTCGCAATAGAATTGGTGAATCTCATATGACTGAAAAAGGTATTATTGAAAACAAAAAAATAGCTTACTGTTTAAGAATACCACAAACCAAAGAAATTTGTGAATTATTAAATATTAAATATACAAGTCAATTTCATAAATTCTTTACTCATAATAGTTACATATATTCTAGAATCAAAAATATTACAACAGAAACATATACTGGAACTTTATATGATTTACAAATGTCTACTATTCATAATTATTTAACACATAATGGAATTATTCATAATGGAGGCGGAAGACGCAATGGTAGTTTTGCCATCTATTTAGAACCTTGGCATGCTGATATTGATAATTTTCTCGAAATGAAAAAAAATCATGGTGACGAAGAAATGAGGGCTCGAGATTTATTTTACGCTTTATGGATTCCTGATTTATTTATGGAAAGAGTTAAAACAAATGGTAATTGGACCCTCATGTGTCCTGATGAATGTCCAGGACTTTCTGATGTTTATGGTGACAAGTTTGTTGAACTTTATACACAATATGAAACTAAAAATAAAGGTAGACGCACAATTAAAGCACGAGATTTATGGTTTCGAATTATGGATAGTCAAATGGAAACCGGAACACCTTATATTTTATATAAAGATGCGGCTAATAAAAAATCAAATCAACAAAATCTTGGCACTATTAAATCATCTAATCTATGTACTGAAATTATTGAATATAGTGATAGTAAAGAAACAGCTGTTTGTAATTTAGCAAGTATCGGTTTATCTAAATTTGTTACTGAGGAACACACATTTAACTATGAAAAATTACATGAAGTTGTCAAGGTTATTACTGATAACTTAAATAAAGTTATTGATATAAACTTTTATCCTACTGAAAAGACCAAACGCAGTAATTTCCGTCATCGTCCTATTGGAATCGGAGTTCAAGGTTTAGCAGATGTGTTTGCTCTAATGAATGTTCCCTATCATAGTGAAGATGCTATTTATATTAATAAACGCATTTTTGAAACTATTTATCATGCTTCAATGGAACAATCTATGGAGATAGCCAAAGAACGATATGACCAATTTCAAATAGCTAAAACAAAAGGTAGATATGATGAATATGGAATTTTATCATTATTGAATGAATATGAATTGCCATTAGAACAAAAAACATTTTGTGGTGCGTATAGCTCCTTTGAAGGCTCTCCATTATCAAAAGGTATTTTTCAATTTAATCTATGGGACGTTAAACCATCATCATTATTTGATTGGGATGCTCTTAAACAAAATGTTATGAAATATGGTGTTCGTAATTCTTTATTAGTAGCTCCTATGCCAACTGCTAGCACGGCTCAAATATTAGGAAATAATGAATGTTTTGAACCATTTACTAGTAATATATATAGTAGACGAACATTAGCAGGTGAATTTATTATTGTTAATAAATATTTAATGAAAGAATTAATTGAATTAAAATTATGGAGTGATGAAATGAAAAACAATATTATTTCTAACAATGGTAGTATTCAGCATATTCAAGGCATTCCAATTCATATTAAAAATAAATATAAGATTGTTTGGGAAATTCCTATGAAACATCTCATTGATATGGCTTCTGATAGAGGTCCTTTTATTTGTCAAAGTCAAAGTCTCAATTTATGGATGGAAGAACCTACTTATAAATCCCTTACTTCTATGCATTTTTATTCATGGGAAGCTGGTCTAAAAACCGGTATATATTACCTCCGTCGAAAAGCAAAACATCAAGCACAACAATTTACCATTGAACCCGATAAAAAAAGTATTACTGAAGAAGATGAACATGAAATTTGTGAAATGTGTTCCGCTTAATTTGGTAACACCAACGCAAAAAATTTACTATATATATCTAATTTTAATAGATATATATAGTAATGGCAACACGAAAAATAAATAGGAAATCTAATAAATCAAATAAAATATTTAGAAAAACACGATCAAAAAATAGTCGTGGTTATTTAGGTGGTAAAAGAAAAACATTAAAAAAGAGAAAATCAAATAAATCCTATAAAAGATTTAGAAAAACACGATCAAAAAAACAGAAAGGTGGCGACGAAACTCAAGCAGAAAAGGATAAAAAACTTTTACAAGGAGCTCAACGAAATAAATTGGATGAAGTTAGAGAAGCTTTAGAGATGGGAGCTAATGTGAATGCGGTGGTTTATGGCAGTACGGCTCTCAGGATGGCAAGTGATTATGGATACACAGAAATCGTGCGATTATTGATTGAGAATGGAGATTTAGATGTGAATGCGACGGATTATGATGATGATGGCAGGACGGCTCTCCATTTGGCAAGTATTAAAGGACACACAGAAATCGTGAAAATGTTACTGGAGAAGGGAGCTGATGTGAATGCAAAGGATACCTTGGACCGGACGGCACTCCAATACGCAAGTCAAAATGGACACACAGAAATAGTGAAATTATTAGAAGAAGCAATTGCTAATAATACAGAGAACAATTCTTCAGAAGAAACTCAAGAAGAAAAGGATACAAAACTTTTAAACGCAGCTAACAATAATAAATTGGATAAAGTTAAAGAAGCTTTAGATAAAGGAGCTAATGTGAATGCGAAGACTTTTGATGACTGGACGGCTCTCCAATTGGTAAGTTGGAATGGACACGCAGAAATAGTGGCAATCCTACTGGAGAAGGGAGCTGATGTGAATATGAACGATAATGAAGATGGCTCTACGGCTCTCCAATTGGCAAGTCGTTATGGACACACAGAAATAGTGTCAATGCTATTGAATTATGGAGCTATTGTGAATGAAGTGGATAATGATGGCTATACGGCTCTCCAATATGCAAGTAATGAAGGACACACAAATATAGTGGCAATGCTACTGGAGAAGGGAGCTGATGTAAATGCGAATAATGAATATGATGGCAATACGGCTCTCCATATGGCAAGTATGAATGATGAAAAAGAAAACACAGATATAGTGAGAATGCTATTGGAGAAGGGGGCTGATGTGAATGCGACGAATAAGGATGGTAGTACGGCTCTCTCAAGGGCAAGTAGGAATGGACACACAGAAATCATGAAACTGTTAAAAAAAGCAATGGGAATAAAGGAAGAAAATTTTATAGTAGATAAATTTTGTAAATGTAAAGCTGTCACTTATTTCGATGTAATAGATGGTGAAATTACTAGAGATATACAAGAGTATTTACAAGAAGATAAAGATAATATAATGCTTATTTATAAATCAAATAAAGCAGATACAGATTTGGAATACTTTGGAACAACACGACCTATTATTACACAGCAGTATAACGATGAACATAATCTATTTTATGGTTGTAATAAGGTAATAATTCCCCCTCCATTTGTTCCCCGAAAAGAAGATTATAATAAAAATGATGTTTATTTTAAACTCAGTAAGATAGGATTAGTAGGAACTTCAAGTGAATATTGTGATGTCAACACATTATTAAAGAATAAAGAACATCAATTATTTGCTATAAAAAAATTAGATAAAAAATATCCAAGTTTTGTATCAAAACATGTATTAGGAAATAATCCAAATGTTGTTGGTGCTTCTCATTGTCAAGGAGGAGACGCTGCTTCCGTATCAACATTAATAAAAGCATATCCTAAAAATGAAGAATTCCCTGAAATATCAAATAGTAATATGTTACAAGAAACTCCACCAACAGAACCATTACCACCACCACCATTTACAACAGATGATAGTGGACCACTTACTATGGATGATTTGAGAGGTGGAAAAAGAAAAACAAAAAGGTCCAAGAAAAAATCTAATAAAAGAGTTAGAAAAACTCGTTCAAAAAAATACTTTTCTAAAAAGTATCGCAAAAAGGGGTTTATAAAAACTCGTTCAAAAAGACATAGACATAGAGGTGGAGGTGGACAATTTAGTAAACAAAACCCACCAACAAAGTCTAAAATGGAACCTGAAACTTCCAAATTTATACCTAAAAAAGTAACATTTCCAGAACCAGATGAAATAAAAAAAGAATATTCAGATGACCCACGCTTTTCAGATGAGTTTTATAACACAAAATGGTTCTCAAAAAAAGAAGCTGAAGATGAAGTGATAAAAGAGCAAAAGAAGGAGGATAAAAAACTTTGTAAAGAACAGGGATGGGTAGAAAAAAAAGATATATTAATGTGTATGAATAGGGAGAGGATAAAGAGAGAAAATGAGAAGAAAAAAAATAATAAAACGAAGAAGGAGAAGAAAAAGGAGGCTACAATTAATTATTATAACAGACAAGAAAAAATAGAAAAACAACAAATGTTAGATGATTTTACTAAGCAATATAATGAAAATAAAAAATAAATATGTAAGAGTTTTTATCTGTTTTATCCTTTTCATTTTTCATTTTTATCTGTTTTATTATTTTTTAATGTGTTTCTTTTAACATTGTTCGTATAGTTCGATTAATACGCGAAATATCCATGTTTAATTCTATTTTACAATAACATCTCATACAAAGGAGAATATCGATGAGCGCATTATGTGTATTTTTGGGAATCATTTTAAATAATTCATAATACAGTTCACTTAATTTGGGATATTTAAAATATTTGTCACCATTATCCCAAGTTTTTTCAATTTTACAAATATCAACACTATTTTTCATCGTGCAATAAGTATCGTGAACATTCATTTTAATTTTATTTCGGACACCTTCAACCATTATCATTCTTTTATCAAAGGAAACATTATGAGCTACCATTACATCACATTGTTTTGCATAATTATTGAATTTCTCAAGGGCTTCTACAATGGTAATACCTTTATCCAATTGTTCGCGGTTAATTTTATGAATTTCTACACTTTCAGCTGACATTGGAACCTCAAGATCTATATTTATATAATCATCTTCAAGGGCCCATAAATGATTAGTGTCACTGTCATAAATGATATAGGATAATTGAATAATATAAGGCCAACTAAATGTTTTATATATACTAGGATTTCCAGCATCGGGTAATCCCGATGTTTCAGTGTCGAATACAAATATTTTCATTATTTAATTAATTTAATTTAATTAATTGGATTTTAAGATGTAGACTATTTATTTAACAAATTACACTTCAATTTTAAATAATATTGAAGTGTATTAAATAATCAGAAATATATAAAATAAATATATAACTATGTCTTATGAAATAATGATAACAAATAATTACGAAAATGTAAATTTACAATCGTTAAATATAAGTTGTAAATTTAAAAAAGATGATATCGAACGAGTAAAAGAACTAGAAAAGTACTATAAAGAAATGCTAGAAGAATTAAAATCATTTCCTTCAGAAACATTAGCTACTGCTGTAAACAAAGAGTTAACACAACTTTCTCAAAACAAATACTATAATTTTACACAGGAAAATAGCTTCATTCAATATGTATTAATGATGAAAGAATGGTTAAAAGATTGTAAACCAAAATTAACATTTGCTTGTCTAGAAAAAATGATTAATTCATTGAAATTTGAATTAAATTCAAGATATTTATTGTCAACTCTATTATTGAACCCATTAGAATTAATTCAAATTAGACATTCACCAATCAGTTTTAGTATAGCCTATAAAATTTGTCATACATTGAATATTCCAATGGATAATAATACATTTGTCGATAAATGGGCTATATCAACGGTTCAAGATAACAATGGTAGTTTTTATAAAAAAAAAGAATATAATTATGGATGGTTTGAATTATTACAACAATTTTGCCAAGAAAAAGATATACAAAGTAATTATAAGTCGCTTAAAAAAATTCTTAATAAAATATTAGTCCCTCATTGGAAAGATAACACATATTTCGCAGATAGAAAATATATTTCATATGAACAAGAATTAGGTGACCAAATTACAAATGATTATTATGATGAATCTATATCAATAGACGATGTCCAATTCAATCAATTCATTTCTAATTATGAATCCAATCAAGGTGTTAATTTTAAATTTGAAATAGAACAAATCACGGCTATTCACAACGCAATAAAAGAAAAATGTTCTATTATTACTGGTCCTCCAGGAACTGGAAAAACTACTATAACTAAAGCAGTTATTTCTTATTTAAAAATAATAAACCCTGATGATTATGTTATTAGTTTATTAGCACCTACAGGAAAGGCTGCAAAAACATTAATTGATTCTGTTAATAAGGAGTCTGTACTAGTGGATAAAAATATCTGTGGAACTCTTCATAAAAATTTATTTCATACATTTAAATTTGTTTGGAAAAAGAAAAAAGGTATGGATGTTGTAGAAAAATTCAAAAAATTACCTGACCATATTGATTGTATGGTTATCGATGAATTTAGTATGACTGATATATTCTTGTTCGAAAAATTATTAATGTGGTCAAGAGATTTTCAATGTAAATTAATATTTGTAGGAGACAATAATCAATTACCCCCTATCGGGAAAGGAAGACCATTTAATCAATTAATTAAAAGCCAATTATTTACAACTACACATTTAACAAAAATAAAGCGACAGGACCAAGGCGCATTAAAAGAATGTATTATTAATATTCAAACCAAAGATTTATCTATAGACCAATTTAATGGAGTAGATACACAAATGATTAATCATGACTTTAAAAACACAAGAGAAACGACAAAACTCTTTAAAAAAATTATTGAAGAAAATGGAAAAGAGAATATGATTGTAATTACACCTGAACATAAGGGATTTGCTGGAACAAAAGAACTAAATAGACTCTTACAAACAACTGTATATAATATTCTTGAACCAGATGTGCATGGTTTATTTAAACATAAGGATAATATTATGAGAACAAGAAATTCTTATGTTGAAGACAATATGCGTGTTAATGGAGATAGCGGAAGAATTGAATTTGAAAAACCTACTTTACAAAATCCAAGGCCGCTTAAAAAGGCTACTATTTATTATGATAGTGGAGGAAAACCTGAAACAGTTGAAAATAGTAAATTGTTTGAAGATTTTACATTAAATTATTGTAATACTGTTCATAAATATCAAGGTAGTCAAAAACAAGTTGTTATTGTTTGTATATCCCCTGAACACAATAGTCTTAAATATGGTAATGCTCTTAAATTAGTTTATACTGCTATATCTAGAGCCCAAAAAAAATTAATTATAATTGGAAATTCCAGTGTATTCTTTAAATCACAATATGTAACAGAACACAAATTTGTCACTAGTTTTATGGAAGAATTTACTGAAATTGAAACACCGTCTTGGTTATAGTCCAAGTATAATTCTAAGTATAATTTTTAACAATAATCTTTACAAATACCATATGTTTTACGATGCCATTTACTAATGCCATTATTTTTTATTCCTTCCAAATGTTGACTTGTTCCGTATCCTTTATTTTTATCAAGTCCATATTTTTCTTTTAATTCTGGATTTTCTTCACATAGTTCTCCTATATATTTATCTCTTTCGGTTTTTGCTAATATTGAGGCTGCTGCTATGGCGCAATATTTATTATCACCTCCTGTAATACATATATGATTTATTGAAATATATTCATCATCTTTAAATCTCATATAAGGTTTAAAATCATTTCCATCAACGAGCAATAAATAATCATTTTCATCGTTTATTATATTTGTCACACATTGTCTCATACTAGATAGCACAGATTGACGAATATTAATTTTATCAATTACTGTTTCATCGTTATAACTAACACTCCAATATAATGCTTTTTCTTTAATATGTTCGGCTACTTCATTTATTTTTTTTTCACTAGTAAATTTTTTACTATCTTTCATTTTATCAAAATCAAATTCTGTATCTTTAGGTAAAATAACTGCGGCGGTATAAACACGACCAAATAGTGGTCCTCTACCCGCTTCATCAATTCCTATTTCTAATAAATTACTATCTTCATTATAAAACTTTTTTAAAGGTTCGGGTTTTATTCTAGGCATTCTCGTTTTTAAAATATATAATTGAATATTATTTATATTCAATTTTTAATTTTTCTTAAAGTATTATATAAATGCAATTTAAAAAGCTACAATTATTTATTATATTGTTATTATCTCTTATTTTTTGTGGGTGTTTAGGAGGCTTTTTCCAAGAGGGATTCTCATCTCAAAGATCATATACTGGTCCTGAAGGTAATACTGCTACTGCTACAACTGGTCCTCAAGGTAATACTGCTGTTACTGGTCCTCAAGGTAATACTGCTGTAATGGATAATGGTTCTGATGATTATTCAGTCAATAGTTATACTGGTGCTGGAGGAAATACTGCTACTGTAGCTTCTGGACCTGCTGGAAGTGCTGTAGTAGCCACAAATAATAATACTAATACTGGTATTCATTATTCTGATATTCCGCCAGGACAACAAGATTTATATATTCTAAAATCTCAAGTTGTTCCTCCTGTATGTCCTGTGTGTCCTTCATCAAGTGTATGTCCTCGTCAAACTCCATGTCAACCATGTCCTCCATGTGCCAGATGTCCTGAGCCCGCTTTTGATTGTAAAAAAGTTCCTAATTATGCTAGTTCTAATGATAATTATTTACCTAGACCTGTTATGAATGATTTTAGTCAATTTGGTATGTAAATCTTCAATGGTGTATAAACAATTATGCTACTGATTGATTTACTCATTTACAAAGTTATGCGTTATTTCATATAATTATTTATAACTAATTATATTAACGGGGGGTTGGTTTAGGGGTATAACATTTCGTTAGCAACGAAAAGGTCGAGGGTTCAATTCCCTCACTCTCCATATTACACTTACACTTTTAGTGTAGTGATCCAAAAATTGTAAATAAAAATTTATTATTTACAATTTTTATGTTTCTTAAATTTATTTCTTAGATTTCTTAATTTTCTTTTTATTAGATTTTTTGGTTTTTCTTTTTGTTTTCTTAGTGGATTTCTTGGATTTCTTGGATTTCTTTGTTTTCTTCTTGGATTTCTTTGTTTTCTTAGATTTCTTTGTTTTCTTAGATTTCTTGCCACCTTTCCTACCCATATTAGCTAATGTTTGAGCTACGCCTAATTCATCATGTGTGTGATCTGTAATTTGTAGAATAGGTTCATCGTTTCTAATGGCGTCATCGATCATCTGCTGAAATCTCCTTTGTTCAGATTGATCAAATACATACTCTTCATTATGAGGTCCTGTTTGATTTCTTAATGTTAAAGGGTCGGGTATTCCTCTGACGGATCTATATATAGCACCTCCAGCTATTGTGTAATTTGTAAACAATGACCCCATAGCAAATAAACCTTGATTTTGAATAACAGTACTTAATGCCCCCATAGTTAACATTGCTGTTTCATTACTTACATATCTATTATTTACCCAATTTAACATCAATGTAGTTGATGTTGGAAACATATGAAGTCCTATTAATAATGTAGTCCATCTAATAGAAATATCTGCTCTTACATCCCGAAACCTATTATTAATTACTCTCGTAGCATCCTCAATCATCCTTCTTTGTTCATATTGTGCGTTTTCTAAAACAACATTAGCTACTTCTTGTTGTGAAGCACCAGTAAAGAATCCCGTAATTCCACTAGTAATAGAACGATCCCATGTTTGTTGTGCAGCTACTTGTGCCGAAATATATGTTCGTTCAGCGGACATTTGTATTCTAGACATAGCTATATCTGAAAATCCAGTTAGTGTTGCTATAAAAGCACCAGTAAACATATCCTGAACAACTTGAAGAGCCACTGTTAAAGTAAATATATTTTCAGTTGTATCATTATTTCCGTATTCAGTATATAAATCGGATATAGTATTCGTTAAACTAGTAATTTGTTGATATATAGCAAAAATAGAAAAAATAAACATCATAATATATATTAGAGCTAATAGACGATTTCTTCGCACAGGAGTTCTTAGAATGATAGAATTATCGTCACCTCCATGTTGATTTTTAGACGGTAATAAAGATTCAAAATCTTCATCTCCTGATAATTCCCACGCAAATCTAATAACTGACGAATATTCTATAAATAATTCTTTAGAATTCTCCATAGATGATCCAAATAATTTACTAGCATCACCTAGTGTAGCATTAGAACCAAATTCTTTTTTACTATAATCATTTATTTCTCCGATTGAAGTATTCAATTTAGACACACTATCCTTAAATGATATCTTTCCTTCTTTTTGTAAAAAAGACATATATCGATTTAATAATGTAATTTTACCATCTTTTATAAATGATGTAAATCCTACAGATAAAATTTTCGCATAATTATTTAAACTAGATAATGATGGTTTTTTCTTATAATTATTAAATAACTTATTTAATTTATCCGATGAATTATCCATAGGTAGGAATTGATTTTGATTTATTGTTGAATTTAGAGCTAATTTTCCCCCTTTTATGTTTCTATTCGTTAATTTTGACATATATATATTTTAATGATAAAATATTTAAATTATTCTCTCGTTTTTTTACATTTCTTATCCATTTGAAATGTTTTACATTTTTCTTCTGTAGGAACGATTTTAATAATACATTTAGCCTTTTTACCGTATAATGGTTCAGTACATCCTTTTTCTTTCTTATTTTTACGAGTTTTCCTAAAATCAAATATTTTTGGCTTCTCTTCAGTAGTACATCTAGCTCTAAAATGTTCATATCTTTCTCTCACATCACAATAAGATAATCCAGATTTTTTACCCAACATTTTATTAACATTTTCATGTAATTTATAAACATATCTTGAAAAACTATTTCTATCTTTCATACAACTTATTGTAAAGGGAAACTGTTTATAATTATTAGCTAAATTCTCTCTACAATATTTACAAGGTAATACATTTACTAAATTTAACATCATTTCCCTATAATTTTTTTTATTCTCATCAGTCGGATGTGTGGGATAATTAAAACTAATAGTATGCAAGGAATGCCATAAAGCTGGACCCCATATACTAGTTAAAAATCCATCTGGGGCATTGAAATCCTTTTTTTTAAAAATTTTTTTGGTCGTGTTATCCCTTTTCGTATTTTTACGAGATTTTATATTTTTACGAGTTTTAGTAGTTTTATTCTTTTTAGTAGTTTTATTCTTTTTAGTAGTTTTCGTATTCATCTTATATTATTTAGAGAAAAAACTTTACACATATATAATAATGAAAGATACATATAACAAAATATATCAAGATTTTTGTGATAATACTAAAAATACTTTTTACTTGAATATTGTCTCTATATTATTAATATTCTTATTTATTTTAACACCATTTATACCATTAAGCGGATTTATTGGATTGTTACTTAAATTAATAATTATATCTATATTATCCTATTCTTTATATATTACTATAAATTCATCGAATTCATTATTAGATATTGATAATATTTTTACAAATCCTAATTTAGCAACAGTCCGAAATAATTATATTTTAAATTTAGTATATTCTCTAGTAGTAGGAATTTTAATATTTTATATCATTTATGGTTTTTTCTAATTCGTTTTTTAAATTAATGTTTTATATATATTTTTATATATAAAATGATGGAAGATATACAATCTGGAGCCTATAATCTATTAACTAATTCCCGTTTTTGGATGATATTAGTGGTTATTATATTTTTTTTATTTGTAGCATTATATGTTTATAATAAATATGTTACCCCATTAGTAGACGAAAAATATATTCCTAATAATGAATTTCCTTTAAAGAAAGATATAGAAGCTGATGGAGGAGATATTGATATATATCTTTTTACTGTTACTTGGTGTCCACACAGTAAAAAAGCTTCCCCTGTTTGGGAAGAAATAAAGAAAGAGTATAATGATCAACCTTTTAATGGATATAAATTAAATTTTATTGAAGTGGATGGTGAAGAAAACCCTGAATTAGCTGATAAATACAAAGTAGAAGGATATCCTACTATTAAGCTTATAAAAGGAAATCAAATTATTGAATATGATGCCAAACCTTCGGTGGAACATCTTAAAGAATTTTTAAATAGCACTTTGTCCGCCTAATTCATTTTCATAATTAATAAATAATTCGGCAAATCGTTTTCCTTCATCGATTAATTCCTTTCTTTTCTCTCCATCTGTCATATATTCCAACCATTTTAGATAATCAGATAAATCTTTTTTACATAAACATTTTAATTCATATCGAATATTTTTAGGTATATTAGAACGCTGGAGAAAACTCATTAATTGATTTAACGAACCCTGTAAATACTGAAATAAGTTCATTTCATTATTTATTACTATATTATCCCTATTCCATCGATTTCTAATTCCCAGCATTTCATTCTCGTCACACTTTTCATTTTCTAAACATTCATTTATTGGATAATTATCCAACATACCTCCATCAATATAACACTTATCACCATCTATTATCGGATTAAATAATATTGGAACCGCACTAGTCATTTCTAGCGCTCTTATTAAGGATAAATCAGGATGTGTTTTATGACTTACATCTATTTTTTCGAATGAATTAAGTTCAACTGTAAAACAATGTAAATCAACATTCGTTATTTCATAAAATTCCTTTAAATTTATATCTTCGGATAAATCTTTAGCAGTCAGTAAAGGAATTAATATCTCTCTGACCATACTAAATTGAAACAATCCTTTATTATAATACATTTCAAAAAAATTGTTTGGTTCTAGTTTAAATACTTTATCCCATGGCCTTTTTAAAAAATAATCGTCTAAGGTATTCCATTCATGTTTTAATAATATAATCGCACCAATAATGGCTCCTGCCGATGTTCCATAGAGAGATTTTATATTATTTAAATCTAAAAATTGTTCTTCAAATAAATGTTTTAAAGCACCATACGTCATCCAACCCGTTGGTCCACCTCCATTAATAACCAAGTGTTTAATCATATACTTAATATAATCGTATACTTTTAAAACTTTTTTTCTATTAAAACATTAATATGAATATATTTACTTTATCAGATGAAAATGATTTATCAGATAAGATTAATTTGGATGATTTATTTGAAACAAAGAGAGAAATAGACGAAAGTAAATTAGTATTATATAATAAAATATTAAATCGTATTCATAATAAAATTAAAATTACATCTAGACAAAATAGAGGTAAGGAACAATTTGTATGGTATACTATACCTGAAATTATGATTGGTGTTTCCAGATATAATGTAGAAGAATGTACTGGATATATTTTGCGTAAATTGAGAGAAAATGACTTTGTAGTTAGGTATACTCATCCAAATCTTATTTTTATTAGTTGGATCCATTGGATTCCGGGATATGTGCGTCAAGAATATAAAAAACAAACGGGAACTGCTATCGATGGATATGGTAATCTTGTTATTAATACTCCTCAAATAGAAAATGGTAATACCATTAAAGAACCAACAAATCCAGATGATTTAATGTTAAATAAGACTGATGGACTAATTATGAAAAACAAAACAAATAAGGATTTTAATTCTACAAAAAATTATAAACCAAGTGGTATTTATAATAGTGATATTCTAGAAAAAATTAAAGATAAATTTTCAACATGAATAAAATATTTATTATTGCTATAATTTATACATGTCTAATAAAACTTTCGGAGATATTCCATTTATAACATTTTACGATACTGTATTATCTCGATTAGCTTATTTCACAAGTGAAAATTTTCTACCAGCTTATTTAGATATTTTTGGTCCGATTATTCCCGAAAAGATATTGAAAAGTATAAATGATGCGTCTATGGATAAAATATTTGACTCTTCTATTTATAATTTATCTAAAAATACGGATATACCCACCTACACAGATAAAAATACCAAATTTATTGATTTTACAGATATGGCTGAAAAAATTAATAATGTCAACATAAAATTTGTTAATAGAAAATTACCCAGTGCTCAAGCACCTCCTCAAAACGGAGGTATCAATATTCCAAATGTTAAATCCATTTTTGGTAAAAATTATAAAGTAGCCTATATCTCTATTTCTACCTCTAATTACGGAGGTTATTATATTTTAGTGGATTCTCGAATGCCGAATTGTATTTTTGTAGTATTTAGAGGAACCTATAGTGCAAAATCAACGGGTTCTTATACAAAACCGTCTAGTATTGTTCCTTTTAATATTGGAAAAGATATGTCTCCTGAACAACTAAAAAAAAAATTAAAAGAAGACGAGGGAAAGATGTTTGGAGTATTAACTGGTATAAATAAAATATTAGATGATGTCTATCATACCATCATTGAGTCAATGATGTATCTTGCCAAAACTTATTTAGAACCAAAAGGATCTGAATCTATAAAAGTATTTACTACTGGTCATTCTTTAGGAGGAGGATTATGTTCATTATTTGCCAATGATTGGTTTGAAACCGTAAGAATTTCACCTTATGATAAAGCCCCCTATAATATATTTACTAAAAAAATTTGTTGTGTTTCTATTGCCTCTCCAAGAGTTATGAGTCCAGGATTAGCTAATAATTTTTGCGCAAGAGTTGTCAAGAATGAAATATTATTCAGAAGATTAGCCAATCGTGGAGATCCAGTTCCGGCATTACCTAAAAAAGCAGTAATTGGTTTAACGGAAGGATATGAACATCCATGTAGTGGAAAAAAATATAAGACAGAAAGAGGTGTTATTAGTATGGAATGTGGTTCAGCTATGCAGGTTCGATCACCGCCGCCTGGACCAGTATATACAAAATCATTAGAATGTCGTAATACCAAAACATCAATATTTCAAGGAAATGTGAGTGGTAATCCATTCGCTCATACGGTTTATTTATACATTAATTTTGTAAATGCGGTTCCAGTATCCCAATTTTTAATGTCTGGAATGCCGTCCATAGTTAAATCGAAACCTGTAGAAATCCAAAGAAACTCCAAAGGAGGCACAGTTGCTCGAATTATTTTAGGAGTTGGAGAAGAGAAATCTGGTTCTACGAATCAACAATTCAAATCTGTATTTTTTGATTTGAACAATTTAAGACCAAAAGACCAACAAGTGATACAAACGAATCCTGATGCTAAACCAATTACATCAGAAGATACATTAATGAATATAACCGAATTTACAGATATAATCAAAAAAATGAAGACAATTAAACCAGGGGATACTTTAAATCAAGTTATTCCAAACAATGTTACAAAATTGGCAGGTTCCATAGAACCTATGCCTAAGATTGATGGATTATTACCAGAAAACAGTAAAAAAGGAGGTAAATCTACAAAAAGAAAAACAAAAAGAAAAACATATAAAAAATCCAGTAAACGAAAACATCATAAAAAAAATAAAACCAGAAAAATCAAAAGAAGATGAATATTTCATAAATGGAAATGAATTAAAAATTGATTATTATTATTCAGTATAATAATAATTATAACAATGAACAATCAAAATAATGGTTTAAAACGAGATACTATAGATAAATTTTATACCATCGATAGTGTAGTTGAATTATGTATAAACACGATTAAATCGAGTATTTCTATTAATAAAAAAGATTTAATAATTGAACCGAGTGCTGGAGGAGGAGCTTTTATAAAATATCTTAAATTATTAACAAAAAAACAAATATTTCTTGATATAGCCCCTCAACATAAAGAGATTATCAAGCAAGATTATTTAACTTTTGACCCTTTAACATTGGAAGATATAAATGTAACAAATAACTCTAAAATTCATGTTGTAGGTAATCCTCCTTTTGGTAGACAATCTTCATTAGCTAAAAAATTCATTAAAAAATCATGTGAATTTGCTCAGAGTATTAGTTTTATATTACCAAAAAGTTTTAAAAAAAACAGTTTTAAAAATACATTTCCGCTACATTTTCATTTAATTACCGAATTTGATTTACCTACTAATTCATTTATGATAAATGATAAAGAATATGATGTTCCATGTGTATTTCAAATATGGGAAACAAGAAATTATGAGAGAGAAATAGAAATAAAAGAAGATCCAAAAGGATATATATTTGTTAAGAAAAATGAAGACCCGGATATTTCCTTCAGGCGTGTAGGGGTTTATGCGGGAAAAGTAGATACATTAATAGAAAATAAAAGTCCACAATCACATTATTTCATTAAATTCAATAAAGAGACGGAGATTGATATAACATTATTACAAAATATAGTATTTGAGACAGATAATACAGTAGGACCTCGTTCGATTTCAAAACCAGAACTTATAAAAGAATTCAATAAAGTAATATAAATTTGTATTATTAAACTCTATAAAACACATACCACTTTAATGAAGTTGAATCATTTATATCAGTATAGCAAGGGAAAATTCTATGGCCGGATTTGGGAATACCTCCACGCTCTTTTTTTGCCTCTTCAACACTCCATACCTTATGTTCACCTTTTCTAAATTCATGTAGGATAAAACCATCTTCATTCTTTTCTTTTGCGACCCAGACAGATACTTTAATTTTGGCCGGTTTATTCTTTTTTGTTGTTACATTTTTAGATACCCAATCATTTAAATTATCAAGGGTTAGTTCATAATGATCTTCAATGTTCTCAAAAGGATCACGAACACCTATATTAGATAACATGTCTTCATCAAAGTATTCTGGTTGTTGGTCTGTTATGGCTTCACAATCCGAAATATAATTATTCACTAGATCCCAGACAGCTTGTTGTGTTATAACCGTAAATTTTTCTACATATATTTCTTTACCCTGTCCTCTACCAACCAATTGAATCAAATCATTTTTAACTTTTGCAAAATATCTTGAAATGAACATATAATCAAAGTTAAATGAATTACCCGCGTCATCTTTTGTCAAAAATGTAATACCTCTTTGGACAACGATTTTTCCAACAATGGCAATCCCAGCAGTCGGATTTCTTTTTCTCCAGCTAATAAGTAAGTCGCGAAGCTCAACAGGATTTTCATCAAGTTTTTTTGTAAAATCTATTTTTTCAATTTCTCCAACTGGACTGCGAAATTCTTTATTCTTGCCATTCAAAATTAGCGTCCATAATCCTAGATCTTTCCATATATCAAGATCGGCCATTTCTTCATGTGAATATGTGCTGTTTGCAGATGGAACAAAATATACTTTTCCTGATTTAAATATTTCAGGATGGTCTTTATGTATAGATTTAACATATTCAACAGGGTCTTTAGGACCTTCATGAGGAATAAAATCTTGATCAATAATGGTTTTATAATCCTTATCTTTTTTATAGCCTACATTATCTATTAGATTTTTTAAAACTATATCATTATCACCAGTTTCTCTTTTTAAATCTGATAGTAATGTCGGGTGTTGGGTAGCGCTAATATATTGAATAGCATTAATCATATAAGATAATTTATTATGATATATTTTTTGTACAAGCTTAAGTGACTGTGTATATAGTTTGGACTCGTCGTATTCATCGAAGAAAATATTAAAGCGAAATTTATAATCAGTATATGCATTAAAACCATCAAAGTCGTGTAAAAATTTTAAAAAGTCCTCCATATCATTGATGCGTTTTATATGATTACACATAATTAACACATCTCCAAATCCATTATATGATTTTTTCGGATTTATATATTTCATAAATGAAGCTTTCAGATCCTTACAATTGATATAATCACTATTTTTTTCCGATGATAACTTACGAATTTTTATGTTTTTATTAGAATTATTTAAATTAAATAATGCATGGCTTCTACTTTTCCATGCAGCAGCTTCTATCAAAGAATTATTTGTAAATAAGATAGATATTACTTTAGTTTTTGTATCAGTAGTTGTACATTCCATTTTATGATGCTCTAAAGCAATAAAAGACAATGTTTTTTGTGTTTTGGATTTACATTGTGCTAGTTCCCAATTTAAATAATATTCTACCTTATGTGGCTCTGTATCTTCATACATATCTTGGTCGATCGATTTCCAAATATTGTTATTATTCATATTATAATTTATTATATTGGGATTTCTTTAATTCAATTTAAAAGATCAATTTTTTTAGATCCTAAAATAAAAGGGTTTTTAAATAAGATCTAAATAGAAGATCATTAAATGGATTGTTATTATTTATAATAGAACAATGATCGAAGGGTAAATAATTGAGTATGGAAAGTATCAGGAGGATATATTGGATGATAATGAGATTCCCGATTTTTTCCAAAATGAATAAATGAAAAATGGATTTTCCGGATTCATAGGATAAACTATTAACAACAACCATCTATACAACAATTGTATGATTTAATGTCCCGATTCACGCCGATTCACAGCCCGAAAAATGGATTTCCCGAATTAGGGGGATAAAATCACAAATTTACCTTGATGTCAAGCGACTGAAAATAACATTTTATTTTTAAAAATACTTAGATGATGTAGATAATCGTCTACATATGTAGGTAGGAAAATAGACTATAAAAAAAGGCACTGTCAATGATACTTGTAGGTAAATCACTTTTTTACTTTTTTCACAGACCTAATCTGACTTTTTAAAATTACACACATATATTTGTTGTGTTTTTTTGATTCTGGGAAAAAGGATTGGGAAAAGTGGTGAAAAAGCGTTTTAGAGCATTATGCTCTGTTTTCAATTTTGATTTATTTTAATTTGTTACTGATAAATTTTATATATTTATGCAAAAGTATTTAGGAGAATTTTATGGTTGTATATATATATGACAAATACAACCAAAAATTCCTCAAAAATTCCTCAAAAATATATGTGTGAAAAATGTGATTATATATGCTATAAGAAGGGTGATTTTAATAAGCATTTACAGTCCATAAAACATAATACAACAAATACAACAGGAATACAACAACAATTCTCACATATTTGTGAGTGTGGAAAAGTATATAATCATAGAGCATCATTATGGAATCACAAAAAAAAATGCTCCATAGTTCAAGAGGACGAAACTTCAAATACTAATACAACTCTACCTACACATGGTAAGACTACGAATACTGATGTAGACAAAGAATTATTGGTTAAAACTCTTTTGAATACTCAAGGTGTATTAGAAGGTATTCTATTGAAGAATCAAGATTTCATGGAAAAGATGATGGAAATAATGCCTCAAATGGGAAACCACATTAATACAAATACCAATAGTCATAATACGACCAATAATCAATTCAATATTCAAATGTTTTTAAATGAACATTGTAAAGATGCGATGAATTTAACCGATTTTATACAATCATTGCCTATAACCGCTGAAACATATGATCATACAATAGAAAATGGATTAACAAAATCAATCACGAAAATGATGGTAACTGGTTTAAGTGAGTTGGATATTTTACAAAGACCCATTCATTGTACAGATGCCTCGAGAAAAACATTGTATGTAAAGGACGATGATACATGGGAAAAGGACAATGAACTACTACATCTATTGAAGGGAATCC
>Ga0233414_10000042_pt1 | contig 57440 bp, 33 predicted proteins | sample Na_anoxic_10_MG_FD_189020 | JGI IMG/M metagenome (GOLD analysis project Ga0233414, IMG submission 189020) | Seawater microbial communities from Saanich Inlet, British Columbia, Canada - Na_anoxic_10_MG | ecosystem: Environmental > Aquatic > Marine > Inlet | place: Canada: British Columbia... | reverse complement strand
ATAATAACATAATAATACGATAATAACATAATAATACGATAATAACATAATAATACGATAATAACATAATAATACGATAATAACATAATAATACGATAATAACATAATAATACGATAATAACATAATAATACGATAATAATAATGATAATAAATTTCTCTATACTAAAAATATATTTATAATGGATCATCCCAGTTATTTAAATCATCATCCGGTAATGCAATCGAGCTTTTAAAATCAATTGGAATATTTGAGTCTTTAAATTCTTGTTCCAATTGCCAGTCATCGCGAATCGTTTCAAATAATTTGCGACGATTATTGTGAATTAATTTCTTATTTTTAATGTTGTATTCATTTCGACTCTTGGAATCCATAATGATTTCGAACTCAGTACACAATGCTTGTTTCGTTTCAATCAACGTCAAATATTCTTCATCCATAACTGTGACAATATTTTCGTTCCATTCTTCCAACTTTGCTTGACAATCTTGATGTTCCCATAATGTGTCATTTAACCATGGTCCTAATACATCCATTCGGTATTCTAATTTGTTATGCAAATTTGAGTATTTCTCTCTAAGGTTGTGAATTCGCTCTTTGCTTTCGTCGAATTTAAAATATTTGGAAATAGATAAAATTAAACTAATATAGGTAGAAATTGTAACACCAGAAATCGATACTGCTGTAGTAGGTGTATCAAAGTATGTTTTGGTTGATTCCATAAAACCAGAAATTGTCGATAAAAAAATAACAGATATTTGAATATAATTAATAGAATTATTCAATGTGTCGTATTTTAAATCCAACAATCGTTTACTTTCCTTGCATTCTTTTAAAATATACAAGTTATTTTTAACCATAGCATCTATCTGATTTTTAAAAATAATAAATTCGGTTTGTTTCTTGAAATCCATATCTTGGTCTTTTGTAATATTGTTACTATGAGAAATATGCTTATTCGCTGTTTTTTGAGGTAATGGTATATTATCAACATTGGTTGTAATATTATTACCATTATCATTTGCTGTTTTAAAGGTATCTGTAGTAAAACTAATATTGGGTACCTCTTTTGATGTTGTTTTCTTGCTATCCATTAATTATATATAATAAGAATACAGAAAAAATAATTCTTATTCTAAAACTTTAACACAAGATAAATAATATTTATTATTTTCATTAATAATTTTACTAATAAATATTATTTTACCATTTACTTTTCTTCACATTTATTTTTGGTCCGGCACCTTTCTTTTGAACACTACTTGGATCATACATTTCATCTTCATCGTCACTATCCAAATTTTTTGATAATTCCCAAAATTCTTTAGACCCTAACCGGAAATCTTTATGATTTTGCGCTTTGTACCAAAATATTTGATCTTGTAATTTATTTGATTTGGCATTGTTATTTATAACTAAACATTCAAAATTCTCAGTACATTGATCCATAACTTGACAAAACGATTCAAATGTCGGGAACATACCAGCATAGTTTTCCCAAATGCGTTTACGGTTTGCAATATAAGGTTCCCTCAAAATAAATACATAATCTATATTTGTTCTTAAATTTGGCGGTATACCAAGCGGATATTGCATCGTAATAATTAACATAATTTTCCAATGCCTACCATTCATAAAAAGCAGTCGCATCATTTTATCCTTTGTCCATTTATTATCATATAAACAATCATCCAAAATAACAAACGCCCTCGGATCTATATTCGTCCGTTTATACGCTTCCATTTCTTTTTGTACTTGTTTTAACACCGTTTTCTGCCGCTTCAATATATTTTCTATAATAGCCGTATTGTATTCGTCGTGAATAAATAATTTTGGAACATGGGCCGCAAAAAATCCATTACCTGCTTCTGTACCAGATATAACTGTCCCAATGGGAATGTCTTGATGATGATATAATAAATCTCTCACTAAAAAACTTTTTCCAGTGTCTCTTCGACCAATCAAAACAACAACTGGACCTTTATTTTCATCTGGACGGAAACTAATATTTTTCATATCAAATTTTTTTAAATCTAATGTCATAAGTAATGTCTAAATAGAAAAAAAAAGAGAATACAATACGAAATTAGTTTAAATGATTCTTTATTTTACTTTATCCATAATAAAGATAAAGAATGGCCTTTTCCCTGTATTATCGAAAAACAAACAATGATGAATTATTTCAAGCTTTAGAGAAATCGGACTTTGAAATCCGCAATTCGCAAAATTATGTACCTATTTATGACAACTTCTTTTCCTTAAATTCAACAAATTATAATACTATTAATTTAAATCAAAAATATTGTTTACATTCTATAAAACAAATACAGGACCGCAACTCTCTAGTTGCTGAAGTAATTGACCAGTCAAACAACAATATTGAAAAACAGGCCTTTTGTAAATTCTCTCCTCTACTCGATCCATTAAAAGTATTAACTGGAAAATATGATTCTTCTAGTAACGATATAACTAAATTGCCGAAATACGATGACAAATCTAATGGCTGTTTTCCTAAATTACTTGACAAAAATAACAGTGCTTATGTAGATTCTTTTTTTACTTATCTGTCTAGTCAATTATTACATCATTATGATTGTAAAAATTCCATTGACTATTATGGTTCATATCTTGGCATCCAGGCCAAGTTCAACTATAATATGGTAGATGACATTGACTATTTAAATGAAAACGAGTTTTTTCATAAAAACAATGAATTCTTATATAATATTGAAAATAGCGAACATAGAGAGTTATTTAATATTGATTCACGAAGTAACAAAAAGAAATTAGCCATTGCAGAAAAAATAGATTCGATTGAATTAGATACATTAGATATTGACGATACGATACTCAGTTTCGGTAACATACAACAACTTAATAATTTAACTGATTTAAGTAACACATGTATTTATAATACACCTGTATCTCCTACATCGAAATCTTCTACAAAATCTTCCACTTCTTCATGTAGTTCTAAGTCATCAAATACTTCAATTGATAGTCACGAAGATAATGACAATGAATCTAGTTCAGGTAATGACTCTGAATGTGATTCTAACATGGATAGCGACGACGATGACTCTGAAGAATCTGAGGAAGAGGAAGATGTGTTTTGTTCCATCTTTGATTTCCCAGTTCAAATGATTTGTATGGAAAAATGTACCAATACATTGGATTATCTAATGGAGAATGAATTATTAAATACAAGTGAATGGACATCGTGCTTGTTTCAGGTAATCATAACATTAGCTATGTATCAAAAAACATTTTCATTTACCCACAATGACTTGCATACAAACAACATCATGTATGTAGAAACCGACAAACAATATATTAACTATTGTTTTGATGGTATTTACTACAAGGTTCCTACTTATGGAAAAATATATAAAATCATCGATTTTGGAAGGTCTATTTATAAGTTCAAGGGTAAGACCATGTGTAGCGATAGTTTTCATCCAAAAGGTGACGCTGGATCTCAATACAACTGTGAACCTTATTTTAATGAAAATAAACCAAGATTAGAGCCAAACTATAGTTTCGATTTGTGTCGACTAGCATGTTGTCTATTTGATAATTTTGTAGATGATATGGATGAGTTAGGAGACTTGACTAAAAAGAACAAATTAATTGGTCTGATTTATTCATGGTTAATAGACGATAAAGATAGAAATATCTTATACAAAACAAATGGTGAAGAGAGATATCCTGAATTTAAACTATATAAAATGATTGCAAGAACAATTCATGGAGCGGTTCCTTCAAAACAATTGGGTCATGAATGTTTTGGTAAATATGTTGTTACAAAGAAGAAGATTAACAAAAATCATAAAATCATTAATATTGATAAAATACCAGTATTTTGTTAACTGTATACAAACGAGTACCTACATAACTTAATTAATCTCATATACACCTTCAAAGGTGTAATAGTATCATATGGTTAGTGTAAAGTAATTTATATCCATTGTAAAATATTAGGATGGATATAAATTTAGAATGATGGGTTATCGACAAACGCCATGGTCGTTTTTGAACCACCCGTCTTTATTTCTTGGTTATCAAATTGGGCATACATATAAATGCCTACGATGGAAGCAAAATACACGACAAATGTCTCTTTCATTACGACCTTCAGTGGTTTTTTATCTTCGTCTGGTAACATTTTCATTTCTAAAAACTTGAAAAGAAAAAAAACAGTTGATATGGCTAAAGCATATACGAAAATATCTGTCATTTACATTAACTTAAAAGAAAGTTAATGTGAATTTTACGAATTATTTCATTTTTGTTCTACTTTTTATAAAAGTATTGTTTGTTTTGTCCTACTTTTTATAAAAGTATTGTTTGTTTTGTTCTACTTTTTATAAAAGTAGAGTTATGTCAATACTTCAATTTCATCAAGACCTAAAGGTGTCTTATTGAGAATCTTAGGTTTTTCCAAATCATGAACATCTAATTCAGTGAGTTTTATTTTATCACCAATTACAATTCGATCTTCATCGTCTTCGTCATCTTCATCATCCAATTTACGAGCAATATTTCGTGCTTGACTAATTTGTTCTAATCGGTCTTCTGTCTTTGGTGCATCAATTTCACTAATTATTTTGTCAACGCTGATAGCCTCATCTATATCATTAAACTGAATCATGGATTCGATCGCATCATCTGTAAGTTTTGTATCAGTATGGGTTGTAGTTGCATATTCACCATCCTGTTTCTCGTCCTGCTCTTCGCCTTGTTCATCGTCAGGTTCCTCATTCGTTTCTTCTTTCGTCTCTTCCTCTACTGGCTCCGTTGAAATGATTTCCTCCTTTTCTACGACTTCTACATCATCCTCAATTGTTTCGTCTAAATACACTTTTAAAATGTTCTCGACCGGGATATTGTCACGAATAGTATTTAAAATTTGTTCGCGAATGATTAATTCCAATTCACGATTGTGTTTTTGGATTTGAAGGGGATTAATATTGCGCTCAAATAAATAGATATTAGTATACATTTTACGGGCAGTATTTATGTATACTTTGTGAATAAAGTCACTTAATGAAGGAACTGCAATATCCACTTTTTTTTGCTTGTTTCCCACACGCATACATGTTAAACTTTTCAATTGAATGATATGAACACAGCTAATTAAGTCGTTTAAATATCCACAATTACTCTTTTCAGTAATTCGTTTTGTTTCTTCTTCTACAATAGTAGTGTTCCATTTGGGAATACGGCCTAGAAAATTTTGAAATGTCATTAAATACTTTTCATCTTCATTATTATTTTGACACAAAGTCAACGATTCGTTGAATATTGATTTCACGCCTTCTATCACCAATGGTGTCAATATATTAATCAAACGAGCGCACCATTCGTTGCGAGACTCTTGTAAACTAGACACAGAATAATCATCCATATTTACATAAATGAAATATTTTCTAAATTGTAATCTGAACTTATTAAAATGAAATTTAGTACACAAGCCATTAATAATTTTTCATCACGAAATTCCTTTTTTATTTTTTGAATAAACACTAAATACTCGAATTTTTTTTCTTCGACTATTTTCATGTCTTTGATATATTCGACTATATCTAAACAACTATATCCTTTTTCATACAATTTATCACTCATTTCAGGAAGACTTTTTTTCTTTAGTTTCTCTAGTTCTGTTTTAAATTTCGCCCGCTTTTGCTTTTCATCCTTTTGAATGGTAGTGAATGCTTGCTCCAAATTATATCTATGTAAATTGACAGTTTCTTCATTTATATCTGGCTCAGGTATGAATATTTCACAAAAACGAGATAGAATAGGTCGTAATAATTTGTATTTGTCATCGACAACAACGAAAAATCTAGTGGAATGGCTAAATAGTTCAATACATCGACGAAGTGCAGATTGGGCGTCGATAGTAAGTTTATCAGCATTTAAAAGTATAATGCTTTTGAAAATAGTACCATCATGTAGGTCTATGTTTGTCCTCGCGAAAAATTTTAAATCTTCGCGAATGAATTTGATCCCTTTTCCATGTGCACAATTTACAGTCATTACATAATCCTGTAAGTAGGTCTTGTTATTCGAATATACTTCTTTTAAAAAATTAAATAACAGTGTTTTTTTCCCGCTTCCCGCCACACCATGTAATATCAAATTGGGTATTTTCTTTTGTTCAATGAAGGTGTTTAATTTCGATTTGATATCTGTATGTATGTTAAGCATTATTAGATATAATAATAAATAATGTTTAATTATGTTTTGTTTAATTGTTTAATTGTTTTACATTATATGTTTAATAGTTCTGTCCAGCACCATGACCAGCGTCATAATACATACATGGATCATCAATATAAGCACAATTAGTGTGGAGTATTGCTCTACGCCAATAATCATAATCCTCATTTTGTCGGGCAACTATAAATTTACCAACTTCATCTATAACATCTTTTTTTATCATGACTGAGCTACAAATAGCACAATTGTGTATTTTAAAAAAATCTGGAGTCCAAATTAAAGGGAAACCATTTTCCAACAAGGTGGAATTATTTCGTTTATATATATTTTTTAGTATACCAAAATATTGTTCTTTATTATATTTTTTATATTTAGTTTCTGGATCATAAATACCTCTACCAAAGAATCCATCAGTACATGACATTTTACATCCCGAATATTTCATTGCTAATAATTGTAGCTCAAGTTTTCTTGGGAACCAAATATCATCATCATCACAAAATGCGATGTATTCACCCGTTGCTTTTTCAATTCCAAAATTGCGTTGATACCCACCTGGACAAGCAAATCCGAATTTTGTTTTACTATTCTCTGGTAAATGTATGATATGAATATTTTCACTTTCCCAATTGTATTGATAATAATCTGCTTCAGTTGAACAATCATTCACTACAATTATTTCAATGTTCTTATGGGTTTGTTCCTTAACAGATCTAATGGTATTCAATAAATACTTAAACCGATTGTATGTAGGAATGACTACAGTTACCTTTTCCATTATAACCGAATATGTTAACGTTGCTTTATATTTATTATAGAACAAATACTAGTACTTCTGGAAAATTAATATCCCATCGAATTATGTTAAATTAAATTAATTTTTATTATATTTCCTGATAAAATATAATAAAAATAAACCAAGACATTATACAATACAATGAAAAATATGATTATATTAAAGGTCAATGGTGGATTAGGTAATCAACTGTTTCAAATAGCAACCGCGTATCAATTATCTCTACAATACAATAGAAATTTCTTTATTTGTCATAGTAATTCAACATCGCGACCTACATATTGGAACAATATTTTAAATAAATTCAAGGCAAATATAATAGATCAACATGAATATAATACGTATAGAGGGCACTCGACAATTTACAATTGGGCAATGACACGATTTGAATATAGAGAAATCATTTTAAACGATGATGTTAAATCATATTGTATCGACGGGTATTATCAAAGCTATAGATATTTTAATAAATCTGATTTCAAACCAATGCTAGATTTAAATACGAGTAGTGATATTTTACACAATATAAAATCCAATGATGTTGCTTTACATATTCGAAGGACAGATTATACCAAAAATAACTTCCATAAAGTATTATCGATTAATTATTACTATAATGCCTTAAAAGAGTTGTCAACTAAAGTTGAATTGAATAAAATATATGTATTTTCTGACGACATGAAATGGTGTAAAGAAAATGTAACGTATAAAAATGTTTCAATAGAATATGTAAATTTGAAAAGCGAAATAGATGAGTTTATTTTTATGCATACATTTGACAATATTATCATGGCCAATTCCAGTTTTAGTTGGTGGGCTGCTTACTTAAGTAATGGTAAAAATATTTATACCCCCTATAATTGGTTCACCAATGGATGTCATTTAAATATTAAAGACCTACAACCTACTTCATGGAATAAAATAGACGATGATTTACCTTTACAAAAAACATTTAATAGTAACGAGTTTAATGTGATTAGTTTTGGATCGGCATGCTGTATGGTACAAAATATACACGATAATTTATATGGTAATTTAGGACCTTTGTATAGACAACCTGACAACGCAACTAATTTTTTTGATTGGATCATTGTAGATTTTAAATCAATTGCTTATATATTCGCCAATTTGAAATATAGAGATCAGTCGTTTTTAAATATAGAAAATTTCACATTGAATGATAATAAAGCCACACCAAGCGAATTAATTGGAGGATGGAGTTCTGTATATAGAAAAATAGAACATATAGATCAAACCATGATTTTTCTACACGATGTTCGAAAGGAAAATAGCAGCGTACCAAAGGAGTTTCTTGATAAATATAGGCGTAGATTTGAAAGAATATACAACAAAATATTGGAAAATAGTACAATACATTTTACGCATTGTTTTGATTTCCAATGGTTAGATCCGTATTTTCCTACTATACGCGAGATTGACACTGTATTTGACGCATGTAACTTAATTAACCCAATATGTAATGTGAATATACATTTATTGGTTCACCCCAAGTATAATACAGAAGTCAATAGAGAGATTTTTAATAATTACGAAAAAATTAAAAATGTTCATGTGTTTTATTTGAAAGATAAAGGATTTCACGCCGACTGGAAAGCGAATAATTTAACATTTAGTGAATTGTTTATTAAATAATATGTTTAATATGAGTAGATTCAAATTTATATATTTTTATGTTGTCATTTATTATATATAAAATATTACAATATGAGAATATCTAAATTTATATTTTTTTATTCTGACATTTATTATTTTTATAACACGCATATAAATGAAAATTTAAATAATATTTTTGATGTTGAAGGAATTAAAATAGATGATTTAATTCCCAAACAAGGACATACATTTGGCGGCGGTGTTTCAATTAAAATCGAATTAATTATAAATAAAATCAAAGAGAATATGAATAAACACATCATATTCAGTGACGCAACTATTTTTATAAATAAAAATAAAGTAGATGAAATATATGATTTATTTAGCAATTATCTATCATATGATATGTGTTTTGCAGATAATAATATCAATTCAGAATATAATATAGGGATTATATTAATATATTGTTGTGATAAAACACTGTCGTTTTTTGAAACTGTTTTAGAACGATTAGAAAAAAATAAAGGTTGGGATCAAAATGTTATCAATCAGTTGATTAATAGTACGGATAAAAAATATTTAAGTATAACAAAATTTCCGATAAATAAAATCTATTGTGGTAGATCATTACCAAATGATATCATAGATGAGTTTTTAATTTTTAAATCGTTTATTTCACATAGTAGCTATGCCAATCATAATTATAATCAAAGAATTCGAATTTTTAAAAAATCTGGATTAATAAGTGAAGATGAATATAAGTCGTTACTTAGATAGTGTAAATGAATCAAACACATTACACAATATTTTTTACTAGTTAGTCATAACATAGAATATATTTCCTATTATCACGAATATATTCTATTCAATCGAGTTCATATCCCATGGTATATTATCCGGAAAAATTATTGAACCAAAACTAAATTTTGATGGAAATTTACTGGTTTTAAAATGAAACATTATCCCAGAATTTACAATCTTTATCTTGTTAAAACCGTTACGTGATATGTATGGAAAATTGGATTCACATTCGTAGTATTTCTTTCTATCTTCTTCGTTTTCAATTATACTTTTATTATTACGCCCACAATGAACAGATAACCCGTTTATATTTGAAACTTTATATAGAGATTTTCTTCGGCCAATATCTAGTTTGGCATTGTCTTCAATATAAAATTTCAGAGGAAAACATTCTGGGATTGTATCATCCATTCGTTTACACCAACAATTACGAAATTCTATTTGATCAATGTTATCATTCGAACTTATTTTATTAAGGATTGTCTTGTTATGAAAATATAAGTATTCATCTAAATCGCAAAAAATCATATATTCACTAATATTCTTACCGTATTTATATAACGCGTGTTGGATTTGTCCCATTTGGGCAAAATGTAGGCGATTACCATATGGAGACCAATAATTAAAACACCATTCATGTAATGTGACATTTGGTTTATTTAATATATCTTTAACGGCATCCGTTAAAATGCCATTATAATACATATAAAAGTGTTCAACTCCTTGTTTTGTATAATAATCATACCACATTGGGAATAGCTCATAATCGCCTTGAAAACAGGTGGTTATAGTTAATTTATATTTGTTCTGCATATCACCATTTATATTATTTAATAATAATGTTTTACACACGTTATCGTAGTTAACTGTTACTTGAATATGGCTATCTATATAATTACAATCAAATATAAAGACTCTATAACTTTCCGAATAACAATCTTTTATTATCATACTTTTTATCTTTAATTCGTTGTCATTTATAGAAACAGAAATTTTATCTATTGGTATAGCTGGTTTGGGAGAAGAACCTATTATAATCAGCTCTTTATTTTTTACAAACATGTCAAAGATCATTGTGCGATCTTGGTTGTCTGTTATAGTGGCATGATTAGTAACTAACATCATAATTATATGATATGATATGATATAATATTATACCATTATATTATCTATTCCTAAATAATTTCATTATTACAATAAAACTACTTAAAATATATAGCGCATTATTTACTATATTACATGCGGATTACAAAACATATCTCCTTTTTTTATATAGAAAATAGGATATTATATGTAAATAAAATATTAGACGAAACAAATAAGTATGAGCTAGTTACAGATGTGTTTATTCATACAAATAACGATGGATTAACTAAAGAAACGTTTAATGACTATTCCAACGGTTCTTTAAGTATAATATATCACGACTTATCTAAGATCCATCCCTTTTATTTAACCTGGAAATGTAGAGAATTATTAAAAGAACAAAAAGACATGTATGATATATTTATATATACTGAAGATGACATGTTAATCCCATATAACGCAATTAAGTATTGGCTAAAATATAATAGACAATTAATAGACCATAATTATAATTTAGGTTTTTTAAGAATTGAAGTTGAAAATAACAATGAGTATGTAACGGATCTACCTAGAAAAAAATTTAATTCTAGACTACTTTTGGACGAGGAACATTATTGTATAAATAATATAAATCCATACTGTGCTATATGGATATATAACAAAGATGAATTTAATAACTTTGTAGATAGCAAATACTATGATATTAAAAACATCCCTGGATATGAAATTAGAGAAAGAAGTGCGATTGGACTACATGGAGCTAGTAATTACTGGTATAAAGGAACCCTAATTCCAATTATTAATAATAAATTAATAAGCGACTGTAGAATATATCACATGCCAAATAACTATGTTATTAATAAACGCAATCACTGGGCTACAATTCTCTTTGATGATAGTCTACAATTGTAATAGTCCATTCATTTAATATATTATATATATATTAAATGAATTATAATGTAAAGTATTGCTAAAAATATTTATTGTTACCCAAAGCGTGTATGTTAGATTCGCCAGTTAATAATTTTAATAGTTTTCCACTTAGAATAATGAGATGTTGTACCATCATCCATTTCAATCAAAATTTCTTTATAAACTTGCTTATTCGGGTTGTTTGGTATTAAGTTACATATGGAAAAGTGACCATCCCCTTTAAAATTATGTAATTTTACATAACTATTATATATTAATTTACATCTATCGTGATCAGCCATATACCCTCCTGGTATAACCATGGTTCCATTTTTTACATAATCAAACAAAGCATCTGTAACGTCAAAATACCCCCCTGGATGAGTAATTGGCTTCATACTAGGCCATTCAATAGGGTTTTCAGGTAGTCCGAACAATATTTTTTTTATTTTGTTTATACTATAGTCTATAGTAATCGTTTCTGGTTTATTGTAATCGTCGTTCATTATATTTTAATCTAATATTTTTTTTCCATACTTCGTAAAAATTTTGTTTACATGGTAAATATGTTTTTACATAGTTATCGCCTTCTTTTTGATACACGCATTTTAAATTGTTTTTCTTAAATATATCATCTACATATGTTTTATGATTTAAATCAGTAAAATCATTTTCAATAATAATAGTATGTATATCTTTTAAAATGTTTTCATTATCAAGTAATATATAATACAACGCTCCTTCACAATCACAAACCAATGTGTCAAACTGATATTGATACTTATGTTTTAAGTTGTCAAAACTAATAGTATCTACTTCTTCTGACCCTGGTTTATATTCGCTAAAAGTATTCCATTTTGAGGACCATAATCTTTTTTCTGATATCGCAAGACATTCCGTATTAAAATTTAAATTATTGTTGTTTTTATTTTCCATTAACTGCTCGTATATTTTTTTACTAGGTTCTATTACAACCAATCTAGTTGGATCATCTAGTAATAAGCTTATTATCATAGAATTACGACCAATATTTCCTCCTAATTCAAGTACACAACTATTAGATTTAATATAATTTATAGATAATATTTGTTCTTGGTATTCGTCATTCCAAATACCATGTTTTAACTTTAACTTATTTTGTAAGGTAGTCAGTTTGTTTTGTAATTCTGGTATATTCAAGTTATCTTTGTTAGAATCAACTAAATTTAACCTCTCTTTATCATTTTCAACTAATTGTAATTTCATTTTATTATTAATATATTCCTTTTCTTTTTGAATCAGTGAATTATCAATACTCGTATTTGTAACTTGATTTTCGTGATGAAGATTTACCATATATGCCTTATCATTAGCATTAGTATGTAATATTATAGGCTCATTGTATTTCTGTCGTATTCTACTATATAACTCAGAATCCATAAACCATTTTAATTTTTCGTCAAATCTCTCGGTAACTGAACTATGTATTGTTAAACAGCTTGGACATCCAATTCTGTTACAAAATACCATATTATCACTAAATTTTGGATGGTGTAGATTATAAAAATCTTTATAATTCTTAGTGTGAATATAACTATGTACTAGCCACTTTTTATCAGGGTTCGATTGAAATTGATTAACTATGTTTGATATAGCACTCTCATTATATAAATAATCGTCCATAAAAAGTATTTTAATATATTCACCATTACAATATTTTATAGCATTATTTGTATTGTGTGAACTATTTCCTTTCTCTTCTGGATTATGTATATACCTGATCGGATATTTAAAGTAAATAGTTGGACATGTATTGAATTTTTCGCATATTTTTTTTATTTTATCATCAGATGAATGATCTGAAATAATAACTTCGATATTATAGTAATCTTGTTTATGTATATATTCTAAATTATGTCTTAGTAAGCTGCTACCTTTACCGTTTGCTTCATATGTGGAAATGGCAATAGATACCAATGGTTCATTTAGTTTATATTCTCCAGTGTAGTGATGTAAGTCGGGTAATTTAAGATTATTTATATTATGTTTGGTAATTGCGTAGTTTGTATCAATATAGATGAATCCATCACTTACCTCAAATGTTTTAAATTTTGCGTATTTTTTAATATTGCTAAAAATGAAGTTTCTTTCAATCGAATCAGAAAATAGGTAAGCAGCCCAACATAATGTACTTGTATCCCATATTAAATTTTTACAATTTACCATTGTCATAAAATCGCTTTCTACACTATCTGTAATTAGATTGGCTATATTGTATTTATTAGATATTTCATCTACAATTGGATTTTTTGGCAATCCGTATACAATAGCAATATCTTTCCCCAGATCAAAATTATTAAAAATATAATCATAATACATTATATTTGGCTGTAAATAATAATCGGATCCGGTATTATATTGGCTTCTGATGTGTATGACAGTATCATAATAAGAATTATATTTATTAAAATCAATATGTTCTTTAATAAATTTTTTAAATATTTCTTTTAATTCGTTATTTCTAATATCAGGATCTTTTCCGTAAAATATATAAGGAGATACAAAACCACGATTTACCAAACAATTCATTTTTACATAAAAATCTGAGTATTTAAATATATCATATTTAAAATCAAAATTCACAACTTTATTAGAGTTGTGATTTATAAATATTGTATATAATAAATGAATCATCTGATTACCAAATCCACCAGTTGAAAAAATCTTATAATTAGTTACTTCATTGCTTATGGAATTATAAATGTCACCATAAGTACCATTGATTATATTAAACATATCTTTATTTTTTGAATAAATCTGCGTCCAAACGCATTGATCACTAGTCAACATTAAATTATTAGCCTTATTTTTAACATGATTCATTAAATAGTTTAATTGAGAATCATATAAATTCAAGAATTTATTAATTACAGTATAATGAAGTATAAAACCACTTCCACTAATATGATGATAATATGATGTATCCTTAAAAATATTATTGGCGTAATCATCTAAATATTGAATTACATCCGTATTTGATCTACACTTCGGAAGATGTGTGAAATTACAATTAAACTTACTTTCGTTTAATAAATAATAATTTGTTAATCTTAAAGATGTATTTATAGATTTTCTATATATTGGTATACCAGCATCCATCCAACCATACCATTTATATTCTGGATATAATATATTACACTCATTTACAAGGTACATTTTTTCAGCCCATATTTTTGCCAACTCCGCTGATTTTACATCAGGTAATTTATGATAATTTATATCACTCCAATTAAATTTGTTTACTCTGAAATTAATGATCTCCTTTTTAATGTAAAAAGTTTTATATTTACATTTGGACCGTATAGTTTTAATTTTATTTAAAATTTCATTGTTATCATAAATAAAGCATACATCGTTATTTATTTGTAAAGTATTGGTAATCCATGAGTCATAACAGTCGTTTCCAGAATATTTATGGTCTTTAATTTTCCAAAAACCAGTTACAATTAAAATGTCGTCGTGTCTACGTGTAATTTGATATTGTAAACATTTTTTTTCAAGTATATTGTTAGTAAGAGCAATATTATTACTATTATCCGTATTCATATTACTTTCTATATTAATGTCTATAGTAGATTTAATATTATTACACATTGATTGATTGGAAACCAAATTATGTTTACATATATAAACATTATTAATCGTTTTTAGATAATCTATACATTGTCTTATATAGCCATCTGCTGCACCTCTAATTGGAAACAGGTTTTGTTGTAAATTAAATGCGGTTTTATTTGTAATAGCATAACAACTGGTCTCGGAAAGTCCAGTATTTATTTTATTAAAATAATTATTATAAATAGTATTATGTACGCGATTCAAATGTTTGTTATGAGCCATATATAACATATCATAATCTTGAGGAATGTTACATTGGATATCTATAAATAGGTTAGCAAAGTCGTTACATAATAGAAAATCGTCTTCAATTATTAAAGCGTTACTGATATTATTATTAATGATATGCTCATAAGCCTTACTATGCGACCAAGCACAAGCGATTCTTCCTGTTTTCATCATATCATTGTGTCCATTTCCACCACACCAACATTTCTTTGGATCTTTACAATAATCATTGCCTGGATATCCGATTAGATTATTTTGTCTTAGATATTCTAGATTTATGTTGTCTTTATCTACCGCGTCTATAATAATAACATTGTTTAAAAGTCCGATTTGATTTAATATATTTTTCTTTCTATCGACAAGGCGATTCAAATGAATAATATAAACACGTTCAAAAAAGGATGTTTTTAAATTTTTAAATTTTTCTTTATACGAATATGAATTATTTACAGTATTATCTATTGTATTCATTATATGTGTTTTAATTCCCACCCATGAACGAGGGAAACCATTATTAACTCTGTGTTGAAAATATTCGGTTTCATTATTAAATAAGATATCAGGTTTAATATATTGAGATGATTTAGACCAGTGTACTTTAGAATCATTTGGCAATTTCCAATAACATCCTTTGTCATTTACTGTACCACTAATTTTATTGTCATTTGTATTGTCATTTGTATTGTCATTTGTAATGTCATTTGTATTGTCATTTACTGTACCACTAATTTTATTGTCATTTGATGATATGTAATTTGGAGAGTTGGTTGTCGGAGAGTTGGTTGTCGGAGAGTTGGTTGTCGGAGAATTGGCGATTGGAGAGGTGTCTATTAAATGTTTATCAACGGGAGGTTTGGATTCAATATGTTTATTAATAACAATACCATCTAAAATGTTGATTTGACTCCAATTTTGCGGATAACCGTGATCTGAACGATGATTATAAAATTCACCTTCACTTGAAAATATAACATCAGTTGCAATATTAATTGTACTATCTGACCAATATACAGAGGATGAGTTTGATTTTTTCCAATAACATCCGTGTTTACCATGTAAATGCTTTAATTTATTTTCTGGAAAATCATCTATCCTATATTGTTTCCCGATAAACTCTGGAACAGATGGTATTTCAATATCTGAATCGTAAACACGTCTACCTTGATTTGAAATATGAGCAGTTACATCATTTTTCAATAAATCCCACAAATATTTATTTAGAAATTCTTGGTCTACATTATAAGGTCGCTCATTATAAAGTGAAATGTTGTTTTTTATAATATCTTCTACTTTATCAAATTTATACCTAGAATGAAATAAGGTATTATTAATACCGAACATTCCTCCCATTATACAATGCATATGACATCTATGATCTCTTATAGAATGGAGTGTCTTTCCGGACTCCTCCCACTGTTTAACTAATTTTGCCTCTCTCTCACTTAATCGTGAATCTGCATCACGAGAAATCCAAATAGTCACGTCCTTATCATTTAATGGCATCCACCTCCAAAACATCCCCTCCCAATTCATTTTGTTTTTCCCTAAATTTTCTTTTAAAATACATTCGGCATTTAAATTTTTAAATTCGTCAATATATTTTTCAGGAACAGTAGAATTATAATAAATTCGAACTATCCATGAAGGAAAATATTGACTAGCTAATAATATATTTTCCTTCATACCCAATATATACGTAGCATTTGTTCCATACAAACAAAAACTTATTACCTTTTTCATAATAATAATTATAAATAATTACTATAATATAATTATTTATAATGAACCAATTGTATTTTAAATAATAGTCCATGTCTTCAATGGTTTGTGCCACCATCTAATCAAATTATTCGCAATGACTTTATTTTTATTAATCAGTGAAGCAGAATAACAAAAAGAACTTTTAGACATGATTAATACATCAGCTATGACTATCATATGAAATGTTTGTTGAATATCTATACTTAAATGTAATTTAATCTCAGGATAAACATCAGTAATTTCTTTGAATAATTCGGGTTCTCCTTCGGATAATATATGAATTTCATAATCGGCTATATTATCAGTTTCATCATTCCCTATATTTTCTATTGTCTTGCGAAGCAAATTAATATAATCCTGATTAGATGACCACCTGGATGGATATTTAGCTGCGTTTACATCACCACGTCGTAAATGTAATACGATATTCTTTTTTGATGTATCATAATTCGGAATATCTGGCTTTGATTTTGAATGGTATATTTCACGCAGAATTGTTAACACTTTGTCATTGTAAAAGAATTCAGGCGAAACACTCCCATGAACAAAATATCCTTCTTGAACTCCAATAACTAATGAATTTTCATAATTTGAAATTTGTTGTATAGTATCATATTTTGATTCTATATTTATAAAATCATTCATACTTTGAGGAAATTTCGGATTGTTCGCATCATTATGTTGCATCCTTGTAAACGGACTATGAACATAACGGGAATTATTATATACACAATAGGCTATCAAAGAAAAGCAAGCATGTAATTGTGACCCAAATCCGTCTGTTTTATTAACAATCGTATATATATTTTGAGTTAAATGTTCTGATTTTCCAAATAATGAATATGGTGACCAGAACACATGCCAACTAACTGGATGTCCTCCATTATACTTGTATTTAAACCAAGGATATACACTATCATTAAGTGGCTGAAGACGACAATATTGAACATTTTTATTCGACATATTACAGTAATTAAAATGCGACTTATTTTCATTATATCGCAAATATTGTATATAATGTGACAGAGTACTTGTAGTTGTACCAACAAATTCCTTTCCTTTTACGCATAACAATAGTTCAATTAAAGCAGTGGCGACAGCATTATTTTTACATTTCTTAAAATCATGACTAATCATTGGACTATTCTGTAAAACAGTATCTATATAACCATTTGTTAGATCATTATCAATGTATACCACCTTGTATTTTTTCATATTTTCAATAAATTTCTTATTGGATTTGTTGTCAATCATACAATATACTGTAGGACGAATCATATTTGTAATATGACCATCTATGTATTCATTTAAATTTTTCAATATGGTATCGTTAAAACGATTCACAAAATTGGCATCTTTATGTCTATCGCCAAATCTTAGGTGACAGAATAGGTCAAAGGAATTTTTATTTTTATTGTCTGATAAATTAGCATATAGATTATTGGCACATTCTTGAATGAATGTGTTGATTTTTAATGATTCGCATATATGCTTCATTAACATGTAGTTTTCCAGTGTAGTATAAAAATTATAAAAACATCTGCTAGCAGATGATTGAGTAATATACCAATATTCATATTCTTGATTTTCATCAAACATGGTGGTTGTTTTTTGTCTAGAATGTATAAATTCTGATATATCCTTTTTATTTTCTTCAATGTCCAATTCTTTATCCACAAACACCAAATTGTTAAAACTACATGGGTATTTAATCTCTTTACATATCTCTTGATTAGATGTAATATTGGTTATTGATTGTGGAGTCGCTTTATAGTGAACTTCGAAACCATTGGGTAAGTAAGTTAAAAAATCGCTTGTAAAATAATTTAAAAAATATCCATAGTCCCATGAAGAATGACCACAATGACATAGAGGATGTGGTATTAATAATATTAATTTTCGCTTACTAATATTGGCCATATAAATGGCTGTTTCTAATGAAAATAATTGGTTACAAAACCCAACACCACTAAATAATTTGTATATGATAGATTTCATCTCTAAATATATGATACCTAAATAATAAATCCCGCGATATAATACGGATTAAATACTTCTATAATGAAGCAGAACGATGTGGTAATATTCACCATCGAATTTTTCTCTGAAATGAAGATGATCTGTACCATTAAACATCATAAGACCACCTGGTGCACAGTCACATTCAATACATTCTTCTTTTGGAGGAGTATAGTTAACACGACCTTGGTGCTTCGTTGATTGTTTTTTTGTATGAAAATAGATTGGCCAATTTACACCAGTCTGTTTATTAATAACATAAGATGCTGTATATTCACAGTCTGCACGGTCAGTATGTGTTGGTAAATCAGAATCTTTGACATAGCAAGATAAATAGGTATATGTGGGTTGTAATGGTTTTCCGACTATATGTTCAAGGAGTGGTAACATTTCGTAATGTAATAATCTAGACATGGGTTCATTGTGTGCTTTATACCGTTTAGCCTGTCTGTCTCCTAATAAGAATACTCCTTTGTCAATTGTTGTGCTGTAATATTCTTGTAATAAAGATAATGTTTTTGGTTTAATGGTATTTTCAAGCACAATTGGATGATATTCATCAAATACATGTTTTTTATCAAATAAATTCATATTCAATGCAGTATTACTGTCATTTCTATTAGAAATATCAACAATGTTCGAACCTTCGCCGATATTGTATGTGATAGTTTCAACATTTTTCCTAGAATCTATATATTTCAAAACACATTTCTCAAAAAATGAAAAATCACCCTTAAACAAATATTTGAAACTCTTATGTTCACGCCATGATTGAGTTATCGTTCTTTTTTCAAACATATTCAATACTTCCTCGTATGTTTTCTGAAAATCTTCTTTAATCAAGTCCACTGTATTAGTACTATTAATACTATTAGTACTATTATTAGTATCATATTTGTCGTTATTACTGTCAATAATGTTGTGGATAATCCTATTATTTATTTTTTCAAATACATGATCTGGTAATGACATCATATTATTACCTTTTGCATCTTTTTCACGAATATAAATATTTAATATATAAGATTCCTTTTCATTACTATTTTTTATAGTATGTTCCATATTCTCATCTACATCACGAATTGAATCATCTTTTATATTGTCGTAAAGTAATAATGTTCCTGGTGGAACTAGTATATTTTTACTCGTTTTTAGAAAACAATATTCTAATGTATTATTTAATGATATAGATAATGTAAATATTCGCTGGCCTAGTTTACTCGTATTTTTCTTACCAACTTCTGAATCTAGATTATATGCATCTGTAAATGGTCCATGGTGTTGATGTGGTAAATATTTAAATATATTCATATTTTCAAAATAATCGGAATTTATATTGGTATATTCTTCTAATTTCTGTATTAATTCTGGAAAATCTATTTTTTTTAGCCAACAATTTGCGTACTTTTGACTAGACAATGTATTAAACTCACATTTATTAATTATTTTTTCACATTCTGAACTAAATATAAAATTGGATGAGGTGTATATATTTTTCTCATCATTTTCTTTCGACATATTTGGTGGTAATTTTAATATGTTATTGTATTTATACTTTGGTATAGAGTCATTCAAACTATCAACTTGTACAACAGTTACATCACTTGTTTTTTCATGTTCGTTATTGGATAAATCACTATCTAATCCATGATTTGTCTTATAATAATCTGGGTTGAATTCAGAATATAATTTTTTTGCGTGAGATTCTTTGAACCAAAGATTAAATGCGTATTTTTCTCCTTTTATTACAGGCATACTAGCATGTTCAGACAATGGATGTTTTATATTCGAATTGGTGTATGTATTTTCAAAAACTAATAATTTCCCCTTTTCCGCATTAACATCTACATTTATCTGATTCAAACATGTAGAGCCACCCTCTTCTACATCATTTAAATACACTAGTGCTGTTTTTATTCTGGCACCACCATATTTCATACAACGCAATGTTTTTTCGGAACCGTCGTGTTCCCAGCTATCATGGTGTCTTCTATATTCACCACTTATACCATAATAAATGACTTGAAATGCTTCTGCATTCTCTAATGGAATACCAACTACTTTTGCGATTTTATCACCAATTTGTTTTGTAATTTTATCGTGGTTATGCTGTATCCATGCATTTTTACTAGTTCTACCCTTTGATATAGTGCCTCTTTTATTATCACTAACCAAACTATCTTTCATCGTAGGCTTTGATATAGTAATCATATGTTGACATTCTTCATCTGTTATAAAATTATCAATTGTAAATACTGATGGCGATTCGTTCAATGTATTTATATTTGATTCAGGTATTGTTTCATCTATATCATTGTCGATTTCCACTACTTCAATCCGCGTCATGATTATAAATATATTCATTTGTTCTGTTTATATTGTTATAAATAGTATAAATAATTATAGATGTTATCTATAATTCTGTGAAAATGGCGTATTAAATTACCGCGGGTGTAAACAGTATCATGTTTCTATTAAGCACATTATATCCGTATGTTCATAAGAGAAAATAATTCATTTATATTATAAAAATAAAAATGAATAAGTTATTTAAAGTCACAGAATCGCTTAATAACTATTTAAACTTTTGGTATAAGGATTCTCTTTGAATGCAGTTAAGATATCAGGATTGATACGCTCACAAGTATGACAATTATCATTGTATTGGGGAACATTGATTTTTCCAAATGTTTCAACAGAAGGAATTGCACTATTAATGGTGCTATTACTGTTTCTAACCCACATACGGTTATTGTCTCTATCTGTGTCATTTTTATCAATCTTCATCTGTTGTTCATGATTCAACATTGCCATACCTCCCTGATTGGGTCTGTTCTTGTGAGTTTTATTCACATTGTTTCTTTGATTGTATGCAGCATTATATAAAGCTACACCACTATTGGTCCCACCATCGCCATAATATTGGCAATTTGTTGTATCACGCTCCTGAACAACCGTCTGTTGTTCACTTACTGTATATGCACCATCTTTTTGCCCCTGGACATTTAAATGGTTATTATCTAATTTTCCTTCTGTTGTTTCTCTCACAGTTGTTGGTGCGCGATCTGCTGGGTTATATACACGAGGTGCATGAACAGTGGATTGGACATTTCCGCTAGGATTTGGATTACCAATCACATTCTCTTTTCGAGACGGTCTTAGAATATCCAATAATGGGGCAATTGCAGCACGCATAAAACCATGAACACCACCCATTTCAGGAGCCTTGGTTGTGGAACGCCCATTGGGTAGGCTTTTATATCCATTTCTACCATAATCGGCACTATTTGCACTACCTGTACCTTTTGCATTTGCGTTTAAAACTGGGTTTGCCTCCAATTCAGGTCTCTTGGGTTGTTCGTGGTTACCTGGAGTATACATTTGAGTACCACCTGTATTAGAATCGCCACCATAGTAGGATTGAGATGTTGACGCACGATTTCCATCTTTATCCACTTGAATCGCTCTCGCAGTTTGTCCTTTTTCTAGACCAGTTGTCGTCAGCCATCTGTCAGGGGTATTGATAAAATAAGTATCAGGTAAATGTTTTTCTACTTTACCCTGTGTGTGTTGGTTGGCCGATTCCTTAATATAATAACTAGCCGGACCTTGATGGTTTTCTAAACTATATGTTAGCTTAGGATTGGTTGCTACGCGCAATTGATCCACATTTCTGTCAGTCCATTTGTCACGCGCAGCCATTCCTGAATTATAGCCAAGTTCACCTTCAGTACCGTAACCTGCGTCTAATGCTGGACCAACTTGTTGTTCATCCCACATTTTAACATTGGACATTTTTGATCCAGGTATAACACGAGACTGATAAAAATCGGTTTGGTTTGGGGCTCCATGAGCATAGCGCATATCCTTTTGAGGCTTAAACAGGGGTGCCTGTTCTTGTTTTCTAATATGTTGACTACCAGAACCAATCATACTATCTAAAACAGTCTCTGATATGTTTGGGTCTTGGGCACTACCCAATACCTTTGACCCGAAGAATGGAGCCATATTATTGTGTTTAAAATCGGTCTTGCTTACAGTATTACCACTTAAACTCTTAAAATCATTGGTCTTTGACATGTTACCAAATTGATCAGGTCCGTTTTTATATTTTTGATAGACAGACGGTTTGAAATAACGGTCTGTTACAGTATTAGGGTCGCGATATTTATTTGGGTTTGTGTTTTTTACAGGGGTTGTTGTTGGATAATTAATTGGTAGTGGGTCATTATTTGGTAATGAATTATGATTTTTTCCCATACTTTCATATCCTTCTTTTTTATTATCTTGATTCGATGCTACAAATAATCCACCTAATGCGATTAGAGGAACAGCTAACTCCATTTATATATATGCAATATATTTTTTATAACTAAATATATTTCATAGTATTGAATGTTGCAGCGAATTATATAAAATGTAGGGGTGATATGAATAATTATAATTATAAAGTAGTTGCTGTTGTAGATTGAGATACTTGGGCAGAAGGTGATATACTGCCATTATAGGATGGAATGTGAGGAGCCTTGGCTACAAAATTATCTTTTTCTAAAATTCGAGTGTCCAAGTTATTTTGAAATGGAATACATGTGTTTTCTTGTGGATCTAAGGGCAAGATTGACCAATTTGCTTGTTCTAAATCTCTATACCACCAAGCAGGATTTGTTACTCTCGACTGTTCTGTAAATGGATTACATGAAGAATATTTTATTGGTTCACTTTTTACTTCATGTTTCATGAAATTATTCATATTGTTACAATCTTTTGTTAAATGCCGGGTTAATCCCATTAAATCACTCTCTAAATTAGTCGTATTTGTCCGTAAGTTCGCACCCCATTCACTCATTCTAACATGCGGGTCGTCCATAAAACAAGGACTATCACCCCATCCAGGTTTGTTCATCATATATCTTCCTGGACCACTGCTTTCTTGTAATTGTTTTTTTATTCTACATGGATCATCATGAAATCTAGTAAATGCCATTTTAATATATATATAACACATAATAAATTAAATTGTTAATGTTCTAAATTATATATTAATTTGTCATTTACTTAAAACGAAAATGGCTATTATATAAATATATATCATGTCAAGGTACCCTATGGTGATATTATTTCGACATAACAATTATTCTGAGATAGACAATTTTATAGAAAGTAATAAGGATTCGCTCATGTGTACTATTTATACAACTTCAGATATTGATGATTTAAATAAATTATTCAATCCGAACTATCATTTATTAGTCACCTATGGCAAAACATACAACGAATATGACTACATTTCGTCAAAAATTCCAGATCGATTTTCCAGTCGTTGGTTTCATAAAACTGATATATCGAATATTCACGAATTCAATCATAATGTAAATTATTGTTACACAACCAATATTATTAACAGTAGAGAGAAAACCCGTCCTATCTTCTCCATTTTCACAACCTGTTTTAAAAGCTATGATTATATAGATACTGCTTACGAATCCATCAAAAAGCAATCTCTTATTGACTGGGAATGGGTCATTATGGATGACACACCAGAAGATGAACATTTTATATTTCTAAAGAACAAACTATCTTCTGACAATCGTGTGAGATTGTATAAGAGAGATGAGAATAGTGGGAATATTGGAAATGTAAAGAATGAGGTAATTTCTCTCTGTCGAGGTAAATATATTCTTGAAATGGATCATGATGATGAGATACTCATTGATTGTCTTCGCGATGCCTATGACATCTTTCAAACAGACGATCAGATTGGATTTGTCTATGGTGACACTATTCACTTATATCGTAATGGGCAAAATTTCAAATATAGCGATTTTATTTGCAAAGGCTATGGTGGATATTATAGTGAAAAAATCAAGGGTGAATGGGTATATGTTTACAATACACCAAATATTAATAATATTACTTTGAGCCATCTTGTTTGTTTGCCGAATCATCCACGCATCTGGAATCGTGCCGTCTTGATGGAACTAGAAAGTTATTCAGAATTCTTGCCTATTTGTGACGATTATGAGATTCTTCTTAGAACCTGTTGTAGCAAATACAAAGTTGCTAAAAACAACAAGGCACAATATATTCAATACATGAATGATGGTGGTAATAATTTCTCTAATATTCGAAACAGTGAAATCAATCGTCTCGGTCCCAAGTATATTAGTCCCATGTTTTACAAAAAATATGGGGTTCATGATAAAATGAAAGAATTGGATGCATATGAAGATGAAAAGTATATAGAAATTCATTCTCCCATTTGGAAGAGAGGAGAGAAATACCAACATAAAAAAATGAACCAACGGATCAATTTGAATTATGACAAACAATATTGTATAATCAATGACGCCATAAATGATATGAATATTATAGAGAGATTAAAAAAACTATATACAAATGATCGCAATGATTTCCTATTGTTAAGTAATTGTATGACACACGAAGAATTGTATCAGAAATTAGAGTCACATGGTTTTGACAGGATGAAATGTTATTCTTTTACTGATTGTTCAGAAGACGAATTGACCAACTATTTCAAAATGGTATATGCGAATGATAATTGTGAACATGAGATTATAGATAACAATAATACTGTTATAGATTCTATGGATTTTATGGATTCTATGAAAACCTTGAAATTAAATTACAATAAAAATACGTCTGAATTATGTGAAATTGGAAAAAAATATGATACAGATAAATCGTCACAAAGAAATAATGTTACTACCGTTAGACATTGCCACCCATATACATTATTTTATGACGGATTATTTAAAAACAAGAAACATGCCAATTTAAAAATAGCAGAATTGGGTATATTAGACGGTAGTTCACTGCTTATGTGGAAAGAATATTTTACAAATGCTGAAATTTATGGTTTTGAATATAACAACGATTTAATAACCAAATTTAAAAATAATTTTAACAATGACAGAATTGTCCTTGCAAATATAGATGTAACCAATAAAAATAGTATCGTAACAAAATTCAACGAATTGAATACATTTTATGATGTTATAATTGATGATACTACACATCAGTTTGAAGATCAAATACGAGTAATTGAAAATACATATCAATATTTAAAGCCTGGTGGAATATTTATTATTGAAGATATATTTAAAGCATACAATGAAATGGATTATATTAATAGATTAAAACCAATTTTACATCATTTTCAAGATTTCTATTTTATAGAACTAGATCATAATAATAAAAACTCAACTGGATGGAATAATGATAAATTATTCATTTTGATAAAGGGTGACGACGAGCCAATATTTAAAAATACTAATAAAATAACAATAATAACTCCTTCATATCGGACCGATAATTTATTATCTGTCAAAAATAGTATAGATTTTGATTATGTCCATGAATGGATCATTGTATATGATGGTAGTAAAATTACAGAAAACCCAAACATGTTTATACATGAAAATAACGATAAAATCAAAGAATATGTTTATAAAGGCGATGGTATATCAGGTAACCCACAACGAAACTATGCATTAACAAAAATTACAAATAAAGAAACATTTCTATATTATCTTGATGACGATAATATAATTCATCCAACATTTTATAAACTGTTAAATTTATTAGACACTAATAAAATATATACTTTTAATCAGGAAAATAGATTGAAAGGAAATAACATAAATGTTCGTCATATTGATACTGCAATGTGTGTTGTTCATTATAATTTATGTCAAAATATAGAATGGATTAATGATAAATACGACGCGGATGGTTATTATATAAAGAGTTGCTACGATAAAAATAAAGACAAACATATATATATTGATAACGATATGTGCTATTATAACAAACTTGGTATAGGAGATAATCCATAACTATTTATTTCAAATTAAATTTAAATCATATAATTATTTAAACCCAAATTTTAAATAATTGTATAATGATAGATATTGTCAATCAAAATGATAAAACAATCTGTTTAAATATGATTGTCAAGAACGAATCCCATATAATAGCATCTACCTTGAAAAATATATTGGAACATATAAAGATTGATTATTGGGTAATATCTGATACTGGTTCTACCGACGATACAGTGGATATTATTCAAGACTTTTTTAAGGAACGAGGGATATCTGGTGAAATGTTTCACAATGACTGGAAAGATTTTGGACATAATCGAACAAAAGCCCTAGAACACGCGTACGATAAATCGGATTACTTGTTCATTTTCGATGCAGACGATTTGATTCACGGAGATATACCGTTACCGTCATTGTTTGCCAAAGACTTATATAATGTATCCTTTGGCAATCCAGTGTCATATCATAGACCTATATTGATTTCGAATAGAATGAAATGGAAATATGTTGGTGTATTACATGAATCATTAGTTCAGATTGATCCAATAAAATCAGATGCTTATTTGTTAGGAAATTATCATATTGAATCGCGTCGATTAGGTGACCGAAGTAAAAATCCGAATAAATATGTGGACGATGCACTTATTCTAGAAAAAGGATTTGAAGAAGAAAATACAGATATGTGGTTAAAATACAGATATTCCTATTATTGCGCACAAAGTTATCATGATGCCGGTAAATTAGAGAATGCAATTGAATGGTACGAGAGAACATTAACGCTTGCTTATTCACCCCAATACAAATATTGTGCTTGTATTAAAGCAGGTGATTGCTATAACGCATTAAAACAATACTCTAATGCAATTGACAGCTGGTCAAAAGCATATACATACGACAGGGAACGATTAGAAGGCATTGTAAAGATCATGGAATATTTCTATAATAAAGAACAACATTTTATGGTTTCATCATTATACAATAAATTCAAACATGTGAAAATAGGGAACGCCAAGGACAAAATATTTTTGGATTATTCGAAATATCATGATTTTCATTATTTTGCTTCCATTTCTGGATGTTATTGTGATGAACATAAATCCGCATATGAAGCATGTAAGTATATGTTACTTAATAATAGTAAACCGAATCAAGGTAATACAATATACAATTTGAAATTTTATATGAAACATTTCAAGGAAGATGGTAACAATAAATCACTTTTAGATTACTTTGTCAATTACATAATGAATCCACAAATTGTTTTCAAAGAGAGAGAACATGCTTGGAATATAGTAAATAGTATTATAAAAGAACAGTTACCAGAAAAATATAATCTACTTGAAAATAGTATTCTCTCTTCAAGTAAAAAAAATATTGACAAACATAGTAAATATGCTTCCTCGAAGAAAATACTCATTTATACTGGATGGATGACCCATTTATGGAATGAATCACACCTTGACGAGAAAGCATTAGGTGGTTCAGAAAAGGCGGTTGCATATTTATCGCGCGAGTTTCCAAAGGATTATGAAATAATTATTAGTGGTGATGTTGAGGAAGGAACATTCGACAATCGAACCTATGTTCATCGTAATCGGTTACAACCTATATTAGACAGCACAGAATTTCATACGATTATTGTGTCACGTTATGTTTGTTTTTTTGAAAAATTCAAAAATAGTAAATTTTATAAATTAATAATATCAGCACATGATAGCACTGGCTTTATAAATACTAGTTCAGTTCCTATAGATAATATTTTGCAAAATTATTATAATGATATTGATAATATTATTTCATTAACACCATGGCATACAACAAATATAATAAGGGTTCATCCATTTTTAAATAAAAAAATTATTTCTATCAATAATGGTATTCATATAGAAAATTTTCCAAAAAATAATATTCATAAAGTAAAAAATAAATTTATATGGTCATCTTGTGCTTACAGAGGATTACATGTTATGCTTGAGTTATGGAAAGAAATTATTGATAAAATTCCTGATGCTACATTAGATCTTTGTAGCTATAATACTTTTCCAAATGGTAATGATGAAATTAAAATGGAAAAAATCATTAACAATTTTGATAGCATAACACATCATGGTAAATTAAACTCAATAGAATTATATAATTTAATGGCGAAATCCGAATATTGGTTATATACGAATACATTTCCGGAAACTTCGTGTATTACGGGAATGGAAATGTTAATGAGTGAAGTGATTTGTTTATATTATCCTCTAGCAGGATTATTAGATACAGTAGGTAATTATGGTATACCTGTAAATCAAGGTGAAGAAATTGAGACATTGGTTCATTTATCAACTGAAAAAAAGACACTAATGAGAGAAAAAGGAAAAGAATATGCTATGTCGTGTTCTTGGAAAAATAGAGCTGAAGAATGGTCAAATATGTTAAGATTGAATAAAAAGAAATGGATTTTTTATTGTTCTCCACATTTTGAAACAAAGATGATTCAACAATATATTGATAATTTAAATTATATTTATCCGGAATATGATATTCATTTAACGAATGATAAAAATAGAATTTTAACAGAAAATCCATGTAAAATAACATTTATTTATGAAATATTTGATACTGAGTTAATTAAAAGTTTACCTAATACTCAATTTAGTTTTTTAAATACAGAACCATTAAATATTCCTATTAGATTAAATCATGTAACAAATATTTTGAATACATATCATAATTGGGATTATTATGATTATAGTAAAAGTAATTTAAAAATATTAATGGAGACAGGTATTGATATCCAAGAAAAAGGATATTTACCATATAAATGTAGTGAAAATGAGCTTAATTCATTAATCAGTTTAAATAAAAATAATAAAAAGGAAATTGATTTTGGTATTCTAAAAACATTAGGTGGTGTTATGACAGAGCGAAGAGAAAAAATAGTAAATTTTTTAAAGAAACACAATTTTACAGTAAATATTATTGGTGGATGGGCTGACGATAGAGATACGGAATTAGCAAAGTGTAAAATAATTTTAAATATACATGGAAATCTTGGTACTACTATCAGTAATATTTTTGAACATATTAGGTGTGATAGATTATTAGAAGCTGGATTTAATATTTTATCTGAAGAAAGTGTAAATTTAGATCAATCATTTCTTAACAAATATCCAAATCTACAGGTAATACATTATGATGAATTCTTTAATATCGCTCAAATTATTGAATATTACAATAATAAATTAAGCACATTAGCTCATAATAATTATGTATTAAATATTTTACAGGATACTCATAAACGACTTAATATTCCCAACGAACATATTAATTTTTTAGAAAAATTAAGTAAAGATTTTTATCCAGAGAATATGATTATTTATGATATTGGTTCTAGTGTATTACATTGGACACAAAATGCTAGTAAAATTTGGAAAAATAGTAAAATTCATTTATTTGATGGTATGACAGAAATGAAACTGTTTTATGATGAATATAACAAACAAAATAATACAAATTATGAGTATAATGTAGGTGTATTATGTGATGAAGATTATAAAAGAATAAGTTTTTATCAAAATGATGAACTGTCTGGAGGAAATTCTTACTATAAGGAAATTGGACATAGAGATTCTGCTACTATTTTTACTGAAAATCACATTAAACATAAAATTGGAATGAAATTAGAAAGTATTGTAAAGAATAAAAATATTCCTATGCCTGATTTAATTAAAATAGATGTCCAAGGAGCAGAATTAGATATATTAAAAGGTTCTATGAGTATTATTAATAAAGCCAAATTTCTTATTGTAGAATTACAACATACTGAATATAATCAGGGAGCACCTTTATGTAATCAAACCAGAGATTTTTTAATAGAATATGGGTGGAAAGTTTATGCAGAAAAATTCTCTAATAACGGACCTGATGCTGATTGGTGTTTTATTAACAATAGATATAATGATATTAATAATCATATTGAATCTAATTCCAAACATTATATAAAAAAAATATATGATACATTGTGTTTAAATAAAAACCCATTTGATTATTATTTGAATCCTGTTGATATTTATGAACACTTACCTAGTTTATATAAATATGCGTCCGAATGTAATTCTGTTTTAGAATGTGGAGTACGTGCTAGTGTATCATCTTGGGCATTAGTATATGGATTAATAAATAATAATAGTGATAATAAAAAATTAATATTAAATGATATTGAACCATGTGATGTAAGTAAATTACTTGAATATACAAAATCAATTTCTCATTTAAATGTTTCATATGAATGGGTAAGTGACCTAGATTTAGATTTGAAGGAAAATGTTGATTTAACATTCATTGATTCTTGGCATGTTGGTGGTCATCTCAAAAAGGAATTGGCAAAATTCAGTAAATTAACTAATAAATATATTATTATGCATGATACTACAATTGATGAATTTACTAGTGAAGCTATAAGAGGTAACTTAACAGAAGAACAAATTAAAGAATTATCTATTGCTTCTTCAATGTCTGTTGATGATGTTAAAATGGGGTTATGGACTGCAATAGAAATTTTTTTAAAGAGCAATAATGATTGGGCTCTACATGAACGGTTTACAAATAATAATGGACTAACAATATTAAAAAAAGTTACTCAAATATGACCCCATAGATTCGCACATTTTTATAACTTTATAGATTTATAAATAATTACAATTTACACTATAGATTATAATTATTTCTTGATTATCTCTCTGTCGAGAAGAAGAATACTTGAAATAGTCGTCCATTCTCTTTGTTGGTTCCAAAGTAATCCATGCTTGCATGATATTGCTTTGAATTGAACAGAACAAGACGATTAAATACATTGCCCACTTTGTCAACCAGTTCCCATCTGTTGTAATCTTGTGAATTTTCATCTATTATTTTCTTGTTTCCTCGCGCTTCCGCTTCATCTACTGTTCTCGTTCCATCTTTAAAGCGGAATATGCCTGTACCCGAATTGACAGGTGCATTCGGTGTCAAATAAAGAACACCAGCCCAATTATTCCAGCCATCATTGTGTATCCATGTTCGATCACGACTGGTTGTATATTGAAATGCTCCATTGTATGTATCTTCGTTATTTTTACTATTGGTTGATCCATTGGTTGGTCCATTATTGTCAGTCGACGAAGGCATTGGCCAATCCACGATTTTTCCAGCAAAATGCTGAATATATCCTTGAATCATTTCTTTCAAATGGTTATTTGCTCTTGAAGTTGTTCTTTGGCCCGGATAATTTCCCCTAACCTTGAATTCTTGTGTCAATATGTAATCTCGTGTTTCTTTCGCATTTGTGTAAAAATTGTCTATTATCATGAGATTGCAATATATTGGTTTTGGTTTGTCAAAATACTCTTTTGCTTTGATTACTTGTTCATGAAATTTTTTATGTGCCGGATTTACTTGGTTTATCGGGTTTAATAGTTTCTCTTTCAATTCTTCTTTCACTTTTGCGTCAGTCATCAATGTAAAATCGATGTTCTGTTTTATAATGGGTATATGCATTTTGTCCCCTTTGGCATAATTACAATATTTGGGCACATCAATCGCATATTCATATGATTTTTGCTCTAGACCAGTGATATTATATTCTGTATGTCCCGTAGAATAACAGCATATTTGTGTACCCATCTTTGTGTGATTATTTGTCAGCATTTGATATAAAAACTTGTTAAATCTATTTTGCGATTCGTGCGTGATAGAGCCATTATAATCGTCAAAAAACACACTATCAAATATACCGCCTTCGCTCAAAACATCTTCCCACTGACCTTTAATCATGTTTACTTTTAAATTGGGTCGTTTTTTATTCATTTCCTCTTTGAATGATTCAAACTTGCTCCACACTTCTGGACAACATTCGACGACTGTATATTCCGATACTATTTCATAAGAACACAACTTGTTGGCCGAATAACCTAGGCCAAATCCGATTTCTAATACTGACCCATGTGGTTCTAAGTATTCAATACATTTTTCCATATAGGGTTTTTCCCATGCCATCATGACTTGATGTTGACCGGTTTCGTCTTGTAATATTTCATTTCCACATATATCAGTTGTATATTCTAACTTCATTCTTACTCGTAATGTTGTGATGATTTTATATTGTTTGTAATTAGTAAAATATAATAACTATTTTAATTTTATTATATTTTATTTATTATTTATTAAATTATGATAAACTTTCAACTGTAACCGATTTACCTCCAATTGATTGTTGTTGACCAGCAGTCCAACCCAGTGCCTCTATCGTATTTTGATAAGCCTGAATAGTTTCTAAACTATCACAATTCTTAAATATGTCTGTCGCAATGCTTGCTCCGATACCTGTTAGACTTCCTTTTTCAAATGTAACTGAGGTCATTACATCACAATCTTGAAAAGCCTGTTTACCTATAGTTATTAAAGATGGTGGTAGAGTGATATGGCTTAAACCATTTGAGCCATCCTGATCATAAAATGCATAACTGGCAATAGTTGTTAATAGACTACCTGCTTCAAATTTAATAGAATAATCGCCAACAGAATAGAAGAAACATGATGACCCCAATTCTGTTACTGATGCTGGTATAGTAATAATTCCACTCAAACCAGTTGAGTGAAAGGTATTGCTATCTATTTTGCTAAGTTGACTACCAGATTCAAAGCTTAAGTTAATATTACCACAATTCCTAAAAGCACCTGAGCCAATAATGCCTACTGATTTTGGAATAGTAAGATTTCCACTTAGGTTCGTACATTTATAAAATGATTCTTGCTCTATTAAAACGAGTGTACTATTTGGTGAAAAAGTTAAACTAGTTAAATAAGCTTTATCTTTAAAAGCTGGGAATCCACTATTACTAATTTGAGTGACTGTTGGTCCAATATTAATTTTAAGAAGTTCTTTATTTTGATCATAGCTGTCAGTAGTTAGGATTGTATCTTCTGTTGTACTTGTACTATTATCAGTATATGTAAATACAGTTGTGGAAAGATTAATTATTGTAACAGTTATACCATAAAAGCTTTGACTTGCCCCAGGTGTCAAATTCATTGCATCTATCGTATTTTGATGAGCATTAATAGTTGTTAAAGATGTACAGTTTGTAAAGGCATCATTGCCAATGCTTCCACCAGAAGTTAAACTACCGCTTCCAAATGTAATAGATGTCATATTGGTACATGAATGGAAAGCACTTGATCCTATGGTTATTAATGATGCTGGGAGAGTAATGTCTCCATTCAAACCGGAACTATGAAAGGCGCTACTAGTAATTGTTGTTAGTAGAGCAAGTTCATTAAAGTTCACAGATGTCATATTGGTACATGAATGGAAAGCACTTGATCCTATGGTTGTCAAAGTTGTTGGTAAACTAATGGGTCCAACTAAACCTGAACTTTTAAAAGCTTCACTACCAATCGTAATAAAGCTAATATTATTTACATTAAAGAATAGAGTTTCCAGATTGGTTTTTCCCAAGAATGCTTGAGATGCAATGCTTTCCACACTTTCACCAATAGATACCTGTTTAATATTTGTATTGTCAGTATAACTACTAGCAGTTATGATTGTTTCTGATGATATAATTATAGAATTATCAACAAGTGTAAATGTAGTCGGTTCAGTTACAACTGAAAGATTATGTATTGTAACAGTTATACCATAAAAGCTTTGACTTGCCCCGGGTGTCCAACTCATTGCATCTATCGTATTTTGATAAGCATTAATAGTTGTTAAAGAGGTACAGTTTGTAAAGGCATCATTGCCAATGCTTCCACCAGAAGTTAAACTACCACTTTCAAATGTAATAGAAGTTATAGAAGTACATGAATGAAACGATTTTACTCCTATAGTGGTTAATGATATTGGTAAAGTAATGGCTCCAGTCAAACCGGAACAGCCTTCAAATGCACTTACACCGATTGTTGTTAACAAAACAAGTCCATCAAAGTTGACAGATGTCATATTGGAACAGGAGTGGAAAGCACTTGATCCTATGGTTGTCAAACTTGTTGGTAAAGTAATGGCTCCAGTCAAACCCGAACTTTGAAAAGTACTATCACTTATTGTTGAAAGTTGAATATCTGAATGAAAAGCTATAGAGGTCATGCTGGAACACAATTTGAAAGCAGAAGCTCCTAAACTGATTAAAGTTCTAGGTAAAGGAAAGGTTCCATTCAGAGATAAAGAACCTTCAAATGCACTTACACCGATTGTTGTGAGTAGAACGAGTTCATCAAAGTTGACAGATGTAATATTAGCACATAGTTGGAAAGCACTTGATCCTATGGTTGTCAAAGTTGTTGGTAAAGTAATGGCTCCAGTCAAACCTGAAGTATGAAAAGCATTTGTGCTAATCGTTGAAAGTTGAATATCCGAATCAAAAGTTATAGAGGTCAATGTGGTAGAATCCTTAAAAACATCATCACTCATAATTGTCACTTGGGGTCCAATAGCTGCTGTTGTCAATATAGTATTATTATTAGAACTACCTAATGTGGTGACATTGGTACTTGATGTAGTACTATCATTATAACTATATAATGTGTGTGGTGAAAGGTTATTTATTATAATACTTTTACCTCCAATTGTTTGCGGGCTTGTAGACCAACTATTCGCGGCTATTGTAGTTTGACGAGCATTAAATGTAGTTACACCTGAATCTACAAAAGCATTTGAACCAATCGTTCCTGCTCCACCATTATCAACCAGACTGTCTAATTCAAAATCTATGGTGGTCAACTTGCTGCATAATTGGAACGCATTTTCTCCTATAGTTTTCAAAGATCCGGGCAAAATAAGGGTTCCTGTCAACCCTGAACTTTGAAAAGCATTATTGCCAATTGTTGTCAATGTACTCACTTGTTCAAATGTTATAGATGTCAAGTTAGTAGATGATTTAAAAGCGTCAGCTGCAATAGCTATCACAGATGTTCCAATAGTAATTGTTTTGTGTGTACTGATATCAGCAGTATAAGAGGTACTAGTTAATGTTGTATCTTGTGTTGTAGTCAATGAGCCCACAGTATATGTAAATGTAGTAACGCTTATTGTAATAATTCTTATTTCATCCGTTATTTGTTTGGGATTTTCTACCGAATCTCCTCTATCGGCTACAATATTATTTACATTACCAGATGAGTCAGATGGATAATTGTAACTATTTATTCTGGTGTAGTATTTATATAGAGTTTCGGGTGGATTGTATTTTGTAAGGGGGTCAACCTGAACAGAATTATTATATAATACCCATTCATTATTTTCATATTTAATTTCAATAGGAATATTAAGATCTACGTCGAAAGTAAAATATGTAGTATCATCTTGTTTATCTAAATAATAAGTTGTACCATTTGAATCTATCGGCACAGCTTTATAATACTCATACTTTTTATATGTAAATAAATCAAATACTTCTATTCCTTCTTGCTCAGAATAATTACCAAGAAACGGTATGCCTGATATGTCAAAAGAATAATTCTTAAACTGCGGGATGCCTAATTCGTTAACACCATCAAACTTCTCATAAGATGCTTCTGTAATTTTTCCTACACCTCGGGTAACAATTTCATCAGAAATACTAAATATTTGATTATGAAACAGTACATAAGATAGATCTGTATTTGTATGATAATCCGCACTGGCACCAGCTAATGGAGTATAAGAAGGATCATATAAATACATTATACTTGAATTACCTGATATATCTTTTAAATTTGGTGTAAATGTATCATTATCATAATAATGACTCTCTGCCATATTTATATACTATGCTACTAAACTTTTTTATTTATTAAAAATATAATCATAATAAATAAAAAAATATTATTGTAATAGTTAATCATTACTACTTCTTACTTAAGATAGTGAAAAATACAAAGTTCCTTCAATTAATAATTGAGGTGGTGGATTACCACCAGGTGGTCCGGATGAGTCTTCTACATAGATTCCAATATAATCGGTAGGGGCTAGTGGTATACCTGATCCGGATACAAAGGATAGTTCAAATGAACCAAATGTTCCTGCTAAAGCTGTTCCAATTCGCGCTTGACCAAATAGGGATGCTGTTCCATAATTAGCCATAAATACATCATAATTTTGTCCAGTATTGTTTTGATAATTTACTCCTCCTGCGAGTAATTCTCCATTTATCCCGGATAATGTTCCTGGTATAAATTCACCATATGTGGGACCACGCGCTCTTGTTGGAACCGCATTGATATACCTTCCAGTAAGGTTATAATATGCGCCAGCGCCGTGAGGTAAAACTGGCCATCCAAAGATTGTCCCTGGTTGAAATAAATCAATGTCAAATGAACTAGGTAAAGGATTTATTCCCGCCCCCCATGTATCGTTCAAATCGATGAAGAATGAAACTGATGCATTGGAATAAGATGCACCTTGAAGACCTTGGGCACCTGTATCACCTTGAGCTCCTGTATCTCCTTGAGCTCCTGTATCTCCTTGAGCTCCTGTATCTCCTTGAGCTCCTGTATCTCCTTGGGCACCTGTATCACCTTGGGCACCTGTATCTCCTTGTGCTCCTGTATCTCCTTGTGCTCCTGTATCACCTTGTGCTCCTGTATCTCCTTGGGCACCCGTATCTCCTTGAGCTCCTGTATCGCCTTGTGCTCCTGTATCTCCTTGTGCTCCTGTATCGCCTTGAGCACCTGTATCACCCTGAGCACCCGTATCGCCTTGAGCACCTGTATCTCCTTGTGCTCCTGTATCTCCTTGTGCTCCTGTATCACCTTGCGCTCCTGTGTCTCCTTGGGCACCAGTATCGCCTTGAGCACCTGTATCACCCTGAGCACCCGTATCGCCTTGAGCACCCGTATCACCTTGAGCTCCCGTATCACCTTGTGCTCCCGTATCGCCTTGAGCACCAGTATCACCTTGCGCTCCCGTATCTCCTTGGGCTCCCGTATCACCTTGGGCACCTGTATCTCCTTGAGCACCTGTATCTCCTTGCGCTCCTGTATCTCCTTGGGGTCCCGTATCACCTTGAGCTCCCGTATCTCCTTGGGCACCTGTATCGCCTTGAGCACCAGTATCACCTTGTGCTCCCGTATCTCCTTGGGCTCCCGTATCACCTTGCGCTCCCGTATCTCCTTGTGCTCCCGTATCACCTTGTGCGCCCGTATCACCTTGCGCTCCCGTATCTCCTTGGGCTCCCGTATCACCTTGGGCACCTGTATCTCCTTGTGCGCCCGTATCACCTTGCGCTCCCGTATCTCCTTGGGCTCCCGTATCACCTTGGGCACCTGTATCTCCTTGAGCACCTGTATCTCCTTGTGCTCCTGTATCTCCTTGTGCTCCTGTATCACCTTGTGCTCCTGTATCTCCTTGGGCACCCGTATCTCCTTGAGCTCCTGTATCGCCTTGTGCTCCTGTATCTCCTTGTGCTCCTGTATCGCCTTGAGCACCTGTATCACCCTGAGCACCCGTATCGCCTTGAGCACCTGTATCTCCTTGTGCTCCTGTATCTCCTTGTGCTCCTGTATCACCTTGCGCTCCTGTGTCTCCTTGGGCACCAGTATCGCCTTGAGCACCTGTATCACCCTGAGCACCCGTATCGCCTTGAGCACCCGTATCACCTTGAGCTCCCGTATCACCTTGTGCTCCCGTATCGCCTTGAGCACCAGTATCACCTTGCGCTCCCGTATCTCCTTGGGCTCCCGTATCACCTTGGGCACCTGTATCTCCTTGAGCACCTGTATCTCCTTGCGCTCCTGTATCTCCTTGGGGTCCCGTATCACCTTGAGCTCCCGTATCTCCTTGGGCACCTGTATCGCCTTGAGCACCAGTATCACCTTGTGCTCCCGTATCTCCTTGGGCTCCCGTATCACCTTGCGCTCCCGTATCTCCTTGTGCTCCCGTATCACCTTGTGCGCCCGTATCACCTTGCGCTCCCGTATCTCCTTGGGCTCCCGTATCACCTTGGGCACCTGTATCTCCTTGTGCGCCCGTATCACCTTGCGCTCCCGTATCTCCTTGGGCTCCCGTATCACCTTGGGCACCTGTATCTCCTTGAGCACCTGTATCTCCTTGCGCTCCTGTATCTCCTTGGGCTCCAGTATCACCTTGAGCACCTGTATCACCTTGCGCTCCCGTATCTCCTTGGGCTCCTGTGTCACCTTGAGCTCCCGTATCTCCTTGGGCACCTGTATCACCTTGAGCTCCCGTATCACCTTGTGCTCCCGTATCACCTTGTGCTCCCGTATCACCTTGCGCTCCCGTATCTCCTTGGGCACCTGTATCTCCTTGAGCACCTGTATCTCCTTGCGCTCCTGTATCTCCTTGAGCTCCCGTATCTCCTTGAGCTCCCGTATCTCCTTGGGCTCCCGTATCACCTTGTGCTCCCGTATCACCTTGCGCTCCCGTATCTCCTTGGGCTCCTGTGTCACCTTGCGCTCCTGTATCTCCTTGGACACCCGTATCACCTTGTGCTCCTGTATCACCTTGTGCTCCCGTATCACCTTGCGCTCCCGTATCTCCTTGGGCTCCTGTGTCACCTTGGGCTCCTGTATCTCCTTGGGCTCCCGTATCACCTTGCGCTCCCGTATCACCTTGCGCTCCCGTATCTCCTTGGGCTCCCGTATCACCTTGGGCTCCAGTATCACCTTGGGCTCCTGTATCGCCTTGTGTTCCTGTATCTCCTTGTGCTCCTGTATCTCCTTGTGCTCCTGTATCACCTTGCGCTCCCGTATCACCTTGGGCACCCGTATCTCCTTGAGCTCCTGTATCTCCTTGGGCTCCTGTATCTCCTTGGGAACCTGTATCACCTTGCGCTCCTGTATCTCCTTGGGCACCCGTATCTCCTTGAGCTCCTGTATCTCCTTGGGCTCCTGTATCTCCTTGTGCTCCTGTATCACCTTGCGCTCCTGTATCTCCTTGGACACCCGTATCACCTTGTGCTCCTGTATCACCTTGTGCTCCCGTATCACCTTGCGCTCCCGTATCTCCTTGGGCTCCTGTGTCACCTTGGGCTCCTGTATCTCCTTGTGCTCCTGTATCTCCTTGGACACCCGTATCACCTTGTGCTCCTGTATCACCTTGGGCACCTGTATCTCCTTGAGCACCTGTATCTCCTTGGGCACCTGTATCTCCTTGAGCACCTGTATCTCCTTGCGCTCCCGTATCTCCTTGGGCTCCTGTATCTCCTTGAGCTCCTGTATCTCCTTGGGCTCCTGTATCTCCTTGAGCTCCTGTATCTCCTTGGGCTCCTGTATCTCCTTGTGCTCCTGTATCACCTTGCGCTCCTGTATCTCCTTGGGCACCCGTATCACCTTGAGCTCCCGTATCACCTTGAGCTCCCGTATCACCTTGAGCACCTGTATCTCCTTGTGCACCTGTAGTACCAGTACCTCCACCACCACCTCCAGCTGGTCCTTGAGCGCCTTGAGCTCCCGTATCACCTTGAGCTCCCGTATCACCTTGAGCACCTGTATCTCCTTGGGCACCTGTATCTCCTTGTGCTCCTGTATCACCTTGCGCTCCTGTATCTCCTTGAGCTCCTGTATCTCCTTGTGTTCCTGTATCTCCTTGAGCTCCTGTATATCCTTGTGCTCCTGTATCTCCTTGGGCACCTGTATCACCTTGAGCTCCTGTATCTCCTTGAGCTCCTGTATCTCCTTGTGCTCCTGTATCTCCTTGGGCACCTGTATCACCTTGAGCTCCTGTATCTCCTTGTGCTCCTGTATCTCCTTGGGCACCCGTATCTCCTTGAGCTCCTGTATCTCCTTGTGCTCCTGTATCTCCTTGTGCTCCTGTATCACCTTGTGCTCCTGTATCTCCTTGGGCACCCGTATCTCCTTGAGCTCCTGTATCTCCTTGTGCTCCTGTATCTCCTTGTGCTCCTGTATCACCTTGCGCTCCTGTATCTCCTTGAGCTCCTGTATCTCCTTGTGCTCCTGTATCTCCTTGTGCTCCTGTATCACCTTGCGCTCCTGTATCTCCTTGCGCTCCTGTATCTCCTTGGGCACCTGTATCACCTTGGGCTCCTGTATCACCTTGGGCTCCTGTATCACCTTGGGCTCCTGTATCTCCTTGAGCTCCTGTATCTCCTTGGGCTCCTGTATCTCCTTGGGCTCCTGTATCTCCTTGGGCACCCGTATCTCCTTGTGCTCCTGTATCTCCTTGCGCTCCTGTATCTCCTTGTGCACCTGTGTCTCCCTGGGCTCCCGTATCACCTTGGGCTCCTGTATCACCTTGTGCACCCGTATCACCTTGGGCTCCTGTATCACCTTGGGCTCCTGTATCACCTTGGGCTCCTGTATCACCTTGGGCTCCTGTGTCACCTTGGGCTCCTGTGTCTCCTTGAGCACCAGTATCTCCTTGAGCACCAGTATCTCCTTGAGGACCTGTATCTCCTTGAGCACCTGTATCACCTTGGGCACCGGTAGTACCAGTACCTCCACCACCACCTCCAGCTGGTCCTTGAGCACCTTGCGCTCCTGTATCACCTTGGGCACCTGTATCTCCTTGCGCTCCTGTATCACCTTGTGCTCCAGTATCTCCTTGTGCTCCAGTATCTCCTTGTGCGCCGGTAGTACCAGTACCTCCACCACCACCTCCAGCTGGTCCTTGGGCACCTTGTGCTCCAGTTGTACCCACACCTGTCGCTCCTTGTGCTCCCGTATCACCTTGCGCACCTGTAGTACCAGTACCTCCACCACCACCTCCAGCTGGTCCTTGGGCACCTTGTGCGCCAGTTGTACCCACACCTGTCGCTCCTTGCGCTCCAGTACTACCAAAACCGTCTGCTCCTTGCGCTCCAGTCGGTCCAATCGGACCAATTAAACCACTCTGGCCTTGGGCTCCTTGAGCTCCTTGGGCACCAATCGGTTTACAGCAATTTTTATATTGATTGTAGTTCTTGTAATTTGAATAAGACATGTGTATATAATTCGTATATAAATATATTTAATTATTAAATTTAATTATATTTATAGTAAGAAACAATAAAAATGCATTATATGTCCAGTATAAATGATACTAAACTTATACTAAACTTTTTTGTTTCATGGTTAGTCGCCCATCTGATGTACCTATATCACCTCCAGATATATCATAATTTAAAGTCCATTGTTTTTCAATGTGAGTGTTGTCAGGATATCCATCTTTAAATATAAATGTTTGAGGTCCAAAGCATATTGTTCTCGGTCCCAAGTTTTTCTTGATTGATCTAGTATCTAAAAATAATTCGGTCGACCCACCTACATCTTTAAAAGATACTGTCATTGCATCAGCTTGGTTAGAAAATGTTGCGGTTACGCTATAAGAAACCTCTAATATACTATTTTCAAAATATGCCTGATTATTGGAAAAATCTATCTTATTATCCTGAAAAATAGCTGAAGAATTGTCAATATTTGTATACAAAATATTAAACGAAATATCTTGCTGACCAGGCGAACCACTATTCGCACTAGCATCTAAAATAGTAATGGTTTCTCCAAAATTAACAAGGGTTCTAAGTGTGTTAGGTGTCCCGCTTATATCATTTGTAACAATCGGATTTTTGGTAAAATTGACACTTGCATCGTAAAAATTTACATCTGTAGCGTTTATGTTTACATATGTAGCGTTTATGATTACATTTTTATCGTAGAATAGTGGAGTTCCAGCACCAATATCAATATTTCCTGTAAAATTAGCAATACCTAGATCACCACTTGTACCGATTATACTGCCTCCCACTAGTAAATTATTGCTTATATCAACAGAAGATGCGTCTATTAAATTTGTTACGGTTAAATTCTGTGTATTAAAAGATGTATCATACCCTTGAATTATCGCAGATATATCAGCAATATTGATTTCATTGGTTGTTACAGAATTTGACAAATCAGTTAATTGAACACTACTTAAATCACCTATGAATTTACCACTTCCGGTTATTTCAATATCACCAGTACATGAAATTTCGTTTGCCTGAAGTGTATTCACATCAATTTGATTTGCGCTTAATTCAGTAGTGACTACAGAACTAGTATCTATATAAGTAGTGCTTGTTCCTACAGTTAACACATTAATTACACTTAAATCATACACTGTGAGTTTGTTGTAAGATACATCACCAGTTACGCTAAAATCGCCATTTATAATGACATTTGTACTAAGACACCCCATGCTTGGATCATTAAATATATGATTACCAGCTGAAAAATAATTGTTGTGACTACAATCAACTGATGTTTGAAGAATCGGTCCACTGATATAAGCTCCTTTCTTTACCTGAAGACCATACTTTTCAGCATCAGATAGTGGTGAAGCAGATGTACTAGTGCCTATATCACCACCATTGACTCTTAATATTCCAGTATCAGAAAGACCATCACATGTTGTAATGGTAACACTACCTTCAATTGTAGTAGGATTAGGACAACTACCTGGCGTAATTGGACCAATCGGAATATTTCCATTTTCAATGTCAGTAACTAAACTACAGATCTCTTTGTCATATCCTCTACTTCGCAAATAACTGCCATAATTGTAATATTTATCTCTACAAGTGAAATTATTTCCAGACATTTATATAATTGGTTTATAAAAATTATATAAATATTACTGCAATATTATAATCTGAAATCATAATATTGTATGATTATCGATATTATGTCATTATTTTTCAGTAATCACCTATCCACAACCATGCTTATTTCGGAATGGGAAATGGACGCTGTGCCTTTTCTACCACTAAAGGTTCAGGGATATAAGTAGGTAATCTATCAAAATAAGAGATTTCTGGTAATATTTTCAAATTAGGAACAATTGGAGTTTCAGGATTTACTAAATTCGTGGAATTAATACCAAATAAACTAGACTCTATTTCAACTGAATTTGTAGAAAATGCTTCTCGTGGCATATGACTTGGTGTTATTCCCATACAAGGCATGGCATTTGTATATGCGCGCCCGGCTTGAGAATATTCATATCCAGTATATTTTTGTGTATCCTTATAACTTTTCTGTTGTAAACAATAGTCACTTGGCATGTTATTATTTCTTGTAGAAGCCATATTAATATATATAATTATATTAATTTTGATTTTTAATTATACAAAATAATAGGCCAACTATTTTGAAACAGTATTAACTATTTTATTATGATACATGTATTTATAATTTTTACTTCGTATTAAATTCGTTTAATAAAAGTTCGGTCACATTATCCATTGGTTCGTTTTTAGAATAATAATAGAGACATTTATGAAATAAATCAAAATAATCATACGAAAATAGCGTCCTAAATATAAGCTCTGGATCTTCAAAATGAATTATGTGTGGATTGTTTTGCATCAATGTTTTGACAAAAGATGTATCCTTAATTTCCTGATACAATGTAGCTATTTTGTTGTTCATTATGTCGTCATTATATTCTGTGATATCAAATGCTTGTAATAACTGTAACTGATATAGCATTTGTTTAAGACCCACTTCATCCTCTCCATCTTCTGTCATCATTTTGTATGTACATATCATGTTTAGTTGTAATGATTCCATAATATATTTGTATAATATCAATACATGTACAATATTTAAGCTTTTACTAGAGCAATAATTTATAGTATTACTGTAAATTATTGATAAATTATTGATAAATTATTGATAAATTATTAATGATTAATGATTAATGATTATATTGAAAAATATTCAAAGGTGTAATTATTCGATGATTTAATACTGATGTTGAGAATGACCCGATTTATAGTCCTTATCTTTTTGTAATTCTCTTGAAGGAACACCACCACGAATCCACCCTTCAGATGCAACACCTTCAACTAAATTTGCTGGATTGGTAATTGAATTTTCAATGGAAGGTAAAAGTGGATAATTCAAGTAAGGAATATAGGATTGTTCGGTTGTTGTATTAATGCTCTTTTTATTGGAAATCATATCACCTTGTTGAATATGAGATTCTAAAACTGGGTTAGAAGATCCTCTTCCTAAAAATGGTACTGTCTTGAATGGGCGTTCGTATAAGCTAATTCTACACTTGGGGTGTGTGTTGATAGTACCAATCAACAGTTCAGAATTAGTATCAACATTGCACCCACCAGCACCAACTTGAAATCCTCCCTTAAAGTTAATATTAGGTTGACTTGTTGCGAACTCGATAGGTCTCTTCATACCACAGTCTTGGGCAAAAAAATTAGTAAGTAAATAACTAGACTGACTCACATTTTGCACATTGCGTTGACTAATATCACAACTATCATCACCTATGCGTGATAAATGGTCAAATGTAAAATCTTTTGTATATGCAGACATTTATATTATATATAGTTAAAAATATATTTTTCTAGTTAAAAATCAACGATTGTCCATTCAATATTATTATTGACCAGCAATGGATCCAATTCTTGGATTATTTTTCATTAAATCAAAATCGTTACCTTCTTTGCCAGAAGTCATGCCTCCATAGCAAAATTCGGCAAAGCTCTGTTGATCGTTAGGAACTCTTGTATTTGCTGTAGCGTAAAAATTATATTGACCAAAATCTTCGAATTCCAAACTATCTCCTAAAGTAGAAAATAACTTCTTTTTAATATTTTTATCATTATCAAAGTTGGACATGACAAAATCCTCGGTGTCTTTATTTATCTTTTTCTCAACTGCGCGATTATAAGCAGGTGCTGCTCTTTTTCTGTGTGGATCATCTGCAATTTCCGGTAACAATACATTCATAAGTGGGTTTTTATTCGTAGGATTGGTGAATTCGCTTTTCATTGCTTGATATATTTTTGGATTTGTAAACCCTTCTCGTACATTTGTATCTTTATTTGTATTTGTATTTGTATTCACATCTTTTTTGAAATCTTTGGCATAATACAATAGTATAATTACACCTAAAGTTATACCTCCTGTAACAAAAAAGTTTAATGATTGGGTTATTAAAAATCCAAGTAATGATAATACGATTACTAGGCGTGTAATAGCATTTATTTTTTCATTTCTAGACATAGATGATTTTGGCCATATCTGGTTTAATTGATTTTTTTTTAGTAAAATGGTTGGGTCATTTATCCAAATAGTAGTAGTTTGTGAAATTGCCATGTATGTATATATATTCTTAATTATTTATTTTTTCCCTTTCTTCTTCTTTTTGTTTTTATTTTTGTTCAAGTCAGTTGTAGGTCTAATTGATTTCTCTGCTTTTTCGCCTTCAATTGAAAAAACCAATTCTTCTAATTCTTTTTCTGTCAATGGTACAGTTGGTGGAAGACTTTGTAGGCGTTCCTTCTCAAGTTGCATTTCAATGCGTCGTTTGTCGGCCTTTTCATTCATACGCTCTTTCATCTTTTCCCTTTTTTCAAGGCTTTTCATGTTCTGTTCCATTGCATTTTGCATCGCACCTAAATTTAACTTGTTGTTTCTTCCTCCACCACCCATCATACCACTCAACGCACTAAGAGCATCCATTCCACCAGCACCACCTGCTCCACCACCCATCATACCACTCAACGCACTAAGAGCATCCATTCCACCAGCACCACCTGCTCCACCACCCATACCCATGCCCATTTTTTTCATCATTGATTGAATATCACCCATACCAGGAACATCTTTCATTTTACCAAGCAAACCACTTGCTTCCTCCATAATTTCACTTTCTTTGATTTCACCTGATTTAATCTTATCGTCTAACTTACCACCAACATTCTTTACTAGATTCATAAGTTTACCTGGATTTTTAAATAATGATTGAAATACATCGTTTACTGATGTAGCTCCTTCCGCGTCAAAATTTAGTTCTGCTGCAGTTTCTTCCGCAATCTCTTTAGCAAGCTTTCCTAACTTTCCATCGAGTAGTCCACTAATATGGTCGTGTACTTGTTCAGAATTTGGTAATTGGTCTACACCAGATACATCAATGGGTCCCTCGTCACTATCTAACATGTTTTGTAAATTTCCTAAAGTGTCTTCTAGTTTTTGCTTTAATTCATCCTCATTTATCGACTCAAATAATTTTGCAGCATCTCCAAATGAATCTTGAGAGTCCACTTTTCCAATAATGGTAAACAACATCAGTTGCAAATATTTCCAAATTGTTCCCTTTGTATTTTCAGAAATGTCCGACTTCCAAATATTTTTAAACTCAATACCAGGTAAAAATTGTGTGTTTATTTTTTCATCTCCAAATATTTCTTCATTCTTATACAATATATCAAAAAATCTTTCAGGTATCACTTTCTTGACATGGTTATACACTTGTTCAATACTATCTTCATCTTTGGTTTCTTTAATATTAAATAAATCCGCATCTAATCCGTCCATATATTCTGGAAATGTAGTCAATATATCATTGACTAAGTCGTATATTATCTTTGTAAATTCGGTTGGAATTTGACTGTCGTTGTCACCAATGGTTGATTTAGACATTATTATATCATTATGTAATGATATTTGTTTAAATCAATCTAACGAATAAATTTTAATTCATATATATTTTTGAAAGTTGGTTTAAATTCTTTAAATACTGAATACAAGTTACCTTATTTTCTTTATCTAAATCACGCATAGGTATTCTTATTTTATCAATCCCTTCTAATACTTTATTTGCAGCACCTTGATCCATCTTCAAGTCTTCGCTATAATCCTTGGTTAAAAAATATTCCAAATTTTCATTTTCTATTTCTACTTCATATTTTGAGCATACATAACGATACCAAATTGAAATTAACATCTTAGGATTCGCTTTTCGCATCATAAGTAATGCTGTTTTTGTAGTTTTTATATCACGATTTGATGGGAATATAACTTCAACATCATCTAGAAATTCTTCAAACTGGTTGTTAAATGCCTTTAAAATTGTGGTTTTGTCCATATTATTTGTATTAAGATTATATTTTTAAATACATTACCAGTTAAATATTTTATCATACACCAGGTGGTCTGTTCTGTTGTTGCATTCGCAAGTCTTTGTTTCTTTCCTCCTCCATTTGTTTTAAAGAACCCTCCTCTACTTTATCAGGCTGCCATGTATCAGGTGGAGTCTCTATATTGCTGGATTGATTGACTGCTGCATAATTGTACATTTGTCTAGCACCGCCATTTCCTTTCGCCATCAGTTCTTCGCTATCTTGATCCCAAAAACTATAATTATCACTAGCTACACCAAATCCATTTGAATTATCATTTCCTAAAGCAAATGCAGATGGTTCTCCATTAAATCCGGTTGCCTGGGCATTTTTTAACTCATTTTTAGGTGCGAGTTTGTCATTGATTTCATTTCCAAATAATACTTTGTTTCCTTCACGAAGCAATAATAAGGCTGGAACACGTTGTATTTGTGGTGGTAATATAATTCGTTGTTGGTTTTCTAAAATAACATAGGTTGCTCCATTCTTTTCATCTCTAAATCTTTTGTCAATGCATACAAAATGTATTTCATTCTTTATTTCGCTATTTCCAAGAGTTCGAATGATATTTTTACACTTGTCGCAATAATTACTATAATACAGAACACTGCTCATTATATTTATAATGTAAATTTTAAAGATTGTTTTAAACTTATTTATTGATACTTTCTAATAATTAGATTGGTCAAATGTTTTATTTTACATCGGTTTTAAATTTGTTTAAAAAATTGATTTAATAATATATTTGCTATTTATATACATATAGAACAGTATGATGGAGCCAGTAGTAAAAATTAATTCTGAAGAAAACAATACATTATTGTTTACCATGAGTGGTATCAATCACAGTTTAGCTAATTCACTTAGACGAATCATCTTATCAGATGTTCCAACAATTGTATTTCGTACATTTCCTCATTCAGAAAGTAAAGTGGATATTACAATCAATACAACACGCCTAAATAATGAAATTCTTAAACAGCGTATTGGATGTATTCCAATCCATATTACAGATTCTGACTTTCCTTATGAAGAATATGTCGTTGAAGTAGATAAGAAAAATGATTCCGATGTTATTGAATTGCTAACTACTGCTGATTTTAAAATAAAAAATATTTCAACTGATAAATATTTATCTGAAACAGCGGTGAAAGAAATATTTCCACCAGACATGATTACTGGTGATTATATTGTAATTACACGCCTTCGTCCAAAAATGTCGGAGAAGATAAATGGAGAACATTTAAAGTTTACAGCGTCTTTTGATGTAGGTACAGCAAAACAAGATGGTATGTATAACATAGTATCTACTGCAGCATACGGTGCTACTACAGATATGGTAAAAGTCAATGATGTTTGGAATGAAAAAAAACAAGAGCTAACAAAGTCGGGTATGAGTGAAGAAGAAATCGAATTTGAAAAAAAAGACTGGCTTCTATTAGACGCGAAACGAATTATTGCTCCTGATAGTTTCGATTTCACTATTGAATCTGTCGGAGTATATTCTAATATTGAAATTGTAAGAAAAGCATGTGATATTATGATTGACAAGTGTTCATCTTTCAATCAATTATTAAAAGATGGTAAGGTTGAAATAAAAGAAAATGATAATACGACAGTTGATAACGAGTATATAATAACACTCCAGAATGAAGATTATACACTAGGTAACGCATTAGTGTATTTCCTTTACGAAAATTACTACTTGGGCAACAAAAAAATATCATTTGTTGGTTTTAAAGTTCCTCATCCTCATATTCCAAATGGTATTATTCGCGTGGCTTTTGAAGCAAAATCAGATAAAACAGATGTTATTCAATATTTAACAAATGCTTCCCAAGATGTTATTACTACATTTACAAATATTCGTAGCAATTTTAAAGAATAAAAAATAAAATACACCAATATATCATGAATAAAATAAATATAATTCAATTCAAATGTTATCATAAAAAATAATAAACTAGTGGTTTATTATTTTTTGTTTTTATTTATATGTATTTTTAGAAGTCATCTATAATTATATTTGTTTATTACGATTGTTTATTATCACTGTGGTTGATGATCCGTTTCTGTTTGTTGTTCCGCATCTGATTGTTCTTCTTTTTGTAAATCATTTTTTTGTGCATCTTTGAATTGTTTTCTGACATCGTAATTAACAATAAACATCTGCTTAGCTGATGGTAAATTATTGAAATATTGAATCACTTCTGGTTTATTTACATATCTTTGCTGTGGTCTTAGTTGCTTCAAATAAACCTCATGATGTAATACATACATATGGGTTCTGAATTTTTCTGGGAATTCAGTTAATGGTTTTTCCTTCTTAATATAACAGCGAATATAATTCGTAAATAATTCATTTGTGTAATCATGAATTATATTTCGAAATTGCTGAAAGATATCTTTGTGCTCACTGTAATATTGTAAATATTCACCAACTTGGCCACTCTTTCGCAAAGACAAATAATGAAACTGTAATTTTGGCTGATTTCCTCTTAAGTGACGAACATGTTCATAATTTGGGTTTCTGACTTTATATCGTTCACCCAAACTATTTTTTATCATTACACCAACTATATCATATGATGTATTTGATGACGCCAAAGTATGAATACAATTAGCAATATCTGCGTTACTATGAAGTGGTGTTTTACTAGGATAATCAATAGTAGATGGAAGTCCTAGATTCTCCTTGTCGTTTTCATCAACATTTAAGCGACATATTGTTTTATTGTTCCTAATTTCATATACCTCTACTAAATATAACCGCATATCATTGATTATTTTAACAATTCTATTGCGTGGATGTTGCATGACAAAACTATAAACATATTTCTTATTCATCAAGTTGATTTCTAATCCAATTTTGTTACACACCTCTTCAAACATATATTTAAATGTATTCTCTTTCTTAAATCCATTTTCCATGAAGAAGCAAGATTCGCCTCCCACACTACTTCTAGTAGCAATTTCCCAACTCGATACTTCTTTATCATAAAATACATTGATCATTGTACCTTCTATAAAATCTTCGGCAGTGTAAGTTACTTCTTGACTATTTTCATTGTTTTTATCAATATCAATACTAGTTGTTTCATCTTCAAGCTTATCTATTGTCAAATCAAATACAGGCAACGATTTTGGGGGAGCGAAACAAACAATATCGCCATTGTTTTTATAAATTAATGATCTAAGAAGTCCATTTGTTTTCACCAACTCTTTAGACAACCATTCTTTGTCATATTTTAAAATGTTATAACTAGAACCATTTTTATGCTTCCAAAGATTATGTTTCAAATTTAGTGATTTTGCGATCTCTTTTCTATTTGCATCATCGGTCAAAATGGCGTCGATTTGGGGAATACTACTTAAATTGTATGTCATATTACTTACTATATGCGATACCCTTTAATTGTTTTTGCGAAATCAATTTTTTCGTATTTCATAATAATTTCTACTATAAATATAAAGTAATGACTTCATCTAATGTTTATTTACAATTAGGAGATATTATACAAATACAAGCATCAACAAATCCAGAATTAAATGAAAAATTATTTTTTATACAATATATCGACAGTAACAAACTTAAATTGTCACCAGAAGGCTCTAGTGACTTAATCACACTAAAAATATTAGCAGATGGTAATTTAGCAGACGAAAGTATCACTTCGATTACAATATTAAGTCGTGCTAAGTCAAACAGTTACGCAAAACAAAATGGATTTTTACCGGGTACATGGATATCCATATATTTTGGAGGAAGTTTACCTTTAACAATTAACGGTGAAATAACCAATTTGGAAGAAGATATGATTGAAATTACTACTTATCCAGATAAAGATATTATTTATATTGATTTTGCTCGCAAAGGTATCCCAGAGGATTTACCTATTGATAAAATTGTGATTATGCCTCGTCCCGATGATAAAATACAAGAAGATATAGAAAGTACTGTTATCGCAAATGTAGAAGATACTGGTTCCGAAGAGCAAAAAGAAGGTCAGTCATTTGATTGGTCTAGTCGCGAAGAGGGTGAGATATACGACCCCAAAGAAGACTTCGCACAAACTGAAACCGTACAAATACCCATCGAACAATTAAAAACACAATTGAAAGGCATTTTATTAGATGCAGATCAAATCGAATTTGGCGACGATGAAGAGGTGTTTAAACAGTTTACCGAAGTTCCAGAAGAACAAAAACGTTATAGTATCGAAACACAAACTTCCGATCTATTAGATGAGTTGTTGTCATCAATACCCAATGCGGAAAGAACGCGCTCTGTAATGAATAATATACATACTACAATTGAACGATTTAAACAATTGCGTACATCATTTTCCAAGTTCGATCAAAATGGTAATGCTATTATGCCTCAATTCAAGGGGGCCAAATATAAACCTCTCGTGGAGCAAATTTCAAAATTAAATACAAAGTTACATTGGGTGCTTCCCATTGCGCAAAACATGAAAAAATTGTACGATTTGGATCTCACCCAGGAATCTCAAGCATCAGATATTATATCCCTCACATTGGCTCAGACTCGAACAGATGAGTATGATATTCGAGAATTATATAAATCATCTAGTGACAATTATTCGACATACATGAACAAACTTCAACCATATTTAACACCATATGAAAACAACTATAATTCACCATCATTGGCCGTTAAAACTGTTTCACAAAATATAGACACGGTTATTGATAATCTAGGTAGATTCTATTCATCAGTTGAAAAAAAGGATTCTGTTAGACAAAGACGGTTTTTAATTTCCAGATATAATTTGGGTCTTTCGAAACTACAAACCACACAGCTAACTAGTTCTGTAATGAAAGTCAAAACAGTTCCAATGACAAAAAATGATACCATGTCAGTCAAGTCCATTATGACTTTACCTGAACCGGTAGTACAATTCTCCAAAATTAATTTACCCAAAACATCTATATATGACAAGTCAAATCTTAATTTGAAATTTTTAAATTACTGGCAATTATTCCGAAATAATACATCCATTAATACGAAATTCATTGATAATCTAAATAGTAAGACAGATCTGTATGATGAAAATGATAATAATTATTTAAAATATAAAACCGAATATATACTTAGTGATGAAAACGATGACCCAGATAAATTTCAGAAGTATTTAAATATTGTTATACCTAAAACAAAGGACTTGTTCAATATGATAAAAAAATATATATCGGGTAAGTTGACTTTTATTGCCATTCTTGATTATTTACAACCATTCTTGATTTATCTAGATGACATTACTTTTAAACAATACGAAGATATAACTGAATTCATAGAACAAAAAATATTGGAATATAAGAAACAATATGCTGAAAGCAGAGAGATATTTAATAAATTATCCAGTAAAAATGACAATGCGTTTTACTATGAAGCAGTGTTGTATAAATTATTAAAGGGGCGTCAAGACAATAGTGAGACTATTTTTAAAACATATGGATTCTCTGAAACTTCTTACCCATATGAAGGAAAGCTATCTGAAACAAATGTATTGTCATCTTCCGAAATTATTAAAAAAATGATTGAGGTCGATTATACAAAACTATATAATACCTCCTTGTCCGCAATTAATCTCGATTTATTTACTCCATTTGATTTTGAGGATTTGTTAGATCAGAAAAAAGAAGAATATGACAAGAATATTCAAGAAGAAGAAAAGGACAATGAATGTAAGCAATACGTACTGACTAAGCGATATATTGCATTAGAAGAATTAAATGCAGACAATGATATACCAGTCTATGTCGATAAAAAATATGATAATACCGTTTATGATATATTGAATGAATACAAAACAGAACAGTCTCAGATGGATGATGCCACTTTTAAAAACTTTTTAGTCGACGAATTAATTAAAAATATTGGCCTGAAAAAAAGTGAAGCCAGATTAGAAGCGAAACATATGATTGAAGGCAAGAGAGAAGTACAAGAGGGACAATATGCCGTACTAGAAATTGATAACATTGATAATATTCAATATTATTATTACAAGCGTGAAAATAATAATTGGATTCGTGATGAATCAATATCAACAAATTCATTCTTTGGTACAAACAAACTATTTTGCAATATCCAAGATAAATGTATTAAAATCGACAAGACATGTGCGGATAAATCACTTGGTAGTGAATTAGTTAAAAAAGGTTTGATTAAAGAAATGTATGATGAATTCGACTCTACTTACAGTGAAAATATTGAACAATACAAAATGAAAATTTCAAATCAATATAAATTAGAATTAGAAAGATGTGTTAAATTGAGACGGATCAATGCATTCATGCTTTATAAATACAATAACAAACATGTGAAATCCTCAATGGATGTTGAAGAAAATGACATTGTTATTTCACCTCACAAAAAACGATTAAATATAATTATGAGTTATTCTGACATAGTCATTAAATATAACGAATTAGTTAAATTTATCAATAAATACACTAGAACTGCTTCAATGAGAGATAATGAAGATATGTATTGGTTATATTGTAACGAAACAAATACTAAATTGTTGCCCACATTTGTCCAAAAATTGGCGTCCGTTTTTGTAGAAAATGGAGATTTTATGCAGACTATGGAGCAGATTAAAAATGAACAAGGCGTAGATATTGATAATATTACTTTCGACAAACATAGTGGTTGGGAAATTTCAAAAATTACATTGAATACAGAGGAAGGATATGAAGAGTCGGGTAGAAAGCTGATATCAAGAGAGATAATGGAAGAAGATGCTGGTGCCTTTATGTTACAATCACAGTCAGTTTCAAAAGAAACTAAGAGTGAATTGATAAATAACCCAAAAGGTCGAATAATTAACAATGTCATAACTTCTATGACGAATTATCTAGGAATTGTATTGGAAAATCAGCGCGAAGAAATTATTAAACATGTATTATTGGCATTAGATGAAACCGTCGACAGTCAAGAAGTATACGAACGAGAAGCTGAACTAAAACTGAAGGATGGAAAAAAATCTAAACCTTATTTGGATGTTTTCAATGCATCTTTGCTAGCATATACATTATCATACTTGGCATTGTATGTTGTTGTAGCGATTCCATCCATACAATCTAAGAAATCATATCCTGGATGCAAGCGGTCATTTGTTGGTTATCCATTAACAGGTGATGAAGATTTGAGCAACTTAGAATATATCGCATGTGTTGCTTCGGGTATAAAAACCTCCCAATATCCATGGAAGGCAATTCCCAAAAGCAAGGATAAAATAATGAAATTAATGAAAAATAGTTTAGATTCAGTTATTCTAAAACAAACAGATATTCAGGTGTTGATTGATCAGAAAAAAAATTATTTGCTTCAAAATGATGATGATAATATCCCAATTGAACTTGATATTAAGAATTGGATTAACTTTCTCCCACCTCTTCAACCGATCACAAATGCCACCCCCTCAAATGTTTCACCTGAATTCCGAGAATTATTTATAGAAAACTTAAAAAAAGGCTCTAAAGACCAATTTGAACAAATTCGCGTGATTGATTCGAAAATGATCTATTTTTCAATGGCTATTATTCAGTCTATACAAAAAGCAGTTGATAAGGAAGAATTATTATTAATGAATAATAATCTAGTTCCTTATTTACAAAACGCCTGCTGTAATACTGGTGATTATAAGACGATTGATTATTTCACTAAGAAAGAACCAAGTATTATTCAACATAATGCGATCGTTGAATATCTAAATAATATCATGTTTGACATGGAAAATATGGCACAGCCTGCTATATTGTTGGATTCTAAGAATACAAAAATAAAATTCCCTTCTCTTAGCAAAGAATTTTCTGAAGAAACAATTTATAGAACATTTATTGAATATTGTAATTTCAACAGTAATATACCTATACCAAATAAGCTAGTATCTGTTTGTTTGAATAAACCAGATGATTTCGAAAACAATGATAATATCAATGAGATGATTGAGAGATTAAAAACAGAAGGAAAAACATATTCACTAGAAACTTTTAATGAATTATTGGATGTGGTGAATAAGATGAATGTTGTTCCAATGGACCTATCACATAGTCAACAATCTGATATTCATAAAATCCGTGATTTTATTTCTTATCTAAAAGATAGCGATAGCATATTGGATGACAAATTCTTAGATTTGTTTAGTAATGTGTTAGATTCATATGAGATAAATACAGTAGATGATAACAATGATGTACGCAATTTTAGAAATTATCTGGATAATAAGAATGAAGAATTATTGACTACTATAAATAATTATCTAAATAAGCACGCAGATTTAACAAAGAAGAAAAAGGAAAATTTGAGTGATTTTATGAATGACATTGCTATATTCAATGTTAATGGTACCGATTATCTTACAAATAATGAAGACGAAACATTATATAAATCAATTCAATACATTAAGAATGCTGTTTTTAATTTTATCTATGTTTTACCCACAATAATCATGAATCATGTAGATTATTCTGATATCAAAGTACCGAAACATTGGAAACTATCTGATTCTCATGTATTTGATGTTAAGATGTTGATAAACAATTACTATACTCCATTAAAAAGATTTTACGAAGATACTACAATATTTCCATTGTTTACACAGAATCAAAATGATATGAGGGATGTTAGTATTCTTATCAATTTAACTCATTTGTATGCAAATATTATTTTACCTAATAACAGTGAAATCTCCTCTATATTAGATAATAAAACAGTCTCCATGTTATTTAAATTTTACTTTTTGACTTCAATTGATAATGTTATTAAATTGTCAAAAGATAAGGATCTAATAAATGAGATAGCAAGAAAACCATCTAACGAAGAAGACGAATTTATTGTTACATCTGTTGAAAATCAAGAAGATATGGTTGGAGAAATAACCGAGATAGATATTGTTCGTGGAGAACAAAAAAGAATTCAGGACCATATTGCTAATGTAATTACAACAATGTTAGAAATAGAAAAAAACAGCAAACAAAAGATAAATTTAAATAGTAAAATGATAAAGGAAAAAATCAATCGTGCCAAAGATAAAGAACGCCATAATATTACATCAACATTGAGGGATATGACAAAACCAGAAAGAGAAATAGAAAATTTATTTAAAAATCATCGCCTAGAACGATGGAATAAGGGTCTTCAAAAAGGATTAACGCAATATGTTGGAAAAACATACGATGAAGAGCGTGAAGAAAGAGAAAGACACGAAATAATGGAAAGACAAGTTAGTGAACGAGAAATGATGGGACAAGCACAAACAGCAAATCGTGATATTGAAATGTTAGAACAAGAACTACAACAACAACAAGGTCAAATTATAGAGGATGATGTTTATAATATGAATGACATGCCGAATGATGATGATATGGGTGATAATGATGATATGTATATGTTACACTACGATGATCATGAAGAATAAAAATAAAAATTTATATTTTATCGAAATAAGTAAATACTTATAATTATATTATACAATATAATTATATCCCACAAATACTATCCCATAAATACTATCCCACAAATACTATCCCACAAATACTATCCCACAAATACTATCCCACAAATACTATCCCACAAATACTATCCCACAAATACTATCCCACA